>JGI24140J50213_10000017_pt1 | contig 62990 bp, 59 predicted proteins | sample BarGraIncu00222A_FD_50213 | JGI IMG/M metagenome (IMG submission 50213)
CACGCGCATCGGCGCCGCCGACGACCTGGCGAACGCGCAATCGACTTTCATGGTCGAGATGACCGAGGCAGCAGCGATCGTCCACACCGCCACCGAACAGTCGCTCGTGCTGATGGACGAGATCGGCCGCGGCACCTCGACCTTCGACGGCCTCGCGCTCGCCGGCGCGATCGCGCACCAGCTGCACGAGCGGAATCGCTCGTTCACGCTGTTCGCGACGCACTATTTCGAGCTCACCGACTTCCCGGCGAAGCACGAGCGGGCGATCAACGTCCACGTCGCCGCGGTGGAGAGCGGCGACACGATCGCCTTCCTGCACGAGATCGAGTCCGGCCCCGCGAGCCGCAGCTACGGGGTGCAGGTGGCGCGGCTCGCCGGCATGCCTGCGCCCTTGCTGCGCCAGGCGCGCGCCACGCTCGAGAGCCTGGAGGCCGAGCGCGTCGCGCGCCAGCCGCAGAGCGACCTGTTCGCGCCGGCGCAGCCGCCTGCCGCCGAGGCGCGGCCCGGCGTGACGGACGGCGCGTTCGAGGCGGCGTGGCAGGCGCTCGACCCCGATATGCTCACGCCCCGGGAAGCGCTCGACGCGCTCTATCGCCTCAAGGCCTTGCGAACGGAGTTTTCATGACGTATTGCGTAGCGGTCAAGCTCGACGCCGGCCTGGTCTTTCTCTCCGATTCGCGGACCAATGCCGGGCTCGACCAGATCAGCACCTTCCGCAAGATGATGGTCTACGAGCGGCCGGGCGACCGCTTCATGGTCATGCTCTCGGCCGGCAACCTGTCGATCTCGCAGCAGGTGCGCGAGATCCTGCAGATCGAGGAGATCGCCGACGGCGACAAGCCGCCGATCACGATCTGGAACGCGACCAGCATGTTCGACTGCGCGCGCGTCCTCGGCTCGGCCGTGCGCCGCGTCTACGACCAGGACGGCGTCGCCCTGGAGAAAGCCGGCTTCGACTTCAACGCCTCGATGATCTTCGGCGGCCAGATCGGCAACGAGTCGATGCGCCTGTTCCTCATCTACTCGGCCGGCAACTTCATCGAGGCCACCCGCGAGACGTGCTTCTTCCAGATCGGCGAATCGAAGTACGGCAAGCCCGTGCTCGACCGGATGATGCGGCCCTCGACACCGCTCGCCGAGGCCGCCAAATGCGTCCTCGTCTCGATGGACTCGACCATGAAGTCGAACCTCACGGTGGGCCTGCCCCTCGACCTGGTCGTCTACGAGGCAGGCCGCCTCGAGAGCTCGCAGATCGTCTGCATCGACGAACGCAACCCGTACTTCCAGATGATCCGCAACAGCTGGGGCGAGAAGCTCCGCCAGGTGTTCGAATCGATCGACGATCCGCAGTGGGACGGTGCCAGCGCGGCCCAGGCGCCGCTGTGCGTGGTCTCGGGCCGCTACGAGACAATGAAGAAGATCACCCACCCGGGCGAAAAGCTGGTCTGAGCGGAGGCGCGTAGGCGCCGGCCAGGGCGCGGCGCAGCGCCACCCGCCACCGTCGAACGCAAAGGGGCACGCCTATAATTGCGCTTTACCACCACGGCATTCGCACACGATGCGAGTGCCGAGCGCAATGACTAAGTTCGTCTTCGTCACCGGCGGCGTGGTGTCCTCGCTGGGCAAGGGCATCGCTTCTGCGTCCCTCGCCGCGATCCTCGAATCGCGGGGCCTCAAAGTCACCCTGATCAAGCTGGATCCGTACCTCAACGTCGATCCGGGGACGATGTCGCCTTTCCAGCACGGCGAGGTCTTCGTCACCGACGACGGCGCCGAAACCGACCTCGACCTGGGCCACTACGAGCGCTTCATCACGACCAAGATGAAGCGGACCAACAACTTCACGACCGGCCAGATCTACAAGAGCGTGCTCGAGAAGGAGCGCCGCGGCGACTACCTCGGCAAGACCGTGCAGGTGATCCCGCACGTCACGAACGAGATCCAGGAGTTCATCCGGCGCGGCGCCGGCGACGATCTCGACGTGGCGATCGTCGAGATCGGCGGCACGGTCGGCGACATCGAATCGCTGCCCTTCCTCGAGGCGGTGCGGCAGATGAGCCTGAAGATGGGACCGGGCAGCTGCGCCTTCCTCCACCTCACTCTTGTTCCGTGGATTCCCGCCGCCGGCGAGCTGAAGACCAAGCCGACGCAACACAGTGTGCAGAAGCTGCGCGAGATCGGCATCATGCCCGACGCCCTGCTCTGCCGCGCCGACCGGCCGATCCCCGACGAGGAGCGCGCCAAGATCTCGCTGTTCGCCAACATCCACGAGTTCGGCGTCATCTCGGTGTGGGACGTCGACACGATCTACAAGGTGCCGCGCATGCTGCACGCGCAAGGGCTCGACGAGCTGATCTGCGCCAAGCTGCAGCTGCATACCAAGCCCGCCAACCTGTCGCGCTGGGACAAACTCGTCGACGAGGTCGAGCATCCGAAGCACGAGGTGACGATCGCGATGTGCGGCAAGTACGTCGAGCTCTCGGACTCGTACAAGTCGCTCAACGAGGCGCTGCGCCACGCCGGCATCCACAACCATGCGCGGGTCAAGATCGAGTCGATCGACTCCGAGGACCTGACGGCGACGAGCGTCGCCAACCTGGCGCGCTTCGACGCGATCCTCGTTCCCGGCGGCTTCGGCAAGCGCGGCGTCGAAGGCAAGATCCTCGCCGCGCAGTACGCGCGCGAGAAGAAGATCCCCTACCTCGGCATCTGCCTCGGCATGCAGGTTGCGACGATCGAGTACGCGCGGCACAAGGCGGGCCTCCCCGGAGCCAACAGCACCGAGTTCGACGCCCTCGCCGAGCATCCGGTGATCGCGCTGATCGAGGAGTGGGAAGACCCGGATGGCTCCGTGCAGAAGCGGACGGCCGATTCGAACCTCGGCGGGACGATGCGCCTGGGCGCGCAGAGCTCCGACGTGAAGCCGGGAACGCTGGCGCACGAGATCTACGGCAACGTGCTGACCGAGCGGCACCGGCATCGCTACGAGGCCAACGTCAACTACCTCGATCGCCTGACCGAAGCCGGCCTCGTCATCTCGGCGATCACGCAGCGCGAAAGGCTCACCGAAGTGGTCGAGCTGCCGAAGACGGTGCACCCCTGGTTCATCGGCGTGCAGTTCCACCCCGAATTCAAGTCGACGCCGTGGGGCAGCCACCCGCTCTTCAAGTCGTTCATCCACGCCGCACTCGAGCACCAGGCCAAGCGGAGCGAGAAGGTCGCGGCATGATGAAGCCCTCACGCTCCCTTTGGTCGCTGCCCCCCGAGCGGGCACGGCCGGGCTTGGGGCGGCCCGGCGCCCGGCCGTTCCCGTGAAACTTTGCGGCTTCGACGCGGGGCTCGAGCATCCGCTCTTTCTCATCGCCGGCCCCTGCGTCGTCGAGTCCGAGCAGCTGCAGATGGACGTGGCCGGACGGCTGAAGGAGATCGCCGCCTCGCTCGGCGTTCCCTTCATCTTCAAGTCGAGCTACGACAAGGCGAACCGGTCGAGCGGAAAGTCGTTTCGCGGCCCCGGCATCGACAAGGGTCTCGAGATCCTGGCCAAGGTGAAGCGCGAGCTCGGCGTTCCCGTCCTCACCGACGTACACCGCGAAGACGAGATCGCTGCCGCAGCGGCGACGGTCGACGTGCTGCAGACGCCGGCGTTCCTGTGCCGGCAGACCGATTTCATCCGCGCCGTCGCCCAGTCGGGGCTGCCCGTCAACATCAAGAAGGGCCAGTTCCTCGCCCCGCACGACATGAAGAACGTGCTCGACAAGGCGCGCGCCGCGGCGCGAGACAAAGGCCTCGGCACCGACCGCTTCATGGCCTGCGAGCGCGGCGCGAGCTTCGGCTACAACAACCTCGTCTCCGACATGCGCAGCCTCGCGATCATGCGCGAGACCGGAGCGCCCGTCGTCTTCGATGCGACCCATTCGGTCCAGCTCCCGGGCGGCCAGGGAACGTCGTCGGGAGGGCAGCGCGAGTTCGTTCCGGTGCTGGCGCGCGCCGCCGTCGCCGTCGGGGTGGCCGGCGTGTTCATGGAGACGCATCCCGATCCGGCGAACGCCTTGTCGGACGGACCGAACGCCGTGCCGCTGCATCACATGAAGGCGCTGCTCGAGCAGCTCGTTGCCCTCGATCGTGTCGCGAAGTCGACCCGCTTCCTCGAGAACGAATTCCGAGCCTGATGAGCGCCTACATCATCGCCGACGTGACCGTGACCGACGCCGCGCAGATGGCGATCTACCGCGAATGGAGCACGAAGGCGATGCAGGAGCACGGTGCCGAAATCCTCGTTCGCGGTGGCGAGCCGGAAGTGCTCGAAGGCCCGTGGGCTCCGACCCGGGTCGTCGTCCTGCGCTTTGCCGACCGGGCCGCGGCGAAGGCTTTCTACAGCAGCGACACGTACGTCCGTGCCCGCAAGATCCGCGAGAACGCCGGGATCATGCGCATGGTCCTCGTCGACGGAACCTGATTTTTCATCTTCAAGGAAGAGCATGAGCGCGATCGTCGACATCGTCGGCCGGGAGATCCTGGACAGCCGCGGCAATCCGACCGTCGAGTGCGACGTGCTGCTCGAATCGGGAACGATGGGCCGCGCCGCCGTGCCTTCGGGCGCCTCGACCGGCTCGCGCGAGGCGATCGAGCTGCGCGACGGCGACGCCGCGCGCTATGGCGGCAAGGGCGTGCTGAAGGCGGTCGAGCACATCAACACCGAGATGAGCGAGGCGGTGCTGGGCCTCGATTCGAGCGAGCAGGCTTTCCTCGATCGCACGTTGATCGACCTCGACGGCACCGAGAACAAGAGCCGCCTCGGCGCCAATGCGACGCTCGCCGTCAGCATGGCGGTCGCCCGCGCCGCCGCCGAGGAGTCGGGCCTGCCGCTGTACCGCTATTTCGGCGGCTCCGCGGCGATGCAGATGCCTGTGCCGATGATGAACGTCGTCAACGGCGGCGCCCACGCCAACAACAACCTCGACCTGCAGGAGTTCATGATCATTCCGGTCGGGGCGCCGTCGTTCCGCGAGGCGATGCGCTACGGCTGCGAGGTCTTCCACGCCCTGAAGAAGATCATCGACGGGCGCGGCATGAGCACGGCGGTCGGTGACGAAGGCGGCTTCGCGCCGAGCGTCGCCAGCCACGAGGCGGCGATCCAGATGATCCTCGAGGCGATCGACAAGGCCGGCTACCAGGCCGGCACGCAGATCGCGATCGGTCTCGACTGCGCCGCCAGCGAGTTCTACAAGGAAGCCCAATACCGCCTCGACGGCGAAGGCCTCACGCTCTCCGCCGGCGAATGGATCGACACGCTCGCGAGCTGGGTCGACAAGTACCCGATCATCTCGATCGAGGACGGCATGGCCGAAGGCGACTGGGACGGCTGGAAGCTCCTCAACGACCGGCTCGGCGCCAAGGTGCAGCTGGTCGGCGACGACATCTTCGTCACCAATCCGAAGATCCTGAAGGAAGGCATCCGCAGGAAGGTGGCGAATTCGATCCTGATCAAGGTCAACCAGATCGGCACCTTGACCGAGACCTTCGCGGCGATCGAGATGGCCCGGCGGGCCGGCTGGACCTCGGTCATCAGCCACCGCTCGGGCGAGACCGAAGACGCGACCATTGCCGATATCGCGGTCGGCACGAACGCCGGGCAGATCAAGACCGGGTCGCTGAGCCGCTCGGACCGGATGGCCAAGTACAACCAGCTCCTGCGCATCGAGGAAGACCTGGGCGACGTCGCCGCGTATCCGGGCCGCAGCGCGTTCAACCAGCTGCTCTAGTCCACTGTCGCACGATGCGCCTCGTTACGCTGGCCCTTGTCGCGCTGCTGGCGCTGGTCCATGCGCAGCTGTGGTTCGGCAAGGGCGGCGTGCCGCGCATGCTGGAGCTGCGCTCGAAGCTGGCGGCGCAGCAGGCCGGCAACGACGCGGCGCGGCGGCGCAACGAGCAACTCGCCGCCGAAGTGGGCGACCTGAAGGAAGGCCTCGAAATGGTCGAGGAAAAGGCGCGCTCCGAGCTCGGCATGATCAAGCCCGACGAGATCCTGGTCCAGCTCGCGACGCCGCGGCGTTGAACGGGACCACGCTGCTCGACGCCGCGGCTCCGCTCTTCGCGAGCGCCTTCGTCGTCTGGGGTGGCCCGATCACCTGGCTCGAGATCGCGGCGTTCGCCCTGGCGATCGCCATGGTCGTCTGCAACATCCGCGTCATCGTCTACGGCTGGCCGCTGGCGATCGCCAGCTCGCTGCTCTACTTCCTCCTCTTCTGGAAGAGCCGCCTTTACGGCGACGCGAGCCTGCAGATCTTCTTTGCCCTGGTCGCCGGCTGGGGCTGGTGGCAGTGGCTGCGCGGAACCGATGCGAGCGGCCACGCGCTGNGCGTGCGCGAGCTCGGCGCGCGCGGGCGCTGGCTCGCCCTCGGCGCGCTCGCCCTCGCCTGGCCGGCGACGGGACTCTTCCTGCGCCGCTTCACCGACACCGACGTGCCCTGGTGGGACGCGTTTCCGACCGCCGCGAGCGTCCTCGGCCAGTGGCTGCTCGGCCGCAAGTACATCGAGAACTGGCCGACCTGGATCGTTGTCAACGTCGTCGGCGTCGCCCTCTTCGCCTACAAGGGCCTCTGGCTCACCGTCGTCCTCTATGCGGTGTTCGTCGCGATGTCGGTCGCCGGCTGGCAGTCCTGGCGGCGCCGGCTCGTCGCTGCGCCATGAATCGCGCCTTCGTCGTCGCCCTGCTCGGTGCCGAAAGCACCGGCAAGACGACGCTCGCCGGCGAGATCGCGGCGGCGCTCGCGGCACGCGGCCTATCTACCGAGGTCGTCGCCGAAGCGCTGCGCGAGTTCTGCATCGCCAGGCAGCGGACGCCGCGACGCAACGAGCAGCCAGACCTCGCCAGCGAGCAGACGCGCCGCATCGAAGCCGCCGCCGCCCGCGCGCAGGTCGTCGTCGCCGACACGACGGCGCTGATGATCGCCGTCTACAGCGACCTCGTCTTCGCCGATGCGAGCCTGTATGCGCTGGCGGAAGTCGAGCAGCGCCGCTGCGACCTGACGTTGCTCACCGGGCTCGACCTGCCCTGGCGCGCCGACGGCCTGCAGCGCGACGGCGCGCACGTGCGCGAGCCGGTCGATGCACTCGTCCGCGCCGCCCTGGCGCGTGCCGGCGCTGCCTTCGAGGCCGTGTCCGGCAGCGGACCGGCGCGCCTGGCCTCGGCGCTCGCGGCGATCGATGTCGCCCTGGCGACGCGGCGCTGACGCTCAGGCGGTGCCGCCCAACCGCATGATCACGACGATGAAGACGCCGAGGACGAGATTGACCGTCACTTCCCAGCGGATCGTCCCGATCGCGGCGGCGGCGGCGGGCCAGTCCTGCGCCGCCAGGGCCTGCGCGACCCGACCGAGCAGCACCAGGCGAACGTGCGCGAAGATCGCCAGCATGACGAAGAACAGCGCGGTCATCGTGTACCAGTCGAGCGGCATGTTGAAGCCGATCCCGGTCCGGGCCGCCTCGCGCCAGGCGACGCCGATCATGGCCGCGCCGCTCAGGAAGGCGACGACCGCGGCGATCGTGACCGCGTCGAAGAAGCGCCGCATCGCCGCGTGCATGAGGCGCATTCGCGCCGGCGGATCGAGCACCTCGGCTGCCGCCGGGCGAAGGCACGCCAGCATGAAGAACATGCCGCCGACCCAGACGATGATTGCGAGGAGGTGAACGGCCTTCAGGGATGCGTAGAGCACGGGCGGCCTCCGATCGGCGCGGCAGAGTTCGCGCATTGTGGTCCGGCGCGCCGTGCTGAATTGCCGCCGCCTATAAACCGAGGTATCGTCGCCCGCGACACCTTGCAGGAGGCCGCTCGAGGCGGATGACATGACGAAGCTGTGCTCAGTCTGCGGCACCGAAAACAGGGACGAAGCCCAGTTCTGCCGCTCCTGCGGCACGGCCTTCCCTCCCCCGCCCGCAGCGCCCAGCGAGGAAGACGCGCAACTCGCCACGGGCATCACCTGCGACGAATGCAACTTCCAGAACAAGCCGGGAGTCCGCTATTGCGCAAACTGCGGCGTGAGCCTGCTCGGCACGGTGATCGTGCCGCGTTCGCGCGCCGCAGTCCCGACCGACCCGTACGCAGGAACGAGCCCGCCGCCGATCAGCTATCCGTCGTTCGCTCCGGTCGCGCCGTATCCGCCGGCGCCGGCGCCGATGTATCCGCCGGTCGGAACGGGCGGCTACCCGCCGGCCGTCGCACCGGGATATCCGGCCAGCTATAACGATCCGCTTGCCGTCCCGGACGTATCGGACACCGGGGAGAGCTTCTCCGCGGCGCGCGTGCAGAGCGATAACGAGGAGCAGGAACGGATCGCGGCACCGGCCGCTTCGCTGTTCGACGCTCCGCCGGCAAAGTCGAGCCGCGCCCCGATCGTGATCGGCCTGGGCCTCGTCGTGTTGATCGCAGCCGCTGCCGGCGGATGGTGGTTCATGGGCTCTTCGGCCGGCAAGCGCGGCGAGGCCGCAGCCGCTTCGGCACCCGAGCTCGCCGCCCCGGCTTCGGCCCCGGCCGAACCGCCCGCGGCGACCGTCGCCGCACCCGCCGTCGCACCGGCGTCGGCGCCGGAGGTCGTCGCGGCACCGCCCGAGCCCGCCGTGCCGGCGCCGATGCCGGTCGCGCCTGCGCCCGCGGAAACGCCGACGGCAGCGCTGCCGCCGGTCGTCGAACCGTCCGCGTCGGCCGACGAAGAAGCCAAGCGCATCGCGGCGCAGAAGAAGCAGCGCGAGAAAGCCGCTCGCGACAAGGCCGAGCGCGAAGCCAAGGCACTGGCCGAGCAACGCGAGAAAGCCGCCGCCGCGACCCGGGCCGATCAGGAAGCCGCGCGGCGCCGCGCCGAGGAGGCGCAGCGTGCCCGGCAGACCGTAGTGCAGCCGCCCGTTGCCGCCCCCGTGCCGACGCGACCGCGTGGCGTTCGCGAGATCTGCGCCGGCCGCGGCTTGATCGCCGAATCGATGTGCCAGTCGCGTGAATGCGGCGCGCCCGAGCATGCCAACGAGCCGATCTGCAAGCAGGTCAAGGAAGCCGAAGACCGCCACCGCAACTAACAGAAACGACGCGCCCGGGCCCAGGCCCGAAGCGCAGTCTTTCGTCGAGGAGAGCTCATGGCCACCGATCCGGCGCAAGCCGCCCTGCCCGCCGGAATGTCGGCGAACGCTTTCTCGAGCCTGTTCCAGGCGGTCAACGGCCTGCGCAACCGGCGCGCGGTCGCCGCGCTGATCGGCTGCACCGTGCTCGGCGTGCTCGTCGCCGGCCTGCTGATGGCGATGTCGGGAGCGCTCGGCTTCATCGCCACCCTGCTCGCGTTCCTCGTCTACGTTGTCGCCGTCGGCACCGGCGTCAACGCGGCCGGCCTGCTGCACATGGACAGCGCACGCGGCATCTCGCCGCGCAGCACCGTCGACGCGCTCGTCGCCGGGTTGATGTGCATTCCCAAGCTGATCGTCCTCGGCCTGGCGCTGCTCGCCGTCGAGATCGCCGTCTTCATCGTCCTGGCGATCGTCATCTTCATCTGCAAGATTCCCTTTCTCGGGCCCGTGCTCTTCGTCGTCGTCTTTCCGGCCTCGGTCATCGTCGCCGGGGTCACGGTGGTCGGACTCTTCCTGTGCCTGGTCCTTTCGCTGCCGGCGATCTGGATGGGCGCGACCATCACGCGCGCCCTCGCGCAGACGCTCGCCATCGCACGCAGCCGCCTGATCGAAGCGGTGCTCCTGCTCCTGTTCGTCGGCTTCCTCGCGTTCGCGGTCGGCATCATCGTCTTCGGCGTCCTCCTTGCCGGCCTGTTGCCGACGCTCGGCATGTCGGCCTCGATCGTCGGATTCGGTGGCGGCATGGGCGGCCTCGGCGGGATGATGGGGATGATTCAGGGCGGCGGCGGCGGAGCGATGATCGCGGGCGCGATCGGCGGCCTGCTGCTGTGGGCCGTTGCCGCCTCACTCGTCGGCCAGGTCCACCTGCTGGGCTTGTGCCTGATCTATCTGCGCGTCACCGAAGGCCTCGACCTGAGCGCGACCGAGGCGGCGTTGCGGCAGACGCTCGATGAAGCGCGTCGCCGCACGGCCGAGTTCGGCGAGAAAGCGAAGAGCGCCGCGAACCGCGGCGCGGGCAGCGACTCCGCGATGGCGGCGAGCGGGGGCGGCGCGGCTGCAGCGGCGGGTGCGTCCGCGGCGGCGGCCGGTTTCTTCGAGCCGGCCGCCTCGGGCCAGCCGATGCAGGGAGCAGGGGCGGTTCCTCCGGCCTACACGCCGCCGGCCGCGCCGCACTTCGCCCCGGCGGCCACCTACATGCCGCCGGCCGCCGCGGCGGGCGCGTCGGTCGATCCCGATATCTCACTGCCTTTCGACGAGGGACCGGCGGCACCGCCTGCGTATGGCGTTCCGCCGGCCTACGTGCCGCCTCCTGTGCAACCCGCCGCCGCGGTGGCGCCGCCGGCTGCGGCGGCGACGACGTGCCCGCAGTGCCTGTCTCCCGTGACCGCCGAAGACGTCTTCTGCGGCGTCTGCGGGTATCGCCTGAAGTAGCGCGCAACGCCGGGCTCGCCCCCGACGTCGCCGTCCCTCCCGACCGGAATGAGCCCTGACGATTTCGCCGCCACCCGCGCCGCGCTCGTCGCCGCCCGGCGCGACGCACAGCGCATTGCCGAGTGCCCGGCCGCCTGGCGTCCCGCCGATCTGCCCGAGGCCTATCGGCTGCAGGCGGCGGTGGCCGGCGAGCTTGGTGCGATCGGCGGCTGGAAGGTTGGCGCGCTGACCGCCGAGCAGCGCCGCACGATGGGCGTCGCAGTCCCCGTGGGAGCGCCGCTGCCCCTCGCGACGATGCACGACGCGAGCAAGTTTGCAGCGCGCCTCCTCCTCGGCCGATTCATCGAGCCGCGGATCGAATGCGAGTTCGCGTTCCAGCTCGGCGCCGACTTGCCGGCTCGTCCCGCCCCGTACGCACGCGCCGAGGTGCAGGCTGCCGTCGCCGCGCTGCGCATCGCGATCGAGATTGTCGACCCACGCCTGCCGCGCGGCAGCGGCACGCTCGCCGAGATCGCGGACGGTTTCAACAACGGCGGCTTCGTCGCCGGCCCCTCGACGCTCGACTGGCAAGCGATCGCGTTCGCGACGACGCAGATCGTGCTTGTCCACGTCGACGCGAACGGCCGTTGCAGCGAGCTCGCGCGCGGCAACGGCGGCGCGATCCTCGACGGCAATCCGTTCGCCGCCGTCGTTCTCCTCGCCAACGCCCAGCCCGATGCCGCACGCGGCCTGCGCGCCGGCGACATCGTCACGACCGGGAGCTGCACCGGCGCGCCGCGCGTTCCCGGACCGGGCGACTACCGCGCCGACTTCGCCGGCATCGGCAGCATTGCGCTGTCGTTCGCCTAGCGACGCTCAGCTGACGCGCACGAGCGCGGCGCGGAACCGCCTCGCGTTCGCGACGTAGTTGGCGGCGCCGTCGCGCTGCCCTTCGATCTGCTCGGCCGTGAGCGCGCGCACGACGACTGCCGGACTCCCCATGATGAGCGAGCCGTCGGGAAAGCTCTTGCCTTCGGTGACGAGCGAACGGGCACCGACAAGGCAATGGCGGCCGATACGCGCGCCGTTCAGGATGACCGAGCCGATGCCGACGAGCGAGCCGTCGCCGATCGTGCAGCCGTGCAACATCACCTGGTGACCGATCGTCACGTCGTCGCCGATCGTCGTCGGCATGCCCTCGTCGGCGTGGATGACGCTGCCGTCCTGCACGTTCGAGCGCCGGCCGACGCGCAGCAGGTCCGTGTCGCCGCGCAGCACGGCGCCGAACCAGACGCTGGCGTCCTCGTCGAGTTCGACGTCGCCGAGCACGGTGGCACTGTCGGCCACCCAAGCGCTTGGATGCAGCCGGGGCATGCGGCCGTCGAGAAGATAGATCGCCATGTTCGGACATTCTACGAAGCAGCGCCCGGCGCGCTGTCATCGGTCGCCTGGACGAGATCGGGGCGCGGCATCGGTTTGCTCTGCGTCAAGCGCGCGCGTGCCGGTTCCGGTTCGCCGGCCGGCGCTCCCGTAGCATCACTGTCGGCGCGCCCTTGCGGTGTCGCCGAGCATGACTGCACGCCACACGAGCGGCGACGAAAGAGCTTCCATGGAACGCGACGATCTGCATGCGCTGCTCGGCACGATGGTCGAGCGCGGCGCCTCCGACCTGTACCTCACCAACGGCGCGCCGCCTCATGTGAGGGTCCAGGGTCGCTCCCTGCCGCTGCCCTCGCCGGTGCTGCAGTCGGGTCGCGCCGGCGCGCTCGCCTACGCGGCGATGAGCGCCCAGCAGATCGCCGATTTCGAGCGCACGCTGGAAAGCAACCTCGCCTACACAGTGCCCGAGATCGGGCGCTTCCGGATCAACGTCTATCGCCAGCGCGGCGAGACCGCGATGGTCGCGCGCCGCATCGAGTCGCGCATCGCCGGTTTCGACGAGCTCGGCCTGCCGGGCGTGGCGCGCGACCTCGCGATGCTGCCGCGCGGCCTGGTGCTCGTGGTCGGCGCCGCCGGCTCGGGCAAGAGCACGACGCTGGCGGCGATGATCGACTACCGGGCGCACCACAGCAACGGACACATCCTCTGCGTCGAAGACCCGATCGAGTTCCTGTTCAACCACGGCAGCTGCACCGTCGACCAACGCGAGGTCGGCATCGATACGCGAAGCTTCGCCGACGCGCTGCGCAACGCGATGCGCCAGGCCCCCGACATGATCATGATCGGCGAGATTCGCGATCGCGAGACCATGGAGCAGGCGATGGCCTACGCCGAAAGCGGGCAGCTGTGCGTGTCGACGATGCACGCGTCCAACGCCAGCCAGGCACTCAAGCGCGTCGTCAATTTCTTCCCCGGGCACATGCACCCGCAGTTGTTGATGGACCTGTCGCTCAACCTGCAGGGCGTGATCTCGCAGCGGCTCCTGCCCGGCCTGCGCGGCGCCCGCGTCCTCGCGGCCGAGACGCTGGTGCATACGGCCTACGTCGCCGACCTGATCCAGAAAGGTGCCATCGACGAGCTCAGGCCGGCCATCGAAAAGAGCGGTGAAGCGGGGATGCGAAGTTTCGACCAGGTGCTGCTCGAGCTCGCCCAGGCCGGAATGATCGATGCCGAAACGGCGCTCGCAAACGCCGACTCGCGCGCCAACCTCAGCGTGCGCATGCGCATCCGTTCGGCGCACGACCCGGTTTGAGTCGAGGCCTAGGCCGCACCCGTGAAATAGCGCTTCAGGCCAGCCAGGATCATCTCGACGGCGATGGCCGTCAGCACCAGGCCCATCAGCTTTTCCAGCGCCGAGACGACCGAATCGCCGAGCCAGCGGCGGATGCGGGCACAGCCGACGAGGACCAGACCGGACACGGCCATGGCGCATGCGAGCGCGCCGATCCAGGCGACGACGCGGTCGGGCTGGCGCGACGCGAGCAGCAGCACCGTCGCCATCGCCGAGGGGCCCGCGAGCAGCGGCACGGCAAGGGGAAAGATGAGCGGCTCCTTGCCCTCCGGAACGCCGTAGACGCCACCGCCCTGGCTGAAGATCATGCGGATCGCGACCATCAGCAGGATGACGCCGCCCGCCACCTCGAGGGACCGCTCGGACAGGTGCATGACGCGAAGAAATCCCTCGCCGAAGAACATGAAGAGGCACAGCACGGCGAAGGCGATCGCGACCTCGCGCAGCGCGACCCGGCGGCGCCGCGCCGCCGGAACACTGCGCATGACGGGGATGAAGATCGGCAGGCTGCCGAAGGGATCGAGGACGAGCAGGAGCAGGATGAACGCGGAGAGAAAGCTGTGCTCCATTCAGGGCTGCCCGTTCGAGTTCTCGGCGATCCACTCGCCGTACGGCGTGGAGACGTGCGCGAAGGCGATCGCGTGGATCGCCGGCAGCTCGTACGAATGGAGCTCGCGGATCGCCGCCTCGACGGCAGCGTAGCGCGCAGCGGTCGTCTTCGCCAGGACGCGAAACTCCGGGTCGCGGCGCAGCTCGCCTTTCCAGGCATAGACGCTCTCGATCGCACCGATCTGCACGCAGGCGGCGAGGCGGCGGGCGACGAGCGCCTCGGCGATTCGCATCGCCTCGTCGCGCGTCGCGACGGTCGTGACGACGGCGATCGGCGTGCGCTCGGCGGTCGGCTCGGTCATCGGCACGCCTTCGGCCTCAACGCGGCGGAACGCGCGCAGCGAGCGGCTGCGGCACGAACTCCGGCTTGAAGCGACACCCCTGCGTCGGCTCGAACACCGGCTCGAGCGCCGCACATCGTGCCGCGATCCCTTGCGCCGTCGGCCGGACGCCCTGCTCGACCCAATCGAGCAGCGAGCGGATCGCGGCGACGTATTCGGCGTCGGCGAGGTAGCTGTGCGAATGATCGTCGCCGTAGACCTGGACGAGCCGCTCGGCACTGCCGCCGCGCGCCATCGTGTCGCGAAAGGTCGATTCGAGCTCGACGAAAGCGGTCGGATCGTCGATCGCGTGCAGCGTCAGCACCGGAACGACGATCCGGCCCTGCAGGCCGGCGTCGGCGGCGAACGCGGCCTGCGCCGCCGGGTCGGCCGCATAGCGCGCGACCTTCGCGTTCAGCGCCTCGTCGTCGGGCGAGCCGCGGTAGCGAACGCCGACGTTGCCGAACGCGTTGCGGCCGCCGAGACGAACGAACGCGATGTCCTGGAAGTCCCACGTCGCCCAGTCGAGATGGCTGATCAGCGTCCGCTCGGGGATTCGCACGACCCGCGTGATCGTCTCGAGGTTGCGCTGCTGCGCCGCGCTGCGCGCCTCGGGCCTGGCGCGAACGCCGGTGCATTCGTCGACCTGCGCCGCCAGCTGCGCGCGCGTCAGCTTGGCGTCGAGAGGCAAGCCTTGCCAGAGCGGGTACTGCGCTTCGTCCGGCAGCGGGTGGTTGGCGCAGACCGCCTCGTAGACGACGCGCAGGTCGAGCCTGAAGTCGTACGACGCGGTGCCGCCGCCGAGGACTCCCGAGGTCAGCAGGACGCCGTCGTAGGGACGCTTGCCGCCGTTGCCGGCACCGTCGCCGTAGAGCTCGGCCGCTTTCGCAGCGACGCCGGCGCCCCACGACTGGCCGTGCAGGACAGTCCGTCGCGGCGCGCCGAACTCGGCGACGAAGAGGTGACGGACGCGCTCCGTGTCTTCGGCCGCCGAGGTCACGGCGACGCCGCCTTGCCGGTATCCCGAGCCGGCATAGGCGAAGCCGGCCCGGCTCCAGATCGACCAGCGTTGCAGGTCTTCGGCGGCGCGTCCGGCCTTTGGCGTGCCGAGCTCCGGACCGCCGTGCGCGTGGACGACCAGCGTCCCGTTCCAGGCGGGCGGAACGACGAGCCAGTAGTAGGCGCCCTCGCTATCGCGACCCGTGACGCAGCGGCTGCCGGCGGCGACCCCCTGCGGGCAAGGGCTGGCGGCGCGGCTCGCCGCCGCGGTCTGCGCAAGCAACGCGGGCGTCGCCAGGGCGGCAACGATCGCGACGATGACAGCGACCGTGCGGCCACGGCGCGGGTCGGTCACCCAGGCGAGTGAACTGCGCATCGCTCGACCCTAGGACGCCTCGCGCTGCAGCAGCGCCTTTCGGCGTTCAAGGCTTTCCGCTCGCCACAGCTTTTTGCTGTCGTAGTACTCGTCGAAGGCAACGGCGCCCGGCGGCAGCACGACCCACGGCTGCTTCGAGCGCGTGTAGATGTGGATGTCGGGCGGCAGTCGTTCCGGCTCGTCGAGCGTGCCGACGCGGACGAAGCGCACGGCGTCGCCGCCGCCGCCATAGTTGCTCCAGACGGCGATGCGGCAAGCCGGGCAGCGCGCAATCTTCTGTCCGGCGCCGCTCTGCGACGGCGTCACGACGATCTCGGGCTCGCCCGCGAGGACGACGACACGGTCGGCCTCGATCAGGGCGTTGAGAGCGAACGACGCGCGCGTCTCGCGCTGACACCAGCGGCAGTGGCAGCAGTGGACGACCAGCGGCGGGCTCGTCATCCGATAGCGAACCGCGCGGCAGGTGCAGCCGCCCTCGAAGGAGAGGCCTTGTGGATCTTCCGTCATGATCGTCCAGTGTAGACAGGGCGCCGGCCCGCTTTTAGGGTCTGTCGACATATGAATCACCCACGCGTGAGGCTCCAGAGAGGGCGCAATCTAGGCGCAAAGCGCAACCGGGGTGGGTGCCCCGGCGAGTATTTGCAACGACGAGTGCGCCCTCTCTGGAGCCTCACCCTTCGGGCCGGGTCGGCGAAGGACGCGTTGCGTCGTTGCGCCCTCGCCCGGGGTCCCACCCCGGGCAGCGGCCCGCGCCTGGCACTGCGCCCTTCGCCGACCCGGCGCGAGGGCGATTCATATGTCAACAGACCCTAGTCAGGGATGTCGGCGCGGCTCCTCGCGCCGCTCCCCGTACCAGAGCTCCATGCCCTGCCGTCGCTTCACCCCCTTCGTGCCGCGCAGCGCCAGGCGGCCCATCAGCGCCAGCACCTCGAGTCCCGAGTGGGTACGGAGCTTTCGCCCCGAGGTGACGACCGCCTCGCGCAGGATCACGAACCGGCCCTGGCGCTTCAGGGCCCGGCTCATCACGAGCTCCTCGGCGCCGAAGAACGCTTCGTCGAAGCCGCCCACCGCAGCGAAGGCGTCGCGCGTGCAGAACAGGAAGCAGCCGGCCGCCAGGCGGGCGACGCGGAACATCCAGACAATGATCGGCAAGAGCCAGCGCGCGTACGCCGGTATGTCGCCCTCGAAGGCGACGGCGGCGCCGCCGCCGACCGCGCCGCCGCGCATCGCGGCGACGGCAGCGCGGACGACGCCCTCGCTCACGATCGTGTCCGCGTCGACGAAGACGAAGAGCTCGCCCGTGGCGACCCCGGCACCGCAGTTGCGGGTCGCCGCGATCTGCCGGCGCATCGCGCTGACGACGCGGGCGCCGTGCTCCTGGGCGACGCGTACGGTCGCGTCGGCCGAGGCGTCGTCGGCGACGATCACCTCGTACGGCTCGCCGAGCGCGCGGCCGGCCGCGTGCAACGAGTCGAGCGTCGCGCCGAGAAGCAGCTCCTCGTTGTAGGCCGGGACGATGAACGAGATCACGAACGGACGCGGCAGCTAGCTCGCCGAGGGAACGCGCCCTTCGCTGCCGTCGTCGCCGGCCGGTTCCTTCGACACGACCGCATGGACGACGCGCTGTGGAAACGGGATCTCGACCCCTTCGGCGTTCAGCACGTCGAGGATGGCGAGGTTGACGTCGGACTTCACATTGCCCTGGCCGTTCTCGGAATCGCGAATCCAGAAGTTGATGTTCAGGTCCATGCCGTCGGCGGAGAACGCGGCCAGCTGCACCGACGGCGCAGGCTCCGGGACGACGCGCGGCACGGCGCGGATCGTCGCTTCGAGCTTGGGCTGCACGGCGCGCACGTCGGTGCCGTAGGCGACCTGCACCGCCGTCTGCACGAGGACGCGCGTGTCGGCGAGCGACAGGTTCTCGACCCGCGTCGTGATCAGCGTCTCGTTCGGGACGATCGCCTCCCGTCCGCCGAGCGAGCGGATCACGGTGTAGCGGGTGCGGATGTCGGTGATGCGGCCTTCGAAGTTGTCGACCCTGACCATGTCGCCGATCCGTATGCTGCGCTCGGCCAGGATGACGAAGCCGCTGATGTAGTTGGCGGCGATCTTCTGCAGGCCGAAGCCCAGGCCGACGCCGACGGCGCCGCCGATCACCGAAAGAGCCGTCAGGTCGATGCCGACCGAAGACAGCGCGAGCAGCAGCCCGACGAACAGGAGGACGGCGCGGACCAGCGTCGCCGCGATCTTGCGGATCGACAGGTCCTGCCCGGTCGCGCCCGACAGGAGCTTGCGCTCGAGCGCTCCCGAGATCCACAGCGCCAGCACGAGGACGACGCCGGCGGTGATCGTCCCTTCGACGATGTTGCGCAGCGTCATCTGCGAGTTGCCGAACTTCCAGTGCACGTCGTCCATCGCGTCGAGCACCATCGGCGCGACGCCGGTGACCCACAGGACGACGCCGATCCATGCGAGCCAGGAGATGCTGCGCTCGACCGTGCGGACCCAGGCGACGTTCGGGAAGGTCCGGCTCAGCACGCGAACGCTGAGCCGGATGACGACGAGCGAGACGAGGATCGGAATGGCGACGCGAAAGACCGCCGGCTTGATCGTCGCTTCGAGCGTCACGCTGGCGGCGTAGGCGAACAGCAAGGCGATCACCGGAAAGAGCACGCCGTCGACGATGCCGCGGCCGAACCACACGGAGTCGGCCGGCGCCGTGCGGCCGCGCATCAGGCGCACGACGGCCCAGGCGCCGAGCAGGCACGCCGCGAGGACGGCGAGCTCGGCGGCGGCGCCGGGCTGGGTCAGGTCGCGGACGAGCTGGTCGAGCTCGTGAACGTCGAAGCGACGGATCATCGGCCGCGCCCTCCGCGGCCGACGAACGCCGCGCGCTCAGCCGCGCCGCGCATCACACGCCCGCCAGCACGCGCAGGTGCGCGGCGACGCTGCGCGCGAGGGCGCTGAGGTTGTAGCCGCCTTCCAGGCACGAGACGATGCGGCCGCCCGCGTGCTTGTCAGCGACGGACTTGACGCGCTCGGTGATCCAGGCGTAGTCGGCTTCGACGAGCCCGAGCTGGCCGAGATCGTCTTCGCGGTGCGCGTCGAATCCTGCGGAGATGAAGATCATCTCGGGGCGGAACGCCTCGAGCCGCTCCATCCAGTTCTCCTCGATCAGCTGGCGGACCTGGGCGCCGCGCGAGTACGGCGGCACCGGAACGTTGATCATGTTCGTGCCCTTGGGCACGGCGCCGCTGAACGGATAGAGCGGGTGCTGGAAGATGCTCACCATGAGGACCCGCTCGTCGCCGGCGACGATGTCCTCGGTACCGTTGCCGTGGTGGACGTCGAAATCGACGATCGCCACGCGCTTCAGGCCGCGCACGTCGAGCGCGTGCCGCGCGGCGACGCAGACGTTGTTGAAGAAGCAAAAGCCCATCGCCTCGTCGCGAGTCGCGTGGTGGCCGGGGGGCCGCACTGCGCAGAAGGCGTTCTCGATGCTGCCGTCGAGCACCGCGTCGGTCGCGGCGACGGCGGCGCCCGCCGCGCGCATCGCGGCCGCCCAGGTGCCGGGCGCCGCGATGGTGTCGGGGTCGATGAAGCGCCGGGTTCCNTCCTCGGCCGCGCGCTCGAGCATTTCGCGCAGCTCGTCGACGTAACGGCTTTCGTGCGCCAGGCCCAGGTCGCTCATCGCCACGGCCGGTGCCTCGCGCCGCTCGAGCGCGGTGTCGAGGCCCGACGCGATCAGGAAGTCGTCGATGGCGTCGAGACGCGAGGCGCACTCAGGGTGGCCCTCGCCCATGTCGTGGCCGCGGCAATCGGGGTGGCTGTAGAACGCCGTCGTCATGGCTTGCGGTCGGATTTTTCTAGTAAGGTGGCCGCATGAGCCCATCCCTGCGAGACCAGCTGGCCGAACTCGTCGGCCAGATCAGCACCATTATCGTCGGCAAGCGCGCCCAGATCGAAGACTGCGTCGCCTGCATGCTCGCTGGTGGACACCTGCTGATCGAGGACGTTCCGGGGGTCGGCAAGACGACGCTGGCGCACGCGATCGCGGTGTCGCTGGGCCTGCGCTTTTCGCGCTCGCAATTCACCGCCGACCTGATGCCGTCGGACCTGATCGGCGTCAGCGTCTACGAGCGGAGCAAGGAAGCGTTCGTTTTTCACGCCGGTCCGGTGTTCGCGCACGTGCTGCTCGCCGACGAGATCAACCGCGCCGGGCCGAAGACGCAAAGCGCCCTGCTCGAAGCGATGGAGGAGCACCAGGTCACGGTCGAGGGCGAGACACGCCCCCTTCCCGCGCCTTTCTTCGTCATCGCGACGCAGAACCCGACCGACCAGATCGGCACCTATCCCCTGCCCGAATCGCAGCTCGATCGCTTCCTCATGTGCATTACCTTGGGTTATCCGGATCGCAAGAGCGAGCGCGAGCTGCTCGCGGGCGCCGACCGGCGCGAGGCGATCGCGCGGCTGCGCCCGGTGATGACTCCGGCCGAGCTGATCGCGGCGCAGCGGGCGGTGCAGTCGGTGCACGCGTCGGACGCCCTGCTCGACTATCTGCAGGCGTTGATCCAGGCGACGCGTTCGGGCACCTGGTTCGTCGAGGGCCTCTCGCCGCGCGCCGGCATCGCCGTGCTGCGCGCGGCGCGCGCGCGCGCCTTGCTCGGCGGCCGCGACTACGTCGCTCCCGACGACATCCAGTACGTGCTGCCGCAGACGATCGCGCATCGCCTCATCCCGGTCGCCGGCGCCGGGCGCGGCAGGAGCGAGCAGGTGCGAGCGATGATCGAGGCGGTGCCCTTGCCGTGAGCCCTCCGCTCGGCCGCTCCGAAGAAGGGCTGCTCCCGCGCGGCGGGACGGCGCCCGGCGCCTGGGGCGCCTGGGGCGCCTGGGGCGCGCCATTCTCGGCGGCGACGCTGAACCCTGCGGCGTTCGCGCGTGCGCGCTTTCGCCGCTGGTGGCAGGCGCGCCTGCCGCGCACCGACACGCAGACGCTGACGCAAGGCAACGTCTACATCCTGCCGACGCGTGCCGGCTGGATGTTCGGCCTGACGCTGCTCGTGCTGCTGCTCGCCTCGGTGAACTACCAGCTCAACCTCGGCTACGTGCTGACCTTCCTGCTCGCCGGCAGCGGAGTCGTCTCGATGCACGTCACGCACGGCACGCTGCGCGGCCTGACGCTGCACCTGCGTCCGCCCGCGCCGGCGTTCGCCGGCGCGCCGGCAGTGCTCGACATCGTGCTGAGCAGCCCCGGGACGGCGCGCTACGGCATCGGCCTGCGCCTACTCGACGCGGCCGGCGCGACGCTCGCCTGGACCAACGTCCCGGCCGGCGGACAGGCGACCTCGCACGTCAGCTTCATCCCCGCCGCTCGCGGCCTGCACGAGGCGCCGACGCTGAGCGCCGAAACCCGCTTCCCCCTCGGCCTCTTTCGCGCCTGGACAGTGTGGCGACCGGCGGCGAGGCTGCTCGTCTATCCGCAGCTCGAGGTCGGGGCGCCGGCGCTGCCGGCGGCCCGGCCGGTCGCGGGCGGGCCGACGCAGTCGCGCAACAGCGAAGGCGGCGAGATCGAGGGCGTGCGCGCCTATCGGCGCGGTGACCCGATGAAGCTCGTCGCCTGGAAGAAGGCGGCGCAGGCGATCGAGACCGGCGCCGAGCTCGTCAGCCGCGACACCAGCGTCTCGGCACGGCGCGAACTGTGGCTCGACTGGGCCGCGTGCGGCTCGCTCGCTGCCGAGGCGCGCCTGTCGCGACTGGCGGCCTGGACCATCGCCGCGGCGAACGCACACACCGACTTCGGATTGCGCGTCCCGGGCGTCGAGCTCGCCCCCGACGGCGGCGAGGCGCAGCGCAAGCGCTGTCTCGAGACGCTCGCGCTATGGCAATGAGCGAGCATCGATGAACACTGCCCTCCTCAGCGTCCGTTCCTGGCTGCCGCGCTGGCCCGGCTGGCAGCGCCTGCCACGCGAGACGCGCGACACGCTATTCCTGCTCGCCGTGATCGCCTGGACCGTGCTGCCGCACGCCTCGCACCTACCGACCTGGGCGATCGTGCTGACCGCCGTCGTCCTCTTCTGGCGCGGCCGCCTGGCCCTCGTCGGCGGCGCCTTGCCGGGGCGCTGGATCCTCGTCGCCGTGCTTGCCGTCGCCATCGCCCTGACTTTCTGGTCGTTCCGGACGTTGCTCGGCAAGGAGCCGGGCGTGACTCTGGCCGTCGCGCTGATGGCGCTGAAGACGCTCGAGCTGCGAGCCCGCCGCGACGCCTTCGTCATCTTCTTTCTCGGCTTCTTCATCATCCTGACGCACTTCCTCTACTCGCAGTCGCTCCCGGTCGCCGCGGCGATGCTCGTCTCGGTGTGGGGGCTGCTGACGGCTTTGGTTCTCGCCCACATGCCGGTCGGGCAGCCGAGCCTGGCCCAGGCGAGTGGCCTGGCGGCGCGCACCGCGCTGCTGGGCGCGCCGGTGATGGCGCTGCTCTTCGTCCTCTTTCCGCGCATCGGCCCGCTCTGGGGCGTGCCGCAGGACGGCATCTCGGCGACCGGCCTGTCGAACACGATGAAGATGGGCTCGATGGCCGAAATCGCGAGCGACGACTCGATCGCGATGCGCCTGCGCTTCGAAGGCCAGCCGCCGCCTCCGGCCGAGATGTACTTCCGCGGCCCGGTGCTGACGCGCTTCGACGGTAGCGAATGGCGCCCGCTCGGCCTGCCCTTCGCCGCACCTGGCGTCCCAGCACGGCCGCCGATATTGAAGGTGCAGGGCGAGCCGATCCGCTACGAGGTGACGCTCGAGCCGCTGCGCCTGGCCACGATCCCGCTCCTCGAGGCGACGACCGCAGTCTCGGCGATCGACGGCTTTCGCGTCAGCGCCCGCGATGACCTGCAGTGGCTGACCGACCGACAGCTCTTCGAGCGTGTTCGCTTCGATGCCGAGGCGCACACGCGTTTCGTGCTCGGCGCGCCGCGCCGAATCGGCGAGCTGCAAGAAAGCCTCGACCTGCCGCCCGGCTACAACCCGCGCACGATCGCCTGGACGCGCGTCTTCCGCGACGACCCGCTCAACCGCAACGTCGGCGCGGTGGCGTTCGCGCAGTCGCTGATGCGGCACATCCGGCAAGGCGGCTTCAGCTACACGCTTTCGCCCGGCGACTACGGGCGCGACGGCGTCGACGAGTTCTGGCTCGATCGAAAGGAGGGCTTCTGCGAGCACTTCGCTTCGGCCTTCGTCGTCATCATGCGCGCGGCCGGCTTTCCGGCGCGCGTCGTCACCGGCTATCAAGGCACCGATCTCCTGCCTGTCGACGGCTACTACCTCGTGCGCCAGAGCTCGGCGCACGCCTGGGCCGAGTACTGGCAGACGGGAGTCGGCTGGCAACGCGCCGACCCGACCGCGGCGGTTGCGCCCGATCGCATCGGCCGAAGCAGCCGCCTGACGCCGCAGCCCGGCCTCGTCGCCGGTGCCCTCGGCGCGATGAGCCCGGAGCTGATCGCGCAGCTGCGCAGCGGCTGGGAAGCGATCAACAACCGCTGGAACCAGTGGATCCTCAGCTACTCGCGCGGCCAGCAGCTCGACGTGCTGAAGAACGTCGGCTTTCAATCGCCGAGCTGGGAAGACCTGGCGTTGCTGCTGATCGGCGCGCTGAGCTCGCTCGCGCTCGCCGGCGCGGTGTGGGCGTGGTTCGACCGGCGTCGCGTCGATCCCTGGGTGCGCCAGCTCGAGCGCATGCGGCGCAGCCTCCGATCGCTCGGCCTTCCTGCCGCGGCGCATGAGGCGCCGCGCGCGCTCGCCGCGCGCGTGCGCGAACGGATCGGCGCCGCCGGCGAGCCGCTGGCGGCCGCGCTCGACGAGCTCGAAGCGCAGCGCTACAGCCGCGCCAGCGCGAAGCGGCCCGACGCTGCGCTGACGCGCCGCTTCAGGGCGGCGGCACGACGCCTGAAGACGGCGCCCGCCGGATAATCGCGGCAATGCCATTTCATTCGTCGACCCGGCGGGCACTCGTCATCGGCGGCGCCTGGCTGGCCACGGTCGCACCTTCGCAGGCAGCTCAGAAGAAGAAGCCGGCGCGGCGGCCGACGCCGCCGGCAAGCGACGACAGCGCACCCGACCTCGTCACCTACGACCGTCGCGACGACGTGATGCGCTTCGCCGATGCCGTGGCCGAGCGGCGCGGCCTCGACGCGCTGTGGATCCGAGCCGCGCTCGAGCAGTCCCGCTACGTCCCGAGCGTCGTTCGCTCGATCATGCCGCCCCCCGCGGGGACGGCGAAAAACTGGGCGGCGTACCGGGCCCGCTTCGTCGAGCCGGTGCGGATTCGCGCCGGCGCGGCGTTCTGGAACGCGAACCCGCAGTGGCTGGCGATCGCCGAGGACCTCTACGGGGTTGCGCCCGAGATCGTCGTCGGCATCGTCGGCGTCGAATCGTTCTATGGCCGGCAGATGGGAAACGTGCGCATCATCGACGCGCTCGCCACCCTCGCCTTCGATTTCCCTTCCGGACGCAGGGATCGCAGCGACTTCTTCAAGGACGAGCTCGAGAACTGGTTCGTCCTGTGCCACAGCGAAGGCGTCGAGCCGCTCGCCTGGAAAGGCAGCTACGCCGGCGCCATCGGCATGGCGCAGTTCATGCCGTCGAGCTTCAACAAGTACGCCGTCGACCTCGACGGCGACGGCCACGTCGATCTGCACACGAGCGCCGCCGACGTGATCGGCAGCGTCGCGAACTACCTCGCCGAATTCGGCTGGAGGCGCGGCCTGCCGGTGCGCTTCGACGTCAAGCCGCCGAGCGACACGAGCCAGCGCGCCGCGCTGCTCGCGAGCGACATCGTTCCCACCTTCAGCGCCGCCGAGATGGCCGAGCAAGGCGCGGTGCTGCCCGGCGAAGCGTTCGCTTGCGACAGTGCCCTGGCGCTGGTCGAGCTGCAGAACGGCAACGCCGCGCCGAGCTACGTCGCCGGCACGACCAACTTCTACGCGATCACGCGCTACAACTGGTCGAGCTACTACGCGATGGCGGTGGTGGAATTGGGCGAGGCGATCCGCGCAGCGCGTCCGCAGCCGCCGGCGTAGGCGATCGTGAGATCCGCGCGGACAGCGCGCTGGTCCGCACGAGATGCAAATGGCCGGCAGATCCGGGCCAGCCCGCCGGACGTGGCGGGCTCGCCGGGACATACGACGCGAGCCGGTCGAACCGGACTCGTGCCGTCGCGCCACCGCATCGCCACGATCAACGCGAGGGCCGATCGTCGCTCGCCTGCAGCGCGGCCGCGGCGCGCAACGGTGCATCGTCGCGGGCGATCGACGCACGACGGCCGGCCAGCGACTTCGGCGCTTCGGCCAGCGCGACGTCCCCCTCGCCCAGGTTCGACGGCGCGACCTGCGACCCATGTGCGAGCTTCATCGCCTCCTGGTCGGAGACCGGTCCGAAGACCAGCACGCTGAACGCGAGCGCCGCCGAGGCGGCGATCAGGCCGATTCCCGCGCGCAGGCCGTGGCTTCCCAGGCGGAACTCGCGGCTGCGCTCTTCTCTTTCGATCTTCTTGCTCACTTCGTACCCCTCGGGCCGCAAGGCCCTGTATGCATCATCGAACCGCTCGATGCGCTGATGAGGAGTACGGAAAACGGAGCGCCGCCCGGACGCGCCGCTCCACACCTGTCACCCGGATCTATGCCGACTGCCAAGCGGCGTACGCGTTGACGAGCCCGGTCCCGGTCGCGGTGTTGGGATGTTTCGAGGATGCCTTGAAGCCCCCGGTGTTCGGATTGGTGCTGCCGGACGACACGGCCACGCTCGAGTTCATGAGAATCGTCTTCAACTTGGTCGGAGTCAGGGAGGGATTCTTTTCGCGCTGGACGCCGACGCACTCGCCAGCTACGCTCGCCCAATGGCCGATGCGGAGTTCTTGCAGAATCTGCCACCCATCACGCGCCTGCTCCAGCTCGCCGCCGTGGGCGATCGGTCGGCGCTGGACCAGCTCTATTCAGCCCTGTACCCCGACCTGAAGCGTATCGCCCGGGGGCGCCTGCGGCACCATGGCCGGGCCGACGGCCTCGGGACGACCACCCTCCTGCACGAAAGCTTCATTCGGCTCGTCAACGCGAACGACCTTCGCCTGCACGACCGCCGCGCCTTCTTCGCCTACGCCGCGCGGACGATGCGCAGCATCATCATCGACAGCGCTCGTCAGCACCTGGCCGAGCGGCGCGGCGGTGGCGTCGAACACGAGACACTGGGCGGCGAATCGGCGCTGCAAGTCGCCGACGCGAGCAGCAGCGAGGAGCTGATCCGGGTCAGCGAAGCGCTGCTCGACCTCGAGAAGCTCGACCCCGAGCTCGCCGAGCTGGTCGACATGCGCTACTTCGGCGGCTACACGGAAAGCGAGATCGCCGAGCTGCAGGGCGTGACCGACCGGACCGTGCGGCGCCGCTGGGACAAGGCGCGCGCCTGGCTCTACGTTGCGCTGAACGACTCCGACCAGCTGCCGCCGCCGGCAGGGTGAAGCCAGCCGGTGATCCATTCGCGCAGGCTGCCGTCGCCGGGCCAGCCTTCGCGGACCTCGCAGCCCGAGCGGAGGTCCCAGCTCGAATCGAACCAGCCCGGCCCGCGCACGGGAAGCTGCGGATGCGCGGACGCGCATCCGGCGCGCGCGAGGGGAACGAGCGAGAGCTCCTGCGCTTCGGCGAGACGATAGCCATGGTCGGGCTCCTGCGTTGCGAATCCCGCCAGTGTGTCGAAGCGCGCCATCGGCGGCCATCCCGCCGATGGACGGAAAGCGGCCCCGACGCACCCCTTCGAGATGCGCCCATGAACGGGGGGAGGCCGCGGCCGGCCTCTTCACCCGATCCTCACCCCCCCGTGACGTTGAACGTGGAGCGCAACAGCCCGCCGATCGAGGTGATCGTCATTTCCGCGTACTGGCAAACCTCACGTCGGTGCGGCACTGGAACGGGATTGGAGCTCGACGACGCCGCCGGGGAGTTACCCCCTTCTTCAATCGCTCCCAACAGATGGCCGAGTTTGGCCACAGACATCTTCAATCGCACTACCAGCTCAATATCTGGATTGGTAGACATCGTTACTCCTTTTCAGGTGAAGAACTCCCGGGCAGACGTTTCGGTGGCTGGCCACCGGCCTCGGGCCGACAGTTCGGAGAAGGCGCGGCGTGCTCGCACGACCACCGGCGCCGCCTCCCCCAACTCGCGTTCCAGCGTCGCGAGATCTCGCTGAATCAGCTCTCTTGCATCATCCGCTCTTCCCAAGGCGGCGAGCGATCTTGCCTCGTTCAATTCATACAACCGGGTCAAGGGATGCGTCTCGCCTCGGGCGAGGACGAACTCGGAATGGGCGCGTGCAAATTCCGCCAGCGCTGCCTGATGGTCGCCATCAAGTTGCAGGACTATCGCCGAAAGGAGGCGGGCAAAACCGCGCGCGTCATGAGCACCGTTGTCCAGTGCCTGCGCACGGCGCAGCATCTCCGGAACGGACTCACGGGCGCTTTCGATTCGTCCGGCCCACAGGTCGGCCTCGACGACGACCAAGAACGCGTCGACCTTCAGCGCCTCGTCCTGCTTGACGTCGGGTCCGGATGTTGCAAGGGCACGAAGCCGTTGCAGCATCGGATCGTGCTCGGAAAGGTGCCCATTGCGAGACAGGATTCGGCAAATGATGATCGCCGTGTCGGCCGCCCGGCGCGGCGATTCGTCGTTCGGCAGGCCGCCCTCCAGCCGATCGACCAGCGCCAGCGCCCGGTCGTCGTAGCCCATGTTCATCAGAGTGGATGCCAACCATATCTTGACCACCAGGCAGGTCTCGCTTCGCCAGTCCAGCAGCTTCTCGCACTTTCGGGAGGTGGCCCCAAGGCGCTCCGAAGCCGACGCGAGATGCCCCTCGGCAAGCTCGAGCTTGGCTTGGCTTCGTTCGATCTCGACCATCGTGCCTGGGTTCAACCCCGTCGCTGTCGCCGCCAGCCCGGCGGCGTCCGCCAAGTGGAGGTGCGCGTCCGAAAAGTCTCGCTTGTCGATCTCGAAGTCGCCGAGCAGCTGCAGTGCGTCGATCGCGTGCGCGTCCCGAACGCCGAAGCCGGCGCCCGCGTTCGCGACCGCGAACTCCAGTTCCGTCTTGGCGGTGACGTAGTCTCCCTTCAGCCAAGCCTGAAGGCCCTTCGCCTTGGCGATGCCCCAGCGTAGCCGGGCATCGCGCGGAAAGGTTGCCGCAATCGAGGCAGCCGATTCGACCAGCCGCGAAGAGCGCTCGAAGTCGCCGAGGCTCATGATCGTGATCGCATGATCGGCGCGTGCCGCGGCCAGCGCACGACGATCATCCAATCCCTCATACAAGGATTCGACGGTCGTCATCACCTGGTCGGCGCGAACGAAGTCACCGAGATTGGCGAACGCGTCGCTGATTCCGACGAGAACTTGGGCCTTCAGGCCGGGGTCGCCGCCGAGGTCGTGATCAGCTTGCTGCAGGCCAGCGACAAGCATCTGCGTCAAGGACGCACGCTCTCTTTGCGAATTATCCTGGGCGGCGAACTTGTATATCTCCAGCAGAAAGTTTCGCGCCACCGAAGCCCGTTCCGCTTCCTGTCGCGCCTGCTGCGCCGACACGATCGCGATGATCGACAGCGCGCCGAGCACGGCGGCCCCGGCGAAAGCGGCACCAACGCCAAGGCGATGGCGCCGCACGAACTTTGCGGCGCGATAGAAGGTGCTCGGCCGGTGGATCGAAAGAGGCTCCCCGGCAAGCCATCGCTCACAGTCTCTGCGAAACGCTTCCATCGACGGGTATCGGGCCGCCGGTGCCTTCGCGAGCGCCTTGAGCGCAACGGCGTCGAGTTCTGCGCGAAGCGTGCGACGCAACGCCTTCAGCGGTTGGCGACGCTTGGCGGCAGCGACGTCGTCGGTTGCACGCTGGCTGGGTGGCTGCGCTTCCGCTTCGAGAATGGCCGCCTCGATCTCGGCCGGTGTGTTGCGCTTCAATGGGTACGGTCGCGATCCGCATAGCAGCTCGTACAGGACCACGCCGCTCGCGTAGACGTCGCAAGCCGTCGTCAAAGGCCGCCCGAGCAGTTGTTCCGGGCTCGCGTACTCCAGCGTGAGCGGCCTGCCGGATTGAAGCGTCAGGTTCGTATCGGCCTGCTCTGCGCCTTCGGCTTCGACCAGCTTCGCGATTCCGAAGTCGAGAAGCTTGACGTCCCCTTGCCGGGTCACCAGGATGTTGCCCGGCTTCAAGTCGCGGTGGATGATGAGATTCGTGTGCGCGTACTCGGCAGCGAGAAGGACCTGCCGGAAAACCCTAAGCCGCTCCTCGATAGACAGCGTGTGGGCGTCGCACCATTGCGTGATCGGCACGCCTTCGACAAACTCGAGCGCCAGCCAGGGCTGGCCGTTTGGCGTGACGCCGGCATCGTGAAGGCTCGCGATATTCGGATGATCCAGCGACGCCAGGATGTCGCGTTCGCGCTTGAAGCGCTCGACGAAGGTCCCTCGCTGCGCGCGCGACGGATGATTGAAGAGAAGCTTGATGGCGACCTGTCTTTCAAAGGCGCCATCGGCCCGCTCGGCCAGCCACACCTCCGCCATTCCGCCGGAGCCGACATGGCGAACCAGGCGATAGGGGCCGATGAGGTTGCCGCAGTCCCACTCGAGCTCACGCTGCGTCGTCGAGTCCCCAAGTGCCGGCAACTCTTGCAGAAAGCCGACATCCGCCAGGAGCGCCCGCGCTTCGAGCATCCGACTGAGCTGCGGCAACAATCGGTGACCTGCCGCCTGCAGGCCCGAGACCCAGGCCCGTACGGCTGCGTCATCAAGACCATCGGCGTGCTCGTAGAGCGCCGAGAGCTCCTGCCAGTCGCCGACAGAATTCTGGACCATGCCCTCACCGCCCTGTGGCTGCACGCGAAGAATACGTCGTGCCCGCTCGGAACGGCAAGCCGCTTGGGATCGCTTCGGGATCGCGAACAGAGAGGGAGGCAAGGGCAGGCGTCTGAGGGGTGTCATCCCGAGAACGAAAGCGACCCGAGAAAGCGGACGCCCGACTAGTCATTCGTCTAGCGGATCCGCCAGGCACTGTCTTCATTGTCTGTGCAATCCCGGAGTCGCCCCGCCTCGACATGGACGCGACTTACGAGGAGACGTCACGGCGTTCCATCCGGGATCACGCTGACCTCGACCGCCATACTTTGCCCGCGCCCGCCGAGGATCACGCCGCGCAAGGGCACGACGTCGGCGAAGTCGCAGCCCCAGGCGAGCGTGATGTAGCGGTGGTCGGCCCGGTGGTCGTTGGTCGGATCGAATTCGACCCAGCCGTGCGCCGGCGAATAGGCCGCCACCCAGGCGTGCGACGCGTCGGCGCCGAGCAGGCGCGGCCGCCCCGGCGGCGGTTCGGTGAGCAGGTAGCCCGAGACGTAGCGCGCCGGCAGGCCCTGTCCGCGCAGGCAGGCGAGCATCACGTGCGCGAAGTCCTGGCAGACGCCACGACGCAATTCCAGCACTTCGTCGACCTGCGTCGTCACCGTCGTCGCTTCGCCGTCGAAATCGAAGTCGGCGTGGATGCGGTGCGTGAGATCGGTGACGGCGTCGAGCCAGTCGCGCTCCGCGGCGAAGCTCGGCGCCGCGTAGGCCCGCGCGCTCTCCGACCAGGGAACGAGCGCGCTCTGCTGGCTCATTTGCGCAGGCGCCAGTGCGTCCTGCGCCGGATCGTCGCACACCGACCTGCAGACCGCTTCCCAGCTCAGCGGCGCGGCCGCGCTCGGGTCGGGCCGCTCCCCGATCTCGACTTCGCACAGCATGCGCACGCGCAGCAGCGGATGCGGGCCGTGCACCGCGAAATGGGTGACGCCGTTGCCGAACGCGTCGCGCTCGTCGCGTCGCTCGTCGGCATCCGGGTCGATGCGCAGCTCGTGCGAGACGACGTGCTGCCACGGCAGCTCGCGCGGCGTCAGGTGGGCGAGCTGCCACGACTGTGACACCGGAACGCGATAGGCGTAGCGCGTTTCGTGATCGACCGTGTAGCGGGAGAGGGTCACGCGAGCAGCCTCATGCCGCGAGCGACAGCACGCTGCGTGGCACCGCGTGCGAGAAGAACTTCAGCGAGATGTCGTCGGAGACGGCGTAAGCGGCGCGCTGCAGCTGCTCCAGCAGCCGGGCGAGCACCTCGCTTTCCGGATCCAGGTCGCGCGGCTCGAGCGCGCGCAGCGCAGCGACCCCGGGCGCCAGCGTCTCGCCGGCGAAGCGGCCGTGCGTCGCCTCGATCCTGGCGATGTAGTCGGCCAGGCCCTTGGCCTGGAAGGCGAGCGAGCGCGGGTTCGCCTCGTCGCGGACGAGCATGTCGAGCACCGGCAGCCATTCCGGCGCGGCGAGATAGCGCGAGCGATAGGTCACGCTCGAATCGGCGAGATCGAGCAGCCAGTCGAGCTCGTGATCTCGCCCTTCGTCGATGGCGACGCCGAGCGCGCCGCACATCGTCGCCAGGCGCTCGACGCGCCGCCCCATCGAGAGAAAGCGCCAGCCGATGCCGCGCGTCATGCCGTCGAGGACGAAGCCCGACAAGGTCATCATCGCCGTGATCGCGCGGTCGAGCCAGACGAGCGTATTCGGCAGCGACGGCTCGCGCTGGAAGACCGGATCGGCAATCAGGCGGTTCAGCGTGCGCCAGTGGTCGGCCGACATGCGGTCGCGCAGGCTGAAGGCGACGCGCGCCAGCTGGCGCAGCCGCTGGCTCAGCGTCTCGTCGGGGTTCGTCGCGGCGCGCCTGAGGGCGCGTGCGACGTTCTTCGTCGAGCTGATCAGCCCGAGCTGCTCGGCGAGGATCCACGCCGGCTGGATCGCCCCGGCGCGCGCGCCCGGATCGTCGAACACGTGGCCCAGGGCGACGCGCAGCAGGCGCAGCGACGCGTCGCAGCGCTCGCCGTAGCGGCCGAACCAGAACAGGTTCTCGGCGGCGCGCGAAGCGAGCGTCGCGTTCGAGTCGACGAGCTCGTCCGCCGTCACCGTCTTCGAGAGCAGCGAGAACGCGACGTTGACGGGCGCGTCCGAGAGGACCCAGGTGTCCTTCGAGCGGCCGCCGCGCTGCATCGCAATGATGCGCGAGTCCTCTTCGCCGGCGACGCGCGTCAGCCCGCCCGGCATGACCCGCCAGCCGCTCGGCGTGGCGACGGCGAAGACGCGCAGGCCCACGGTGCGCGCCGCGAGTGCCTCGCCGGCGCGCCGCTCGAGGACAGGCGCCTTCGAGACGTGCACCCATTCCTGGGCGACGTAGTGCTGCGGCCGCGCCGCGATGCGCTCGCGCAGCGCGTTGCGCTCGCCGTCCGACAGATCCTCGACGACGATCGGCCGCTCGCTTGCCGATCGCTCGAGCGGCTTGATGATGAGGCGCTCGGGATGCCGCCAGGCGTCTTCGAAGGCGGCTTCTTCGCCGAGCCACCAGGTCGCGACCGACGGCAGCAGGAGCGGCTCGCCGAGCAGCCGGCGCGCCAGCCTGGGCAGGTAGCCGAGCAGCGCGCCCGACTCGAGCACCCCCGAGCCGAGCGCGTTGGCGAGCAGCACGCTGCCGCGCCGGGCGCACTCCGTGAGACCGGCGATGCCGAGGGCCGAATCGGAGCGCAGCTCGAGCGGATCGCAGTAGTCGTCGTCCTGGCGGCGCACGATCGCGTGGACGCGTTGCAGGCCGGCGATCGTCTTCAGCCAGACGCGGTCGTCGCGCACCGTCAGGTCGCTCCCTTCGACGAGCGTGAAGCCGAGGTAGCGCGCAAGCAGCGCGTGCTCGAAGTACGTTTCGTTGTAGGGACCGGGCGTCAGCAGGACGATGCGCGGCGGTCCGTCGCCGCGCGGCGCCCAGCGCAGCAGAGCCGAGCGCAGGGCGTCGAAGAACGAGGCGAGATGCTGCACCGGCAAGGCGCGGAACATCTGCGGAAAGACGCGCGAGACGACGAGGCGATTCTCGAGCGCGTAGCCCGACCCGGAGGGTGCCTGGGTGCGATCGCTGACGACCCACCAGCGCCCGTCGGGCGAGCGCGCCAGGTCGGCGGCATATTGCAGCAGGTGCATTCCTCCGGCCGGGCGCAGGCCCTGGACCGGGCCGAGGAAGCCGCGGTGCCCGAAGACGACCGGCGGCGGGATCGCGCCGCTCTTGAGCAGCGTCTGCGCGCCGTAGATGTCGTCGAGGACGCGGTTGAGCAGGTCGGCGCGCTGCTCGATCCCGGCGGCGATCGCCTCCCACTCGTCGGCAGGCAGGAGCAGCGGGATCGGGTCGACCTCCCAGGGCCGATGTGCGCCCATCGCGTCGGCGTAGACGTTGTAGGTGATTCCCTGCTCGCGGATCTGCCGCTCGGTCAGCGTCAGCGTGTCGCTGACCTCGCGCTCGCCGCGCTCGGCGAACGAGCGGACGAACGCATCCCAGTGCGGACGCGGCTGGCCCGAGGCGGTGAGCAGCTCGTCGTAGCGATCGTCCGGCGCGGCATAGCCGGCGATCAGCTTCGTCAACAGGGCCATGAACCTGCCTGCCCCTCAGGCGACCGGGCGACGCAGGTCGAGGGTATGCGGGAAGTCGGGATTCGGCGCTTCCGCGGCGACGACGACGTGCCCCGGCGTGTGCCCGGTGCGGAAGAATCGCGCCAGGCGTCGCGCCTCCGCCTCGAGCTCGTTGACGGGAAAGGTCGTGTAGTTGATTCCGCCCGGGTGCGAGACGTGGTACTGGCAGCCGCCGAGCGATCGACCCATCCACGTATCGACCAGGTCGATGACGAGCGGCGTGTGCACGCCGATCGTCGGGTGCAGCGCCGAAGGCGGGTTCCAGGCGCGATAGCGGATGCCGGCGACGAACTGTCCGGCGACGCCGGTCGGCTGCAGTGGCACGCGCCTGCCGTTGCACGTGAGCACGTGACGCTCGCCGACCAGGCCGCTTGCCTTGACCTCGATGCGCTCGAGCGACGAGTCGACATAGCGCGCCGTCCCGCCGGCGGCGTTTTCCTCGCCGAGCACGTGCCAGGGCTCGAGTGCCATGCGCAGCTCGACGTCGACGCCGGCCGCGGCGAAGTCGCCGAGCAGCGGGAAGCGGAAGTGCAGGTGCGGTGCGAACCATTCGAGCTCGAGCGAATAGCCGAAGGCGCGCAGCTCATCGACGACGTCGCGCAGGTCTTCCCAGACGAAATGCGGCAGCATGAAGCGGTCGTGCAGCTCGGTGCCCCAGCGCGCCAGCCGCTCCGGCCGATACGGTTCGGCCCAGAAGCGCGCCACCAGCGAGCGCATCAGCAGCTGCTGGACGAGGCTCATGCGCGCGTGCGGCGGCATCTCGAAGGCGCGCATCTCGAGCAGGCCCAGGCGGCCTGCCGGGCCATCGGGAGAGAAGAGCTTGTCGATGCAGAACTCGGCGCGGTGCGTGTTGCCGGTAACGTCGATGAGCAGGTTGCGCAGCAGCCGGTCGATCAGCCACGGCGGCGAGCGACCGCTCTCGGCGTCGGCGACGCGGCGCAGCTCGGCGAATGCGGTCTCGATCTCGTAGACCGAGTCGTTGCGCGCTTCGTCGATGCGCGGCGCCTGGCTGGTCGGGCCGACGAACATTCCCGAGAAGACGTAGCTGAGCGCCGGGTGGTTGTGCCAGTAGCCGATCATGCTGGCGAGCAGGTCGGGCCGGCGCAGGAAAGGCGAGTCGTTCGTCGTCGCGCCGCCGAGGACGAAGTGGTTGCCGCCGCCGGTGCCGGTATGGCGCCCGTCGAGCATGAACTTCTCGGTCGACAAGCGCGTCTCGCGCGCCGCCTGGTAGAGATGCGTCGTCTGTTCCACGAGCTGGGCCCAGCTCGACGCCGGGTGAATGTTGACTTCGATCACGCCCGGATCGGGAGTGACGCGCAGGACGCTCAGGCGCGGATCCTTGGGCGGCTCGTAGCCTTCGAGGATCACGCGCATCTGCAGGGCCCGCGCCGTGTCTTCGACGGCCGCGACGAGGTCGAGGTAGTCCTCGAGGGCGGCGACCGGCGGCATGAAGACGTAGAGACGGCCCTCACGCGGCTCGACGCTGAGCGCCGTCCGGACGACGAAGCGGGCCGATTCGAACGGCTGCAAGGCCGGCGGCGACGCCTTCGTCCGATCGCCACCAGCCTCGCCATGCTCGGGCGCGCCGACGTCGTGCGCCCCGTGCGGCGTCGCGTGCTCGTGCTGGTCGCCCTCGCCGTGCGACGGCGTCGCGTGCCAGAACGCGTCTTCGTGGTGGATCGCAGGGCGCGGCGGCAACGGCGCGAAAGTCTGCGTCGGGTCGGGCGCTTCGAGCCAGGGCAGGTCAGAGGCGGCGACCCAGGGCAGCGAATCGAGGGGCAGGCGATAGCCGATCGGCGAATCGCCCGGGATCAGGTAGCAGCGATCGTCGCGCAGGTACCACGGGCTCGAGAGCCACCGCTGCGGGTGGCGCTCGTCGCGCCGCAGCGGCAGCGCATAGCCGACCGGCGTTTCAAGGCCGCGCTGGAAGACACGGCGCAGCCGCTTGCGCTCGAGCGGATCGGCGAGGCGCGCGTCGAACGGATCGACGTTACCCGGCAGCTTGTGCTCGCGCCACAGGAAATACCACGCGTCCTCGTACGCAGCAAAGACGTTGCCGGTGTCGATGCCCAGGCGCCCGGCGAGGCGGCGCACGAAGTCGCCCGCCGACTCGACCGTCGCGCCGAGGTCGTCGTGCTCGTCGGCGAAGAGCTGCGGATCGGTCCATATCGGCTCGCCGTCCTTGCGCCAGTACAGATTGAGCGACCAGCGCGGCAGCTGCTCGCCCGGGTACCACTTGCCCTGGCCGAAATGGAGCAGCCCGCCGGCGCCGTATTTCGCGCGCAGCCGCTCCATCAGCGCGACGCTGAGGAGTCGCTTGTTCGGCCCGAGCGCCTCGGTGTTCCATTCGCCGCCCTCGCGGTCGTCGATCGAGACGAAGGTCGGCTCGCCGCCCTGGGTGAGACGAACGTCGAGGCGTTGCAGGTCGGCATCGACCTGCGCGCCGAGGGCGTCGATCGATTCCCACTGCGGGTCGGTGTAGGGCAGTGTCACGCGCGGCGCTTCCCAGATGCGCCGCACCGACATGTGGTGCTCGAAGGTCGTCTCGCACGCCTCGATCTCTCCGCTGATCGGTGCCGCCGACGATGGCTCGGGCGAGCACGCGAGCGGAATGTGTCCCTCGCCGGCGTACAGCCCCGAGGTCGGATCGAGGCCGATCCAGCCGGCTCCCGGAAGGTAGACCTCGCACCAGGCATGCAGGTCGGTGAAATCGACCTCGGTGCCACTCGGCCCGTCGAGCGACTTGACATCGCTCTTCAGCTGGATCAGATAGCCGGAGACGAAGCGCGCCGCCAAGCCCAGGTGGCGCAGCAGCTGCACCAGCAGCCAGCCGCTGTCGCGGCACGAGCCGCTCGCATTGACGAGCGTCTCCTCGGGCGTCTGCACCCCCGCCTCCATGCGGATCAGGTAGGCGATGTCCTTCTGCAGGCGCTGGTTGAGGCCGACCAGGAAGCCGTTCGTCGGTTGCCTGCTCGCGTCGATGGCGGCGAGATACTCGGCAAAGCGCGGCGTCGCCGGGTCCTTGTGCAGGTAGGGCGCGAGCTCGATCAGGAGCTCGGGGGCGTAGGTGAACGGGAACTGCTCGGCGCTCGGCTCGAGGAAGAAATCGAAGGGATTGAGCACCGCCATCTCGGCGACCAGGTCGACCTCGACGCGAAAGAAGGTCGTCATCTTCGGGAAGACGAGGCGCGCGAGGTAGTTCGACTGCGGGTCCTGCTGCCAGTTGACGAAGTGCGTCGTCGGCTCGACGCGCATCGAGTAGCTGAGGATGCGCGTTCGCGAGTGCGGTGCCGGGCGCAGCCGCACGATCTGCGGCCCGAGGTGGATCGGCCGGTCGTAGCGGTAGTGCGTGATGTGGTTGAGCGCGACGTGGATCGACATTCAGGGCCTTCCTGAAGGCGCATCGATTGTCGACGTGCGGCCGGCCGGGCGCCGGGCCGCCCCAAGCCCGGCCGCGTCCCCTCGGGGGGCAGCGCAGCGGCAAAGCCGCGAGCGTGGGGGCGTCATGTCAGGCGGCCACGGGCACGAGGAAGTCGCGGCTGATCCCTGCCCCCAGCGCGTTCACGCGCTCCAGGAATTGCGTCAGGTAAGCGTGCAGGCCGGTCGCGAGGATCTCGTCGATGCGGCCGTATTGCAGGTCGGCGTCGAGGCGACCGGCCAGGCGCAAGGTGTCGCGCGACTGGTCGTTAGCGACGCGCTGCAGGTTCGAGACGACCTCGTGCATGCAGGCGGCCAGCGATCGCGGCATGTCGGGGCGCAGGATCAGCAGCTCGGCGACCTTCTCGGGACGGATGACGTTGCGATAGACCTTGCGATAGACCTCGAAGCCGGAGACCGACCGCAGCACCGCCGACCAGTGATAGAAGTCGAATTCGACGTCCTTGCCGCCCGCTTCGGCCTGGCTTGGCGCCTGCGCCGCTCCCTGCGCCTGCGCCTGGGCCTGTGTCTGCAACTGGCGAAGCTGCGCCGCACGCTCGCGCCCGGTTCCGGCGAAGCCGAAGAACTCGGCATCGACGGCGTGAAACTTCACGTCGAGCAGGCGCGCCGTGTTGTCGGCACGCTCGAGGAAGCTGCCGATGCGCAGGAAATGGAAGGCCTCGTCCTGCAGCATCGTTCCCACGGTCACGCCGCGCGACAGGTGCGAGCGGAACTTGACCCACTCGAACGCCTCGCCCGGGCTCCTCTGGAACGCGTCGCCTTCGACCATGCGCTGGAATTCGAGCCAGGTCTGGTTCTGCGTCTCCCAGACCTCGGTCGTCAGCGTGCCGCGCACGGCGCGGGCGTTCTCGCGCGCCGCCATCAGGCAGGAGCGGATCGACGAGCCGTTCGCCGCGTCGCTCACCATGTAGTCGATGACGCTTCTCGGCGTGACCGCTCCGTGCCGCTTGGCGAAGTCGCCGGTCAGCTCGCTGATGCTCAGGAGACCGCGCCAACCGCGTTCGGCGGCGTCGTCGGACTGCGGCAGCAGCGACATCTGGTAGTTGACGTCGAGCATGCGCGCGGTGTTCTCGGCCCGCTCCATGTAGCGTGCCATCCAGAACAGGTGATCGGCGGTGCGCGACAGCATCGGCTTGTTCCCTTCAGGCCTCGAGGATCCAGGTGTCCTTGGTCCCGCCGCCCTGCGACGAGTTGACGACGAGCGAGCCTTCCTTGAGCGCCACCCGCGTCAACCCGCCCGGCACCATCTGCACCGTCTTGCCCGAGAGGACGAAAGGACGCAGGTCGATGTGCCGCGGCGCGATCCCGCTCTCGACGAAGGTCGGGCAGGTCGACAGCGCGAGCGTCGGTTGCGCAATGTAGCGGGCCGGGTCGGCCTTCAGCGCGACGCGGAAATGGTCGATCTCCGCGCTCGTCGCCGCCGGGCCGACGAGCATGCCGTAGCCGCCGGCGCCGTGCACCTCCTTGACGACGAGCTCGCCGAGGTGATCGAGCACGTAGGCCAGGCCCTCCGGCTCGCGACACAGGTAGGTCGGGACGTTCGCGAGGATGGGCTTTTCGCCGAGGTAGAACTCGATCATCTTCGGCACGTACGGGTAGATCGACTTGTCGTCGGCGACGCCGGTGCCGATGGCGTTGCTCAGCGTCACGTTGCCGGCGCGGTAGGCCGACAGCAGCCCGGCGCATCCCAGCGTCGAATCGGCTCGGAAGGCGAGCGGGTCGAGGAAGTCGTCGTCGACCCGGCGGTAGATGACGTCGACGCGCTTGGGTCCCTGCGTCGTCCGCATGTAGACGAAGTTGTCGCGGACGAAGAGGTCCTGCCCTTCGACGAGCTCGATTCCCATCTGCTGGGCGAGGAAGGCGTGCTCGAAGTAGGCGCTGTTGTACATCCCCGGGGTGAGGACGACGACGACCGGATCGTTCACGGCCGCCGGCGCCACCGAGCGCAGCGTCTCGAGGAGCAGGTCGGGGTAGTGCGCGACCGGGGCGACGCGGTGCCGGCTGAAGAGCTCCGGGAACAGCCGCATCATCATCTTGCGGTTCTCGAGCATGTACGAGACGCCGCTCGGCACGCGCAGGTTGTCCTCGAGGACGTAGTAGCTGCCGCTGCCGTCGGCGTTGGCAGCGCGGACGATGTCGATGCCGGCGATGTGCGAGTAGATGCCGCCCGGAACCTCGACGCCCTTCATCTCGGCGCGGAACTGGGCGTTGCCGAGGACCTGCACGGTCGGAACGACGCCGGCCTTGAGGATCTCCTGGGCGTGATAGACGTCGTGGATGAAGCGGTTCAGCGCCGTGACCCGCTGGCGCAGCCCGCGCTCCATCTCGCGCCATTCGTGCGCCGGGATCACGCGCGGGATGAGATCGAACGGGATCAGGCGCTCGGTGCCGTCGCCGTCCTCGTCTTTCGAGCCGTAGACCGCGAAGGTGATGCCGACGCGGCGAAAGATGACCTCGGCCTCCTCGCGGCGCGAGCGCATGACCTGCGGCGGCTGCTCGCCGAGCCACCGGTCGTAGCCGCGATAGTGCTCGCGCACCACGCCGCCCTCGCCGCGCATCTCGTCGAAGCCCACCGCCATTCGCACACCTCCGTGGCGCGAGGGTAGCAAAGTCCGCGCCATGGCAGCGGCGTCGCCCCTCGGGGGCGGCGCGACGGCCGCGTCGCTAGGCGGCCTTCTTGGCCTTCGTGGCGGCAGGAGGCGCAGTCGCGGCCGCTGCCGCGAGCACGGCCGCCGCCTCTTCCCTGACCTGGTTGGTTTCCGCCCGCTGCAGGGCAATCTCGATCCGCGGGCGCCAGGTCGTGTCGAGCGATTTGTTGCTCAGCGAGGTCTTCGCCGAGCCGATGTAGCTCTGCAACTCGGGCAACGACAGGCGATCGAGCTTCTCGAACAGCTGGGCCTCCTCGTCGTGCGTGAAGGGTTCCATCGGGGCAGGGACAGGGTCTTTGATCATCCGGCCAGCTTAGTCGCAATCCGCCTCCGAAACGGCCCGATCCGACAATTCATCCGTCGTCCTCGACCGCAGCGCGGTGCCGCCTCAGCCGTTGCCTGCCGCGTGCCAGTAGGGGCGCGACCGTCTCGCGCTCGCACGCACGCCCCGCAGGCCGGGCTGGCGACGATGACGATGCCGCGCTCGCGGTAGCGCTCGAGGACGTCCGGCGCCGGATGCCCGAAGCGGTTGCGGTAGCCGGCCTGGAAGACGGCGATCTTCGGGTGTACGGCGTCGAGGAACGGTGCCGTCGACGAGGTGCGGCTGCCGTGGTGCGGGGCGATCAGCACGTCGCTATGCAGCGCCGCGCCGTGCTCGGCGACGAGCAGCGCCTCCTGCTCGCGCTCGATGTCGCCGGTGAGCAGAGCGCTGCGGCCGCCACCGCAGCACCGTCACGGTGGTTAGCATCCACACCGCGCGGCGCGAAGGCACGCCCCAGCCCGCGAGGAGCGCGTACGCCGCTGCCGCGAGCAGGCCGCCCCAGCGTGCCGCGCTCGGCGCCGGCAACGCCAGCATCGCGCGTGAGCTGCGGCGCCGGAGCGCGCCGACGCCGAGGCCGGCGAACCACGCGATCACGGTGGTGTGCAGGCCGCTGATCGCGACCAGATGAGCGACGCCGGTATTGCGGAACAGATCCCAATCCTCGCGCCAGATCGAGCTCTGGCCGCCGACGGCGAGCGCGGCGAGCACACCGGCCGCGCGGCGATCGGCGACGCTGGCGTAGATCGCATCGCGGATCCGCTGGCGCAAGCGCTCGACCGGAAACCCGGAGAGCTGGAAGCGAAAGCGCAGGCCGCTCGGCCCTTGCTGCGGCAGGCTGGCGACGACGCCACTGACGACAAAGTCGCGACCCTCGAGCCCGGCAGCGAGCGCGTCGCGCAGGCGCGCATCGGCCTGCCAGCCCGTTGACGCAAAGCCGGCGAGCGCCGCTCCGACAGCGGCGAGCAGCGTGATGCCCCGGCCGCCGCGGCGCAGGCGGATCGCGACGCCCAGGAGGATCGCGGCGACGCCGGCGGCCGTGACATACATCGACAGCGGCAGCAGCGAACGCTCGTCGCGACACCGGCCAGCCACGCCAGCAGCAGCGCGGCAAGGCGCGCGCCGCCAGCCGAAGTTCGCATCCCGGGAAGTGGAGGGTCGAGGTCGGGGTGTACGATTTGCGCTCCCGCCGCGCTCGCGAGAAACCATGTCCTCGATCTACGACCGCTTGACCGACCTCGACATCTCGCTGCCGCCGCTGGCGATTCCCGCCGGCGCGTACGTGCCGTTCGTCCGCAGCGGCAATCTCGTCTTTCTCTCCGGACACATCGCCAAGCGCGACGGCAAGGCCTGGGTCGGCCAGCTCGGCCGCGACATGACGACCGCGACAGGCAAGAAGGCGGCACGCGCCGTCGCGATCGACCTGCTCGGCACGCTGCACGCGGCCGTCGGCGATCTCGACCGGATCGAGCGCATCGTCCGCATCACGAGCCTGGTCAACAGCGCACCCGACTTCACCGAACACCATCTGGTCACGAACGGCTGCTCGGAGCTGTTCGGCGAGGTCTTCGCTGACAAGGGCGCGCACGCGCGCAGCGCCTACGGCGTGGCCCAGCTGCCGCTCGGCGCCTGCGTCGAGATCGAGCTGATCGCCCAGGCCGCCGAGTGAACGCGGGACGCCGCGGATCGCTGTCGTTCCGACCGCAACGACGAAGGTCGCCGGCGGTCAGGGCGTTCGCCTTCGTCGCCGTCGTGTCGTTCGGCTCGGTCGCCGCGGCGCTCGTCTCGCAGCATGTCTTTCAGATGCAGCCGTGCCCATGGTGTGTCCTGCAGCGGCTGATCTTCGTCGCGATCGGCGTGTTCGCACTGCTCGGTCTCGCCTGGCGCAGTGCCGCAGGCAGCCGGGTCGCCGGCGCCTTCGGCTTCCTGCTCTCGCTTTCCGGCTTCGCCGCAGCGATGTGGCACCAATTCGTCGCCGCACAATCGACGTCGTGCAAGCTGAGCCTGGCCGACCGGATCGTCAGCGCGACCCAGCTCGACACGCTGCTGCCCCCCGTTTTCGCGCCGCAGGTCAGCTGCGCCGATGCGGTCTACCTGTTCGGCATTCCTTACGCCTTCTGGGCCGCCGCGGGATTTACCCTGTGTGCGATCGCGACACTGCGGGCGCTGCGCCTCGCGGCGAGGTAGACGCGCGTCCCGATCGCCTCAAGTGTCGGCCGGCGTGTTGAGCGCGACCTCGTCCGAGATCGCTTCGAGCAAGGCCAGCATCGCCGTCTCGGAATAGGCGCCCGGAACGAGCGCCTGGCAGATCGATTGCGCGGTGCGCAGCCGCTCGTAGACGACGATAGCGGCGTCGATCTCGATCTGCGGCACGTGGCCGGCCTGCAGAACGTCGAGGCGGTGGTCGAAGGCGTCGGTGGTGTCGTGGACGATTTTCTTCATGGCGGTTCCTGCGGATCGGGGTCGCTGAAACTTCGATCGTAGTCGCGGACGGCAGCGGCGGCCGGCCTCAGGCGGGCTCGGCGGCGAGAACACGCATCGCTTGCGGCATGACGTCCTGGCGCCGGCCCTTGCGTGCGCGCCGGCCGACGTAGCCTTCGAGCGCCGCGCCGCGCACGGTCTCGTCGCGCGCCTTGCCGCCGCGGCCGGTGCCGAGCACGCGCAGCGCGTCGCCGAACGCGGCAACGCTGACGAGCGCGTCCTTCGCGTCGAGATCGACGAGCGTCAGGCCGCGCCCGCCCTTGCCCTGCAGCTTCAGCTCGTCGAGGGCGAAGACGAGCAGCCTGCCGGTCAGGGTCAGGCAGGCGACCCGCGCCGCGCCCTCCGCGACGATGGCGGGCGGCAGGGGCTTCTCCTCGCCCTCGAGGGCGAGAAAGGCCTTGCCGCCGCGCTGCCGCGAGACGAGATCGCCGGCGTGGGCGAGGAGGCCGAAGCCACCCGTCCCGGCGAGCAGCAGCAAGCGCCCGGCGGCGCCTGCGAAGTAGTGTGCGGGCTGCGTCCCGGCTTCGAGCTCGATCAGCGAAGTGATCGGCTGGCCGTCGCCGCGGCCACTCGGCAAGGCGGCGACGGCGACCGAATAGACGCGACCATCGCTGCCGAAGACGAGCAGCGTATCGACGCTGCGGCAGGCAAAGGTTCCGTAGAGCGAATCGCCGGACTTGAAGGCGAGCTGGTTGGCATCGACCTCGTGGCTCTTGAGGGCGCGCACCCAGCCTCGCAGGCTGATCGCGACCGTGACGGGCTCGTCGACGATGCGGACTTCGGCAACGGCCCGCTTCTGCTCTTCGATCAGGGTGCGGCGTTCATCGCCGTGCGCTTTCGCGTCGGCCTCGATCTCGCGCACCACCGTGCGTCTGAGCGCCGCCGGGCTGGCGAGCACGTCGCCGAGACGCGCCGCCTCGGCGCGCAGCTCCTTCAGCTCCTGCTCGATGCGGATCGCCTCGAGGCGCGCCAGCTGGCGCAGACGGATCTCTAGGATGTCATCGGCCTGCCGGTCGCTCAGCGCAAAGCGCGCGACGAGCGCCGCCTTCGGCTCGTCGGCGGCGCGGATGATGGCGATGACCTCGTCGATGTTGAGCAGGACGAGCTGGCGCCCCTCGAGCACGTGGATGCGCTCGCCCACTTTGGCGAGGCGATGCCGCGAGCGCCGCTCGACCGTGGCGAGGCGAAAGCCGATCCATTCGCCGAGCAGCTGGCGCAGGCTTTTCTGCGTCGGCCGGCCGTCGGCGCCGACCATCGTCAGGTTGATCGGCGTCGAACTCTCGAGGCTGGTATGCGCCAGCAGCGTCGTCAGCAGGTCGGCCTGCGGCGTGCGGCTCGTCTTCGGCTCGAAAACGAGGCGCACCGGCGCGTCCTTGCTCGATTCGTCGCGCACGGCGTCGAGCACCGAGAGGAGCGTCGCCTTCAGTTGCAGCTGCTCGGTGCCGAGCGTCTTCTTGCCGGCGCGCAGCTTCGGGTTGGTGAGCTCCTCGATCTCCTCGAGGACTCCTTGCGAGCTCGTTCCCGGCGGCAGCTCGGTGACGACGACCTGCCACTGACCGCGCGCCAGGTCCTCGATCTTCCAGCGCGCCCGAACCTTGAGCGAGCCGCGACCGCTCGCGTAGGCGGCGCGGATCTCCTCGGGAGCGCTGATGATCTGCCCGCCGCCCGGATAGTCGGGCCCGGGCAGTAGGCGCGCGAACTCCGCGTCGGAGATCTTCTCGTCGCGGATCAGCGCGACCGCGGCGGCCGCGACCTCGCGCAGGTTGTGGCTCGGGATCTCGGTCGCCAGGCCGACGGCGATGCCGCTCGCGCCGTTCAGCAGCACGAACGGCAAGCGCGCCGGCAGGAGGCGCGGTTCGACAGTCGAGCCGTCGTAGTTGGCGACGAAGTCGACCGTGCCTTCGTCGATCTCGTCGAGGACGAGACGGGCGATCGGCGCCAGGCGCGCTTCGGTGTAGCGCATCGCGGCGGCGCCATCGCCGTCGCGCGAGCCGAAGTTGCCCTGGCCGTCGACGAGCGGATAGCGCTGAGAGAAGTCCTGCGCCATGCGCACCAGCGCGTCGTAGGCGGCCTGGTCGGAGTGCGGGTGGAAGCGCCCGAGCACGTCGCCGACGACGCGCGCGCTCTTCACCGCCTTCGGCCCCGCTGCCGTCGTGAAGGCCAGGCCCATGCGCGCCATCGCGTAGAGGATGCGGCGCTGCACGGGCTTCTGCCCGTCGCTGACGTCGGGAAGTGCGCGGCCCTTGACGACCGATAGCGCGTATTCGAGATAGGCGCGCTCGGCGTAGTCGCCGAGCGGAACGGCGCCGTCCGCCGCGGGCGGCGGGGCGAAGAGATCCAGGGTGTTCATGGTCGCGTGGAGGGCGAAGCGGAAGGCACGCGCACAAGAGAGGCGCGGACCAGGAGGGGCGGAGAGAAGAGGCGCGAAGTGTAGCCAGCGCGACCCGCCGGGCCGAGGTTTGCGGCTTCGCCTGCGCCCCGCGCGCTGCGCCGCTGCGCCCGTCTATTGCAACTGGATTTCGCCTTCGAACACGACGTCGAGCCCGAGCGCGCCGATGCGCAGCGTCATCGTCGCCGGCAGGGTCTCGGTGCCGGCGATGCTCCCGGCGGCCATCGCGCGGGCGACGGCCTGCTCGATCTCGCGCTGCGAGCTCACGCCGACCATCTTCAGGAACTTGCGGATGCTGATGTTGAAGGTCTCGTCATTCATGGCATCTCCGGGTTTGGGCTCGGCGTCAAATCTACTCCTGCCGTGGCCGCAGCACACCACGAGGATCACCCTCGCGCACGTCGCCGGTCACTTCGGGAACCGCTCACGCAGCTTGAGCTTCCAGAACTTGCCGGTGGAGGTGCGCGGGATGGCGTCGATCGCTTCGTAGCGATCGGGCAGCTGCCACTTCGCGAAACCGTGGCCGAGCAGGTGCTCGCCGAGCGCGGCAGCGAGCAGCGCGTTGTCGCCGCCCTGCCCCGGCTTCACGACGATGCAGGCGAGCGGCCTCTCGCTCCACTTCGAATCGGGGATCGCGATCACGGCCGCCTCGGCGATCGCCGGGTGCGCCATCAGCGCGTTCTCGAGGTCGACCGACGAGATCCACTCGCCGCCCGACTTGATGAGGTCCTTGGTCCGGTCGGTGATGCGGACGAAGCCGCACGCGTCGATCGCCGCGACGTCGCCGGTGCGCAGCCACCCGTCGGCGGTGAACTTGTCTTCGCTCACCGGCACGCCGTGGTAGGAACCCGTGACGAAGGGGCCGCGGCACTGGATCTCGCCGACGCTGCGCCCGTCCCACGGCGCGTCCTTGCCGTTGTCGCCGCGAATGCGGACGTCGACGAGCGGCACCGGCACGCCCGCCATGGCGGCACGGCGGAAACGCGCGTCGGCAGCGTCGGCGTCGGATCGGGCGGCGACCGTGGCGAGCGGCGAGGTCTCGGTCATGCCCCAGCCTTGCACGATCCAGACGCCGTGCCGGTCGAATGCGCGGATCAGCGATTCCGGCACGGCCGCGCCGCCGACCATCGAGCGCATCCCTTCGGGCAGGCGCCAGCGGCCCGGCTCCTCGGCCAGCGCGAGCTCGTAGCGCTGGATCAGGCCGAGCCAGATCGTCGGCACGCCGATCGCCAGCGTCGGCGGCTCGGCCCGCATCAGGTCGAGCACGTCGTCGGGATGCAGGTGCGGGCCGGGGAAGACGATCTTCGCGCCCATCATCACCGCGGCGTAGGGCAGGCCCCAGCAGTTGGCGTGGAACATCGGCGTCACCGGCAGCAGCACGTCGGCCGAGCGCAGGCTCCAGTTCTCGCCGCTGCAGCCGACCAGCGTGTGCAGCACCGTCGAGCGATGCGAGTAGACGACGCCCTTGGGCCGCCCGGTCGTTCCCGACGTGTAGCACATCGAGACCGCGTCGTTCTCGTCGTGCGGCGCGAACTCGAAGCCGTCGGCGTCGGACGATGCGAGAAGCGCTTCGTAGTCGAGAAAGCCCGACGCCGTGTCGACCGGCGCGCCGGAGAAAGCGAAGACGATGACCTTCTCGAAGGCGTGCTTGCTCGCGAACTGCCGGTACAGCGGCAGCAGGATGTCGTCGACGACGAGGAAGCGGTCTTCGGCGTCGGCGGCGATCCAGCCGATCTCGTCGGGCGCCAGGCGCAGGTTGAGGGTATGCATCACACCGCCGGCGGCGGGGACGCCGAAGTAGCACTCGAGGTGCGCGTAGTGGTTCCAGCACAGCGTCGCGACGCGCTCGCCCTTCTTCAACCCGAGCCCCTGCAGCGCCGCCGCGAGCGCGCGCGTACGCCGGTGGTACTCGCCGTAGGTGTGCGTGCGCAGCGTCTTGTCGGGCAGGCGCGAGACGATGGTGTTCGCAGGATAGATCCGCCCGGCGCGATCGAGCAGATGGTTGAGCGAGAGCGGCAGTTCCATCATCGTCGACCGGATCACGACATCCTCCTTCCCTGTGGCATCGGCGTGGCCGTCTTCTACGACGCGGTTCCGGCGAGAGCGCGGCGCGCCTGGGTCAGCGCTTCGTGCTCGGCGCGCAGCAACGACATGACGATCAGCGATTCGTAGCCGGCGTCGCTCTTCACGCTCTCGCGCAACCGCCCTTCCTCGACGAACCCTTCGTCGCGGTAGAGGGCCAGGGCGCGCTCGTTCTTCTCCTTGACGTCGAGCCAGAAGCGGTGCGCGCCGAGGTCGCGGAACGCCATCTCGGCGAGCAGGCGCACGCAGATGCGACCGTAGCCGCGGCCCTTCGGTTGCAGGACGACGCGCTTCAGCTCGACCGATCCGTGCGGGTTGCGGCAGCCCTGCAGGATGACGAAGCCCGCAGCGGCCCAGTCGTCGCCGGCCTCGACGATGAAGTGGCGAAAGTCGGGAAACCGGATCGCGCCTTCGTGCTGGACCCGCTCCCACGGCGTGATGAAGGGGCGGTTGGCGGCGTCGTCCTCGACCGACTGGACGAAGTCGAGGTCGGACAGCATGGTCGGGCGCAGGCGCAGCCGAGCGGCTTTCATGCCCGTCCCCGGGACGGCACGCCGGCGCCGCGCCAGCGCTGGACCGCGGCCAGCAACGCATACGGCTCGGCGTCGATCGCGACGAGGGGAACGTGGATCCCCCGCCCGCGCCGCCACAGTCCCTCGATCGGCCCGAACAGCCAGCGCACGTAGCTTCCGTGCTGTGGAGCGGCGCACGCCGGATCGATGTCGAGGACGAGATGGAAGATGTTCTTCGTCTCCGACCCGCCGACCCGGTGCAGGTCGGCGCCGCGTATCGCCGGCCACGGGACGATGCCCCAGCCTGGATGGTGCAGGCCATCGGCGTCGAGACGCAGCGCGTGCCCCGCCGCCGCGCGGCGAAGCAGCAGGCCGAGCGACTGCGCGGCGAGCCAGAACGCCAGGGCCAGCGTCACGGCGCTCATGATGGCGTCGTCGAGATCCATCTCGGAGCTGCGCACCGCGACCATCAGCGCCGTCACGGCGACGCCGCCGAGCGCGAAGAGGAGGATCGGCCGCGTGTGCGAGCGCACGATCAGGGGCGGGTCGGAGGCCGCGCCGTCGCCGGCCGCGACGCCGTGCACGGCAGGCGTCGTCACACGTCGACCTCGACCGCGTCGCCGTGCAGCTCCATCAGCTCGCGGCGCGCCTGCGCTTCACCCTTGCCCATGAGCTTGGTCAACGCCGCCGTCGTCGCGGCAGCGCCGGCTGTTGCGAACTCGACCTGCAGCAGGCGCCGCGTTTCCGGGTTGAGCGTCGTGTCCCACAGCTGCTCGGCGTTCATCTCGCCGAGGCCCTTGAAGCGGCTGATGCTCCACGAGCTTTCGCGCGCGCCTTCCTTCTTCAGTCGATCGATGACGGCGTGCAGCTCGCCCTCGTCGAGGGCGTAGATCTTGGCCGCGGGCTTCTTGCCGCGCGCCGGCGCATCGACGCGAAAAAGCGGCGGCTTGGCGACGTGGACGTGGCCGAGCTCGATCAGCTTCGGAAAATGGCGAAAGAACAGCGTCAGGAGCAGCACCTGGATGTGCGAGCCGTCGACGTCGGCGTCGGAGAGGATGCAGATCTTGCCGTAGCGCAGGCCGGACACGTCGGGTTCGCTGCCTTCGCCGTGCGGATCGACGCCGATCGCCACCGCGATGTCGTGGATCTCGTTGTTGGCGAAGAGCCGGTCGCGCTCGACCTCCCAGGCGTTGAGGACCTTGCCGCGCAGCGGCAGGATCGCCTGCGTCTCCTTGTCGCGGCCCATCTTGGCGCTGCCTCCGGCCGAGTCGCCTTCGACGAGGAAGATCTCGTTCAACGCGAGGTCGCGGCTCTCGCAGTCGGTGAGCTTGCCCGGCAGCACGGCGACGCCCGAGCCGCGGCGCTTTTCGACCTTCTGGCTGGCGCGCTGGCGCGTCTGCGCCTGGCGGATGACGAGCTCGGCGAGCTTCCTGCCGTATTCGACGTGCTGGCTCAGCCACAGCTCGAGCGCCGGCTTGATGCAACCGGAGACCAGGCGCAGCGCGTCGCGGCTGTTCAATCGCTCCTTGATCTGGCCCTGGAACTGCGGGTCGAGCACCTTCGCCGAGAGCACGAAGCTGGCGCGCGAGAACACGTCTTCGGGCATCGGCTTGACGCCCTTGGGGAGCAGGCCGTGCATGTCGATGAAGCCCTTGATCGCGCCGAACAGGCCGTCCTTCAGTCCAGACTCGTGCGTGCCGCCGGCGACCGTCGGGATCAGGTTGACGTAGCTCTCGCGCACCGCCGGGCCGTCCTCGGTGAAGGCGATGCACCATGTCGCGCCTTCGCCTTCGGCGACGTCTTCGCTCTCGCCGCCGTCGGCGTGATGTGCGCCTTCGAAAAGCGGGATCAGTGGGTCGGCCTGCAGCGATTGCATCAAGTAGTCGGCCAGGCCCGCCTTGAACAGCCAGTCCTGCCGCTCCGGCTCGGCACGACCGCTCCTTTCGATCGTCAGCGAGACCTTCACTCCCGGCATGAGCACGGCCTTGCTGCGCAGCAGGTGCGTCAGTTCGGGGCGTGGCAGCTCGACGCTGTCGAAGTAGCGCGGATCCGGCCAGACGCGCACTGAGGTTCCGCTCCTGCGCTCTCCGGCACTCGCCTTGCGCACGGCGAGCGGAACGACGACCTCGCCGGACGCGAAGGCGATCGTGGCGACCTGCCCGCCGCGCCAGACCGTCACTTCTAGGCGCTTCGCCAGCGCGTTCGTGACGCTCACGCCGACGCCGTGCAGGCCGCCGGAAAAGCTGTAAGCGCCGCTCGCACCCTTGTCGAACTTCCCGCCCGCGTGCAGGCGCGCGAAGACGATCTCGATGACGCTGACGCCTTCTTCGGGATGCAGGCCGAACGGAATGCCGCGCCCGTCGTCGTCGACGCTGACCGACCCGTCGGCATGGACGATGACGTCGATCGCCGTCGCGTACCCGGCGAGCGCCTCGTCGGCGGCGTTGTCGACGACCTCCTGGACGACGTGGAGCGGGCTTTCGGTGCGCGTGTACATGCCCGGCCGCTGCTTGACCGGCTCGAGTCCCTTGAGGACGCGGATCGATGCCTCGCCGTAGTTGCCCGCCTTGGTTGCCATGGCGGGGGATTCTAGGCAGCGCCGCTGCGCGCCCCGCGCCCTCGCGCCCCGGGGCGCGGCGCGGCGCGCGCCGCCTCCTCGCAAGGCAAGGCCGCGTCGCGAGCGGCCGCTTGCTCACGACCGCGCTGGAGCAACGCGTCGAGGCCGAGCTCCCAGGTCGCGTCCCATTGCGGGGCCTGGAAGTACGGTGCTGCAGCCATGAGGTGCGGGCATTCGCGGGCGATGAAGGCGTCGTCGACCGGATCGGCCGCCGACGGGCCGCGCGCGTAACCCGAGGTCTCTTCGAGACAGGCGCCGGTCAGGTAGTAGCCCAGGGCCCGGAAGTGGCGCGCGGTCAGTTCGGCGTCGTGGGTCTGGGCGTGGATGAGGCGCAGGAGGTGCCGAACAGCATGTCCCAGATCGGCAGGTCGCCATAGTTGCTGGCGTGGACGCCGAGCCGGTGGTGCTCGCAATGCGATTCTGGGCGCTGGACCTTCCGCAACCCGGCCCGCTTCGAAGGGGCTTGCGGCTTCGAATCGCCGGCTGCCCGGCGGATGCTGGCGATGCTCGTCTGGCAGGACGTCAACTCGCCGAGTTGCGGCGGCGGCAGCCGCGGCGCAGCGCCGCAGACCTGAGGAGGCGCCGCACCAGGCGTCGCGGCGGCGCCCGAGAGGACTTGCGCAGCGCATACCCGAGCGCTCCCTGCAACAATCGCGGCGATGGACGCTTCGTCGTATCGCCCGCTCGGCCGGTCCGGGCTTCGCGTCTCGCCGATCTGCCTCGGCGGCAACGTCTTCGGCTGGACGGTCGACGAGTCGATGTCGTTTCGCCTCCTCGACGCCTGGGTCGACGCCGGAATGAACTTCGTCGACACCGCCGACGTGTATTCGCGCTGGGTTCCGGGACACGCCGGCGGCGAGTCGGAAACGATCATCGGCAAGTGGCTGCGCAAGAGCGGCAAGCGCGATCGCATCGTCCTGGCGACCAAGGTCGGAAAGCCCATGGGCGAAGGCGAATCGGGTTTGTCGAAGGCCTACATCAAGCGCGCCGTCGAAGCCTCGCTGCGACGCCTGCAGACCGACGCGATCGACCTCTGCCAATCGCATGAGGACGACCGCGCCACGCCGCTCGAAGAGACGCTCGGTGCGTTCGCCGAGCTCATCGACGAAGGCAAGGTGCGGACGATCGGCGCTTCGAACTACGCGGCCGATCGGCTCGCCGAGGCGCTCGCCGTCAGCGCTGCGAACGGCTGGCCGCGCTACGAGTCGCTGCAACCGCTCTACAACCTCGTCGAGCGCGCCGCCTACGAGGACGCGCTCGAGGCGGTCTGCGTCGGAAACGGCCTCGGCGTGCTCAACTACTACGCGCTGGCGAGCGGCTTTCTGACAGGCAAGTACCGCAGCAGCGCCGACCTCGGCAAGAGCGTGCGCGGCGGCGGCGCGACGAAATATCTGAACGGGCACGGCCTGGCCGTCCTCGGCGCGCTCGACGCTATCGCCGCGACGCTCGGCGCGACGCCTGCGCAGGTGGCCCTCGCCTGGCAGATGGCGCGGCCGAGCATCACCGCGCCGATCGCCAGCGCGACTTCGCTGGCGCAGCTCGACGAGCTCGTCGGCGCGGCGCGGCTGGTCCTCGACACGCCGTCGCGACAGACGATCGATCGCGTCAGCCGCGAGGCCTGGGCATGACGACGGCGCCGGCGCGGCCGCCGCTGTCGATGCTGCAGGTGCTCGTCTGCGGCGCCGCGATCGTCACGCTCTCGATGGGAATCCGGCACGGCTTCGGCCTGTGGTTGCAACCGGTGACGACGACGCGCGGCTGGAGCCGCGAGACCTTCGCGATCGCCCTGGCCGTGCAGAACCTCGCCTGGGGCCTGGCCGGGCCGATCGCGGGCGTGATCGCCGATCGCTGCGGCGCGTTTCGCGTCCTCGTCGTCGGCAGCGTGCTATACGCGCTCGGCCTCGTCGTCATGGGGCTGGCGACGAGCGGCCTCGGCTTTCTCGGCGGCGCGGGCCTGCTCATCGGCATCGCCCAATCGGGAACGACGTACGCCGTCGTCTACGGCGTCATCGGTCGCAACGTCGTCGCGGAAAAACGCAGCTGGGCGATGGGCGTGGCGGCGGCGGCCGGCTCCTTCGGCCAATTTCTCATGGTGCCGATCGAAGGCGGCCTGATTGGCGGCATCGGCTGGCAGAACGCCCTGTACGTTCTCGGCGCGGCGGCGCTCGTCATCGCCCCGCTCGCCTTCGGCTTGCGCGAGCCGGATCGCCGCGGCGTCGCCTCGCCGGGGGCCACGCAAAGCGTCGGCGCGGCGCTGCGTGAGGCGCTCGGCGACCGCAGCTTCCAGTTGCTCACCGCCGGCTACTTCGTCTGCGGCTTCCAGGTCGTCTTCATCGGCGTGCACATGCCGAGCTACCTGAGGGACCACGGCCTGACGCCCGGCGTCGCGACGACCGCGCTCGCCCTGATCGGCCTGTTCAACGTCGCAGGCACGTACGTCGCCGGCTCGCTCGGCGGACGGCTGCCGAAGAAATATCTGCTCTCGACGATCTACGCGCTGCGTTCGCTCGTGATCGTCGTCTTCCTCGCCGTGCCGCTGTCGCCGGCGAGCGTCTACGCCTTCGCGTCCGCGATCGGCTTCCTGTGGCTGTCGACCGTGCCGCTCACGACCGGGCTCGTCGCCGAGATCTTCGGTGTTCGCTATCTGTCGATGCTCGGCGGCTTCGTCTTCCTGAGCCATCAGGTCGGCAGCTTCCTGGGCGTCTGGCTCGGTGGCCGCCTCTACGACATGACGGGCAGCTACGACCTCGTCTGGTGGATCGCGGTCGCGCTCGGCATCTTCGCGGCGATCGTCAATCTGCCGATCCGCGAGCGCGCGCTCCTTCGACCGGCGGCCGCGTGATGAAGATCGGCCGTTTCGGCACGATGCTGCTCTGGGTCGCTGCCGCCGTTGCGCTGGCGGCAGGCTTCGCCGCCTATCGACGCCCGGCCCTGATGGTCGACCTCGCCAACCAGCTGTGGAACTGCTTCTAGGCGAGCGGTCGCCCTGGCTCGTTCGCTGGGCAAACCTCGTTGCGCCGGGCGGTCGCGTCCTCGACCTGGCCGCCGGTTCCGGGCGACACTGCCGCTGGCTGGCGGCGCGCGGCCACGCGATGACGGCGGTCGACCGCGATGCCGCCGCGATGGCTGCGCTGGGCGACGTCGCCGAGACCATCGTCGCCGACCTCGAGGCCGGTGCATGGCCCCTGCCAGGACGAAGCTTCGACGCGGTCGTGGTGACGAACTATCTCTGGCGTCCGCTCTTTCCGGCGATCGTCGCAGCGACCGGCCCGGGCGGCGTTCTCATCTACGAGACCTTCGCCACCGGCAACGGCAGCGTCGGCCGCCCTGCCAATCCCGACTTTCTGCTCGCCCCCGGTGAACTTCTCGCGGCGACGCGGGGTCTGCGCACCGTGGCCTACGAAGACGGCTTTCTCGCCGACCCCGACCGATTCGTGCAGCGCATCGTCGCCGTGCGCGAAGTGCCTGCGACGGCACCGGCGCGACATCGGCTCGCGGGGTGGGCGGCAAATGGCGGGTCGCTAGAATCGATCGGTTGAAGGCCCAGCCATGAAACCCATCACCGGCAGCATCGTCGCACTCGTGACGCCGATGCAAGACGACGGACGCATCGACATCGAGGCGCTGCGCCGCCTCATCGACTGGCACATCGCCGAAGGCACGCAGTGCATCGGCGTCGTCGGCACGACCGGCGAATCGCCGACCGTGAGCGTCGAGGAACACTGCGAGGTGATCCGCGTCGCCGTCGAGCACGTCAAGGGCCGCGTTCCCGTGATGGCCGGCGCCGGTGCCAACTCGACGGCGGAGGCGATCGAGCTGTCGCGCTATGCGATGAAGGTCGGCGCCGATTGCACGCTCTCGGTCGTCCCCTACTACAACAAGCCGTCGCAGGAAGGCATCTACCGGCACTTCCGCGCCATTGCCGAAGCGGTCGACCTGCCGATGGTGCTCTACAACGTGCCCGGACGGACCGTCGCCGACATGGGCGTCGAGACGGCGTTGCGCCTGGCCGAGGTGCCGGGCGTCGTCGGCATCAAGGAGGCGACCGGCGACATCGAGCGCGCCGCCTGGCTGATCAAGCGGGCGCCGCAAGGCTTTTCGATCTACTCGGGCGACGACGGCACCGCGGTCGCGTTGATGCTGCTCGGCGGCCACGGCAGCATCAGCGTCACGGCGAACGTCGCACCGCGGGCGATGCAGGCGCTATGCAGCGCGGCGATCGCCGGCGACGCGCGCGAGGCGGCGCGGATCCAGCTGCAGTTCCTGTCGTTGCACAAGGCACTCTTCGTCGAGCCGAGCCCGGCTCCGACCAAGTGGGCCCTCAGCCGGCTCGGCCGCTGCAAGGCGGCCGTGCGGCTGCCGATCGTGCCGCTCAGCGCCGCCGGACAGCCGGTCGTCGAAGCGGCGCTGCGCGAGGCCGGTCTCACGTGAGGCGGCGCTGCTGCTGAAGCCGCGCATCGAACGAAACGGCGACGCACCCGCGCCGCGGCGCCAGACGGATGAATCGGCACGTATCGACGCGCCATCGACGGAGACTTGCAGAGTGAATTTTCCCCTGAGTTTTGTTCGGCGCGCCGCGACCCTCGCCGGCGTCTGCGTCGCGGTCGCCCTTTGCGGCTGCTCGATGTTCGACAACGTGCTGTCCGGTGACAAGGTCGACTATCGCTCCTCGAGCACGACGCGCACCGCGGGCCTCGAGGTCCCTCCCGACCTGACGCAGCTTTCGCGCGAATCGCGCTACCAACAACCCGCGAGCGGCAGCATCAGCGCCTCGACCTTCCAGAGCGCGGCGGCGGCCCCGGCCGCCGCCAGCGTCGCGCCGGCCATCGCCCCGCAGGCGGTCGGCAACTTCCGCATGCAGCGTCTCGGCAACGAACGCTGGCTGAGCACCAACCTCGCGCCCGAAGACATCTTTCCGCAAGTGCGGGCGTTCTGGAAGGACAACGGCTTCAATCTCACCGAGGATCGATCCGATGTCGGCGTGGTCGAGACCGACTGGGCGGAGAACCGCGCCAAGCTTCCCAACGACTTCGTCCGCAACACCATCGGCAAGGTCTTCGACAACGCCTACTCGACCGGGGAGCTCGACAAGTTCCGCACCCGCGTCGAACGCACGCCGACGGGAAGCGACATCTACGTCAGCCATCGCGGCATGGTCGAGATCTACACCGGGCAACGCCAGGAAAGCACCGTCTGGCAGCCGCGGCCGTCCGACCCGCAGCTCGAAGCCGAGTTTCTCTCGCGCCTGATGGTCAAGCTCGGCGCCAAGGAAGAGCAGGCGAAGGCTGTCGTCGCCAGCGCGGCGGGCCCCGCGGGCCCGCCGCGCGCGCGCATGCTCGAGGGCCGGCCCGGGCCGACGCTGCAGGTCGACGACGGTTTCGATCGCGCCTGGCGCCGCGTCGGCATCGCCCTGGACCGCAGCGGCTTCACGGTCGAGGACCGCGATCGCACGCAAGGCCTCTACTTCGTCCGCTACGTCGATCCGGCCTTCGCCGGCAAGGAGGAGCCAAACTTCTTCGTTCGCATGTTGAGCCTCGGTCGCCGCAAGGACGGAGATGCGAACCCGATCAAGTACCGCGTCAAGGTCGCCGCCGAGGGGACGAGCAGCATCGTCACCGTCCTCGATTCGCAGGGCAAGGCCGACAGCGGTGAGAACAGCAAGCGCATCGCCGCCCTGCTCCTCGACGATCTGAAGTGACGCCTCTGACCAAGTCCGCGTGATCCGCTTTCGCAGTCTCGGCAGCGGCAGCAGCGGAAACGCGACGCTGGTCGAGGCGACGAGCGGAATCACGACGACGCGGCTGCTCGTCGACGCCGGGTTCTCGCTGCGCGACCTCGAAGCGCGGCTGGCCGCGGCCGGCCTCGCCTTCGACGATATCGACGCCGTCTACGTCACTCACGAGCACGGCGATCACATCGGCTGCGCCGTCACCCTCGCCGCCCGCTTCGAGCTACCGCTGTGGATGAGCCGCGGTACCTGGCGCGCGATCGGCGAGCCGATCGCGCCACCCGGGCTTCGCTTCGCTCGCGACGACGAGTGCATCGCCGTCGGCGACCTCGAACTGCGCCCCTTCACCGTCGCGCACGACGCGGCGGAGCCTTTGCAGCTGCGCTGCAGCGACGGCAGCGCCACGCTCGTCATCCTCACCGACCTGGGCTCGATCACGGCGCACATGCTCGACTGCATCGCCGCCTGCGACGCGCTCGTTCTCGAATGCAATCACGATGCGGCGATGCTCGCTGCGTCGAGCTATCCGTCGTCGCTGAAGGCGAGGATCGGCGGGCGCCTGGGGCACCTGAGCAACGCGACGGCGGCCGAAGTGCTCGGGCACTGCATGAGCGCGCGCCTGCGCCACGTCGTCGCTGCGCACCTGAGCCGCGAGAACAACCGGCCAGAGATGGCGCGCGCCGCGCTCGCCGGGCGCTGGGGCAGCGGCCGGGCCGACATCGTCGTCGCCGATGCCGAGCGCGGCTTCGAGTGGCTCCGGCTCGACTGAGACGAAAGGCGACGCGCACGCAAAAAAGCCGCCCGAAGGCGGCTCTTTCGGTCTCGCAAGAAACGCCTTAATTGCCCGAAGCGGCGGTCATCGCCGAAGAAGCAGACATGGCGGCCGACGAGGCAGCGTCCATCGACGCCGAAGCAGCCATCATCGACGACGTGGCGGCGGCGGAAGCATCGGCCATCGGCGCCGGCGTCATCGCCGCGGGAGGCGGCGTCGTGGTCGTCGTGGTGGTCTCTTCCTTCTTGCTGCAAGCGGCGAAGGAAATGGCGGCGGCGAGCGTAACCATCAGCAATGCTGTTTTCATATTTCTCCTCGATTCAGGTGGGTTCGGACAACTTCCGGTCATGCTGGGAACCCTCTTGCGTCGAGGACCCCATCGTTCAAGGACAAGGAAAGCGATGGCATTTCCCGTGCCTAACTGCACATTATAGGCACCTTAAGGGCTTTCCCTAGAGACCGAGCGTGGTCGCCGGAAAGCCCTCGGTCGAGCGTTGCAAAAGCGCGTCAATCGTTTCGCGGCACTCGACGAGATCGGTCGCGTGTCCAGAGACCACGCCGCGATAGCGGACCCGGTCGAGCAGGCGAACCGAGACGAGTCCGGGGACGAAAAGAAGGGTCGGTACCTGGTCGGCCTCGATCTCGTCCACGGTGCGGCATTGGGCGATGTGCGACCAGTTCCGCCGCCACTCGACGAAACGGGACGCCCGCCGCGCCAGCTCGTCGAACGAGTGCGCGATGACGATGAGCTTCCGCCGCGACGAGGCCCATTGCTCCAGCGAGGCGACAACGCCGCGCTCGTTGAGCGGCCAGTCGTCGAAGTGCGGATCGACGAGGCAGACCTCGGCGGCGCCGGTCGCTGCGGCCTGCGCCAGCCCGGCTCGCACGGCGTCGTGAAAGTCCGCTCGCGAAGCGATCGGCGTCGAGGTTTCGCTGCTCATGGAGGACTCCTGATATGGCCCGTCAATGCTACGAGAGCGCAGAGTCGGGCGACGCGCACCAACCAGCCTCGATCCAGCCGACGAGCAGGCTGCGCGCGCGGGCACCCAGGCGGCGTACGTCGGCGGCACCGAGCCGGCGCTCGTCGGCGAGCCCGCGCATCAGTTTGGCATCCTTGCCGCCGGCGCGATACGACTCGCCGTTGACGTAGACGTACTCGTCGTCGTAGAGCATGCGCGAGCGACGATCGAGAGCGACGTCGCCGTCCACCGGCGCCGCATCGATGCGCTCGAACCAGGTTCCCGGCTTCGGCTCGCTCAGCACTTCGCCCAGGGCGCGGCGGCGCGTCCGCGCCTCGCCCAACGCCTGCCGGATCGCCGCATCGGCAAACGCCTGCAAGGCCGGCGGAATGCGCGCCGGATGCGAAGCGGCCTGCTGCGACGGATCCTTGTAAATCGCACCGCCGCGGCGTTTCGCCTTGCCGATGCCGGCTCCGGCATCGGTGCCCGCGTCGGCGATGCGCTGCAGCGTTGCACCGGCGAGCTCGAGCGCCTGCGGTGCACGAAAGCCGATCGAGCAGGTGATGCAGGGCCCGACCGCCGTCCCCTCGTGGCCCCAGCCGGGGGGCAGATAGAGCAGGTCGCCCGGGCCGACGAGCCATTCGTGGCTCGGCATGAATCCGGCCAGCATCTTCAAGGGCACGCCGTCGCGCAGGCGCGGCCTCGCGACACGACCGACGCGCCAGCGCCGGCGTCCGGCGAGCTGGAGCAGGAAGACGTCGTAGGAGTCGACGTGCGGGCCGACACCACCGCCGTCGCTGGCGAACGAGAGCATCGCGTCGTCGAGGCGCGCGTCGGGGACGAAGCGAAAGCGGGCCAGCAGGCGATGCGCCTCGTCGTCGTGCAGGTCGACGCCCTGGACGAGCAAGGTCCAGCCCGGCTTGCTGAGCGGCGGCAAGGCGCGCCGCGACATCGGTCCGTGCCGCACCGACCAGCGATCGCCCTCGTTGACGACGAGGCGCGACTCGACGTCGTCGCGCGCAGCGAGCTCGAACAGGCGGCGCCGATCGAGTCCCGGCAGCGCCCCGGCGCCCAGCGCGCCGCGAACGAGCAGGGGCTTCTTCTGCCAGTGCCTGCGCATGAACGCCGCCGCCGACAGGCCGCCGAGCAGAGGCAGGGGACGCTTGGTGTCCATGCTAGTCATTGTGCGATGATGATTCGATGCGGATCAGCGCCCCCTGCGTCGTCAGCCTGACGTGGCGCCTCGCCGACGCGCAAGGCGAGGAGATCGACGAGCTGGCCGAGCCGATCGAGTTCTTCTACGGCGGCGACGACCTGCTCGCCAAGGTCGAGGAGGCGATCGCCGGGGAGGAGTCGGGCTACGCGACGACGCTGCATCTCGAGCCCGAGCATGCCTTCGGCGAGTACGACCCCGAGCTCGTCTTCTTCGAGGAGCGCAGCCTCTTTCCGGAGACGATCGAGCCCGGCATGCAGTTCGACGGCCCGCCGCCCGGCGCGAAGACGCCCGGTCTGGCGCGCGACGCGATCTACACCGTGACAGAGGTCTATCCGAAGCATGTCGTCCTCGACGGCAACCATCCGCTCGCCGGCATCGCCTTGCGCCTCGAGCTTGCCGTGCGCGACGTGCGCGAGGCGACCGAAGAAGAGATCGAGGCCGGCAGCGTCGGCGGATCGGCGCTCAGCATCCTCGGCACGGTCCCGCCGGGCGCGCCGCTGCATTGATGGCGGCGCAGGCGCGTGGGGCTCAGGCCTGGGCGAGCGGCTGCGGCGCTGCGACGGCTGCTTCGGGCGTCGTCACCGGTCCCTTGCCGCTGAAGCGGTCGAGCGCGAGGTAGATCACCGGAGTGATGTAGAGCGTGATCGCCTGCGAGAAGACGAGGCCGCCGACGACGGCCAGGCCGAGCGGCTGGCGCAGCTCGGCGCCGGCGCCCAGGCCGATGGCGATCGGCAGCGCGCCCATCAGCGCGGCGAGCGTCGTCATCATGATCGGCCGGAAGCGCAGCACGCAGGCTTCGCGGATCGCCGCCGCCGGCGCCATGCCCTGCGTGCGCTGCGCGTCGAGGGCGAAGTCGATCATCATGATCGCGTTCTTCTTGACGATGCCGATCAGGAGCAGGATGCCGATCGTCGCGATGAGCGTCAGGTCCTGGTCGAACATCCGCAGCGTGAGCAGTGCGCCGACCGCCGCCGAGGGAAGACCGGCGAGGATCGTCAGCGGGTGGATGTAGCTCTCGTAGAGGACGCCGAGCAGCACGTAGATGACGAGCAGCGCCGAGACGATCAGGATCGCCTGGCTGCCCTGCGAGCTCTTGAAGACCGCGGCGTCGCCACCGTAGCTCGTGATGATTGATGTCGGCAGGCGGATCTGATCGCGGTACTTCTCGAGCCTGGCGGTCGCGTCGCCGAGCGCCGTTCCGGGAGCGAGGTTGAACGAGACCGTCACTGCCTGGAGCTGGCCGACGTGGTTGATCGAGGTCGGGCCGACCGAGCGCTCGACCGTGGCGAAGCTCGACAGCGGAACGAGCGCGCCGGTCGACGAGCGCACGTAGATGTTGTTGAAGGCGCTTTCGTCCTGCTTGGCGCCCGGCGCCACTTCCATGATCACCTGGTAGCTGTCGACCGCGGTGTAGATCGTCGAGACCTGGCGCTCGCCGAAGGCGCTGTAGAGCGCAGAGCGGACCGCGTCGATCGANACGCCGAGCGTGTTGGCGCGGTCGCGGTCGATCTTCAGCGAAGCCTGCAGGCCCTTCAGCTGCGAGTCGCTCGTGACGTCGCGGAACATCGGGTCGTTCTTCATCGGCTCCTGGAGCTTGAGCGCCCAGTCGTTCAGCTCGCCGGCCTGCACGCTTTCCAGGATGTACTGGTACTGCGCCTTGCTCGGGCGGCCGCCGAGCTGCAGGTTCTGGATCGGCCGCATGTAGACGCTGATGCCAGGCACCTCGCGCATCTTGCGGCGCAGCGACTCGACGACCAGCTTCATCGGCGGCCGCTCGCCGCGCAGCTTCAGGTTGATGAACAGGCGGCCGACGTTCTGCGACCCGTTCGGCCCGCCGACGCCGTTGAACGAATTGACCGTCGCCACCGCCGGGTCGTTGCGCAGGATCTCGGCGACGCGGCTTTGCAGCGTGACCATCGCCGGAAACGAGATGTCTTCCGAAGCCTCGGTTTGGATGCTGATCTGGCCGATGTCTTCCTCCGGGAAGAACCCTTTCGGGATGGTGATGAAAAGCCAGGCCGTCGCGACGAAGGTGAGAAGAGCGATCACCAGGACGACGACGCGATGGCGCAGCGCCAGGTCGAGCGACCGGGTGTAGGCCGCAAGCATCGCGTTGAAGCCGCGCTCGAACGACCGCACGATCGGCCCAGGCGGATTCATGTGCGCCTCGTCGCTGATGAAGCGGCTCGCCAGCATCGGCACCAGCGTCAGCGAGACGAAGGCCGAGGCGACGATGGCCAGGGCGACGATGACGGCGAACTCGTGGAAGAGCAGGCCGATCACTCCCGGCATGAAGAAGATCGGGATGAAGACGGCCACGAGCGAGCTCGAGATCGAGATGATCGTGAAGCCGACCTCGCGCGAGCCGCGCAGCGCCGCCTGGAACGGCGGCACGCCGTGCTCGACGTGGCGCATGATGTTCTCGAGCATGACGATCGCGTCGTCGACGACCAGGCCGACGGCCAGCGTCAGGCCGAGCAGCGAGATGTTGTCGATCGTGTAGCCGAAGGCCCAGAGCAGCGAGACCGCGCCGACCAGCGAGACTGGCAGCGACAGCGTCGGGATCGCCGTGGCGACGAAACGGCGCAGGAACAGGAAGATGACGAGGACGACGAGCGCGATCGTGCCGAGCATCGTCAGCGTCACGTCGTGCAACGCGGCGCGGACCGAGATCGAGCGATCGTTGACGGCATTGATGCGCACCGATTGCGGCAGCTGCGATTGAAAGCCCGGCATCGCCGCACGTACCGCGTCAACGACCTTCACGGTGTTCGCGTCGGGCTGGCGCAGCACGGCCATCGAGATCGAGGTCTCGCCGTTGAAGGTCGCCGCGGTCTTCACCGTCTCGTAGCTGTCTTCGACGAGCGCGACGTCCTTCAGGCGCACCGTGTTGCCGTTGCGGCTGCTCACGATCACTTCGGCGAACTCGGCGGCGTTCCTGAGCTGGCGGTTGGCCATCAGCGTCAGCGTCTGCGCCGGACCCTCGAGCGTGCCGACCGGCGTGTTGGCGTTGGCGGCACTGAGCGCCTTGGTCAGCTCGTCGAGGCTGATGTTGCGCGACGCGAGCGCGTCGGGCTGGACGCGCACGCGCACGGCGAATCGCTTCTGGCCGTAGATGTTGACCTGCGCGACGCCGTCGAGCGTCGACAGCGTCGGCGAAATCAGATGCTCGGCATAGTCGTTGAGGTCCGACAGGCTGATCGACGGCGACGTCAACGCGATGAACAGCACCGGCGCGTCGGCCGGGTTGACCTTGCGGTAGGCCGGCGGGACCGTCATCTCGACCGGCAGGGTGCGTGCCGCGCGCAGCAGCGCTGCCTGCACGTCGACCGACGCCGCATCGATGTCTCGGCCCTGGTCGAACTCGAGCGTCACCGAGGTCACGCCGAGCGTATTGCTCGAGCTGATGACGGCCAGGCCGGGAATCGTCTGGAACTGTTTTTCGAGCTGCAGTGCGACCGAGGTCGCCATCGTCTCCGGGCTCGCTCCAGGCAGCTGCGCCGAGACGTTGATGACCGGCGTGTTGTAGCTGGGCAGCGCAGCGACCGGAATCTTGTTGAAGGCGATCGCGCCGGCAACGACAATCGCCGAATTGAGAAGCACCGTCAGCACCGGACGGCGGATGAAGAGCTCGGACAGGTTCACGGCGAGCCGCTAGTCCACTGAACCGCTTCAGACCGCCGGGGCGCCCGACACGGCGCGCGCTCCGGTGCCGCTGCGCGGCCGGGTCGCGAGGGCGTCGCTGGCGGCCGACGGCGCCTCGGGAGCAGTGGTCGACGCCGGCGCCGATGCGCCGTCGCGCCGGCCGCGCAACCCGGCGGCGCCCGCTGTGCGTTCGATCACGGCCGAGCCGGGACGCAGGTTCTGTCGTCCTTCGACGACGACGCGATCGCCCGGTTGCACTCCTGTCACGGCCGCGTCTTCGCCGGCCGCGTAGACGAGCTCGACGGGGCGCTCCACCGCCTTGTTGGTGCCGTCGACGACGTAGACGATCTTGCCGCGCGGGCCCTGGATGATGGCCGACTGCGGCACCACGCTGGCGCCCCGGATCGTCTGCACGGCCAGGCGGACCGGAACGAAGGCACCCGGCCAGAGCCGCTCGTCCTTGTTCGCGAACTCGGCCTTGACGCGGACAGTGCCCGAGCCCGGATCGACCGTGTTGTCGACGAATTGAAGCTTGCCGCTGACCGTTTCGCCGCGTTCGGGCAGCAGCGCCATCACGACACCGCCGCCGCTGCGCAGGCTGACGAGCGCATCGCTGATGTTGCGCTGCGGCAGGCTGAAGGCGATCGAGATCGGGTCGAGCTGCGTGATCGTGACGAGCGGAGCGCCGGTCGGCTGCACCAGGCTCCCGGCAAAGACGTTGATCGCGCCCGCGCGCCCGGCCGCCGGCGCGGTGATGCGGTTGTACGAGAGGCCAACCTGGGCGGCCTGGATCGCAGCTTGATCCGAGGCAACCACCGCCTGCTGCGAATCGACGAGCGTCTGGTTCGTGTCGACGGCGCCCTGCGAGATGAAGTTCTGCGCCATCAGATCGCGGCTGCGCGCCAGCTGCCGCTGCGCGTCGGCGAGCGCCGCCTGGTCCTTTGCAAGCTGCGCCCTGGCCTTGGTGACGTTGACCTCGTCGTTGCGCGCGTCGAGCGTGAAGAGCAGCTGGCCAGCGCTGACGAACTGGCCCTCGCGGATGTGCACCTTCGTGATCGTGGTCGCGATCTGCGGCCGGATGTCGACGCTGTTGAGCGCGGTGACCG
>JGI24140J50213_10000019_pt1 | contig 62306 bp, 56 predicted proteins | sample BarGraIncu00222A_FD_50213 | JGI IMG/M metagenome (IMG submission 50213)
CCAGCGCCGCGGCGGCTCCGACCCGCTGCGCCGCCTGCCCGAAGCGGTGAAGAAGGTGCCGCTGATCGTCCTCGTCAACGAAGGCTCGGCCTCGGCGAGCGAGATCGTCGCCGGCGCGTTGCAGGACTACCACCGCGGCACGATCATGGGCGCGCAGACCTTCGGCAAGGGATCGGTGCAGACGGTGCGGCAGCTCTCGCCCGACACGGCGCTCAAGATCACGACGGCGCGCTACTACACGCCGAGCGGCGCCTCGATCCAGGCCAAGGGAATCGTTCCCGATGTGTTGCTCGACGAGACGGCCGAGGGCAACCTGTTCGCCGCCCTGCGCACCCGCGAAGCCGATCTCGAGAAGCACCTGCAGAGCGGCCAGGGCGCCGAGCAGAAGGACGAAGCACGCGAGAAGGCGCGCGACGAAGCGCGCAAGAAGTTCGAGGCCGAGCAGGCCCGGGCGCAGACGCCGAAGCCGCCGCCCGAGTTCGGCAGCGCCGAGGACTTCCAGCTCGCGCAGGCACTGAACCGCCTCAAGGGCAAGACCGTGCTCGCCAGCAAGACCGCGGTCGAGCGCAAGGCCGAGACGGAAACCAACTGAGCCCGAGCCTCGTTTCCCCGACGACGCCCGTGTGACGCACGGGCGTTTTCGTTTCCGAGCCTTCGCCATGGACGACGACGACCTGCTGCGCTACTCGCGCCACCTGCTCCTCGACGACATCGGCATCGAGGGGCAGCACAAGCTCATCGCCGCGCACGCGCTCGTCGTCGGCGCCGGCGGGCTCGGCTCGCCGGTCGCGCTCTACCTCGGCAGCGCAGGCGTCGGCCGCATCACCCTGGTCGACGGCGACCGCGTCGATCTGACCAACCTGCAGCGGCAGATCGCGCACGACGTGTCGCGCGTCGGCGAGCCGAAAGCGCAGTCGGCGGCGCGCTCGATCGCCGCGATCAACCCGCGGGTCGCTGTGACGGCGCTCGTCGAGCGCGTCGGCGCCGACCGGCTCGACGCGCTCGTCGCCGACGCCGACGTCGTCGTCGATTGCAGCGACAACTTCGCGACGCGCCATGCCGTCAACGGCGCCTGCGTGCGCCATGCCGTTCCGCTCGTTGCCGGTGCGGCGATCGGCTTCGACGGCCAGATCTCTGTCTACGACACGCGCCGCGCCGAGTCGCCCTGCTATGCCTGCGCGTTTCCCGAGGACGCAGCGTTCGCCGACGTCGCCTGCGCGACGATGGGAATCTTCGCGCCGCTCGTCGGCNTCATCGGCAGCATGCAGGCANCCGAGGCGCTGAAGCTGCTCGCCGGCATCGGCACTTCGCTCGCCGGGCGGCTGCAGATGCTCGACGCCAGAACGATGGAGTGGACCGAAGTTCGCGTCGGGCGGGACCCGGCCTGCCGCGTCTGCGCCGGGCGCCTCGGCGCCTGAGGCGGGCGGCGGGCGGACTGCACAGGCAGCGGCGGCGCAGGGCCCTGCGGCCTGTTAGGCTTGTCGCGATGGACAAGCCCAGCGCCATCCCGGCACGGCCCTTTCCGACGGCGCAGGAAGACGCCGAGAAGGAAATCGTCAGCCCGACGGCACGCTACGAAGGGCCGGGCAGCGCGTACCGTCTCGCCTTCACCGACACCGAGTTCCTGCTGCGCGAGGAGCTGCGCCCGATCCGCCTGCAGCTCGAGCTCCTCAAGCCCGAACTCGTCCAGGACGAGCAAGGCGTGGAGGCGACGATCGTCATCTTCGGCAGCGCCCGCATCCTGGCGCCCGACGTCGCCGAGCTCGCGCTCGACGCGGCGCGCGCCGGCGGCGATCCGCAGGCGCTGCGGATCGCGCAAACGCGGGTGGCGATGTCGCGCTACTACGAAGAGGCACGACGTTTCTCGGCGATCGTGACGACGCGCTCGGCGACGCTGGCCAAGCCGCTCTACGTCGTCACGGGCGGTGGCCCCGGGATCATGGAAGCCGGCAACCGCGGCGCCTTCGAGGTTGGCGGCAAGAGCGTCGGCCTCAACATCGTGCTCTCGCGCGAGCAGGTGCCGAACCGCTTCATCACGCCCGAGCTGTGCTTCCAGTTCCACTACTTCGCGCTGCGCAAGATGCACTTCCTGATGCGCGCCGTCGCGCTTGTCTGCTTTCCCGGCGGCTTCGGAACGCTCGACGAGCTGTTCGAGGTGCTGACCCTGAAGCAGACCGGCAAGTCGCGGATGCGCCCCATCCTGCTCTTCGGCCGCGAGTTCTGGACCCGGCTCATCGATTTCGACCTGCTCGTCGACACCGGCATGATCTCGGCCGAAGACGTTCATCTCTTCCGCTTCGTCGAGACCGCCGAGGAAGCCTGGGCGATGCTGGCGGCGGAATACGGCTACGACCTGCCGGACACGACCACCGGCGAGCTGGCCCTGGATATCTAGCCTGCTTCCGAGATGAACCGACGCATCAGCCTGATCGGCGCTCCCACCGACATCGGCGCCGGCAGCCGCGGCTCGAGCATGGGGCCGGAGGCGCTGCGCGTCGCCAACATCGGGCCCGTGCTCGAGGGCCACGGCCTGGAGGTGCTCGACCGCGGCAACCTGGCGGGCCCGCCCAATCCGTGGCAGCCGCCCGAAGACGGCTACCGTCATCTCGACGCCGTCGCCGAATGGAACCGCAACGTCCACGCCGCGGTACACGTCGAGCTGGCCGACGGCCGCATGCCGCTCCTGCTCGGCGGTGACCACTCGCTCGGCGTCGGCTCGATCAGCGCCGTCGCGCGCCATTGCCGCGAATCGGGAAAGAAGCTGCGCATCCTCTGGCTCGACGCGCACGCCGACTTCAACACCAACGTGCTGACGCCGAGCGGCAACATCCACGGCATGCCGGTCGCCGTGCTGTGCGGCTACGGGCCGAAGGAGCTGATCGAGATCGGCGGCAAGGTGCCGGCGATCAGCCCGAAGCAGGTGCGGCTGATCGGCATCCGCAGCGTCGACGCCGGCGAGAAGAAGTTCGTCCACGAAGCCGGCCTCGAGGTCTTCGACATGCGCTACATCGACGAGATGGGAATGCGCCACACGATGGAGCTGGCGCTGGCGACGATCGACGCCCACACGCACCTGCACGTCAGCTTCGACGTCGACTTCCTCGACGCCGACGTCGCCCCCGGCGTCGGCACGACCGTCAAGGGCGGCCCGACCTATCGCGAAGCGCAACTGTGCATGGAGATGATCGCCGACACCGGCGCCCTCGCCTCGCTCGACCTGATGGAGCTGAACCCGGCCCTCGACGTGCGCAACCGAACCGCCGAGATCGCCGTCGACCTGATCGAAAGCCTGTTCGGCAAGAGCACCCTGATGCGGCGCTAGCGCCGCGCCGCTAGGGCTTGTCGGGGCAAGCCGTTCCCGCGGGGATCTCGACGCGCTCGACGAGCTTGCGCTCGGGCTTCGGCAGATGGCCGAAGAGATGGATCGAGCGGCGCAGTTCGAACACGCCGGGGCGCTTCGGCTCGGGAGTCAGGAGCAGGTCGAACGATTCGTCGCGCAGGTCGATCGTTCCCGATCCGGTGGTTCTGGTGTTGACGCTGTCGATGACGAGGTTGCGCACCCGTGCCCGGCCTTCCACCAGGTCGAAGGTCGCGGCCGCGCAAGGCAACGCCAGCGGCTCGTTGCCGCTCGCCAGGGTGCGCATCAACTTGCCGCCTTCGAGGCCTATCTCGGCGTCGAGCAGGCTCGGGATCGTTCCGTTCAGCAGCGCGACGTGGGCAGGACCCGTGACGCTGGAACGCAGCGCCGTGGCGTCGTTGCCTTTCGCCTTGAGCGCCAGTGCGCCGCTCAGCGTGCCGGTGATGCGCTTGTTCTCGTCGACCTTGCCGAGCAGCGCCGCGACACGGATGCCGTAGGTCTCGATCCTGGCGTCGGCAACGGCGAGGGGTTGGCGCAAGTCGAGCCCGAGCCGGCCGATCGAGTGGCCGCCGGCCCAGCCCAGATCGAGGTCGGAGACGGCGAGTTGTCCGCCTGCGAGGTCGGCCTTGAGGCGCAGGCTTTGCACGAGGGCAAACGCAGCGGCGTGGAAGCGCTGCGCCTCGAAGCTCAGGTCGGCATCGAGGTCGCGCGCAGCGGCGAAGACATCACGACTGGCCGACGCCGACGAAGCCGGCGCAGCGACGGTGGCCGCCGCTTTCTGCGTGGCCGCGGCGGGCTCGCCCGCGAGCCAGAGGAGATCGGCGAGGTCGGTCGAGTCGCTGTGCACGCGCGCCTGCACATGGCGGCGCTTCTTCTCGCCGCGCGACCAGGCGAGGTCACCGGTGAGATCGGTCGCTCCGACCCGGACCTCGGCGCCTGAGACTGCGTAGCCCTCGGCGTCGGCGAGCAGGTGCCCTTCGCCGCGAAAGGCGCGCGCCTCGGCGCCGTAGCGACGGCCGACGAAGGTGTGCAGCAAGGCCAGCGATCGACCCTGCACTGCGACGTGCGCGTCGAAGCGCGGCGAACGGAAGATGTCTGCCGTGCGGCCGTCGACGTCGAGCCGCGTGCCGTCGACCTGAGCGCCGCCGCGTACGCCGAACCAGCGTCCGGTCTTGAGAAAGGACAGTACCGTGCCGGTCTCGACCCGACCTTTGAAGGCGACCTCGCGATAGGCGCCGTCGAAGTCGATCTGCATCGTGAGCGGTTCGCCCGGCGCTGCCGCCGACGTTTGCGCCGGCGTATCGTGGGCCGCCGTCTGCAGGCGCAGGTCGATGCCGTGGTGAATGAAGCTGAGCCGGGTCGCGTGCGGCTCGAGGGCGTAGAACCAGTAGTGCCCCAGGCCGCGATCCAGGGGCTCGCGCAAGCGCCAGTTGCGCAGGCCGTCGGCGCCGGTCTCGAGGTTGACCTCGCCATTGCGAAGCACGAGCAGGGTGACGACGCGCCGGTCTTCGAAGCGCTGCCAGGCGAAAACGAAGGTTGCTTCGTCGAACACGGCGAAAGGCCGGCTCGTATCGGCCCACGGCGCGTTGGCGATGCGCACGCCGCGCAGGTACACGGCCGGCGCCAGCGCCGTCGTCAAGCCGACGCGAAGCGAATCGAAATGGACGGCGCGCCCCGAAGTCTCGCTGAGATAGCTGCCGACGAGCAGCGCCAGCCACCACGGATGCGCGACGATCGCCACGAGGACGAGAACGGCCAGCGCCAGGGCTGCGCGCAGCGCGATCGTCAGGCCGCGCGAGCGACCGCGCGCGGCGTTCATCGGCGCGGGCCCCGTCTCCTCGTTCCTGGCGGTCGCATGGTGCGGCATCGTACCGGCCCGGCGCGCCGCGAAAACAAGACCCGCGCGGGAACGACGTATGCTGGTGTGGTTGAGCAATCGGCAAGAAGGATGCCCATGAACGACCCTCGTCCCGCCAGTCGACCCGAGCCCGCTGCGAGCCCGCCTGCGCAGAGACCAGCGCCGACCGCTGCCGCCGGCAAGGACGAAGCCTCGAAGCAGGCCAAGGGCGCCGGCTGGGACGATGACGACGAGCCGTGGCGCCATGCGCCGGTCGCGCCGCGCGACGAGAGCCCGGCGGAGTCGCTGGGACGATCCGTGTCCGAAGTCGTGACCGGTCCGCTCCGGGACGAAGACGCCGCCGAGGCCAGGACGAAGCCGTAGTTGCCGGACCGAGCGATGCAGCGCGGCTGGCTCACGCGGCACGACCGGCCTTTGCCCGAGCGACCGTGGCGCGAGGAATGGCGGCAGAGCCGCTAGTGCCCGAGCCGACGCGCGCCGATATCGACGCGCTCGCCGGCCCGGCGCTGCTCGAGTTCGGGACCTCGTGGTGCGGCTTCTGTCACGCCGCGCAGCCGCATATCGCGCGCGCGACGGAGGCGCATGCCGGCGTGCGCCACCTCCGGATCGAAGACGGTCCGGGCCGCCGCCTCGGGCGCTCGTTTGCCGTCAAGCTCTGGCCGACCCTGGTCTTCCTGCGCGGCGGCCGCGAGGTCGAGCGACTCGTGCGGCCGCGCGACGCAGCACCGATCGCGGCGGCGCTGGCCCGCCTCGAGACCGCGTCGTAGGATGCACTGAACAAGTCCAAGCGGGGCGCGGCGGTTTAGCGCACCCCAGGCGGGCCGCGTGGCGAACACCGACCCGCTGTGCTAGCGTTTGGGCGCGCTCGCAAAGGCTGGCGAATTCCTGAGGCGCGAGCGGGCATGAGCGACATCTTCATCAGCTACTCCAGTGCCGACCGCGACCGCGCGGCACTGCTGGCGCACGCGCTGCAGGCGCGCGGGTGGTCGGTATGGTGGGATCGGACGATTCCGCCGGGGCGCCAGTTCGACGAGGTGATCGAGGAGGCGCTCGACGCCGCGCGCTGCGTCGTCGTCCTCTGGTCGAAGGCGTCGATCGCTTCGAGCTGGGTCAAGAACGAAGCGTCCGAAGCGATGCGACGCAAGGCGTTGATCCCGGCGCTCATCGACGACCAGGTGAGGATCCCGCTCGAGTTCCGCCGCCTGCAGGCCGCCGACCTCTCGCAGTGGCACGGCGAGACAACGATGCCGGAGTTCGAGCAGTTCTGTGCCGCGATCGCCGGCGAGCTCGGCGCGCGGCAGCCGGGCCCGTCGCCGGCACCCGCGCCCGAGCCGCCGCGGCCGGTACCGGCGGCGCCGCTGCGGCCTGGGCCGAGCCGCAATGACGGGACGGCAGCGACGCCGCGCAGCAGGAAGCCGCTCTTCATCGGCATCGGCATCGGCGTCTTCGTTCTCGTCATCCTCGCCGCGTTCCTCGGCGACCAGCCGCCGAACCTGCCGGCGCCGGGACCCGCGCCGTATACGCCGCCGGGCAGCCTCGCCACGACCGGCGTCGACCCCGGCATCCACGCCAACCTGGTGTGGCGCGACTACGTGCTCGCCTACTCGGGCAACGTGTCGTGGGACGGCACGTCGAACTGGGCCGTCATCGCCGCCAGCGTCAGCGACGGCTACACGCACCAGTCGCTCGGCAACCGGCAGCTGCGCGCCAGCGTCGTTCCGAACGGCCCCGGGCAGATCATGCTGTCGACGATCGTCCCGGTCGCCGGCGACAGCCGCACGCCTGGCCCGCACTCGCACAACGTCAACCTGATCTTCCAGGCGCAAGCCGACGGCAGGTGGATGTTCGTACAGAACTGCATGTCGCCGACCGATTGCTATTGAAGACGAAAGCATCCCCGCCGTGAAGATCGCGACCTTCAACGTCAACGGCGTCAACAGCCGCCTGCCTCGACTCCTCGAATGGCTCGAGGAGGCGCGACCCGACGTCATCTGCCTGCAGGAGCTGAAGACCTCCGACGAGACCTTTCCGATCGGAGCGATCGAGGCAGCGGGCTATTCGGGGATCTGGCACGGGCAAAAAGGCTTCAACGGCGTCGCCGTGCTGGCGCGCGACGGCCGGGTCGAGGAGCGGCGGCGCGGCCTGCCCGGCGATCCCGACGACACGCACAGCCGCTACCTCGAGGCGTCGGTGCTGGGCCTCGTCGTCGCCTCGATCTACCTGCCGAACGGCAACCCGCAACCGGGCCCGAAGTTCGACTACAAGCTCGCCTGGTTCGATCGTTTGATCGGGCACGCCGCTTCGCTCGTCGCCAGCCCGCAACCCGTGCTCCTGATCGGCGACTACAACGTCGTCGCGACCGACGGCATCGGCGACATCTACTCGCCGGCGTCGTGGAAGAACGACGCCCTGCTGCAGCCGCCAAGCCGCGCCGCGTACCGGCGCATGCTCGCGCAAGGTTGGACCGACGCGATCCACGCGCTACACCCGGGCGAGCCGATCTATACGTTCTGGGATTTCTTTCGCAACCGTTTCGCCCGCGACGCCGGACTGCGCATCGATCACCTGCTGCTCAACGCACCGGCTACCGCCCGGCTGACGCAAGCCGGCGTCGACAAGGCGGTGCGGGCCCGCGAAAAGCCGAGCGACCACGCACCGGCCTGGGTCGTGCTCGACTGACGAGCCGGGCGGCGGCCAACGCATCGACTTCCCGCGCGGGCCGTCGAATTCCGCTCATGCAAGCGTCGGAAGACGCCTACTGCGCCGGCGACGAGCGCGCCTTCACGCCTGCCACACGCCGTAGCCCGCCTCGCGCAGGCCGATCGCCAGCTCGACCTCCATCTCGCGCGCCGCCTGGTAGGGCATCGGGTTGTAGACCGCATAGAGCTGCGGCAGCAGGCGCAGGCCGTATTCAAGCACGTAGCGGTTCGCCTGGATGCCGGCCTTGTGCTTGTCGAAGCGCAGGTCCGGATCGAGCCCCGTCATGCCGACGTAGACGAACGGCATGCCGAGCCGATGCCCGGGATTGGCCTTGCGAAAGCGCGCCTCGTTCCAGACCCGGTCGGCGAGCTCGACGACGTAGACGTGGTATCGGTGCGCAGGACGGCGCGGCGCCATCGTGTCATTCTGGCGCGGTCGCCGCCTCGACCGGCCCTCGGCAGGCGTCGTGGCGAGCGGCGATGATGCGGCCGCGACGCACTACCGCACGTCCCGAGGAGACGACATGACGACGACTTCCTACGACGCCATCGTGATCGGCGGCGGCCAGGCCGGCCCGCCCCTGGCGGTGCGGCTGGCGCAGGCCGGAATGAAGTCGGCTCTGGTCGAGCGCGAGCACCTGGGCGGCACCTGCGTCAACGACGGCTGCATTCCGACCAAGACGCTCGTGGCGAGCGCCCGGACCGCGCACGTTGCGCGGCGCGCCGCCGACTACGGCGTCAACATCGGCGGGCCGGTCAGCGTCGACATGAAGGCCGTCAAGGCGCGCAAGGAGCGGGTCGTCTCACAGTCGATCGAAAGCCTGACGAAGTGGATCGGCAGCACGCCGAACCTGACGCTCGTCTGGGGCCACGCCCGCTTCACCGGGCCGCACGCGGTCGAAGTCGGCGGCAACGCGATCGAAGCGGCGAAGATCTTCATCAACGTCGGCGGGCGCGCCGTTCTGCCGACGAGGAACGGCATCGACAGCGTGCCCGTGCTCACCAACACCTCGATGATGGCGGTCGATTGCCTGCCCGAGCATCTGATCGTCGCCGGCGGCAGCTACATCGGCCTCGAGTTCGCGCAGATGTACCGGCGCTTCGGCTCGCGCGTCACGGTTGTCGAGTACGCCGACCGACTGATCGCGCGCGAAGACCGCGAGGTCTCGCGCGAAGTGCAGGCGATCCTCGAACGCGAAGGGGTCGACTTCCACTTCTCGGTCCGCAGCGCCAGGGTCACGCCGGGCCAACGCGGCCGAGGCGTTCGCGTTGCGCTGAACACTGGTGGCACGGCGCACGAGCTCGAAGGCAGCCACCTCCTCGCCGCCGTCGGCCGGCGCCCGAACACCGACGACCTGGGCCTCGACCAGGCCGGCATCGCCTGCGACGCGCGCGGCTTCATCGGCGTCGACGACGAGCTGCGCACCAACGTTCCCGGCGTCTGGGCGCTCGGCGACGCGAACGGCCGCGGCGCCTTCACGCACACCTCGTACAACGACTACCAGATCGTCGCCGCGAACCTGCTCGACGACGGCAGGCGCCGCGTCGGCGACCGCATCACGGCGTACGCGCTGTTCACCGACCCGCCGCTCGGCCGCGTCGGCATGAGCGAAACCGAGGTGCGGGCGCGCGGCAAGCCGGCGTTGGTCGGCGTGATGCCGATGACCCGCGTCGGCCGCGCCAAGGAGCGCGGCGAGACGCAGGGCTTCATGAAGGTGCTCGTCGACGCCGAAAGCGAGCGCATCCTCGGCGCGGCGCTGCTCTGCATCGAGGGCGACGAGATCGTCCACTCGCTGCTCGACGTGATGGCCGCCGACGCCTCGTACAAGGTGGTCCGCGATGCGGTGCACATCCACCCGACGGTGAGCGAGCTGATCCCGACGCTGCTCGGCAACCTCGTTCCGCTCCAACCCACTGAACGAGGATCCACGGTCACCACCTGGGTGCCCACGACCTGCGCCTTCCATCGCCATGCCGCGAAGCGCTTGCCCCCTTGGTCGTGACCTCGTTCTCGAACCCGTCCATAGGGTCGCGGGCGAAGAAGAGTTGCGAGCTCACACGAGATAGGGAACGAGGGCGGCGACGCGCTCGCTGTACGCCTCGTAGGCGGCACCGAACCGCTCGCGCATCCAGCGTTCCTCGACGCGGAGCTTGCGCCACAGCGCCCACAGGACGAGAGCGACCGCGACGACACCTCGCCATTCCCCGCGGGCAAGCCCAGAGCCGACGAAGGCAAGCAGGAGCCCGCTGTAGATCGGATGGCGAACGAAGCGGTACGGGCCGCCGGTGACGAGCTCGTGGCCCTCCTTCAGGGTCACGATGCCGCTCCAGTTCCGGCCCAGGTGCAGGCGGGCCGAGACGGTGAAGAGCAGGCCGGCGACAGTCAGCATCGCCCCCGCCCAGAAGGTCCAGGCCGCCCACGGCAGGAAGCGTTCGTTCAGGACCGCAAGCGGAACGCTCGGCAACCACAGGAGCGCGACGGCAAGTGCAAGGGGAACGATGTGCAGAAGGCGCGACGCCATCGACTCGCGCCGGGCCGTGGCCTTGACGTCGTGTGAGAGAAGCCACCAGCAGGCCGCCCAACCGAGCCACAGGGCGGGAAACAGGAATCGGTACGCGAGATCCATGGGAGCGCCGTCAGGTGGCAGGCGCGCACGCCTGGGCGAGATACATGATTCGCGAGACGGCTCGACTTCGGGAGAGCTCGACGACGGTTTCGAGATAGCTTCGCTGCTCCTCCCAGGCCGGCGCGCCTTGAAGGCGCTCGAGCTCCGCCCGATGCGTCAGCATCGCCGCCAGCCTGCCGGCGGCGTTCTTCAGCACGCTCTCGGTTCGATCCTCGGTGTCGACGAGGCGAAAGCCTGCCGACTCCAGCAGACGCTCGTTCCACCCAGGAGCAACGAACTGCGTGTAGCCATGGACGCTGCGCTTGCGTATGTCTTCGTTGGAGACCGCGCCGGTGATCACTCCCGCATCGGTAAAGAGAAACCTCCCTCCGTCGCGGAGCAGCCTCGCGGCCTCCAGGAACAGCTTCAGGCGGTCCCGCAGATGCAGAACCACGTCCAGGGACATCGCTGCATCGAACGAAGCGGGCGCGAACCGGAGCGGCTCGTTCAGATCGGCCTCATCGACTGAGAGCCGGGCTTCGATTCCGAGCGCCGCGCATCGCAAGCGGCCGGCCCGCACCGCCGACGGGCTCAGTTCGACCCCGGCTCCCGCGCATCCGACTGTCGCGACGACGAAGGCGAGCGGTCCGGCCGGGCCGCAGCCGAGGTCGATGAGATGGCTGGAGGGAGCCAGGCGGAGCCGGGCCATGTCTGCACGCAGCTCATCGGCACCGACCCAGGAGTGCTGCCCGATGTCTTCGCCGTACGCTTCGCGGCGAAACTCGCGCATCCACGGCGCATCGAATTCGCGATAGAACGACTCGTAGCCGTCTGCCCGCGGCGGCGGGGTAGTCGTGCGATCAGGCGCGTCCATAGCCGACCTTCTTGAACATGTCGATGTTCCATGAACTCCGCATCGTCCTCGCCCATGCGCATTGTGACGACGATGCATTCGAGCGCCCGCGGCGTCGCAATGGCACCACTCTTGGGGATGTGCGACGACAGGCGCCGTTCTACAGTGCGGCCCTCGTCCGCTACGCCTTCGCAAGCCCGCCCGCGCTGGACTTCGTCCTTCACATCACCGACGATCTACGCGGCCGCGGCGCAGGCCAGGACAAGGCCTTCGCAGCGAACAACCAGGCCGTCCTGGGAGGCTCGAGCCGGCCGGCAAAAGAGGCGTCGGCAGGACTTCATCGAACTGAGAGGAGATTGACATGCTACGGATCACCATCAACGGCGTCTCGCTCGATCCATCGTCCAGCGTCCCGAGGGTCGCGGCGATCGGCAAGGGCGGAGCGGCGAAGTCCGATTACATCCTGGTCCAGTCGGTCGAGCCGATGACGGGCGAGCAGCTGGCGCGCCTGAACCGCGCCGGTGCGGTGGTCCACGAGTACGTGTCCGACAACACCTATCTCTGCGGCTTCAAGGGGACCTCGCTCGTCAAGGTCCGCGGCCTGCCGTTCGTGGCCTGGGCCGGCGTGTACGACACCGCGTTCAAGATTCCGCCGAGCGTGCGCCCGCCGGCCCCGGCCGATCGCGGCGCGACCATCGGCGGCGTCGCGCCGGCCACCTCGACGTCGCGGGCGCTGCACAAGATCGACGTCGTCCTGCACAAGGGCGTCAAGTCCGACAAGGCGACGCTGCGCAAGAAGATCGCCGCGGCCGCCCGCATCAATCCCGACGACCTGGAGATGAGCCGCAACAAGGTCCGCCTGCGCGTGCAGGACCGCTACCTCGACGACGTGGCGGCTCTCGACGAGGTCCGCTACATGGCGCCGGCGCCCGTCTTCCGCCTCTACAACAACGTCGCCCGCCCGATCCTCAACGCCGACGTCGTCGTCAGCGGCACGACCTATCAGGGCGCCGGGCAGATCGTCGTCGTCAACGACACCGGGTTCGACAAGGGCTCGACGACCAACGTTCATCCCGCGTTCACGGGCCGTGTCGCCAAGCTCGTCGCCCTCGGGCGACCGACCTCGGACGACCCCGACGGCCACGGCACGCACGTCGCCGGTTCGGTGCTCGGCGACGGCAACTCGCCGTCGATGGGAGGCAAGATCCAGGGGACGGCACCGAAGGCCAAGCTCATCACCCAGTCGCTGCTCGACTCGGGCGGCGGCCTCGGCGGCATCCCGAACGATCTGCACGACCTGTTCAAGCCTCCGTACGACAACAACAAGGCGCGCATCCAGACCAACTCCTGGGGCTCCGGTCCCGGCGCGTATTCGCCCAGTTCGAACGAGATCGACGACTTCATCTGGAGCCACCCCGACTGCGTGATCTGCTTTGCCGCCGGCAACGACGGGAGGGACGGCAATGCCAACGGCGTCGTCGACAACGGATCGATCGCCGGCGAGGCGTCGGCGAAGAACTGCATCAGCGTCGGCGCGTCGGAGAGCAACCGCGCCAAGTTCCAGGCGACCTACGGTGCCTACTGGCCGTCGGACTATCCGGCCAACCCGCTCCACGACGACCGGATCGCCGATCATCCCGACGGCATGGTCGCGTTCAGCAGCCGCGGGCCGACCCACGAGGGCCGGATCAAGCCCGACGTCGTCGCCCCCGGCACGTGCATCCTGTCGACGCGCTCGCGCAATCTCGTCACGGCTTCGACCGACTACGGCGTGTCGTCGGATCCGGCCTTCTTCTTCGACGGCGGCACGAGCATGGCGACGCCGCTGGTGGCAGGCTGTGTGGCGGTGGTCCGCGAGACGCTGGTCAAGAACGGGACGCTGACGCCCAGCGCCGCGCTCATCAAGTCGCTCCTCATCAACGGCGCGGTCACCCTTCCCGGGCAGTACAGCCCGACGGAGGCGGGAACGTCGCCGAACATGTCCTCGGGCTGGGGGCGCGTGAACCTGGCGGGATCGATCATCATCCCCGGTCCGAATCCGAACGGCGGATTCGGCGACCAGCCACCGTTGAAGCAAGGGCAGGACGGAACGGTCACGATCACGATCCCGAAGAAGCCGGGAACCGGCGCGCACACGACGGGAACGGGCTACACGCTCAAGGTCACGCTGGTCTGGACCGACCCCCCGGGAGCCAAGCTGCAGAACGATCTCGATCTGATCGTCAAGGCGTCGAACGGCCAGGTGCGGCACGGGAACATGGGCACCTCGAAGAAGTTCGATCGCGTCAACAACGTCGAGCAGGTGGTCTGGGACAACATCCCCGCCGGCACGGTGACGATCACCGTGCACGCCTTCCACATCACGCAGTTCGCCCAGCCCTGGGCCTACGCCTGGCGGATCAGCTGACTCCCGCCTTGCCGGCCGGGCGACTCACGAGCAGACCTCGCGAGTCGCCCGCTCGCGTCGTCGCCGGCTTCATCGCGGCCCCGAATGCGAAGGAGACTCAGCGATGGCTTCATTTCGTCGTTCCCTGATCGCGGGCGCTGTGCTCGGCGCGTGCGTGATCGGCGCCCAGGCCGCCGGCTTCACCTTGAGCAGCCCCACGATCAAGCCGGGCAGCATGCTCAGCGATGCCCAGGTCTTCAAGGGCTTCGGTTGCGAGGGCAAGAACATCTCCCCGGCCTTGAAGTGGAGCGGAGCGCCGAGCGGCACCAAGAGCTACGCCGTCACCGTCTACGACCCCGATGCGCCGACCGGCTCGGGCTGGTGGCACTGGGTCGTCTACAACATCCCGGCTTCGGCGAGCGAGTTGCCCGAGGGCGCGGGCGCTGCCGACGGCAAAGGCATGCCGGCCGGTGCCGTGCAGGGCCGAACCGATTTCGGCGCGGCCGGCTTCGGCGGCGCCTGCCCGCCGGCGGGCGACAAGCCGCACCGCTACATCTTCGCCGTGTACGCGCTGAAGACCGACAAGATCGAGGCGCCGGCCGATGCGAGCGCCGCGCTCGTCGGCTTCATGGTCAACGCCAACAAGCTCGGCAAGGCGAGCTTCGAGGCGAAGTACGGCCGCAAGAAGTGAGGGGCCGGGCCCGCCGGTGCCGCTTCGGGGCCCGGCGGTTGCTCATCTTCTGACTCCGGTCATCGAGAAGCGGGATCGGCCCCGAGGCGTTCGCGCAGGGCCGTCTTCAGCACCTTGCCGTAGTGGTTCTTCGGCAGTGCATCGACCTGGTGGTATTCCTTGGGCCGCTTGAAGCGGGCGATGTGTGCGTTGCAGACGCGGTCGAGGTCGGCAGTCTGCAACGGCTCGCCGGTGCGGGCGACGACGAAGGCGACCACGACCTCGCCCCACTCCGGATCGGGGCGCCCGACCACGGACACCTCGGCCACGCCGGGGTGATGCAGCAGCGCTTCCTCGACTTCGCGCGGATAGATGTTGGAGCCGCCGCTGATGATCAGGTCCTTCGAGCGGTCGCGCAGCGTGAGGAATCCGTCGCCATCGAGCTGCCCCATGTCGCCGGTGAAGAGCCAGCCGTCGCGGATCGCGTCGGCGGTGGCTGCCTCGTCGCGCCAGTAGCCGGCCATGACAGTGTCGCCGCGCACCAGGATCTCGCCGATTTCGCCGGCCGGCAGCTCGTTCCCCTGCGCGTCGGCGACGCGTACCTCGACCGCCGACTGCNCCACGCCCACCGACCCGATCCGCTCGCGATGGCGCGGGTGCTGCGTCGCCGTCAGCTCCTCGCGCGACAGCGCCGTGATCGTCATGGGGCTCTCGCCCTGGCCGTAGATCTGCACGAAGCGCGGGCCCAGCACCTTCAGCGCGCGCTGGATGTCCTCGACGTACATCGGGCCGCCGCCGTAGACGACGGTCCGCAGGCCGGTGCCGTCCTCGGCGTGCGCCCGCGCGTGGTCGACCAGCCGGCGGACCATGGTGGGCGCGGCGAAGATCGAGACGCGGTCGAAGCGGCGCGCCAGCGCCAAGATCTCGGCGGCGTCGAAGCCGCGCGAGACCGGCACGACATGACGCGCCCCGGCTGCAACGTGCGGCAGGCTGTAGAGGCCCGCTCCATGCGACATCGGCGCTGCGTACAGGACGGCGTCGCGCGCGCTCACCGTATCGACGTCGGCGAAATAGCACAGCGTCATCGTCATCAGGTTGCGGTGCGTGATCATCACGCCCTTGGGGCGCCCGGTCGTGCCCGAGGTGTAGAAGAGCCAGGCCAGGTCGTCGCCGCCGCGGTGAACCGGCGCGGGCAAAGGCTCCGCGTCGAGCAGCGCCTCGAATGCGGGCTGCTCGACGATCACGAGCTCACGCAGGTCCGGCAGCGGCAAGCCGGCGTCGGCGAGCGCGGCGCCGATGTCATCGGTGGCGAAGGCGAGCGCGGCCTGGCTGTGCTCAAGGATGTAGTGCGCTTCGCGCGCGTGCAGCTTGGGGTTGATCGGCACCACGGCCAGCCCCGCCCACCAGCAGCCGAAGAAGAGCTCCAGCATCGCCGGGTGATTGCTCATGAACAGGCCGACGCGGTCGCCTTCCTTCAGGCGATGTCTCTCGCGCAGTGCCCGCGCCAGGACCGCGACCCGCCGCATCAGCGTCGCATAGTCGTACAGCAGCTCGTCGCCGAGATACACGGCGGGGCTGTCACCGGCGCGACGCGCGGCGCGCGCCAGCAAATGGGCCAGATTCATCGTGGGATGCGGCTCGGTCGCATTGCAGGCAGCGTGGGCCGGACCGGCCGCTCAGGCGCCGAGGAAGCGGCTCTCGCCCTGCGAAAGCGTTTCGCCTCGGATGGCGCGAAACAGCAGCTCGTCGGTCGTGCGCAAGCGCCGGCAGACCTCGCGGCCGACGTTCATCTGCATCAGCGCGAACTGCTCCGGATCATGCTTGAACAGGCGGTGCAGGTCGGCTGCGTCGAGCTCGATTGCGCGGCAGTCCTCCTCCGCGCGCACCGACGCACTGCGCGGATGAAGATCCATCAGCGCCATTTCGCCGAAGCAGTCGCCCGCGTCGAGTCGATTAACGACGTAGTCGCGTCCTTGCCAGTGCTTGACGACCGCGGCGCGGCCGGCTTCGAGAACGAACATCGAGCTGCCCGGTTCGCCCTCACGAAAGAAGGGCTCGCCGGCGGGTACCGCGACGACGCGCGCCACCTCGAGCAGGAAGTGCAGCGAGTCGTCGCGGATCGCGCCGAATACGGGCATGCTCTGCAGCAATTCGATACGGGTCGCCTGCATGGGGTGGCGCTTTACGACGAACGCGCCTGGACCAGCCGCAACGCAGCGACCGCCGCCGCGGCCGCCAGCGCACCGAACCAGACCCAGGCCGCGGGTGCGTCGAAATGGAAGAGCTTCACGTGCAGCAGCGAGGCCAGGATGGCAAGCAGGGCAAACGCCAGCATACTCGCCAGCACGATGCGGCGCGCCTCGGGCTGCGCCTCGTGCGCCAGCAGCAGCGCGCACACGCCCCAGGCGAAGAACGGCCCGGCGTAGATGTTTGCCAGCAGTGGCGCGACGGGCCACGGCCAGAGGCGCACCATCTCCCCGGGTGCGAAGAACAGGGCGGCGGCGAGGACGAGGCTGACGCCTGCGACGACCACGAGCAGCGGGTCGCGCGTGGCTCGCGACTGGGCCGTCGCCGCGGCGCCGGCGCGAAAGTAAAGCCATGCCCCCCAGAGCGGGAAGACCGCGTAGGCGCCGATCCAGAACCAGACCTGCGGCTTGGCGAAATCGAATTCGCCCAGGTGCAGCAGCGAGACGACGATGAGCGCTCCGGTCCACAGCGCCGCCAGGGCGATCGGGATGCGCACCGCCGCAATGCGTTGCTCGAGCGCGCTCCAGAGCATCGCCAGCAGGCCGGCCAGGTACATCGCGGCGATGAACCGCGCGTGCAGCGGCGGCACCGGCCACGGCAGCGCGCGAAACACCTGCGCGGGAACGAAATAGCCCCACGCGCCGACCCACAGCGCGAACAGGCCGACGATGCCGAAGTAGCTCCGAAATGCGTTCGTCACCATGTGCTGCGCCTCCCTCGCGCCATGCTAGCGGACCGGGTGTACGCCGGTTCGTTCAGAGGGTCAACCTGACCATCGCACCGGCGCCGGGACTCTCCGGAGTCAGTGTTCTTCCTGCACCGAGACGATCTCGATCACGACCTGCTCCGTCTTGTCGACGAACTTCAGCTTGTAGAGGAGGCGCCAGGTCGTTCCCGTTCCCATCGACGGCTCGTCGATGTAGCTCTTCCATCCGGCGACCGCCGGCTCGACGTGCGAATGGTGCTGGTGGATGTCCGGCGTCCAGCCGTTGCCGAGCCCCTGCTTGCCGCTCCAGACGTACGCATCGGGCTTGGCCATCTTCTTCAGCAGATCGGCCAGGTCCTGTGGGTACGGGCATCCGCCGCGCGCGGCGTTCGCCAGGCCGTCGATGTGGACGCTCTTCGGATGCGCGCCGATCTTGCGCGGCTCGTCCGAGACGACGACGCGAGTCTCCTCGCCGCTTTGCGAGAGGAGCTTCAGCGTCGCCTTGACGGTCACGTTGTCCTTGAACTTGACTTCGGAGTCGTGGCTTCCGAGCTGATCGATGTTCGAGACGAACTTCGCGTCGTCGAACAGGCCGAACAGGTGGTCCTTGACCGGCTTGACGTCCTTCAGCGTCTTCTTGAGCTTGTCGCCGTCCTTCAGGTTGGCGGGCTTCTTCAGCTTGTCGCCGGTGTCTTCCATCTCGGTGTCGGGCATGTTGACCGAGAAGGTCTTGCTGCCGAAGGCGTTCTTGAAGAGCGAGTTGAGCGGCGTCTTCGTCAGTTCGATGCTGAGCTTGCCCACGAATCCTCCCTTGTCGTTGCCGGCGCGAAGCTGCGCCGGTGCTGCGCAATGTCGGCAACGCCGGCCCGCGTGTCAACCGGGGCCGGCATCCGCCCCGCCACCGAACGTGACCGAAACGTGAGCATGCGTTGAACGGCGCGTGAGCTCCGCCTTGCACACTGCTGGTCCAGAAAGCGCCGCCATGGACATCGTCTTGACCAGCCTTGCCTTTGTCCTTGCCGCGCTTTGCGCCGGTACGATGGGCTTCGCGATCCAGCGCGGCGCCACCTGCACCGTCGCCGCCGTCGACGAGATCGTGACGAAGCGAAGCTGTCGCCGCCTCATCGCCTTGATCGAGGCGGCCCTCTGGGTCGGCGGCGGCCTGCTCGTCGCGCAGGCGTTTCACTTCCTGCCGGAGATGCCGTCGGGCTACGCCGTCTGCGCCTGGACGGTGGGCGGCGGCGCATTGCTCGGCCTCGGCGCTTTCGTCAACAGCGGCTGCGTGCTCGGCACCATCGCAAACTTCGGCTCGGGCCACTGGGCCTACTTCTTCACGCCGATCGGCTTCTACGTCGGCTGCATCAGCGCTGGCGCGGTGTTCGGGCCGCCAGCGGCGCAGAAGCTTGCCTACGGCTCGGCGATCCTGCAGGCCTCGACCTGGTTCGCGGTCCTGTTCGTCGCCTTTGCGCTCTGGCGCGTCGGCCGCCCGCTCGTCGCCGGCGCGCGTGCCGGGCAGTTGCGCGACACCGTCGCCACGCGCGTCTGGGCGCCGCACACAGCGACGACGGTCATCGGCGTCACCTTTCTCATCATGTTGCTGCTCGTCGGTTCCTGGGCTTACACCGATCTGCTGGTCGACCTCGCTCGCGGCATGGCGACAAGCGTCGTTGCGCGCAGCCTGTTGCTGCTGGCGCTGCTGCTCGGGGCGACGCTGGGTGGCTGGACCGCGGGGCGCTTGCGCAACGCGCGAGTCTCCGGCGCACAAGTGCTGCGCTGCTTCGCCGGCGGCGTGCTGATGGGCTGGGGCAGCCTGTTGATCCCCGGCGGCAACGACGGGCTGATCCTCGTCGCCATGCCGCTCGCGTGGCCGTACGCCTGGCTCGCCTTCGCGACCATGTGCGTGACGATCGCGACGGCGCAGTTGCTGCACCGGGCCGTGTCGACACCGGTCGGCAAGAGCGCCGCGTAGCCTGCTCCTGCGGCCGGCGCGCGAGCCCGGTCTCCTCCTTCGGAGGGTGATCCAAGCCGCCGTTTCGATCGGTGAACGGGGGCGCAAAGGGCGCGTCTTATCACGCTCGTGTCACGCCGGCTTTTCTACAACCTGCTTCAGCAACAGACGCGGTCACCCACCTTTCGTGCGGTGCGCGTCCTGCAGGCAAGCAGGAGACAAGCCATGCGCGCAGCACTGACAACTCTCGCGTTTGTCCGGTTCGGGCTTCGATCTGCGTCCGGTCGAGATAGCAGCGCCGTTCGGGGGAAGTCAAACCGTCGGATGCTAGGGAGCGCAGATCGTCGGTCATTGACTTTGCGCGCCATCTACTTGACCCTGGACACTCACGGCGTCGGCTTTTTCGGGAGGCATGCGGTGCAGGGTGCGTGGGTGCGCAGCGGCGTGCTGGTCGGCGCCGCCGAGCTGATCAGCGAGCTCGGCGGCGATGTTCACGTCGTGTGCCTTGCGGCGCAGCTCGATCCGGCGGCGCTCGTCGCGCGCGATCTTCCCGTTCCGGCCGCCGCCGTCACGTCCTTCCTCGAGGCGGCCGAACATTGCGCTTGCGATTCCTTCGGCCTGCGCCTGGCGGCGCTCCAGGACCTGACCGTGCTCGGGCCGTTGTGGGTGCTGATGCGCAGCGGCGCCACCGTCGGCGAGCTGCTCGACAACCTGACGCGCTACTTCGTCATCTTCACGACCGGCGCGCTGGTCGGCGCCGAACGCGTCGAGCAAGGCTTGTTCGTCACCTACAGCACGGCCTCGGGCATTTCGACCGACGACCGGCAGATCATCGAGCTCGGACTGGCGTTGCCCTGCGCCGAGATGCGCCTGCATGCGCCGCCCGGCTGGCAACCAGCCGCGGTGCAGTTGCGGCACAAGGCCCCGCCGATGCGACGCTGCATCGCCGCGCTTTCGGCAGCGCGCTCGCGTTCAACCAGGATCGCAACGCCGTGCTGATCGACAACGACCTGCTGGCCGGGCCGACCCTGAGCGGCGACGCCAGGAGCGGGCGCGTCGCGCGGGCGATCCTCGAGCAACGCGCATTGCAGCGGCCGAGCCAGACCGCGCTTCGCGTCGAGGGCGTGGTGCGTGCGCTGCTGCCGTTCTCCGACTGCACGATCGACGCGGTGGCGCTCGCGCTGCACCTGTCGCCACGCACGATGCAGCGCCAGCTCGCCGAGGCCGGCGCGAGCTTCCAGCAGGTGCGCGATCGCGTCCGCGCCGATCTGGCGCTCAAGTACGTGCGCCAGTCGGCGCTGCAGTTCGCCGAGATTTCCGAGATCCTCGGCTTCTCCGAGCCGAGCGCCTTCACGCGATCGTTCCGGCACTGGCACGCCCGCAGCCCGCGCGATGCGCGTAAAGCCCAGGTGCCGGCCGCGGGCTGAACCGGGCGAATCCCGCGCGGCTTGCGCGACACTGACGCGCCATGAACGCAGCCGCCCGCACCCTCGATATCCTCGCCCTCGGCGAAGCGATGATCGAGTTCAACCAGACGGGCGCTGGTGACGGGCGCCTCTACCTCCAGGGCTTCGGCGGCGACACCTCGAACTTCGCCATCGCAGCGGCGCGGCAGGGGGCGCGAGCCGGCTATCTTTCCGCCGTCGGTGCCGACGCGCGCGGCGAGCTGTTGCGCACGCTGTGGGCCAAGGAAGGCGTCGATGCGAGCACCGTTCGCAGCGATCCGGCCGCCTTCACGGCGATCTACTTCGTGACCCACGACGCCGCGGGCCATCACTTCGACTTCATGCGCGCGGGCTCGGCGGCCAGCCGCATGACACCGGCCGATCTGCCGCGCGAGCGCATTGAACGCGCGCGCCTCCTGCATCTGTCGGGCATCTCGCTCGCGATCTCGGCGTCGGCACGCGAGACCGGGCTGGAGGCGATGGCGATGGCTCGCGCCGCCGGCACCCGCGTCTCGTTCGACACCAACCTGCGCCTCAAGCTCTGGCCGCTGGAACGAGCCCGCGTCGCGATGCGCGAGGCGATGTCGCGCTGCGACATCTGCCTGCCGAGTCGCGACGACGTAGCCACCCTGACCGGCCTCGAAGAGGCCGACGCCATCGTCGACCATTGCCTCGGGCTCGGCGCGAAGGTCGTCGCGCTCAAGCTCGGTGCCGCCGGCGCGCTCGTCGCCGACGCGCACGAGCGCCATCGCCTCGCGCCGCATCCGTGCCGGCCGGTCGACGCGACCGGTGCCGGCGACACCTTCGGCGGCGCCTTCGTCGCCCGCCTGCTCGCCGGCGAGTCGCTCGAAGCGGCGGGACGTTACGCCGTCGTCGCCGCGGCGTTGTCGACCGAAGGCTACGGCGCAGTCGAGCCGATTCCGCACGCGGCGCGCGTGCGCGCGGCCCTCGCCGCTTCTCGATAGGCGGCGCAGCCACGCTCGACGACGCCGCCAGAATCGCGATGGCCGACTACCTTATCGCGACCGCCTGAGGCTCCGGCACGGCGACGCCGGCGATGCGCTTGAAGAATCCGGCCGAGCGCTCGATGACGAGGTCGCGCTGCTGGTCGACCGTGATCATGTGGTAGCTATCGCTGAGCAGCATCTTCTCGACCGGCGCCGACACGTGCTGCTCGACGATGGCGACGTTGTCGAGGCTGGCGATGTCGTCGTCGGTCGCATGGACGATCAGGCACGGTGCGCGAACGCGGTCGAGGCGGCGCCGGACGTGGCCGGACAGGCGCACGAACTCGGCGAGCGACGGCCACGGGTTGCCGGGCAGGCCGCCGGCGCCGCTGTCTCCGGCCAGCATGCTGCCGACGATCCAGTTGCGGATCCGGTCGTTCTTGATGCCGTAGGGAAAGGTCTCCATGAACGTGCGCTCGCGGCCGAGGCCGAGCGCGCAAACGAGCGGCAGCATGAACGACAGGCGGGCGATCGGCGGAATTGCCCAGCCGTCGTAACGAAACGTCGTTCCGTAGAGGCCGACGCCGTCGACCTCGTCCGGTCGCTCGATGGCGAGCTCGAGGGCGAGCAAGGCGCCCATCGACAGCCCGGCGACGAACAGGTGGTCGACATCGGCGCGCAACTTCGTCGCCGCCGCGTCGACGCTCTCGTACCAGTCGCGCCAGCGCGTCGCCAGCAGGTCTGCGGCGTCGCCGCAATGGCCGGCGAGTTGCACCGCGCAGACGGTGAAGCCGGCGTCGTGCAGCCCTTTGGCGACGAAGCGCATCTCGGCCGGCGTGCCGGTCAGGCCGTGGATCAGCAGCACGCCCGAGCGCCCGCCTCGCCACAGGAACTCCATCGATCGGGTCATGACGCCGTTGCTCCTCCCCGCTCCTCAGGCGCGCTTGGCCCGACGCAGCAGCTGGTCGAGCAGCGCCAGGCCGAGGTCGATCTCCTCACCGCTGATGTGCAGCGACGGCGCCAGCGTGATGACATTCTTGTGGTAGCCGCCGACGTCGAGCACGAGCCCGATCCTGCCGCCGCGGTGCTCGAGCTCACCGCCGAGGCCGATGTCGACCATTCGGTCGAGGAGCGCCTTGTTCGGCGTGAGGCCGTCGGCCTCGCAGATCTCGGCGCGCAGCGCCAGGCCCAGCCCGTCGACGTCGCCGATCTCCGGGTGGCGCTTCTGCAGCTCGCGCAATCCCGCGAGGAAGTGCGCGCCCTTGGCCGACACCATCGCTTCGTAGTCGGTCTCGGCGAGCATCTTCATCGTCTCGAGGCCAATCGCCGTGCCGAGCGGATTCGAGGCGAAGGTCGAGTGCGTCGAGCCCGGCGGAAAGACGGCGGGCGAGATCAGCTCTTCGCGCGCCCACAGGCCCGCCAGCGGATTGAGGCCGTTGGTGAGCGCCTTGCCGAAGACGAGCACGTCGGGAACGACTCCGAAGTTCTCGATGGCCCAGAGCTTGCCGGTGCGATAAAAGCCCATCTGGATCTCGTCGACGACGAGCAGCACTCCGTACTGGTCGAGCACCTTCTTCAGGCCGACGAAGAAGTTCTGCGGCGGAATGACGTAGCCGCCGGTTCCCTGCACGGCCTCGACGTAGAAGGCGGCGTACTCGCACTGGCTCGCCTTCGCATCCCAGACGCCGTTGTATTCGGTCTCGAACAGGCGCGCGAACTGGCGCACGCAGTGCTCGCCGTATTCCTCCTTGCTCATGCCCTGGCCGCCGCGGAAGTGGTACGGAAAAGGAACGAACTGCGCGCGCTCGCCGAAGTGGCCGAAGCGGCGCCGATAGCGGTAGCTCGAGGTGATCGCCGAGGCACCGAGGGTGCGGCCGTGGTAGCCGCCTTCGAAGGCGAACATCAGGCTCTTGCCGCCACGCGCGTTGCGGACGAGCTTGAGCGAATCCTCGATCGACTGCGAGCCGCCGACGTTGAAGTGGACGCGGCCCTTCTTCTCCCACTTGCGCTGCGCGTCCTGCGCGATCGCCTTGGCGAGCTCGATCTTGGTCGGGTGCAGGTACTGGCTCGCCACCTGCGGCAGCGTGTCGAGCTGGTGCTTCATGACCGCGTTCAGGCGCGGGTTGGCGTAGCCGAAGTTGACGGCCGAATACCACATCTGCAGGTCGAGGAAGGGAACGCCGGCGGTATCGAACAGATAGCTGCCTTCGCAGCGCGCGAAGATCTTCGGCGGCTCGACGTAGTGAACAGTGTCGCCGAAGGAGCAGTACTTTGCTTCGTCGGCCAGCAGCTGGGCGTCGCTCATGAAGGCAGGTCCCGGCAGGGTGAGGCCAGGCGCACGGCGCCGGCCCGCGTCGTCGTCGTCGACAGCTCCGCCCACAGCTCGAGCGCCTGGGCGAAGTTGGCGACGGCGCGATGGCGGATCCCGTTGTCCAGGCAATGCTCGAGCAGCCGCTTGCTCGCGAAGCTGAGGTCGGCACGGCGCGCGACGCAAAAGTCCGAGGCACCGTCGCCGATCATGAGCACGCGCGTTCCGGGTGCGACGAGCGGCGCTGCCGCCCAGGCACATTTGCAGGTGGCGCTGGCGCCGACGCAGTCGCCGCGCGCGTTCGGGAACTCGAGCTTCCAGCGGCGCGGCGCGGTCTGCACGAGGCGGCTCGCGACGACGGCGAGACCGCCGAGCCCGTGCCGGCGCAGGATCGAGGCGATCGCGTAGTCGAGCCCGTCGCTGACGATCGTGATCGAGGCGCCGACAGCGCGGACCGCGGCCGCGAAGCGGCCGAAGTCGGGATCGACCGACATGCCGGCGAGGTGCTCGTCGAGCTCGTCGCGGCTGCAGTCGAGCAGCGCGATCTGCCCGGCCATGCACTCGCGCGAGCCGATCCGGCCTTCGCGCCAGGCGACCTCCAGCACGTCCCAGCCCGGACGGCCAAAACGCATCAACAGCGAATCGGTCACGTCTTCCTGCGCGACGGTCCCGTCGAAATCGCACAACACCGACCACGTCCTCATCCCGCTCCCCAAGGCGACGTCTTCCCGGATCATTGCCCAAGCGCGGCGCGGCTCGCGGCGTTTCGGCTCGCGGATTGTGCAGGATCAATTCCGCAGCGAATGCTGGTATAGAACCAGGATTGCCGCGAGGTGGGGGTGCGTCGGCCGAAAGCGAGCGAGGCCAAGAAAACTTCACGAATTGAGCCGTCGTTACCTTCGTCTCAGGACAGACGGCTGCCTGCGCCCTGTGCACGCGCAAGCAACCCGGCGAGACTTTCGTCTTCGATCCTGCCGCTCCACGACACGATGAACTCCTCGTTCGACCAGACAAGCACCCAGCCCTCGCGCTGGGACCAGGAAGGCTCCGAGTACGTGCGCTCCAACCTCGATTGGTATGCGCGCTGCTCGAAACGCCTCGTCGGCCTCAACCCGGGGCTGACCGCCGAACAGGCGCTCGACCTGGCGCGCGACCTGAGCCTCGACGACCACTTGCGCGCGCGCTCGCCCGAGCTCGTCGCCGAAGACCTGCACCGCGTCGAGCTGAACCTCGACGACTGAATCCGCGGACCCCGCGCCGATCGCAGTTTCGCTATCTCCCGACGAAGCGAACGATCATCGAGCGCCGGCGTCGCAGGGACGAACGGCCGCTGCCGGCTGCCGTGCCTGAGGGTCGGGCCGTTTTTGTACCATCCGACCCCGCCATGATCAACGGCCGCACGAAGCTCATCGCCCACCTCGGCTATCCGACCGAGTCGTTCAAGGCGCCGATGATCTACAACCCGTGGTTCCGCAAGCACGGCATCGACGCGGTCGTCGTGCCGATGGGCGTGAAGACCGAGGACTACCCGGCCGCCCTCGCCGCGCTGGCCCGCGTGACGAACCTGCACGGCGCCCTCGTGACGATGCCGCACAAGGTGACGACGTTGGCGCTCGCCGACGAGGCGACGCCGACGGCGCGGATCGCCGGCGCCTGCAACGCCCTTCTCAAGCGCGCCGACGGCACATGGCTCGGCGACCAGTTCGACGGCTCGGGCTTCGTTCGCGGCGTCGCGCGCAAGGGCCGGCGCGTCGCCGGCGCGCGCGTCGTCGTCATCGGCTGCGGCGGCGTCGGCTCGGCGATCGCCGCGTCGTTCGCCGCCGCCGGCGCCGCGGCGATCAGCCTCTACGACGCGCACGCCGCGTCGGCCGAGGCGCTCGCGGCGCGGCTCGCGCAGCACTACCCGAAGCTCGTCGTCCGCACCGGCTCGAACGACCCGGCCGGGCACGAGATCGTCGTCAACGCGACGCCGCTCGGAATGAAGGAGGCCGACCCGTTGCCTTTCGACATCGAGCATGTCGACCCCGCCGCGCTGGTCGGCGAGGTCGTGATGAAGGCCGAGCACACGCCGCTGCTGCGCGCCGCTCTGGCGCGCGGGCACGAGGTCCAGGTCGGCACCGACATGTTGTTCGAGATGGTTCCCGCCTACCTCGAGTTCTTCGGCTTCGGCAGCGCCAGCGCCGACGAGCTGCGCGCCGTCGCGCAGATTCGCTACTGAGAAGCCCACGGTGCGCCGATCCGTCGCCAAGGTGTCGATGCGCGGCACCTCGCGCCAGAAGCTCGAGGCGATCGCCGCGGCGCGCCTCGACGCCGTGGAGCTGTTCGAGAACGACTTCCACGCCTATGGCGAGGCCTTCGCCGAGTGCTTTTCTTCGAGATCGTGCAACGCGAAACCTGCGACGGCCACGGCGCGGCCAGTGCACCGGCGCGGATGGCGTCGCAGGAACAACAGCATCGAGGAGACCCGCCATGAGCACCCCCTGCATCATTTCCGTCGCCATCACCGGCTCGCTGCCGTACCAGAAGGACAACCCGGTGGCGCCGATCACCGTCGCCGAGCAGGTCGAGTCGACGCACGAGGCCTTCGAGGCCCGCGCCACGCTGGTCCACCTGCACGTGCGCAACGACGACGAGACGCGGACCTCGTCGACTGGCTCGCCGCCGAGATGAAGAGCTACGGCGTCAAGCCCGAGGTCGAGGATTTCGACCTGTCGATGATCTTCCAGGCCGTGGCCCTGGAGAAGGCCGGCCGGATCGACGCGCCGCTGCACATCCAGTTCGTGATGGTGATCAAGAACGCGATGCCGGTCGACCGCGAAGTCTTCGAGTTCTACGTGCGCACGCTGGCCCGCCTCGCGCCCGACGCGACGTGGACCGGCGCCGGCATCGGCCGCGAACAGATGACGCTCGTGAACTGGTCGCTCGAGCTCGGCGGGCACCGCCGCACCGGCCCCGAGGACAACGTGCGCCTCGACCGCGCCACGCTCGCTCCTTCCAATGCGGCGCTGTTCTTCGGCCCGGATCAGACCTGCGCCGTCAACAGGTTTCCGACCGCCGAGGCATTCGAGCCGGCATAGCCCAGGTCTTGCTGGAGGTTGGTGAGAAAGGCTTGCAGCGTGGCCTGTGCGTTGCCCGCGGCGGCCGAGGTCGAGCCGGTCGCAGGCGTTGTCGCGGCCGCCGGCTGCAGATCCGATGCGAGCTTCGAGAACGCGCTCTGCAGGTCGGCCGGCGCAGTGCCGTTGCTCACCTGGGAAATCAAAGACGACAGGCCGTCGGCGAAGCTCGCCTTCGGGTCGCTCGAGCCCGGCGAGGCTGTTCCGCCCGACGCGTTCTCGCTCTTCACGGCTTCGAAGAGCGCGTGCATGAACTGGCGCATGTCCTGCTTGACGCCGGTCGTGGCAGAGGTCGAGCCGCTCGGGTCGCTGCCGGCACCGGTCGACGTCGACGCGCTGCTGCTGCTGGCATCCTGTGGCGGCGTCAAGCCGAGGCTCTGCAAGGCTTGCATGACGGCTTGCCGCATGTGGCCGCCGCCATGTGCCCGATGCGCATGGCCGCCGCCGTCCGGGTCGGAGGTGCTGTCGACCTGGGAAGGCTGAAATCCCTGGCTCGGAATCAGCGGTGCGACGACGCTCGATGTGGCTGAGATGTTCATTATCGGTCGTGGAGTGGAGAAGGGAGCATGAGACATCGGCACGGGCTCGCCTGAACTGAGCAAAACACGGCGCATTGCCCGGCTATTCACATAGCTTTGCATTCCTTTGTAAAGAGGACGCGTCGCGCTCGATTCGCGGCGTCGCCCAAGAGCGAGGCACGAGCCGCCTAACGCCTGGCGAACAGCTCGCGCGCGCGCTCGAGGGTGCCCTTCTTGACCTTGCCGGCGATGGCCACCGACTCGCGCCACGCGAGCATGCACGCGAAGGCTTCGCGCACATCGTCCGCCGTGACGGCGGCGACCCGCTCGACGAGCTCGGCCCGGCTGCGCACCCGACCGAGAGCGAGCAGGTCGAGCGCCGCGTCCTCGAGGCGCCGCGACGGGCGCTCGGCGGCGCGCAGCCGGCGCACCGCGATCTGGTTGCCAGCGCGCTCCAGCGCGACCGGATCGACCGCCTCGGCCTGGACGACGAGCAACCGCCTGACCTCGACCAGGAGCTCGTCGACGTGCTCGGGCGCCGTCGACGCCTCGATCACGAACTGGCCGGCGAGCTCGCCGACGTCGGCCGAGCACGAGACGTAGTACGCCAGGCCGCGCCGCTCGCGGATCTCGTCGAGCAGCGGCGAGCTCATGCCTTCGCCGAACAGCGCGGCGGCGACGACGCCGGCGTGATGCGCGTCGTCGCCGAGGGCCGGGATCGGCAGGCCGAAGACGAGGTGCGTCTGAGCGCTGCCCGAGAGGGCGCGCGAGGCGATCCCGCCGGCGTAGTGCGCAGGCGGCACCGCGTTTTCGCGGCCCGCCGGCATCGCGCCGAACGCCGCCTCGGCGGCGCGAACGATCCGGTCGACGTCCTCGATGCGGCCGGCGACGCCGACGACGACATTGGCTCCGCTGTACTGGCTCTGCACGTAGCCGAGCAGGTCATCGCGCGTGAAGCGGCGGATGTTGGTGCGCGACCCGATCACCGGCTGCGCCAGCGGATGCTCGCCGAAGCAGAGCTTGTCGAACATCTTGTACGCGGTCGACAGCGGCTCTTCATCGTCCTCGATGTATTCCTGGAGCAGGACCTGGCGCTCGCGCTCGAGCTCGGCCTCGGGGAAGGTGCTGTTCTGGACGATGTCGCCGAGCATGCGCACGAAGCTTGCGGCATCGCGGGCGCGGCCGCGCATGTGGTACGCCGTGTGGTCCTTGTCTGTATGCGCGTTGACGTCGGCGCCGAGCCGCTCGGCGTCGAGGTTGATCTGCTGGCAGCTGCGCTCGTGCGTTCCCTTGAACGCCATGTGCTCGACGAAATGGCTGATGCCGCTTTCGCGCTTGCTCTCGTGGCTGCTGCCCGTGCGCACGAAGACGCTGACGCTCGCCGTCTCGAGCTGCGGCAAGGCGATGGCGACGACACGAACGCCGTTGCCCAGGGTAGCGACATGCGTATCGGCGTCGCCGGCGTTGCGATTCATCGTGCCCGCATTGTGCCCACCCGGTTCCCGGCACGCCGGCGACGGGCGCTGGGACGGCGTGTCCGGATCCGGCGAGCCGTCGCCGTCCGATCGAGCGACCATGCGCCTATCGCAACGCACGGAGCCGCGTCATGAGCTTTCGCATCAGCGGGTTGTCGCCCGAGCCCTTCCGCCCCTTGTTCGACCTGCCGGACGAGGCCTTGCAGCGCATCGGCGCGCGCCGCGTCTACGCCGACGAGCCGCGCCTGCCGTGCCGCGTGAGCATGGCGCACGCCGAGCTCGGCGAGGAGCTGCTGCTCGTCAACCATGCGCACCAGCCGGCGAACACGCCATACCGCGCGGCACACGCGATCTACGTGCGCAAGGTCGCCGATCGCGCCTTCGAGTCGGTCGATGCGGTCCCCGAGGTCCTGACGTCGCGACTCCTCGCGGTGCGCGCGTTCGACGCCGGGCACATGATGATCGACGCCGACGTCTGCGAGGGCGTCGCCACGGCCGCGATGTTCGATCGCTTTCTTGCCGACCCGCGGGCGAGCTACCTGCAGGTCCACTACGCGAGGCGCGGCTGCTACGCGGCGCGCGTCGAGCGGGCCTGAGCGACCACCATGAAGAAGCGCGAGCGCCCGGGCCGATCGAGTCGGCCGGGGCGCCCGCGCAGTGCCTGCCCGGACCTACTTCGGTCCCGAGGCCGACGGCTCCGGAGACGACGCTGCGGGCGCCGGCGCCGGGAGCGGCGGCTCCGAGTGCGTTTCGCCGACGCAGCCCTTGACCTTCATGAATTTCGCCGTCAGCGTCGTGCTGACGAGCGAGCCGACGGCCTGGACCACCACGCCCGTCGCCAGGCACGAGGCGTTGCCCTCGAGGTACGTGGCATTCGTCGCGTCGACGCTGTAGGGTCCCGGGACGACGAACGGGCCGTCGGCCTGCGTCACGTTGACGGTGAAGGTACCGTCACTGTTCAGCGACGCGATCGCGCCGTTGACGGCCGTGAACTTCTGCTCGGGGTTCTTCTGCCTATCGCCTTGCGAAGGGGCGCCCTGGACGTCGATGTCGCTGGCGAGCACCGTCGTCGACGCTCCCGATCCGCTGACCGTACCGCGGAAGGCGACGGTCACGCCACCGGCCAGGTCCGAGGCCTGCCCGTGCGCGAATTTCGCCGTGGTGATGTCGACGACGACGCTGTTGGCGCCGGGCAGGAAGCTCGCTTCGTCCACCGTCACGGTGACGAGATTTCCGTTGACTGCTGTGACCTTGCCGTCGCCGGAGACGGTCGGCGCGGCGAGCGGCGGTTGCGCCGCCTCGACGTGGATGACCGAGGCGACGACCGTGACCGGATCGGCCGTCGTGGCGCCGGGCGTGACGATGCCGCGGATCTCGACGTGCGCCCCGGCGGCGATTCCGGCGAGCGTGATGTTCATTCCGCTCGCCTCGTCGACGACGACGGCATCGGCGCCCAGCGTCACGACGACGCCGTTGCCGAGCCTGCGATCGTTGACGGTCAGGCTCTGCGCCGTCGTATCGACGCTTTGCACAAGGCCGTTCACTTCCGCCTGCTGGCGAACGAACTTGCCGAAGGCGTCCGAAGGCAGCGGCGCCTCGACGACCGGTGTCACCAGTCCCGTACTCGGGTCGTAGGTGAACTTGGCGAGGTTGAAGTCGAGAACGAGCTGGCCGCTCGTCGCCGTGTCGAGCGAGAGGTTCCGGACGTGGACGACGACTTCGGTTCCCGACGCGGCGAGCTTGGCCGTGATCGTCGAGCTGCCGTCGAGCGACACCAGCTGCACGCTGTTCGCCAGCGTCACCCGCACCTCGGTGTAGACGCCGGCGGGAATGCCGGCCGTCGACATGAACTGGCCGACGGCGGCGAGCGACGCCAGGTTGACGACGGCGGGCGCGGCGGTCGCGTCGAGGAGCGTCACTTCGGCGCCGCTGCTGTCGACGGCGGTGATCTTCTCGATCGAGACCCAGACCTTCGAGTAGTCGGTCGCCAGGTTGTCGGTGATGTAGGTCTGCATCGGCACGGACTGGATCTGCGACTGCGACGATCCGGCGCCGAGACCGGCGGGGTCGCTGCCGCCGCCGCAGCCGCCCAGAAGGGCGCAAGCGCAGGCCAGCTGCACGGCGAGTACGCGCGCCCTGGGTTGCGCGGGCTGGTGGGGTCGAAGTGTCATGAAGGCTCCCGGAGGTGTGGCGTGGGGTCGAGACGTTCGACCTCGATCCGGATCGTAAATGTGCGAATTGCACATTTGTTGACCGCGCGGCGCCGAGGCCGCGCCGGCGCGACATCCGTCGCGCTCGGCGCCGCGATCACCGACGCGCGGTCGAAAAGCGCCGACCGGCGGCGCAGGCGGCGGGACGCTGGCGCGCTGTCCCGTCCCTCAGGAGCTCGAAGCGCGGTGTGACAGCCCGCAGGCCGCGTCCCGCCACCGGCCCGAGAAAGGCGCGTGATACCGTTCCCGCAGCGATGCAACCCGTTGTCCTCCTGGCCGGCTTCGAGCCTTTCGGCGGAGCGAAGATCAATCCGTCCGAAGCCCTCGTCCACGCCCTGAACGAAACGACGATCGCCGATCACCGGCTCGTCGGCGTGAGCCTGCCGTGCGAGTTCGGAAGATCGATGGCCGTGCTGGGACAGGCGATCGACCGCTGGCGGCCGGCGCTCGTGATGGCCCTGGGACAGGCGGCGGGCCGGGCCGATCTCAGCATCGAGCGCGTCGCGATCAACGTCGCCGACGCGAACATCGCCGACAACGCCGGCGCGTCGCCCATCGACGTCCCCGTCGTCGCCGGCGGCCCGGCGGCGCACTTCTCGACCTTGCCGATCAAGGCGATCGTCGCGGCCTTGCGCGTCGGCGGCATTCCTGCCTCGGTATCGCAAAGCGCCGGCACGTACGTCTGCAACGATCTGTTCTACGGATTGCAGCACCGGCTCGCCGGCAGCGGCACGCGCAGCGGCTTCATTCACTTGCCGCTCCTGCCCGAGCAGGTGGCAGCTGACTCCGCCGAACCGTGCCTGCCCCTGCAGACGATGCTGGCCGGCGTTCGCATTGCCGTCGCCACCGCGCTGGACTGGGAACGCGACCTGCGCGCCCCCGGCGGCGCCGTCGCCTGAAGCGACGAAGGACAGCGCCACGTGGAAGCACTCGAATCGCTGAGCCGTGGCGCGCCGGCGTCCGCCGTGCTGCTCGCGGCGATCGTCGCGATCAGCCTGATCGGCTTGTATGCGGCGCCGGTGCTGATCGATCGCAACCTGTTCCGGCCCTACTGGCTCGTGCCGCGCGGCGAGTACGCGACGCTCCTCGGCAGCGGCTTCATCCACGCCGACCTCACGCATCTGCTCTTCAACGCCTTCACCTTCTGGGCCTTCGCCTTCAGCCTCGAGCGCCACATCGGCAGCGCCAGGTTTCTCGCGCTCTACTTCATCGGCTTGCTCGCGAGCGACGCCGGCACCTGGTTCAAGCACCGCGGCGACGCCGAGTATCGAACCCTCGGCGCTTCGGGCGCGATCCTCGCCGTGCTGTTCGCCTCGATCCTCTACTTCCCGTCGGCGTCGATCTTCATCGTGCCGATTCCGCTCCCCATTCCCGCGCCGCTGTTCGCCCTCGCCTACCTGGCGTACAGCTACTTCGCCGCGCAACGCGGCCGTGGCCGAGTCAACCACGACGCGCATCTGGCGGGCGCCCTGACGGGAATAGCCTTCGTCGCGATCAGCGATCCGCAGGCGTTTCGCGAAGCGCTTCGGCACTTCATCGGCTGACGCTGTCGCGCGCCGAGCGGCGCCCTCGATGCCGCCGCACGTGATGCAAATGCTTGCAACTCTGGCAGTTCTTCGCACGGCTGGGGCCGATGATCATTTCCCGGCAACGCGCGGCGTGAAGGGGTTGGGCATTTGCGCCGCGCCGGGCATTGGCACAGAACCTGCGGCCAAGCGCAGGTTACAGGAGGTATCCGATGAGAGATCTGGCGATGCGAAGGCTCGCGGCCGCCTTCGCCGTGACGCTGACGGCATGCGGCGGCGGCGCCAACGATTCGAGCCTCTCGGGCAACCCGGTCGCCGGCGTCCCGGCCCAACCTCCGGCGCCGCCGCCGCCGCCACCGCCGCCACCGCCCCCGCCACCGCCCCCTCCGCCGCCACCGCCTCCGGGCTCGCCCACGGTCGCCGAGTTCTCCGCCGTCGCGGGCGGCGTGACGCCGACGCTGGTCGGCGGCAGCATCGCCTTCGCTGCCGACGGCAACATCTGGTTCAGCGCCGGCTTCACGTCGGGCCAGATCGGCCGCATCACTGCGGCCGGCGTCGTGACCTACCCGGTCACGCCCGGACCCGGGCTCGGCGCATTCCAGACGGGCACCATCGCCGCCGGCGCCGACGGCAACGTCTGGTTCGCGGACCCGGTCGCCGGCATCACTCTGGCGGGTCAGATCGGCTCGATCGACGTCGCAACCGCCGTCGCGACCGAGTACTCGACGCCGCTCAAGCGCATGACGGCGCAGATCAGGATCAGCACGGCGCAGGACCAGGCCTGCGATGTGGTCAGCACGAACTGCCTGCCGGTGCCTGCGGGAAGCTGCGTGCCGAGCCCGGGCGTCACCACTTGCAAGACGCTGACGACCGGCCCGACGCCGACGGCCGCGTGCACACCTGTCGCGGGCGGGCCCGGCAACGCGTTCACCGTGACGACGTGCGACACGGTGACGACCGGGCCGACCAGCGTCAACTCGTGCTCGTTCATCGCAGCGATAGCGGGCAATTCCTGGATCACCACGACGTGCAGCGGCATCACTCCCGGCTCGCAGGCCTTCGCCGTCGCGAACGGCCCCGACGGCAATATCTGGTTCACCGAATTCGTGGCGCCGCGGGTCGGCAAGTTCGACGTGACGGCGAAAGCGGCTGTCGAGTACGGACCTCTGCAGGCACCCGCCGTCTCGATCGCCGGCGGGCCCGACGGCAACGTCTGGTTCGCCGAGAACGCCGTCCCCGGAGCGGTCCCCGTGCTCGGCTTCGTGACGCCGAGCGGCGTGATCACCGAGTTCTCGACCGGGCTCGACCCGGGGGCTGTGATCGGCGCGATCACTGCGGGCGCCGACGGCCACGTCTGGTTCGTCAAGGGCGGAAACGGTGGTCAGGCGATCGGCAAGATCGATCCGACCGGCGTGGTCACGACCTACACGGGCTTCCAGGGGAGCCAGCCGCTGCTCGGCGGGATCACGCTCGGCCCCGACGGAAACGTCTGGTTCACCGACTACTTGCAGGGCCTGGTCGGCTTCATCACGCCTGGTGGAGTGATCACCGAGATCGCCGGCCCGACTCCCAACTCGGCGCTCAACGCGATCACCACCGGCTCGACGGCCGGCGGTGCGAAGGTCCTGTGGTTCACCGAGCCGAACCCGAACCTGATCGGCAAGGTGACGATCCCCTGAGGCCGGCCGGCGAGCTCGCTATCTGCTCGCCGTTTCGAGGTAGTCGCAAGCCAGGTTCGCGAGCGCGCGAACGCCGATCACGAGGCCGCCTTCGTCGACAAAGAAGCGCGGCGAGTGGTTCGGCGCGACCTTCTCCGGGTCGGCACCTGTCGGCGTCACGCCGACGAAGAAGAAGAAGCCCGGCACGACCCGCTGGAAGAACGAGAAGTCCTCCGAGCCCGTGACCTTGGGAACGAGGAGCAGGAGCCCGGGGCCGGCGACGCGATCGAGCGTAGGCAGCATCGCCTCGGTCAGCTTCGGATCGTTCACGGTCACGGGATAGTTCTTGCGGATGCACACCTCGCAGGTGGCGCGCGAGCCGCGAGCGACGGCCTCGGCCAGCGTCGTGACGCGCTCGTGGATGTCGTCGCGCATCGCTTCGTCGAAGGTGCGGATCGTGCCGCGCATCTCGACCGAATCGGGAATGATGTTCTCGCGAACGCCGCCCTTGATCGCACCGATCGTCACGACCGCCGGCTCGCGCGAGATGTCGACACCGCGACTCACCACGGTCTGCAGCCCGAGGACGACCTGCGCTGCGGTGACGATGGGATCGACGCCGAACCAGGGCATCGCACCGTGCGTCTGCCGGCCGTTCACGGTGATCTTCAGCGTGTCCGAGCTCGCCATCGTCGGCCCGGAGCGGTAGCCGATCACGCCGAGCGGCAGGCGCGAGGTCACGTGCAGGCCGAAGATCGCCTGCGGCACCGGATTCTCGAGCGCGCCCTCGGCGATCATCATCTTCGCGCCGCCGTCCTCGCCCTCGGGCGGCATCTCCTCGGCCGGCTGGAAGATGAATTTCACCGACCCGCGCAGGTTCGCGCGCAGGCCCGCCAGCACCTCGGCGACGCCCATCAGGATCGCCGTGTGGGCATCGTGGCCGCACGCGTGCATGACGCCGACCGACTCGCCGTTCCAGGTCGCGCGCACCTTCGATGCGAAAGGCACATCGACTTCTTCGGCGACCGGCAAGGCGTCCATGTCGGCGCGCAGCGCGACGACGCCGCCGGGCAGCCCGCCCTTGAGCAGGCCGACGATGCCGGTATGCGCGACGCCGGTGCGCACGTCGTCGAAGCCGAGCCGCCGCAGGTGCTCGGCGACGATGGCCGAGGTGCGGAACTCGCGGTTGCCGAGCTCCGGGTTGGCGTGAAAGTCGCGGCGCCAGGCGAGCACTTGCGCCTGCAGGGCATTCGCCGCGTCCTCGATCGAGGCGGCGAGCGAACTCGCCTGGATGGAGCTGTCGGGCATGGGTCGCCTCGGAAGCGCCGGACGACCGGCGAGCGACAACTCTAACGCGCCTTCGCTTCGTTGCCTGTCCCGAGGGTCACGCGCAACGCCGCGCCGGGGTCGGCGGCCGGTCGTCCCGGGAGCCGCGCCCGAGCCTCACAGGTCGTCGATGTGCTCGACGAGCTTGCGCAGGCGCGCCAATTCCGCCGCCTGCTCGGCGAACCGCGCACGCAGCGCTTCGATCTCGGCATTCTGCGCGACGAGCCGGTCCTCGGTCTTGCCGCGGATCGCGTCGGCGCGCCGCACTTCCGCCTTCAGCTCCTCGACGCCTTCTTCGAGATCGGTATGCGCGGCCAGACGCTCCTCGAGGCGGACGATCTCCTCGGCCCTGGCCGCGATCTGGCGCGACATCTGCCCCTCGCGGCGCCGGTACGAGCGCAACTTCAGGCGCAGCAGTACGTAGACGATCGAGACGCTGACGAGCGTGATCGACATGATCAGCAGCAGGCCCCAGAGGATCTGGATGATCGCCTTGGTCTCGACGGCGTAGATGGCGATCTCGTTGGAGGTCACGCGTGTCTCTCCCGATGGCCTGCGGGGGCCCTGGCCTGCTGTGCGGTCCGCCCCAAGGCGGGATTGAGATTTTGACCAGACGCTGATGATCGTGCCCTCAGCGAGCCCTCGGTTTTTCCCTGTGGCAAGACCGCGGCACCGGTCGCACATTGGCGCCGGGAACCTTTCGGGGGCAGAGATGAAGCATGAATGGTTGTTGTCGCTTGCATGGTGGCTCGGCGCCGCGGCCGTTGCGCAGCCCGCCGTTCCGCAAATACCGTTCGACTCGGTGCCCGACCCGATCAAGCTGCCGAAGGACGTCTATCTCGGCGAAGCGACGGGCGTCGCGGTCAATTCCAACGGACATGTCTTCGTATTCTCGCGCGGCAACACGAGCGGCCCCGCCTACGCAGCCGCAGCGGCGCAGCTGCTCGAGTTCGACGGCGATGGCAACTTCGTGCGCGAGATCGGCAAGAACCTCTACGCCTGGTCGTTCGCGCACACCGTTCGCGTCGATCGCGACGACAACATCTGGGCCACCGACAAGGGCTCCGATCTCGTCGTCAAGTTCAGCCCGGCAGGGCGCGTCCTCATGGTTCTCGGACGCAAGCAGGAGGCGTCCGACGAGGACACCGCGCCGCTGAAGCATCCGAAGCCGCCGCTGCCTGCAGAAGACGGCCGATTCAGGCAGGTGACCGACGTGACCTGGGATCCGGCCGGCAACATCTACATCAGCGACGGCTACATCAACTCGCGAGTCGCCAAGGTCGACAAGAACGGCACGTGGATCAAGAGCTGGGGAACGCGCGGCGACAAGCCGGGTGAGTTCAACACGCCGCACAGCATCGCCGCCGATGCGGAGGGACGCGTCTACGTCGCCGACCGCTTCAACCGGCGCATCCAGGTGTTCGACGGCGACGGCACGTTCCTGCGCGCGATGACGATCGACGTTCCTTTCGACCATTCAGTCAAACCGGTGATCGGCAACCCGCTCGATCCGAACGCGACCTCGGGAACCTTCGCACCGGGCGCGCCGTGGGCGATCTGCATCACGCCCGGGCCGAACCAGGTGCTCTACAGCGGCGATGCCTACCCGGGTCGCATCTACAAGCTGAGCCTCGACGGCAAGGTGCTCGGCGTGTTCGGCGGGCCCGGCCGCCAGCTCAAGCAGTTCGGCTGGGTCCACGAGATTGCGTGCCCGTCCGAAAACGTCCTGTACGTGGCCGAGCTGCTGAACTGGCGCGTGCAAAAGCTGCTGCTGCACCCGAACTGAGCGAGCGGCTGCGCGCGACGGGCCCGCGCGGCGCCGAATGAACATCGTGTGATCGCAGCCGAGGTCCGAAACCCAACCGAAAGAGGGACGCGCCAAGCCGTTGAGGAAGCGCGCGGGCTCATCCGCTCTCTTCGGCTTGTTGTGCCGCCCTCTCCATGTCCTTCACGATCCGGTCGAGGCGATCCTTGAGCTTCTCGGTCGTCAGCTGCTCGCGGAAGCGCTCGACCATCAGCGGCAGCGCGAACGGGCTCGGCACGGCCAGGTCGACGAACGCGACCCGCTGCTCGCACATGCGCCCGAGCACGCGGGAGAGCCGCCTGATGTCGAGCTCCTGCGTCAGCACTTCGCTTTGCGCCTGCGTCAGCAGCATGTTGCCGGCGTCGTATTTCCTGAACACCTCGTAGAACAGCGTGCTCGACGCCTGCAGCTGGCGCGTGCTCTTCGGCTGGCCCGGGTAGCCGGTGGAAACCAGCCCGGCGACGCGCGCGATCTCGCGGAAGCGCCGCCGCGCCAGCTCGCTCGAGTTGAGGCTCGCGAGCACGTCGCCGAGCAGATCGCCCTCGTCGAAGAGGCTCTGGTCGCGCAGGCCGCCGACATCGACCGGCAGCGCGCTCAGCAGCTCGAAGCCGTAGTCGTTGATCGAGATGCTGAAGGTGTTCGGTACGTCCCTGGCCATGCGCCAGGCGAGCAGGCTGGCGAGGCCGATGTGGGCGTTGCGGCCGGCGAACGGATAGATGAACAGATGCTGGCCCTCGCGCGAGGTCAGCCGCTCGATGAGCAGCGTCTTCGGCGTCGGGATGCGCGAGAGCTGCGCCTGCGTTTCGAGCATCGGCCGCGCCGCCTCGAGCTCGGGCTCGAAGAAGTCGCCCTGCGCCGCGCCGGCGAGGACCTCGAGCACGGCGTCGGCGAGCTCGCTCGACAGCGGCATCTTCGCGCCGGCCCAGCTGATCATCGCGCCGCGCTTGTTCACCGCGCGCTTGACGTACGCCGTCATCTCCTCGGTGCGGATGAACTCGAGGCTGCGGCCGGCGAACACGAAGCAATCGCCGGGGCGCAGTCGCGCGACGAAGCCTTCCTCGACCGTGCCGATCCGGCCGCCCGAGAGGTACTTCACCTGCATCGACGCGTCGCTGACGATGGTGCCGATGCCGAGCTTGTGCCTGCGGGCGACGCCACGGTCGGGAACGCGGTAGACGCCGTCGATGCGACTGACGCGGTGGTATTCGGGATAGGCGGCCAGGCTGCTGCCGCCCTTCTCGACGAAGTCGAGCGCCCACTGGAACTCGGCCCGGCTCAGCTGGCGGTAGGCCCAGGCGCCGCGCACTTCGTCGTAAAGCGCGTCTGGGGTAAAGCCGCCGCCGAGCGCGATCGTCACGAGATGCTGGACCAGGACGTCGAACGGCTTGTCGGGGGTGGCGCGCTTCTCGATATGTCCGGCGAGCGCGGCCCGGCGCGCCGCGGCGGCTTCGACGAGCTCGAGCGTGTTCGTCGGCACTAGCGTGATCCGGCTCGCGCGCCCGGGGGCGTGGCCGCTGCGGCCGGCGCGCTGCAGCAGCCGGGCGATTCCCTTGGCCGAGCCGATCTGCAGGACACGCTCGACCGGAAGGAAGTCGACGCCGAGGTCGAGCGACGAGGTCGCAACGACGGCCTTCAGCAGGCCTTGCTTCAGCCCCGCCTCGACCCAGTCGCGCACCTCCTTGTCGAGCGAGCCGTGATGCAGGGCGACGACGCCGGCCCAGTCGGGCCGCATCTCGAGCAGCAGCTGATACCAGATCTCGGCCTGCGAGCGCACGTTGACGAAGACGAGCGTCGTCGCCGAGCGCTCGATCTCCTCGACGACCGGCTGCTGCATCTGCTTGCCGAGATGGCCGCCCCACGAGAAGCGGCCGGGGTTGGCGGGAAGGAGCGTGTCGATCAGCAGGTTCTTCTCGATCCGGCCGCGCACCAGGTCGCCCTCGGCGTGGCCGAGCAGCACGCGCATCGCGTCGTCCAGGTTGCCCAGCGTCGCGCTCAGGCCCCAGACGACGAGGCCCGGGCGCCAGCGCCTCAGGCGCGCCAGCGCAAGCTGCACCTGCACGCCGCGCTTGCTGCCCATGAGCTCGTGCCATTCGTCGACGACGACGGTGTGCACGTGGCCAAGCTCCTCACGCGCGCTTTCGCGCGTCAGCATCAGGCTCAGCGACTCGGGCGTCGTGACGAGCGCGGTGGGAAAGCGCCGATCCTGCTTCGCGCGCTCCGCCGCCGTCGTGTCGCCGGTGCGGATACCGATCGACCAACCGAGCCCGAGCTCGTCGACGGGCAGCCGGAGGGCGCGTGCCGAGTCGGCGGCGAGCGCACGCATCGGCGTCAGCCAGAGCACGCCGAGCGGGGGCGGCGCCGCCGATTCGAGCGGCACGCCGAGCGCTGCGGCACGGGCGAGTGCACCGAACCAGACCGCGTAGGTCTTGCCCGACCCGGTCGTCGCGTGGAGCAGGCCGTTGCGGCCCGCGGCCATCGCCGCCCAGACTTCGCGCTGGAAGGCGAAGGCCTGCCAGCCGCGCGCGGCGAACCACCGCGCGGCCGGCGAAGAAGGATCGATCACCGCGCCACGGTAGCAGACCGTGGCGCGCTCAGTCGCCGACGATCCATCCCTCGACCGGATCGACGTCGTGCGGCACGCCGTAGCGAGGCCGTTGCGCTGCACGCGCCGCCTGCACGAGGCACAGGACGGCGTCGAGCCGATCGCCGCTCGCATCGGCGACGAGCGAGCGACGCACGGCGGCGTCGAGCGACAGCGACGTTCCCGCGCTCGCCGGACCGGCCTCGAGCGCGCCGACGATCGCCTCGCGCGTCGCCGCGCGATCGGGGCGATCGCTGTTCTTGTACGAACGTCGCTCGACGAACGCATGGGCGAGCCGGCGCGGATAGCCTTCCAGGGCGATGCGGCTCGCGTCGCCGTCGTGCAGTCCCGGCATCGTCACGCCGGAGCGGACGAGGCGTGCGACTCCTTCGTAGTACATCAGCCCGACGGGGACATAGCGCGTCTGCAAGGGACTCGTGGACGTGATTCCCGAATCGGCGTCGGTCGCACGGTGCAGCAGGCGGCTTCCGGGCGGCCGCGTGCCCCCCCAGGCATCGATGCGCGCGCGCCAGGCCATTCGCGTCGGGCAGGTCCGGTGCACGGCCGCGATGACTTCGGCGCAGCTCGCGCCGAGGTCCAGGGAGGCGACGAATTCTCGTGGCAGGCCGAACGGGAAGTCGAAAGCGCCGAGCCACGGGCCCGGCGTCGCCAGCCACGCCTCGAAGGCATCGAGCGTCGGCAGCGCTTCGATCGCGTCGACGCGAAGCACGTCGCCCCGGCGCGTCCCGAGCGCGACCGTCACCGGCTTCCCTCGCGACGGCCGGCAGGTGAAGTCGATCCCGGCAAGAAGCGTGTCTTCGGTCGGCAAGGGCGCGGCGGCGGACATGGATCGCGATTGTCGCCAGCCGCGGCGAAGCCCGATGCCTCATCGGCGTGCACTACAGTGTCCGCATGTCCGCGTCAGCGACTTCCATGAACCCGGTCCTCGTCGAAGCCCTGCGCGGCGGGACGCCCGAATCGGGGCACCGCGGCGCCGTCGCCGTCCTCGATGCCGGCGGCGCGGTCGTCGCCGCGATCGGCGATATCGACCGGCCGATCTTTCCGCGCTCGGCGGTGAAGCTGCTCCAGGCGATCCCCCTTGTCGAAAGCGGCGCTGCCGAGCAGCTCGGCCTCGACGACGAGGAGCTCGCCGTCGCCTGTGCCTCGCACAACGGCGAGCCGGCGCACACCGCCGTCGTCGCGCGCATGCTCGGCAAGGCCGGCCTCGACGCGAGCGCGCTCGAGTGCGGCACGCACTGGCCGTACCTCGACGTCGTGTCGCGCGCGATCGCGGCCGCCGGCCGCGAGCCGGATGCGCTCAACAACAACTGCTCGGGCAAGCACGCCGGCTTTCTGTGCTTGGCGTGCCGGCTCGGCGCGACTTCCGGCGGTGCCGACCTGCGCCGCTACGCGAAGGGCTATGTCGGCGCGACGCATCCGGTGATGCGCGAGGTGACGGCCGCGCTGCAGGCGGCGACCGGCTTCGACCTCGAACGCGCGCCGCGCGGTACCGACGGCTGCTCGATTCCGACCTTCGCGATTCCGCTGCGCCATCTGGCCCATGCCTTCGCCCGCATGGGCACCGGCGTCGGCCTCGGCGCCGGTGCCGCGCGTGCGGCCAGACGCCTGCGCGCAGCGGTCGCGCGCCGGCCGTTCATGGCCGCAGGTAGCGCGCGTTTCGACACCCGGGTGATGGAACGACTCGGCGAGCGGGTCTACTGCAAAGTCGGTGCCGAAGGCGTGTTCTGCGCCGCATTTCCCGAGCTCGGCCTGGGCGTCGCGATCAAGATCGACGACGGCAACAACGCGCGCGCCGCCGAGGTGGCGATGGCGGCGACGATCGAGGCTTTTGTCGCGCTCGACGACGGCGACGCCTCGTTCATGCGCGGCCTGAGCGACGTGCTGCTGCGCAACTGGAACAGCATCGAGGTCGGCGCGCTGCGCGCCACCTCGGAAATGCGCGACGCGCTGCGTCGCTGAGAGGTCCGGCCTCCTCCCCTTCAGCTCGACGAACGGTGCGTAACGAGCGCGCCGGGTAACGCATGCCCCGTATCACGCTCGTGTCACGGCGGCTCTTCTAAAACCTGTCCACCTGTCGATCTGCATCGTCGGCTTCGCCGGTTCAACCGGTTCGAGGGAAAATCATGCCCTTCGGGCTCCTCTGGGAGGGGGACGTGCCCACGTCCGGATCGACCGGCCTCGCGGCCGCTGCTCCACTGTTGCTGCGCGGAACCGCACGCTGCGAATCGGGCCATGGACGCACCGTCCACCTCGAAGCGAAGGATGCCCTGCTGTTCGCATGGCTCGCGCTGGAAGGCCCGACCCCGCGCGCCCGCCTGGCCGCGTTGCTGTGGCCCGAAGCCGACAGCGAGCACGCGCGCGCCGCCTTGCGCCAACGCCTGGCGCGCCTGAAGCGCAGCCTGGGTTTCGATCCGATCTGCGGCGGCGACGTGGCCGCTCTTCAAGGCCTCGCGATGGTCGCCGCCGGCGACGACCCGGGCGTCCTGCTGGCCGGCGTCGAGCCCGACCCGGAATCGGAAATCGGCGCGTGGCTGGCGGCGCGCCGCGAGTCGGACCGCGGCGCGCGGATCGAAGCGCTGGCCGCGGAGGCCTCGCGTGCCGAGACGGCGGGAGAGCTCGCTTCCGCGCTGCGCAGCGCCCAGGCCCTGGTCGATCTCGATGCGACCTCGGAACACGCCCAACGGCGCGTGATGCGCTTGCACTATCTGCGCGGCGACATCGGCGCTGCGCTGGCCGCATTCGAGCGCTGCAAGGAGGTCCTCAAGCGCGCGCTCGGCGCGCCGCCCTCGCCGGAGACGATGCAACTCGCCCAACAGATCGCAGCGGCGCGGCCGGGCCAGGGCGTCGGCATGCGTCTGCAGGTGCCGGTGCCGGTGACCTTGCTGCGGACGCCGCGCCTGATCGGCCGCCGGCGCGAGCTGCAAGCATTGCGCGACGCCTGGCACGCCGATCGCGCCGCCCTGCTGCTGGGCGAGGCCGGCATGGGCAAGAGCCGCCTACTCGGCGAGCTCGCCCAGGCTGCGAAGGGCGGCGAGCGCGCCGATCGGGTCATCGTCGTACAGGGTCGGCCCGGCGACGCCGGAGTTCCCTACGCGACGCTGGCGCGCCTGCTGCGGCGGATCCGCGAGCTCGGCGACTATGCGCTCGAGCCGGCGCGCACGCGCGAGCTGGCGCACATCCTTCCCGAGCTCGCACCGACCGTCGCTCTGCCCTTCGAAGGCCACCGCCTCGTCCTGCAAGGCGCGGCCGAAGCGCTGCTGGCGAAGGCCGAGTTGGCCGCGGTGCTGGTCGACGACCTGCACTTCGCCGACGAGGCGAGCGTCGAGTTGCTGCAGGCTGTCGCCGGCGCGGGGGCGTTGCCGGCGCTGCGTTGGGCCTTCGCGCGACGTCCCGGCGAGGACCATGCCGCCGCGGCCCGGCTTCAAGCCGCGCTGGAAGAAGCGCAGCTCCTGGTCACCGTGCCGCTCGGGCCGCTGACCGAGGGCGAGATGAAGGACCTGATCGATTCGCTCGGCATTGCCGAGCTCGACGGCGCATCGCTGGCACCGGCGCTGACGCGGCGTACCGGAGGCAATCCGCTGTTCGCGCTGGAGGTCCTCAAGCAGGGGCTATCGACCCGCGCTCCGGGTGACGACGCGCAGGCCGGGGTCCCGGTCAACGTCGGCGCGTTGATCGAGCGCCGCCTGAAGCAGCTCTCCGAGCGTGCACTGTCGCTGGCCCGGGTGGCCGCGATCGCTGGCGTCGACTTCGACATCGCCCTGGCCGAGCATGTCATGGTCGCCCCGGCGATCGCGCTGGCCGATGCGTGGGGCGAGCTGGAGGCGGCCCAGGTGTTCCGCGACGAGGCCTTCGCGCACGACCTGGTCCATGAAGCCGTGCTGCGGACCATTCCGCAGGCGATCGGCAGGCACCTGCACGCGGCTTGCGCCGAGCATCTCTCGGCGGCGTCGCGCGAGCCGGCGCGGATCGCCGCGCACTGGCTCGAGGGCGGACGCGACGAACCGGCGATGCAGGCCCTGATCGAAGCCGCCACCCGGGCGCGCCGCGCCGGCCGCCTGGTCGAGGCCGGACGCTTCGAGCTCGCCGCGGCCGAAGCGGCAGACCGGCTCGGCCGCGCCGACGAGGCGTTCGATCGGCGCTTCCAGGCCGCCGACGACATGTCGAACAGCGCTCCACTGGCGATCTACGCGCCGGTCGCCGAGTCTCTCGCTGCATGTGCCGGCAACGAGCGACAGCGCGGGCGCGCCGCCCTCGCGATGGTGCAGGTGCACGTCCAGCGCGGCGAGATCGACGAAGCGTCACGCCGGATCGCACCTGGCATCGCCGCGGCGCGCGCTGCCGGCGACCGCCGCGTCGAGGCCGAGCTGCTATACGGAGAAGGCTATGTCCACCATTGGCATCGGCGCCTCGACGCGGGGCTACGAAGCATCGAAGCCGCGATCGCGATCCTCGATGAGGCCGGCCTGCTCGAGCGCGCTTCGGAGATGCGCATGTCATTGTCCGTCGTGCTCCGGGACGTAGGCCGAGTTCGGGAAGCCGAGGCGGTCGCCGAGACGATGACCCGGAATTCGCATGAGATCAACTCGCCGGACCAGACGGCGCGGTTCTGGAGCTCGCTCGCGACCCTGCGGCTCGATACCGGCGATCCGGATGGAGCGCGCGAAGCGATGCGGCATGCGCTGGCGGCGGCGGTCGACGCCGACTTCAGCGTGCCAAGCTGGGCGGGGCGGGCGGCAGACCGGATGCACCTCGAGTGGCAGTGCGGCGACTACGCGCAAGCCCTTCGTACCTACGAAGAGGCGCGCTCGGACCGCCGGTGGACGCCGTCCGTCCACCTCATCAGGGCGCAACGGATAGGTGCAGAAACCATGTTCGAGCTCGGCCGCTACGACCTCGTCCGTACGGCGCTGCAGCAGATCGTCGGAAGGGTCGAGGCCGGCGTGCACGGCGAGCTCTTGTTGCTCCTGGAACTGCGCGCGGGGATCGTGTCTGCGTCCACCTTCTTCGGCACCCGGCCGCGCGAAGCGATCAAGCGCATCACCGGGGTCCGTGGCCAGACCTTGCTGCTCGCCTACTTCGCCGACGCCCTGCCGGCCAGGACGGCGCGGGCCCTGCTCCGCGAGGCGATCGAGCGCGCGGAGGCGGGCGGGATGAGGGGCTACCTCGCGGGACTGCACGCGGTCCATGCGCGCGTCCTGCACGATGCGGGGCAGTCGCCGCTGGCCGTCGACGCGGCGCGCCAGGCGCTCGACTATCAGCAGCGCCACGCGAGCGTCGTCTATCGGCCGCTCGTCTGGCTGCGTTGCGCGCAGGTCCTGCTTGCTGCATGCGAGCGCCAGGCCGCCGTCGCCTGCCTCGGCGAAGGACGACGCTGGATCGATCGCGTCGCCGCCTCGCTGCCCGACGCATACCGCGACTCGTTCCTCGATCGCAATCCGGTCAACCGGGAGCTGCGCGGACTCGCCTCGCGCGAGCTCGTCGCGATGCGCTGAGCCGAGGGGTACGCCTACCCGCGCGGTTCGGCCGGGGCGTACTGCAACGCGAGCAGCGCTTCGAGCGACTGCATCGTGTCGGCCTCGTGCAGCGGCTTGTCGTCGCGGATGCGCAGCATGCGCGGGAAGCGAACGGCGATGCCGCTCTTGTGCCGCGTGCTGCGGTTGATGCCCTCGAAGCCGAGCTCGAAGACGAGGCTCGGCCTGACGCTGCGCACCGGGCCGAACTTCTCGAGCGTCGTCTGCCGGATGACACGGTCGACGACCTTGAACTCTTCGTCGCTGAGGCCCGAGTAGGCCTTCGCGAAGGCGACGAGCTGCAGCGCATCGTCCCGGGGCGGTTCGCGCCGGCCGATTGCCTCGACCGCCGCTCGTGCTTCCGCCGCGTCGAGCGGAGCGCGGTTCCAGACGGCGAAGGTGTAGTCGGTGTAGACGCTGGCGCGCCGGCCGTGGCCGGCCTGCGCGTAGACGAGCACGCAGTCGACACTGAGCGGATCGATCTTCCACTTCCACCAGGTGCCGGCGGCGAGATCCTCCTGCTTGCGCCGGCCGGTGCCGTAGCGCGCCTGGCGGTGCTTGAGCATGAAGCCTTCGACGCCGCGCGAGCGCGCCTCGCGGCGCAGCTCCGCGTACGCCTCCCAGCTCGGCCGCGTCTCGATCGGCGAGAGGTGGATCGCCGGATGCGCGGCGACGAGTTGCTCGAGCAGCGTCCGCCGCTCATGCTGCGGACGCTCGCGCAGGTCGGCGCCGCCGAGCTCGAGCAGGTCGTAGGCGATGAAGCCGACCGGTGCGTCGGCGAGCACCTTCTTCGTCAGGGTCTTGCGACCGATGCGCTGCTGCAGGAGGTTGAAGCTCGCGACCCGGCCGTCGTTCCAGACGACGACCTCGCCGTCGAGCACCGTGCCGTTCGGCAGCGGCGTCGCCGCGGCGACGATCTCGGGAAAGCGTTCGGTCACGAGCTCCTCGCCGCGCGACCAGATCCACACCTGCGACGCACGCTTGACGATCTGGGCGCGAATGCCGTCGTATTTCCATTCGACGATCCAGTCTTCGGGCGACGCCAGCCTCGCTGCGACGTCGCTTTGCGGCAGGTCGAGCTGGTGCGCGAGGAAGAACGGATAGGGCTGACCGAGGTCGAGCGGCCCGGCGTCGGCGCTCGCCGTCAGCTGCGCGTAGCGTTCGGCGCTCGGCGTCGCCCGCCCATCGGTGTAGCCCATCATGCGTTGCGCAACGAGGTTGACGTCGATGCTCGCGCCTTCGGCCAGCGCGCGCTGCACGAGCAGCTTGCTGACGCCGACGCGGAAGCCCCCGCCGATCAGCTTGTTGAGGAGAAAGCGCCCCGAGGTGTCGAGCTCGTCCCAGTAAGAAGCGACACGAAGCGCCTGCTCCTCGGGGTCGAATCCCCGCAACGGCAGCAGGCGCTCCCCGACCCACTCGGCGAGGCCGACGTCGCTCTCGCGCGCCGGCGGCGGCAGGACGTGCGCGACGGTCTCGGCAAAATCGCCGACCGCCTGGTAGCAGGCGTCGAAGAGCCAGTCGTCGATGCCGGCCTTGCGGCAGGCGACGGCCCACAGCACGCCGTTCGGGACGACCTGGCGGGGCTTCCCTCCGGCGAGGAAGTAGACCGCCCAGGCTGCGTCCTGCGGCGCCGCGGTGGCGAAGTAGCGCTTCAGCGCCTCGACCTTGGCGAGCGTCGCCGTGCTCCGGTCGAGCTCGGCGAAGAGGCGCGCGAAGAGCCTCATGCTCCGGCGTCGTCGACCGGCGAATCGTCGCCGGGAACGATCCGCGCGGCGGCGCGGTCCGAGACCTCGTTCGCGACGCGCTCGGCCGCTTCCTTCGACGCCGCTGCCGCATCGGCGGGGCCGACGGCGAGCTCGTCGTCGTCGCCGCCGTATTCGGTCTCGAACGAGCTCGCCTCGAGGCCCTGGTCGCTGAGCCAGCGCACCATCACCGCTTCGTAGCCGTGCGTGACGATGATGCGGGCCGCGCCCGTTGCCGCGATGGCGCGTTGCAGGCCGGGCCAGTCGGCGTGGTCGCTGAGGACGAAGCCGCGGTCGACCGAGCGGCGCCGGCGCGCGCCGCGCAGCTGCATCCAGCCGCTCGCGAAGGCGTCGCTGTAGTCGCCGAAGCGGCGCGTCCAGGGCGACCCCTGGACCGACGGCGGGGCGACGACCAGGGCGCGCCCGAGCAGCGCCTTGTCGCCGACCTCGACGGCGAGCTGCGTCGACGGCAGGACGACCCCGGCGTCGCGGTAGGCGCGGTTCAGCGGCTCGACCGCGCCGTGCACGAGGATCGGCCCGATCGACGCGTCGACGCCCTTCAGGATGCGCTGCGCCTTGCCGAAGCTGTAGCCCATGAGCAGGCTGGAGCGGCCGGCTTCGGCGTTGCCGCGCCACCAGGCGTCGATCGCGGCGAACACCTCGCCCTGCGGCTGCCAGCGATAGATCGGCAGGCCGAAGGTCGATTCGGTGATGAAGCAATGGCAAGGCACCGGCTCGAACGGCGCGCAGGTCGCGTTGTCCTCGCGCCGATCGTCGCTCGCGCCGGCGACGTAGTAGTCGCCCGCGGCGACCCAGACCTGGCCCGCGTGCTCGAGCCGCACCTGGGCCGAGCCGAGCACGTGGCCGGCAGGATGCAGGCTCAGGCGAACGCCGAAATGGTCGATCGACTCGCCGTAGGCGAGCGTCTGCAGGTCGATCTCGTCGCCCAGGCGCGCCCGCAGCACGCCTTCGGCCGGCGCGGCGGCGAGGTAGTGGGCATGGCCGCGCCGTGCATGGTCGGCGTGCGCGTGCGTGATGACGGCGCGCTGCACGGGTCGCCAGGGATCGATGTAGAAGTCGCCCTGGCGGCAGTACAGGCCTTCGCGGCGCTGCACGATCAGATCGTCGTCGCCCGCGGCCATGGGAGCGACGTCAATAGCGGTTTCGCGTCGCGAACAGCGCGACGCGCATCAGCGCGTAGGCGATCCAGGCGAGGCTGCGCGTCGCGAACGGCCGCTTCAGGTACGCCTGCGACTCGATGCGCACGCCGACCTTGTGCATCGCTTCGACGAGATGTCCGCGCAGCTCGGCGGCGAACGCGTCGTCGCGGACGAAGACGTTCGCCTCGCGCGCCAGCAGCAGGCTGATCGGGTCGAGGTTCGACGAGCCGACCGTCGCGATCGCGCCCTGCGGCCCGTCGAACACCGCGACCTTGGCGTGCAGGAAGCTCGGCTCGTACTCGATGATCTCGATGCCGGCGGCGAGCATCACGCCGTACATGGCGCGGCTCGTGTGATGCTGCATGAAGTATTCGTAGCGGCCCTGCAGCAGGAGCGTGACGCGCACGCCGCGCCCAGCCGCCTTCAGCAAGGCCCGCTGCAGGGCGACGCCGGGGATGAAGTAGGCGTTGGCGATGAGGATCTCGCGCTGCGCCTGGGCGATCGCGTAGCGGTAGAAATGCTCGATGCGCTTGCGGTACCGCAGGTTGTCGCGCAGGACGAGTCCGGCCAGCGCCCCCTGGCCGCGCGAAGCCGCCGATCGATCGAGATCCTCGGCGCCGATTTGCGGATCGTTCATGTCGGTGCCGGCGCGTGCCGCTTCGCGCACCGCCTGCACCGCCGCCTTCAACTCGTGCAGGCGGGCGTCGCGCCTGACCTGCAGGCGCAGCCACAGGCGTGTCATCGTCTCGTGCGCATCGGCGACGAGCGGGCCGGTCACGCGCACCGCGAAATCGAAGCGCGGCTCGACGAGCCTGCCGTACGTCGGGTCGAGATAGTCGTCGAGCAGGTTGATGCCGCCGCAGAAGGCGACGCGGCTGTCGACAACGGCGAGCTTGCGATGCAGGCGGCGCCAGCGCCTGGGCAGGAGCACGCGCCAACCGCGCGCCGGACTGAAGACGCGCCATTGCACGCCGGCCGAGCGCCAGCGCGCCTGCCACTCGGCCGGTACGTCGCCGGTGCCGACGCCGTCGACGACGACCCGCACGACGAGCTTCCGCGCTGCGGCGCGCTCGAGGGCTTCGGCGACGCGCAGCGGCGCTCCGGCGAATTCGAACATGTAGGTCTCGAGCAGGACTTCGACGCGCGCCGCGTCGATCGTCTCGGCGAGCGCCGCGAAGAGCGCCTCGCCACCCTTGAGCAGGACGAGCCGGTGCCCGGGCTGGAACGCCCGCGTCGCCGCCGCGGCACGTGTCGATTCAGTCATCGTCTCGCAGCCGCTCGGAGTGCCCGTGCCGGGTCAGAGCAGCTCGAGCTCGGCAACGAGCGGCAGGTGGTCCGACATGCGCGCCCAGGCCGTGCCGCGCGGCACGGCCGTGGCGACGCAGCGAAAGCCGCGCACGTATATGCGGTCCATCGAGAACAGCGGAATGCGCGACGGGAAGGTGTTGAAGCGCGCCGGTGGGTCGCCGGCGACGACGGCGCGATGCAGCGAGCAGCCGCTCATCAGCGCGTCGAGCCGCTGGCTCCAGTCGTTGAAGTCGCCGCCGACGATGAGCGCTTCGCCGCTCGGCACCTTCTCATCGATGAACTCGCGCAGCCGCTGCACCTGGCGAACCCGGCTCGAATGGATCAGCCCGAAGTGGGCGACGATCGAGTGCACGACCGTCCCGTTCCAGGTGACCGGCACGTGCAGCAGGCCACGCTGCTCGAAGCGATGGTCCGACACGTCGTGATGGCCGATCGAGCCGAGCGGCCAGCGCGAGAGCAGCGCGTTGCCGTGCTCGCCGTCGCGCGTCACGGCGTTGGTGCGGTAGGCGACCTCGTAGCCCTCGGGCGCGAGGTAGTCGGCCTGCGGCAGCTTCGGCCAGCCGATCTTCGTGTCCGGAAAGTGGCGTGCCTCGGCGCGGTTCATGCGCCGCACCTCCTGGAGGAAGACGAGGTCCGTGTCGAGCGCCTCGATGCCGAGGACCAGGTTGTGGATCTCGAGGCGCTTCCTCGGCCCGAGGCCGCGAACGCCCTTGTGGATGTTGTAGGTGGCGACGCGAAGGACGTTGCTCGACAGTTGCGTCGACGGACGAAAGCTGCGGGACTCGGCGCGCGTCGGAGCCATCGTTAGCCGTGCAGGCGCGGCAGGTGCAGGATCGCTTCCGCGTTCGACGGCGAAAAACACCGGTCGGCGGCGGCGCGCCAGTCGAGCCACTCGAAACGCAGATGCTCGCGCTCCGCCAGGCGAACTTCGACGTCGCGGCGAACGCTGAGCCCGAACACGTGCTCGGTGTTGTGAGTCACACCCGCAGCATAGCGATGCCGCCAGCGGGGATAGATTTCGTAGACGTTGCGCATGTTCCAGTCGCGCAGGCCATCGGCGTGCACGGCACCGCCCGGAGCCGGGCCCCTGCGCGGCGCGATCACGATGCCGGTTTCTTCGGCCACCTCGCGACGGCAGGTCGATTCGAGCGGCTCGTCGGCGTCGTCCTTCGAGCCGGTGACGCTTTGCCAGAAACCCGGCGAATCGGCGCGCTCGAGAAGCAGCACATCGAGCGCGCCCGTGTGGATGACGACGAGGACCGATTCGGGAATCTTGAACCGTCGCTCTGCGGTCATTTCAGCACGCGGCAGGCTTCGCCGGCTTCACGTCACGCCGCCGGCTGCGCGCTGCGCAGGCGGATGTGCAGCTCGCGCAGCTGCTTCTCGTCGACCGGGCTCGGCGCGTTGGTCAGCAGGTCCTGGGCGCGCTGCGTCTTCGGGAAGGCGATCACGTCGCGCAGCGACTCGGCCTTGACGAGCAGCATCACGAAGCGATCGAGGCCGATGGCGATGCCGCCGTGCGGCGGCGCGCCGTACTGCAACGCGTCGAGCAGGAAGCCGAACTTGGCCTGCGCCTCCTCGGCGTCGATCTTGAGCGCGCGGAACACCTTGCTCTGCACGTCCTCGCGGTGGATACGCACCGACCCGCCGCCCAGCTCGATGCCGTTCAGCACGACGTCGTAGGCCTTGGCGACGCAGCGGCCCGGGTCGGTCTCGAGCCAGTCCTCGTGGCCGTCCTTCGGCGAGGTGAACGGGTGGTGCACGGCGTTCCAGCGGCCGGCCGCGTCGTCGTAGTCGAACATCGGAAAATCGACGACCCACAGCGGCTCCCATTCGCCCTGGATGAGGCCGTGCGCCTTGCCGAAGTCGCTGAGCCCGATCTTGACGCGCAAGGCGCCCAGGGCGTCGTTGACGATGCTCGCCTTGTCGGCACCAAAGAAGATGATGTCGCCGTCCTTCGCGCCGGTGCGCTCGAGGATGCGCGCCAGCGCCGCGTCGTGCAGGTTCTTGACGACCGGCGATTGCAGGCCTTCGCGGCCCTTGGCGACGTCGTTGACCTTGATCCAGGCCAGACCCTTGGCGCCGTAGATCTTCACGAATTCGCCGTGTGCGTCAATTTCGCCGCGCGTCATCTCGCCGCCGCCGGGAACGCGCAGCGCTGCGACGCGCCCGCCCTTGGCCTTGGCGACCGTCGCGAAGACCTTGAAGTCGACGTCGCCCACCACGTCGGTGAGCTCGGTGAGCTCGAGCTTGACGCGCAGGTCGGGCTTGTCGGAGCCGAAGCGGCGCATCGCGTCGGTGTAGGTCATGACCGGAAAGGGCGGCAGCTCGACGCCGATCGCATGCTGCACGGTGCTGCGGATCATGTCCTCGAACATCGCGCGGATTTCCTGCTCGTCGAGGAACGAGGTCTCGACGTCGATCTGCGTGAACTCGGGCTGCCGGTCGGCGCGGAGGTCCTCGTCGCGGAAGCACTTGGTGATCTGGTAGTAGCGGTCGAAGCCGGCGATCATCAGCAGCTGCTTAAAGAGCTGCGGACTTTGCGGCAGGGCGAAGAACATGCCGTCGTGGACCCGGCTCGGCACGAGGTAGTCTCGCGCGCCTTCGGGCGTGCTCTTGGTCAGCATCGGCGTCTCGATGTCGATGAAGCCGTGGGCGTCGAGGAACTTCCTCACCTCCATCGTGACGCGATAGCGCAGCATCATGTTGCGCTGCATCTGCGGGCGGCGCAGGTCGAGGACGCGATGCGTCAGGCGGGTCGTCTCCGAGAGGTTTTCCTCGTCGAGCTGGAACGGCGGCGTGACGCTCGGGTTCAGCACCTCGAGCTCGTGGCAGAGCACCTCGACCTTGCCGCTCGTCAGGTTCGCGTTCTCGGTGCCCGGAGGCCGCGCCCGCACCAACCCGGTCACTTTCAGGCAGAACTCGTTTCGAACGTCCTCGGCGACGGCGAAGGTCGCCGCGCGATCCGGATCGCAGACGATCTGCACCAGGCCCTCGCGGTCGCGCAAGTCGATGAAAATCACCCCGCCATGGTCGCGGCGGCGATGCGCCCAGCCCATCAGCGTGACCGTCTGGCCGAGGAGCTTCTCGCTGACCAGGCCGCAATACGTCGTTCTCATCACTTCACTCCATGCATTCTTCTCGAGGGTCGCGCGACACGCGAAGGGCGGGTCCCGCACTGCGCGGCAGCTCGCCACCCGGCGGCAGCGGCGCGCAGCAGGCTGAGCGCGGGCCGCGCGCTCAGCCGATCGAATTTCGCAGCTGCGACGGCCTTCGCTCGATCACCACCGGCGGAGCGACGACGCCCATCGAGATCACGTACTTGAGCGCGTCGTCGACGCTCATCGTGAGCGGGATCACCTCGGCGCGCGCCAGCATCAGGAAGAAACCCGAGGTCGGGTTCGGCGTCGTCGGCACGTAGATGCTCAGGTAGTCGCCCGACAGATGCCGCGCCGCCTCGCCGCCCGGCTTGCCGGTGACGAAGGCGATCGTCCACGCGCCCTCGCGCGGGTACTGCACGAGAACGGCTTCGCGAAAGGCGTTGCTGCTGCTCGAAAACAGCGTGTCGGAGACCTGCTGCACCGAGTTGTAGATCGACTTCACGATCGGGATGCGATTGAGCAGGCGATGCCCCTGGCGCAACGACCACTGGCCGGCGACGTTGGTCGCGAAGATGCCGGTGAGGAGCAGGCCGATCAGCATGACGATGACACCCAGGCCCGGGATCTTCTGCAGCAGCTCGATGAACGACTGGCTGCCCTGGGGCAGGAAGACCTGCGATCCGTTGAGCAGCCAGACGAAAACGCCGTTGAGCAGGCCGAGCACAGCCTGCAGGACCCAGATGGTCACCGCGAGCGGCAGCCACACGAGCAGCCCGGCGATGAGATATTTCTTCATGCTCGTTCGCTCAGGTGCCCGGCTTGCCCGGCGCCGGAGACGCTGCAGGTGCCGGGCTGGCCGCGGCCGGAGCAGGCGCCGCTGCAGGCGCGGCGTCCGACGGCTTCGCGGCTTCGCCCTTCGCGTCGCTCTTCGTCGCGGCTTCGCCGGTGCCGCCCTGGTCGGCGACTTGGTCGCCGGCCGCGTCGGCGCGCTTGTCCGAGGCACCGTCCTCGGCCGGCCGGGCTGTCTTCTTGTCGCCGCGAAAGTCGGTCACGTACCAGCCCGAGCCCTTGAGCTGGAAGCCCGCCGCCGTCACCTGCTTGACATAGCTCGACTGCCCGCACGCCGGACACTGGGTCAGCACCGGGTCGGAGATTCGTTGCAGCACGTCCTGCGCGTGGCCGCAGTTCGCGCAGCGGTAGGCATAGATCGGCATCGCGGGGCCCCTCGGGCGTCGGAAAAAGACAACCCGACAGTATAAATCCCGCGCCCCTGTCGACGGCCTCGCGCCCGCGGTCAGTGGAAGCGCAGGTGCACCGCCAGCTGGGCGACGACGAGGCCCATCACGAAGCCGATCGCCATGGCAATCACCGCAGCGAGGAGCCGGTTCGTTCGCCGCTGCTCGTCGAGCAGCGCTTCGAGCGCGCGCTGCTGCGGCGACGCCGGCGGCTGCAGGGCCGCGTGCAGCAGGCGCGGCAGCTGCGGCAGCAGATGTACGTAGCGCGGCGTTTCGCGTTTCAGCTGCTCGACGAAGCCGGCCCAGCCGACCTGCTCGTCCATCCAGCGCTGGAGGAAGGGCTTGGCCGTGCTCCACAGGTCGAGCCCGGGATCGAGGTCGCGGCCGAGCCCTTCGACGTTGAGGAGGGTCTTCTGCAGCAGCACGAGCTGCGGCTGGATCTCGACGTTGAAGCGGCGCGAGGTCTGGAACAGGCGCAGCAGGACCTGGCCGAGCGAGATGTCCTTCAGCGGCCGGTCGAACTGCGGCTCGCAGACCGCGCGGATCGCACCTTCGAGCTCGTCGATGCGGGTCGACGGCGGCACCCAGCCGCTTTCGACGTGCAGCTCGGCGACGCGCTTGTAGTCGCGGTGGAAGAAGGCGATGAAGTTCTGCGCCAGGTATTCCTTGTCGGACTCGGTGAGCGTGCCGACGATGCCGAAGTCGAGCGAGACGTAGCGGCCGAAGGTCTCGGGGGCGATCGACACCTGGATGTTGCCCGGGTGCATATCGGCGTGGAAGAAGCCGTCGCGAAAGACCTGGGTGAAGAAGATCGTGACGCCGTCGCGGGCCAACTTGGGAATGTCGACGCCGGCGTCGCGCAGGCGCTGCACGTGGCTGATCGGGACGCCGTCCATGCGCTCCATGACGATGACGTCGGTCGTGCAGAGGTCCCACAGCATCTCGGGGACGAGGACCAGGCCGAGCCCGGCCATGTTGCGGCGCAGCTGCGCCGCGTTGGCCGCCTCGCGGACGAGGTCGAGCTCGTCGTGCAGGTAGTTGTCGAATTCAGCGACGACCTGGCGCGGCTTGAGGCGCTTGCCGTCGACGAAGAGGCGCTCGATCCAGAGCGCGAGCTGGCGCAGCAGCGCGAGGTCGTCGTCGATCGCCGCGAGCATGCCAGGCCTGAGCACCTTGACGGCAACCTCGCGCCCGCTCTTGAGCACGGCGAAGTGGACCTGGGCGATCGACGCGCTCGCGACCGGCGCGGCGTCGAAGCTCGAGAAGATGGCGTCGATCGGCCTGCCGAAGGCGCGCTCGACGATGGCGCGCGCGACCGCGTCGGGAAACGGCGGGACGCGGTCCTGCAGCTTGGCGAGCTCCTCGGCGATGTCGGCAGGCAGCAGGTCGCGCCGCGTCGACAGCACCTGGCCGAACTTGACGAAGATCGGGCCGAGATGCTCGAGGCCCAGGCGCAGCCGCTCGCCGCGCGGCGCGGACAGGCGCCGGCCGAAGGTCAGGACGCGAACGAAGCGGCGGATCCAGCGCTGCCGAAAGCTCGACAGCGCCAGCTCGTCGAGACCGAAGCGAAAGACCGTGACCCAGATGACGACGATCCGGGCGATGCGCCTCATCGCGGTGGCGGCTCCGCAGCCGGCGGCTCGCGCGGGCGGTCGGGGCGCCTGGCGAGCTCGTCGAGCTTCTTCGCGCCTTCGCGCAGCGCCTTGGCGATCGCCCCGCCGAAGCGCGCGATCTCGCGCGCCGGCGCGTCGCCGACGAAGCGCGCCAGATCGTCCTGGATGTCCCAGCGCAGGTTGTGGATCAGCCAGTCGACATCGCTGGCGAAGGCGGCGTCGCCGTCGACGCTGACCGCCGGGCGTTCGCCGACGACGAGCTTGAAAAACGCCAGCGCCGGGTTCGACGCGTCGACCGTGACGCGCAGGTCGGCAGCGTCAGGAGCCGGGCCTTCGATCCACTCGACGAGCCCGGGCGGCGTGACGCGAAAGGCGAGCGGCGCAAGCGCCGGCAGCAGGGCCGGCCAATCGCCGAACTCGATGCGGATCGTTCGCGAGGCGTGCGCGCGCAGCCGCTCCATCGCCTGCGGTTCGGCTGAAAGCACGTGGTTGACGAGGAGCACGATGCGCTCCAGCACCGATCTTTCCGCGAGCGTTCTCATCGCTTCGAGCATGCGCGGATTGTAGGCACGCGCTCCGCCGCCGCGTTCGCGCCGACATCCCTGGCAAGGGATCAGAACAACGATTGTTGTCGCGCCAATCGCCACGAAGGCGTGTCGTCCTTCATGCAGGCGAGCATCCAGAGTTCGCGAAACGGCACGGCGCCGCGTTCTGCCGATTCGCGGATCAGGCCGGTGAACTCGACGCTAGCGAGATAGGCGACGCCGAGCTCCTCGAGCCCGAGCAGCTCGGCGTGCAGGCTGATGACGTCGGTGCGGCTCGGCCCGCTGCCGCGCGCGGTGAGTACGTGCAGCAGCTCTGCGAGCATGTCGGGCGTGGTCAGGCTCTGCAGCGCCGACACGTCGCCGGCGTCCCAGGCCACCTGCAGGTGCATGAAGCGGCTGCGCGCCGCGGCGAGCACTTCGGCACCGTCGAGCCCGGCAGGAAGCTCGAGCGGCAGCGGCAGCGGCCGCGCGACGTTCGCCGTCCCACGCGAGGCGCGCTGCGGCGACGCTCCTGCGCGGCGCGCGCGGCGCCGGCGCCACGCCCCCACCGCGCTCGCCAGCAGGATGCTCAGCACTTGATCCCCACGTGCAGTGCGACGACGCCGGCAGCGAGGTTGTGCACGTCGACATGGGCGAAGCCCGCCGTCTTCATCATCGCCTTGAGCGCGGCCTGGTCGGGGTGAACGCGGATCGATTCGGCCAGGTAGCGATAGCTGTCGCCGTCGCCCGCGACCCAGCGGCCGATGCGCGGCAGGATCTTGAACGAGTACCAGTCGTAGACCTTCTCGAGCGGCGCCGCGACCTTCGAGAACTCGAGCACGAGCAGCCGCCCGCCGGTCTTCAGGACGCGCGCCATCTCGCCGAGTGCCTTGTCTTTCTTCGTCATGTTGCGCAGCCCGAAGGCGACGCTGACGAGATCGAACGAGGCGGCGGCGAAGGGCAGCGCCTCGGCGTCGCAGAGCAAGGTCGGCAGGATCAGGCCTTCGTCGAGGAGACGGTCGCGGCCGCGCCGCAGCATCGTTTCGTTGATGTCGGTGTGGACGACGAGGCCGGCCTCGCCGACGGGCCGGGCGAAGGCGCGGGCCAAATCGCCCGTGCCGCCGGCGATATCGAGGACGCGGTCGCCCGGGCGGACGTTGGCGACGNCGACCGTGTACGCCTTCCAGGCCCGATGCAGGCCCAGCGACATCAGGTCGTTCATCAGGTCGTACTTCGGCGCCACCGAGTCGAAGACGCCGCGCACCTGCCCGGCCTTGGCGGTCTCGTCGACCTTGGCGTAGCCGAAATCGGTATCGCTCATCGCTTTCTCTTCTTCAATGCTGATGGCCGCACGCCGGGGTCGGGGACGCGCCGGTCATCGGCGAGTCGCGGCTTTGCCCTTCCCTGGCCAGGCGCTCTTCGTACTTGCGCCACAGCTCGCCCTGCTGCGAGCCGAGGTAGTAGAGGTAGTCCCAGGAAAAGATGCCGCTCTCGTGGCCGTCGGAAAAGCGCGGCTGCACCGCGTAGTTGCCGACCGGATCGAGCGACGCAAGCTCGACCTCGCGCTTACCCGTCTGCAGGACCTCCTGCCCCGGGCCGTGCCCTTGCACCTCGGCCGACGGCGAATAGACGCGCATCAGCTCGAAGGGGATGCGAAACGTGCTGCCGTCGTCGAAGCCGACCTCGAGCACGCGCGAGCGCTGGTGGACGACGATGCTGGTCGGCTGGTGCGGCGTGGCAGGTGCGTTCATGGTCGCGGAGGCGAAAGGCCGCCGCAGTGTAGCGAAGCGATGCGGCCCCGGGAGCGTCGGGGAGAAGCGGTTGCGCGGTTTACGCCACGTGGGGGCCATGTGCGGCGTGCGGTGCGTGTGGCGTGGCCCTGGCACGGGGTGGCCCGAACCGACGTAGCGTGCGAAGAATTTCCAGAGCGACTGGCGGCAGCGTCGGGCGTGCCCCGGTCGTGGGCTGTTGGGAGCGCCGAGCAGCGCAGCGCAGGCCGGGGAGCCCACCGCTTGCGGTAGGCCGGCGAGAAGTCATGAGGTTGCGGCGCCGGCTCGATGTTGCGTGTGAAGGAATGCTAGGCGCCACAACGGTGGCATCGCAGCCGCCGGCCGGAGCGAGCAGCGCAGGGGAGTCGGGCCGCAGGACCGACCGCGAGCGTCCTGCCCACGACCGCGGTACGCCCGGCGCTGACGTCGCCCTATCCACGACCGGGGTACGTCCGGCGCTGCCAGCGCACCATCGCGGGAAGCGAACCACGCGCCCTACACCAGCACGCGTTCGATGCCGCCATCGTTGGCCCGCTCGACGTATTCGGGCATCCAGTCGTCGCCGAGGATGCGATTCGCCATCTCGACGACGATGTAGTCGGCCTCGAGGAGGCCGCTCGAAAGATCGCCCCTGTAGCGCTGCAGGCCTTGCAGGCAGCTCGGGCACGAGGTGAGGATCTTCAGGTTTCCCCTCGGCGGTCCGGGCTCGACCGCGGTTGCCGCGATCATCGAGCGCAGCGCCGTCTCGTCCTTGCGCAGCTCTTCTTCCTTGCGAAAGCGTACCTGCGTCGCGATGTCGGGGCGGGTGATTCCGAAGGTGCCGCTCTCGCCGCAGCAGCGCTCGCTCTTTCGCACCTTGTCGCCGACCAGCGCCTTCACCGTCGCGAGCGGCTCGCGCAGCTTCATCGGGCTGTGGCACGGGTCGTGGAACAGGTAGCCCGGAGCCGCCGCGTCGGGGCCGCCCGCGCCGCCGAGGGTGATTCCCTTCTCGAGCAGGTACTCGTGGATGTCGATGATGCGCGAGCCGGGAAAGATCTCCTCGAACTTGTAGCCCTGCAGCTGGTCGTAGCAGGTGCCGCAGCTGACGACGACGGTCCTGATGTCGAGGTAGTTGAGCGTGTTGGCGACGCGGTGGAAAAGCACGCGGTTGTCGGTGATGATCTTCTCGGCCTTGTCGTAGTCGCCCGAGCCGCGCTGCGGGTAGCCGCAGCAGAGATACCCGGGCGGCAGCACCGTCTGCACGCCGGCGTGCCACAGCATCGCCTGCGTCGCCAGTCCGACCTGCGAGAACAGGCGCTCCGAGCCGCATCCGGGGAAGTAGAAGACCGCCTCGGTGTCGGCGCTCGTCGTCTGCGGGTTGCGGATGATCGGCACGTAGTTCTTGTCTTCGATGTCGAGCAAGGCACGCGCCGTCCGGTTCGGCAGGCCGCCAGGCATCTTCTTGTTGATGAAGTGGATCACCTGCTCTTTGAGCGGCGGCGTTCCGACGGTCGAGCGCGGCGCCGCCGTCTGTTGGTTCGCCAGGCCGCGCAGCAGGTTGTTCGCCGCGCGCTGCACCTGAAAGCCGACGCCGACCATCGCCGCGCGCATCACCTTGACCGTCTCCGGGCGCGTCGCGTTGAGGAAGAACATCGCCGCCGCGCTGGCCGGGCGGAAACTCTTCTTGCCCATCCGGCGCAGCAGGTTCTTCATGTTCATCGACACGTCGCCGAAGTCGATGTCGACCGGGCACGGCGCCAGGCACTTGTGGCAGACGGTGCAGTGCTCGGCGACGTCCTCGAACTCCTCCCAGTGCCTGATCGAGACGCCGCGCCGCGTTTGCTCCTCGTAGAGGAACGCCTCGACCAGCAGCGAGGTGGCGAGGATCTTGTTGCGCGGGCTGTAGAGCAGGTTGGCGCGCGGCACGTGCGTCGTGCAGACCGGCTTGCATTTGCCGCAACGCAGGCAGTCCTTGATCGAGTTGGCGATGTCGCCGATGTCGCTCTGCTGCATGATCAGCGACTCGTGGCCCATCAGGCCGAAGCTCGGCGTATAGGCGTTGCCGAGGTCGGCCCTGACGACCTCGGTGGCCGCGCCTTCCGCTTCGCCCGCGAACGTCGCGCCGCGCAGGAGCTTGCCCTTGTTGAAGCGCCCTTCGGGGTCGACGCGGCGCTTGTAGTCGGTGAACGCGGCGAGCTCCGCGTCGGTGACGAACTCGAGCTTGGTGATGCCGATGCCGTGCTCGCCCGAGATCACGCCGTCGAGGTCGCGCGCCAGCTTCATGATCCGCGCCACCACCGTGTGCGCCGTCTGCAGCATCTCGTAGTTGTCGCTGTTGACGGGAATGTTCGTGTGCACGTTGCCGTCGCCGGCGTGCATGTGCAGCGCCACCCAGACGCGGCCCTTCAGCACCTCGGCGTGGAGTTTTTCGCATTCGTCGACGATGGGCCCCAGCGCCGCGCCGGCGAAGATCGACTGCAGCGGCGCGCGAATCTGCGTCTTCCACGACGCGCGCAGCGTGTGGTCCTGGAGCAGGGCGAAAGTCGAACGCTGCGGCTCTTCAGCGGCCGGAGCGTCGAGGTTGGCGAGCCAGCCGCGCCACTGCGCGCCGACCTCGCGCAGCAGCGCGAGCGCCTGCTGGACGCGGTCCTCGAGCAGCTCGGCCGAGGCGATCTCGCCAGCGTCGTCGCTCTTGCCGAGCGGCAGCTGCCCTGCCTCGAAGAACACCTCGAGCCGATCGACGAGCGCCAGCTTGTTCGCCAGGCTCAACTCGATGTTGATGCGCTCGATGCCTTCCGTGTACTCGCCCATGCGGCCGAGCGGGATGACGACGTCCTCGTTGATCTTGAAGGCGTTCGTGTGCTTGCTGATCGCCGCCGTGCGCTTGCGGTCGAGCCAGAATTTCTTGCGCGCGTCGGCGCTCACGGCAACGAACCCTTCGCCCGAGCGGCGATTCGCCAGGCGAACTACCTCGCTCGTCGCGCGCGCCACCGCGTCGGCGTCGTCGCCGACGATGTCGCCGAACAGCGCCATCTTGGGCAAGCCGCCGCGCTTGCTCTTGGTCGCGTAGCCGACCGCCTTCAGGTAGCGGTCATCGAGGTGCTCGAGGCCGGCGAGCAGCACGCGCGGCCCGTCGCCCGACTTGGTCGCGAGGTCGAACAGATAGTCGCGTATCTCGACGATCGAAGGGACCGCGTCCTTGGCGTTGCCGAAGAACTCGAGGCAGACCGTGCGCACGTGCTGCGGCATCCGGTGCACGACCCAGCGCGCCGAAGTGATGAGCCCGTCGCAGCCCTCTTTCTGGATGCCGGGCAGGCCGGCGAGGAACTTGTCGGTGACGTCCTTGCCGAGGCCCTCCTTGCGAAACACCGCGCCCGGGATGTCGAGCCGCTCGCTGCGCTCGAGCTTCTTGCCGCTCGCGTCGTAGTACTTCAGCTCGAAGCTCGCCACCGGCGCGTCGTGGATCTTGCCGAGGTTGTGCCCGATGCGAATCACCTCGAGCCACTTCGCATCGGGAGTGACCATCCGCCACGACGCCAGGTTGTCGAGCGCCGTTCCCCACAGCACGGCCTTCTTGCCGCCGGCGTTCATCGCGACGTTGCCGCCGATGCACGACGCCTCGGCCGACGTCGGGTCGACGGCGAAGACGAAGCCGGCGCGCTCGGCGGCGTCGGCGACGCGCTGCGTGACGACGCCGGCCTCGGTCCAGATCGTCGCCACGTCACTCTCGACCCCGGGCAACGGCAGATGCTCGACCTCACTCATCGCCTCGAGCTTTTCGGTGTTGATGACCGCGCTCTTCCAGGTGAGCGGGATCGCACCGCCGGTGTAGCCGGTGCCGCCGCCGCGCGGAATGATCGTGAGTCCCAGCTCGATGCAGCGCGCGACCAGCCCGGCCATCTCCGCTTCGCTGTCCGGCGTCAGGACGACGAACGGGTACTCGACGCGCCAGTCGGTCGCGTCGGTGACGTGCGAGACGCGCGACAAGCCGTCGAACTTGACGTTGTCCTTGGCCGTGACGCGCGCGAGCAGGCGGAGCGCGCGCTTGCGCAGGTCCCAGACGGCGCGGAACTGCGCCGCGAAGGCGTCGACGGCGGCGCGT
>JGI24140J50213_10000020_pt1 | contig 61603 bp, 55 predicted proteins | sample BarGraIncu00222A_FD_50213 | JGI IMG/M metagenome (IMG submission 50213)
CTTCGTCAGGATGTGGCGCTTGAACGCCTGGCCGCGCTTGACGGTGCCGCCCGGGCGGACCCGGAACCGCTTCGCGGCGCTCTTCTTCGTCTTCATCTTGGGCATGATTGCTCCTTCTTCGATCGCTGCTGCAGGCGCCGCCGGGATTTCCCGCCGTCTTGCAAGCCTGCAGTCGCTTGTGCGGCCGCGCACGAGGGCCCGGCCGATTGCTCTCGTCTTTCCTTACTTCCTCTTCGGTGCCAGCACCATCACCATCTGCCGGCCTTCGAGTTTGGGCATGTGTTCCACCACCGAGACGTCCGCCAGCTCGTCGCGAATGCGCTCGAGCAGGCGCATGCCGATGTCCTGGTGCGTAATCTCGCGGCCGCGGTAGCGCAAGGTCACCTTGCCTTTGTCGCCGTCTTCCTCGATGAAGCGGCGCAGGTTCCTCATCTTGATCGCGTAGTCGCCCTCGTCGGTACCCGGGCGGAACTTCACTTCCTTGACTTCGATGACCTTCTGTTTCGCTTTCGCCTCGGCCGCGCGCTTCTGCTCCTGGTACTTGAACTTGCCGTAGTCCATCAGCCGGCACACCGGCGGATCGGCCTGGGCGACGATCTCGACGAGATCGACGTCCTGCTCGCCCGCCAGCCGCAAGGCATCGGCGATCGGGACGATTCCCAGCGGTTCGTTTTCGGGCCCGTTCAGGCGGACCTCGGGAGCGATGATTTCCCGGTTGAGCCGATGCTTTCGCTCGGCGTTGGGGGTGCGTCGGTCTAGAAAAGTAGCGATGTCGAAAGCCTTTCAAAGAACCTCAAGGCACAGAGATTCACTACAAGACAAAAGCGCGCCAGAGGCCGGATGATTCTTCCGGCCGGGCTCTCACAGTTTCTGGGCAATGTCGGCGGCGATCTTCCCGAGGAAGGCATCGACCGACATCACTCCGAGGTCGTGGTTGCCCCGGGCGCGCACGGCAACGGTCCCGCTTGCCTTTTCCTTGTCGCCAACGACCAGGATATACGGGACCTTTTGCAACGAATGCTCGCGGATTTTATAGCTGATCTTCTCGTTGCGCAAATCGCATTCGACTCTAAGTCCTTGTTTTTGCAACGTTTTGACAAGTTCTTTGGCGTAGTCGGCCTGCCCCTCGGTGATCGTCAGGACGCTCGCCTGCACGGGCGCCAGCCACGCCGGGAGGGCGCCTGCGTGGTGCTCGAGCAGCAAGCCGATGAAACGCTCGAAACTGCCGACGATCGCCCGGTGCAGCATGACCGGAAAGGCGCGGCCGCTCGTATCGGTCACGTATTCGCCGCCGAGCCGCTCGGCCGTGTTGTAGTCGACCTGCATGGTGCCGAGTTGCCAGGGCCGGCCGAGCGCGTCCTTCAGCGTGTATTCGATCTTCGGCCCGTAGAACGCGCCGTCTCCGGGGGAGACGACGAACTCGCAGCCCGAGCAGCGCAGCCCTTCCATGAGCGCGTGCTCCGACTTGTCCCAGAATGCGTCGGAGCCGACCCGGTTTTCGGGCCGTGTCGCAACCTTGTAGACGATGTCCGTGAAGCCGAAGTCGGCGTAGACCTTCTGCAGCTGCGCCGTATAGGCGACGCATTCGTCGAGGATCTGGTCTTCCGTGCAGAAGATATGGCCGTCGTCCTGGGTGAAGCCGCGCACGCGCATGATCCCGTGCATCGCGCCGCTCGGCTCGTTGCGGTGGCACTGGCCGAACTCACCGTAGCGGATCGGCAGGTCGCGATAGCTCCGCAGGCTCGACTTGAAGATGAGCACATGCCCGGGGCAATTCATCGGCTTGAGCGCGTATTCGTGCTTCTCCGATTCGGTCGTGAACATGTTCTCGCGATAGTTCTGCCAGTGGCCGGTCTTCTCCCACAGGCTCTTGTCGAGGATCTGCGGGCCCTTGACCTCGAGATAGCCGGTGTCGCGATAGACGGCGCGCATGTACTGCTCGATCGCCTGCCAGATCGCCCAGCCCTTCGGATGCCAGAAGACGACGCCCGGTGCGACTTCGTCAATGTGGAACAGGTCGAGCTCGCGGCCCAATTTGCGATGGTCGCGCTTCTCGGCCTCCTCGAGCATGTGCAGGTATTGCTGCAGCGCGTCCTTCGTCGCCCAGGCCGTGCCGTAGATGCGCTGCAGCATCTCGTTGCGATGGTCGCCGCGCCAGTAGGCACCGGCGACCTTCATGAGCTTGAAGTGGCGCAGCCTGCCCGTGCTCGGCACGTGCGGACCGCGACACAGGTCCTCGAACGCGCCCTCGCGATACAGCGAGACGTCCTCCCCGGCCGGAATGCCGGCGATGATCTCGGCCTTGTAGGCCTCGCCGAGGCCGCGGAAATAGGCGACGGCCTCGTCGCGCGGCAAGGTGCGGCGCTCGACCTTCTCGTCCTTCGCCGCGAGCTGCGCCATCTTGGCCTCGATGGCAGCGAGATCCTCGGGCGTGAACGGGCGCTTGTACGAGAAGTCGTAGTAGAAGCCGTTCTCGATCACCGGCCCGATCGTCACCTGCGCCTCGGGGAACAGCTCTTTCACCGCGTAGGCGAGCAGGTGCGCCGTCGAATGGCGGATCAGGTCGAGCCCGTCGGCATCCTTGTCCGTGACGATANCGAGGCGCTCGTCATGATCGATGACGAAGCTCGTGTCGACGAGCCGGCTCGACGCGCCGCTGCCGATTCGCCCTGCCAGCGCCGCCTTGGCGAGCCCCACGCCGATCGATGCTGCAACGTCGGCGACCGTCACCGGACCTGCGAATTCCTTGCGCGAGCCGTCGGGGAGTTCGATCGAAACCATGCGAGTCTCCGGAAAACGAAAGCGCGGCCGAGGCCGCGCTATGGAGGGACGAGAAGAGGCGAATGCGATGCAGCGACGCGCGGCGGCCTACACCCTGCGAAAGCAGCGGGTAGTTCGCGGTGTCATAACCGGCGTGCCTTTCTCGCTCTTGTCGTTGACCATGCCCCGTATTGTAGGGGCAGCGCCGTTCAAAACGGCAGCAGCCTGAGGCTGGCCGTGCGCTCGACGAACCAGACGCCCGCAACGGCCATCGCCAGCAGCGAGCCGCCGCGGACGACGATCGGCCGATAGCGGCGCCACTCGCGCAAGCCGAACAGGACTGTCGTCACGGCGACGACGACCAGCAGCTGGCCGAGCTCGAGGCCGACGTTGAACTGCAGGAGCGCCCACGCGAAGTCCACCGTCGGCAGGTCGAGCTCGGCGAGCACGCTCGCGAAGCCGAAGCCGTGGACGAGGCCGAAGACGAAGGTGACGACGATGCGCCGGACCGCAAAGAACGGCCGGACGTTGTCGAGCGCGGCCAGGGCGATGGTCACGGCGATCGCCGGTTCGACGAACGACGGCGGCAGCGCCACCAGCTTCAGCGCCGCCAGGGCAAGAGTGATCGAGTGGGCGGCTGTGAAGGCGGTGACGATGCCGACGATCGGCAGCACGGCCTGGCTCAGTCGATCTACCGGGAGCCAGCCTTCGGGCGTGCGCCGCAGCACGGCCGGCAGCAGCAGGCAAAGCAGGAACAGGACGTGGTCGTAGCCGGTGAGGATGTGCCTGATGCCTTCCTCGAGAAACGCCCAGCGTGCCGGCGCGGCACGGATCGCGTCCGCAGGCTTGCCGCCGTGCGGAACACTCGCCGCGCCCTCTTCCTTGGCGCCCGGCCGAGCCGGGTCGAGCAGGAGCAGGGCAAGCGCCTGCCCGCGGCGCTCGATCTTGGCGATGCCGCGATGCGTCGGATCGACTTCGGCGAAGAGCGTGTATTCGATGCGCGGCTGCGCCATCAGGCTGCACGTCGACGCGAGCTTCAGCACGACGTAGGCGCCGTCGTTGCGCCGCTCGAGGGCGCGCCCGGTCGCGTGCAGCGGACAACCGTCGATGGCGAGCCGCCTCATCGCATACGACTCGATGCGCGGCCATGCTGCCTTGACCTCGCCCCAGGTGAGCTGGCCGTCGGCGTCGGCATCGATGTCGAGCGCTACGTCGAGGTCGCGCAGAGCGATGTCCCAGCGGACGGCGAGCGCGTCGGGCGCCGCATCGAGCTGCAGGTACGAATCGCTCGACTTGTGCGCAGCCGCAACACCCGCCGCCGCTGTCAGGACGACGCAGACGAGCGCATCGCGCAATCGCCGCAGCAGCGGCGCGGAGGGCCACTCAAAGGAGCGCATCGATGCGGCGATCGTGCAGGCCGAGCGACGCCTTGAGGCGCCGTGCTTCGTCGAGCGGAGCCGCCGCCCCGCTCGCCCGCGCCGCCTCGGCGAAAACCAGGACGTCGAGCGGCTCGCGCTGCTGCAAGACGTCGCCACGGGCAAGCTCGAGCGCGCGCTCGGGCGCCCGATCGACGTGGAGCGCGAACAGGGCCTGCTCACGGCCGTGAAACCTCTGCGCGTCGGGCCGCTCGTTGGCCAGCGCGATCCGCTCGCGCATCTCGGCGACGTCGCCTGCCGCGCTCGGCGCCTGCGCGCGCGTGCCGGCAATGGCGAGGCGAAGCAGAACGGCGTCGGTACGCGTTTCGTCCTTCAGCACCTTCAGCGCCTCGCCCGGGCGACCCTGCTCGATCAGGAAGTCGGCGTAGGCGACGCGGGCATACGAGTCGGCCCCGAGCCGCAGCACATCGCGAAAAGCCGCGTCGGCCGCAGCCGCCCGGCCGTCGCGTTGCTCGAGTTCGGCCAGCGAAGTCAGCAGCCAAGCCCGGGTCGCAGACGGCAGGCGCGGGTCGGCTAGCAGGGCCCTGAAGGTCTGGCGCGCGTCGCCTGCGTCGCCGCGCAAAGCGGCGTTTTCGGCGAGGCAGGCTCGCGCATGCAATTGCGCGCCGGCCAGCCCGACACGGCCGCAGGCCGCGTCGGATTCGGCGTAGTGGCCCTGCACCCGCAGCACCGTCGCGAGCGTCAGCCAGCCCTGCGCCATGCGCTCGCCGCCGGCGCGCGCGAGCAGCTGGCGCAGGCTCGCAATCGAGGCATCGAACTCGTGCAGATACTGCTGCAGGGTGGCGCGCATGAGCAGCACGTCGGCGGGTGCGGTCACGGCGTCCGGCCAGGCACGCAAGGCGGCGAGTGCGAGGCCGGCAAAGCGCGGATCACCCGCCGCGCGGGCCTGCTCGAGACCGCGCCTGGCCGCCGACACGGCGAGCGCCGCGTCGTCCGGGCGCTCGGCGAGTTGCTTGCGCAGGCGACGATCTTCGTCGCGACGACCCGACGACGCGGGCAGCACCTCGATCACCTGATCGTCGCGAACCGGGATGATCGGCTCGGCACGGGGGCCTGGACCTAGGCAGGACAAGAGAAGACCAGCGGCGACAGCCCCGGCCCGGATCCAACGGAGGTCCATGCTTCGCTCCTGGGAGGCGCACGCCAGCGCGCGCGCCTCGCCGTTGTCAATCGACCGGCTGCGGCTCGCTGGTCTCGTCGGAAGGAGGCGTGACCGTGCTCGTGTCGACAGGCTCGAGAACGTCAGCCGTGGCAGTCGGCGTCGCGACCAGCTCCTTCAGGAAGGCGATCCAGCCGTTGATCGACTGGCTCGCGCTCGCCGGCACCTGGCTCGTCGGCGGCGGCACGCCGACGAAGTCGCTGCCGCCGCAGGCCGCGGCGAGCGCGGTGACGGCGAGTGCGGCGATAAAGAGTTTCGTCCTCATGCTGTGCTCCTTCATTGGGCGCCCGGTAGCGGAGTGGCCAGATACGGGAAGCCGGAAAGCAGCGAGGCGTTGCCCTTGACCTTCGGGCCGGCCTGGTCGACGCCGTCGTGGAGGTTGTAGACCAGCGCGCCCAGAGGCACGACGTTCGGATTGCAAGCCGTGCCGAAGCCATACGTATTGCCGGCACCATTGGCCTCGCAGAGGCCTCCCATCACGGCGACCAGAGAGATATCCACCACGTCGTCGTTCGGACGACGGCCGTTTGGATAGCCGGCCAGATCGGTACCGCCGGCGAGCAGGCCCCCGAGCAGGCCGAGTCGATTTTGCGACGCGTAGGGCGTCGCAGCGATCGCCGTGTTCAGCCGCAGCATCTCGGAGGCAACCCCCGTGGCCGGCGACGCGGTGAACGCCTTCGGCTGATTGACGCCCGGGATGCCCGTGAGAAACGTCGTCACCAGGTCATTGCGCGGGAAGTTCGTCGGCGAAATTCCCGGCGTCGACAGCGCGATCTCAATCAGCTTAGGCAGCGTCGGGTTGGTCACGTAGGTTGCGAACTGGGCATCGTCCTTCGGCTTGGAGTTGTTGAACTTGTCCTTGTCCGGCAACCCGATCACGACTTCGTTGACCAGCGGCATGCCGAGCCGCGAGACCTGGGTCCAGGCACCGCCAGCGAGCGTCGAGGTCTGGTAGCCGGTCTTCGGCGCGGCGCTCAGCAACTGTCCCTGGCGAAGACTCGCCGTCGTCCAGGCGCCGATGACCGGATCGGTTCCGGCCGTCAGGCACGAGGCGGGCACTTCGAGCGCGAGCGTCGTCACGTTCTTGTCCATCAGGCTGTCCGTTCCCGCGTCCTTCATCGTCGGATCGAGCAGGAAGGCGGCCTCGGCCGGAGTGAAGTCGGCAGCGCCCGGAACGTTGACGAGGTCGAAGATGACGCCGAGGTTCACCGCAAACGGATCCTTGCGCTGGCCGACGAAGACCTTGCCCGGCGCCGAGCATCCCGGAAGGGTGACGTTGTAGATGAACTGCGACGCGTACGCGGCGTAGTTCGGAATCGTCTTCGTTCCGATGTTGTCGGAGGGCTTCGTGAACGTCGCGCCGCCACCGGAGACGTTCGTCACCGCGGCCGCGCCCCCGGTCCTGCGGTCGCCCCGGACCATGGTCACGGTGTACGACTCCGTCACGTTGAGGTTCGGATCGTTGTCCGCGCTGACCTGGCCGGACTGAGTCAACGGGATCGGCACCGTCGACCCGTTGATCGGCAGCGCCGTGCCCCGCAGAGTATTCTTGAAACGGAACTGGAAGGTGATGTCTTCCTTGCCGTCGCCGTTGTTGTCGATGTGGATCTCGTACAGCGCGTTCGGATCCAGCTTGAAGTAGTTCGGGCCGCCGTAGGCGTCCTGCAGCGGCAGGTAGTTGGCGATCAGCGTGACGTAGCCGCTGCGCCCGGGCTCGTAGCTGTTGAACATGTAGAAGTCGGTTCCGTCGACCTTCGGAGTCGCCGTGATCGCGGGCGCCTCACGGTGGCTCGACGCCTGCGCCGGCAAGCCGGCAAGGCCGTACAGGGCGCCGACCGCTGCCAGCACGGGCAGCAGGCGGACGGTTCGGGCGGTGGCTGCTCTCATGGTGTTCCTCGCTCCTCGATGAATGAACCAGGGAGCCGGCCGACCCGATCTCCCGCTGACGAACGCGCCGAGGCGCAACGTCGCTGATCCAGTACGCGCCGCGCCTTGGTCCGGATGCATGGGGCGACGGAAACCGCTGTCTCGCCGCCGGCGCTGTCCCTTCCCCTGCAGCACCGCCGTGACGCTGGTAAGGTGCGGCACCGAGCCGCGACCAAGCGCTATCGACCCGCCCCTGGGAGTACCGCGTGAAACTCTTCGCCTTCGACCTCCGCCCGGCGCGCCGCGGCCCCGCCATCGCGATGGCGATGGCCGGCCTCGCCGCCTTGCCCATGCCGGCGCGCGCCGGCGAAGCCTGCATCGCAAGGAGCCCCGCCGGCGTGACGCCGGTCGTCGAGCTCTATACCTCCGAGGGCTGCAACTCCTGCCCGCCTGCCGATCGCTGGCTGTCGCGGCTCAAGGCCGACCCCGGTGTTGTCGCGCTGGCGTTCCACGTCGACTACTGGGATCGCCTGGGCTGGAAGGATCGCTTCTCGAGCCCGGCCTTCACCAGCCGGCAGGCGAGCCAGCAGGCGAGCAACGGCGCGCGCTTCAGCTACACCCCCCAGGTCGTCATCGACGGCAAGGACAGCAAGGACTGGCCCACGACCGCGGCGCTCGGGACGGCACGGCCCGCCGCGCCGGTCGAGCTGGCGCTCGCCCGCGACGGCGAGCAAGTCACCGCGACCGTCGTCGCGACGGCGCGCGCGCCGAAGCGGCTCGCCGCGTACTGGGCCGTGACCGAGCAGGGACACGTCACCGCCGTCAAGGCCGGCGAGAACGAGGGCGCCACGCTGCACCACGACTTCGTCGTTCGCGAATACCGGCCGGTGCCGGCGTGGACGACGTCCGCCGAGGCGCGCCGCACGATCACGTTCGACCTGCCCGGCGCCGGCGACGCAGCGCATCCGCGCCAGGTCAACCTAGTCGTCGTCGACGCCGACACCGGTCGGCCGGTGCAGGCGTTGAAGATCGGCTGCTGAACATGCGGAGTCCGGCGATCGCGTCGTTCGCCGCCGCCTCGCGGTGGCAGGCGGATTCAAGGGCAGCCCGGCGGGTGTCGCGTCGCTAGCCGGTCGCTCGCAAGGCGGCGCGCAACTCGGCGCCGATCTCGGGCTTGCCGGCGAAAGGATCGGTCGGGTTCCTGGCCTGGACGATGTCTTCGAGGCGCGTCTGCACGCTGGCCAGCGACTTCGGGTGGCTGTAGATGTAGAAGCGGCTGGCCTCGATTGCAGTGAAGACCATCTGCGCAACGTCGGCCGCGCTGATCTTGCCGCTGCTGACGGCGCGATTGGTCATCGCCTTGCCGATCAGCTGGCTCTTCGTCGGCTTGTCGGCGGCGCGCAACGCGTCGGGGCGATTGCGCTGACTCTCCGTGATTCCGGTCGGCACGAAGAACGGGCACAGCACCGAGGCGCCGATCTGGTCGGTGACCAGGCGCAGATCCTGGTACAGCGTTTCGCTCAGCGACACGACGGCGTGCTTGCTGACGTTGTAGACGCCCATGTTCGGTGGGTTGAGGAGCCCCGCCATCGACGCCGTGTTGACGATGTGTCCTTCGTAGCCCGGGTCCTTGGCGGCGGCTTCGAGCATCATCGGCGTGAAGACGCGAACCCCGTGCGCGACGCCCATCACGTTGACTCCGATCACCCATTCCCAGTCGGCCAGCGTGTTCTCCCAGATCAGGCCGCCGGCGCCGACGCCAGCATTGTTGAAGACGAAGTGCGGCGCGCCGAAGCGGGCGAAGACGGAGCGGCCGAGCGCTTCCACCTCGGCGGCCTTGCTCACGTCGAGGCGCTGCGCGAGCACCTTCGCGCCGAGCGACGCGATCTCGGCCGCCGCGCGTTCCAGGGCATCGGCCTGCACGTCGGCCATGACGACGTTCATGCCGCGACGCGCGGCGATGCGCGAGGCCTCGAGGCCGAAGCCCGATCCCGCGCCGGTGATGACGGCCGTGCGGCCGGCGAAGTTCTTCATGGTCCTTCTTTCTTCGGCGGCTGCGCCTTGACGTGGAATCCGATGCGGGGAAAGTGGACGTGGACCGTTCCGGCGCGCTCGTCGCTGCGCTCGACGACCGACTCCTCGTCGTCGAGGCCGACCAGCGCGCCGACGACCTCGTCGTGGGCATAGTCTGCGGGAACGACGCTGACGGTCGTTCCCGCTTCGATGCCGGCATCCGGCGCCATGACGCAGCGCGCGTGGCCGCTCGCGCCGTGCGCCAGGGCGATCGCCGCGCCGCTCGAGAGCGGCTCGGGCTCGCCGTGGCCGAAGGCGGCGACGCGTTCGTACCAGGCGCGCACGCCGGCGAAGGGAGCCAGATTCGCGGCGACGGGCGGGGCGCGGCGCATGAACCAGATCGATTGCGCCGCCGAGAAGTCGGCGATGCAGGGCAAGGCGCCCAGCAGGAAGGGCCGCGAGTCGGCGAGCAGCGCCTCGAGCCGGCCGAGATAGCTGCGCAGCGTCGAAGCGGCGTCGTGCAGCGGCGCGCGCCGCAGCGCCGGAGACATCGCTGCCCGATCGGCAGCGAAGGCGCGCAGGAATTCCGGCGGTGCGCCTGCAAAGATATGAGCGGCGCCGGCCGGCTGCATCGTGAACGGAACCGCCGTCCAGAACAGCTGCTGGTCGGCCCACTGCGCGACGATCTCGTCGAGGCCGCGCGTCATCTCGGGATAGAGCGGCGGCTCGGGAACCAGGCGGTCGATGACCTTGCACATCAGCGCCGAGTCGCAATAGACGTCGGCCCCGATCTGCATGAAGGGAGTGCGGCGGTAGCCGCCGGTCAGGGCGACGGCGTCCGGCTTCGGCAGCATGACCGGCACGTCGACCGAGCGCCAGCGCATGCGTTTCATTCCGAGGACGAGCCGGACCTTCTCGGAAAACGGCGAGCCGGCGTAGTGATGCAGGACGATGTCGCTCATGGTCGTCCTGGTTGCGGCGGTTCCGTGCGGACTTCGGCCCACATCGCCTCAGACGAGCTTGACCAGCTGCTTGCCGAAGTTCTTCCCCTTCAGCAGGCCGAGGAACGCAGCGGGTGCCGCCTCGATTCCGGTGGCGACGGTCTCGCGATACTTGAGCTTGCCGGTGGCGACGAGCATGCCGAGCTCCTGCAACGCCTCGGGCCAGACGTCCATGTGCTCGCTGACGATGAAGCCTTCGACCGTCAGGCGGGACTGCAGGAGGAGCTGCGGCTGCTGCAAGGGAATCGGCTCGCCGTTGTAGCCGCTGATCATGCCGCACAGGGCGATGCGGCCGAATGCGTTCATTCGCGCCAGCGTGGCATCAAGAACGACGCCGCCGACATTCTCGAAGCAGCCGTCGACACCTTCCGGTGTCGCGTCCTTCAACGCTGCGTAGAGCGCCTTCGGGTCGCGATGCGCCTTGTAGTCGACGCAGGCATCGAAGCCGAGCTCGTTCGTGACGTAGGCGCACTTGTCCGTGCCGCCGGCGATCCCGACAGCGCGGCAGCCACGCGTCTTCGCCAGCTGGCCGACCGCGCTGCCGACTGCGCCGCTCGCGGCGCTGACGACGATCGTCTGCCCGGCCTTCGGCTGGCAGATCTTCATCAGCCCGTACCAGGCGGTGACGCCGGGCATGCCGACGGCGCCGAGATACGCGGAGAGCGGAATGCGCGACACGTCGACCTTGCGCAGCACGCCCGGCATCGTCGCGTCGATCAGCGCGTACTGCTGCCAGCCGCCCATGCCGACGACGCTGTCTCCGACCCGGTAGCCCGGGTGCCCCGAGGCGACGACCTCGCCGACCGTGCCGCCCTGCATCACCTGGTCGAGCGGCTGCGGCAGCGCGTAGCTCTTCGCGTCGTTCATGCGGCCGCGCATGTACGGGTCGAGGCTCAGGAAATGGTTGCGGACCAGCACCTGCCCGTCTTTCGGCTCGCCCAGCGGCGCTTCGACGAGCCTGAAATTGCCGGTGCTCGCCTCGCCCTCGGGACGCGACACGAGATGGATCTGCTTGTTGATGCTGGCCATGGATGTCACCTTTCCCTCAGTCGGATGCGCCGACGCGCTGGATACGCCTGCCGCCCGCCGGCAGACCCTTGAGAAACTTGAACGTGCCGGTCGCGTGGGCCACGAGCTGGCCATCGCCATCCTCGATCGACGCTTCGCAAAATGCCATCGATGCAGTGCGGTGCAGGCGGCGGCCGATCGCGACGAGACGGCCGAGACCCGGCCGCATGAAGCTGGTCTTCATCTCGACCGTGACGACGCCCGAGTGCTCGACGACGCCGTCGTCGCCCGGGCTGCGCGCGGCATGCGCCATCGCCACGTCGAGCAGCGTCATCGTCACGCCGCCGTGCGCCACGCTCCAGGAGTTGCAGAGCTCGTCGCGCAACTGCAGCGCCAGCTCGGCTTCGCCCTTCTCGAAGCGCAGCAGCTCCATGCCGAGCAGATCGACGAAGGGGATCGGTACGCGGAACTTCATGGCCCGGCGCCGGGCCGCCCCAAGTGCGGCCGGCCTTGCGGGCCGCGGCGTTGCGAGACGCAACGCCTCCTCGTGCCGTCCATGCCGGCGCAGGCCGGCATGGAACCGCGGCACTCGGCCCCCTCGGGGGGCAGCGACCGAAGGGAGCGCCGGGGCATCATGCCGCGATGATCGCGGAGACGCCGCCGTCGACCGGCAAGATCTGCCCGGTGATGTGCTTGCCCGCCTGCGAGGCGAACAGCAGCGTCGCTCCCTTCAGGTCGTCGTCGTCGCCGATGCGCAACAGCGGCGCGTGAGCGGCCAGGCTCGCCGCGCCGATCCGCTCGATCGTTCCCTTGGTCATCTTGCTCGGGAACATGCCGGGCGCCAGGGCGTTGACGTTGATGTTGTACTTGCCCCATTCGCCGGCCAGCGTGCGCGTGAAGTTGACGACGGCGGCCTTGCTCGTGTTGTAGGCGACCATCGTCATGTCGGCGCTGTTGCCGGCCAGTCCGGCGATCGAGGCGACGTTGATGATCTTGCCGTTCTTCCTCGGGATCATGCTGTGCTTGCCGATGGCCTGGCTCATGAGGAAGATCGAGCGGATGTTCAGGTTCATCACCTTGTCCCAGGCCTCGAGCGGGTGATCCTCGGCCGGCGCGCCCCAGGTCGCCCCGGCGTTGTTGACGAGGATGTCGACGTGACCGAGCCGGGCGATCGCATCCTGCGTGACGCGGACGATCTCGCTCGGTTGGCTCGCGTCGGCCGCGATCCAGATCGCGTCGATCCCCTGGTGCTTCAGCAGCGCGGCAGACTCCTCGAGGTCACCGGCCTTGCGCGACGTGAGCATGACGCGCGCTCCGGCCTCGCCGAGTGCTTCGGCCATCTGCAGGCCGAGGCCGCGCGAGCCGCCGGTGACGAGCGCGGTCTTGCCGGAAAGATCGAACAGCGTGCGGACGTTCGTGCTCATGGTCTTCGGGTCTCCGTGAAAGGGGCGGGTCCGGGCCGAACCCGGGTCAGCGATCCTCGCTCGCCTCCATTCGCGAGCGAACCCAGATCAGTATCGTTCCCGCGACCGCCAGCGCCGCGCCACAGGCCAGCATGGCCCAGCCGAACGCCTGGCCATTGCGCTCGAGCGCAATACCGACGCCGACGCCGAACAGGCCGCCGTAGATCGCGGTCCAGACGAGCGTGTCGACGCGCGACGCGGGGACGTTCAAAACGACTCCTCGGCCAGCGTCCTGCAGGTGTCGTCGCGGGTCTCGACGACGCCGAGCCAGGCCGCGACCTTTGGCAGTTCGTAGTGGAAGAAGTAGCGACAGGCGGCGAGGCGCCCGCGTTGCGCGGCATCGCTCCCGGCCGCGGCCGCGCAGGCGGCGACGTCAAGCCAGATCCAGGCCAGGACGACGTGGCCGAAGGCCTGCAGGTACGGGGTGGCGTTGGCGAGCGCGTCCTGCGGCGATCCGGTCGACCAGGCCGCGCGCGTCGCCGCCTCCAGGTGATCGGCCGTACGGGCGAGCGATTGCGCGTGGTCCGCCAGGGCAACGCTTTGCGACGCGCTTGCGATCGTCGCGTCGATCGTGCGTCGCAGCAGCGCGAGCCCGGCGCCGCCGTCCATCACGACCTTTCGCCCGAGCAGGTCGAGCGCCTGGATGCCGTGCGTGCCTTCATGGATCATGTTCAGGCGGTTGTCTCGCCAGTACTGCTCGACCGGAAAGTCGCGCGTGTAGCCGTAACCGCCGAGCACCTGGATCGCCAGGCTGTTCGCCTCGAGGCACCATTCGCTCGGCCAGCTCTTGGCGATAGGCGTCAGCACTTCGAGAAGCAGTTTGGCGCGTGCCCGGCCTTCGTCGTCGCCTGTATTGAGCTCGTCGACGAGACGCGCGCAATACAGCTCGAGCGCGAGCGCGCCCTCGCAATAGCTCTTCTGCGCCAGCAGCATGCGCTTGACGTCGGCGTGCTCGATGATGGGCACCTGCGGCTTCGACGCGTCCTTGCCGCCGATGCCGATCGGCCGGCCTTGCGGCCGCGTCTTCGCGTAGTCGAGCGAGGCTTCGTAACCGGCGTAGCCGAGCATCGTCGCGCCGAGTCCGACGGCGATGCGCGCCTCGTTCATCATGTGGAACATGCAGCGCAGACCCTCGCCGGGCCGCCCGACGAGGTAGCCCACGGCGCCCGCACCGGCACCGTCCCATCCGCCTCCGGCAGATCCGCGCAGCGGAAACTTGCCCTCGCCGAAGTTGAGCAGCGTGTTCGGGATGCCGCGATAGCCGAGCTTGTGGTTGAGCCCGGCGAGCGACACGTCGTTGCGCTCGCCGGTGAGCTTGCCGTCGATGTCGACGAGCTTCTTCGGAACGATGAACAGCGAAATGCCCTTCGTTCCCGCAACGAGCTTGCCGTCGTCGCCCGGGATCTTGGCGAGCACGAGGTGGATGATGTTCTCGGTGAGCTCGTGCTCGCCGTTCGAGATCCACATCTTGTTGCCGCGCAGGCGGTAGCGCGGCCCGAGCGGGTCGCTTTCGAAATCAGGGCCGTCGGGAGTGGCGCGCGTCGCGATATCGGACAGGCTCGATCCGGCCTGCGGCTCGGAGAGACACATCGTCCCGGCAAAGCGCCCCGAGAACTCGTTCCTCGCGAACACTTCCTGCTGCAGCGGCGTGCCGTGCTTCATCAGCAGGTTCGCGTTGCCGCTCGTCAGCATGGCCCCGCCGCCGACGCCGATGGCCGCCTTCGAGAAGAAGCTGTTCGCCGCCATCCCGACGACGCACGGCAGTTGCATGCCGCCGACCTCGTAGTCCTGCGCCGCTGCGAGCATTCCCGATTCGCAGTACGCCCGGGCCGCGGCGTGGCTCGCCGCAGGCAGGTGCACCTTCTCGCCGTCGAACCAGGGCTCTTCGGTATCGGTCAGGCGATTGAACGGCGCGTACTTCTCGCGCGCGATCCGCTCGCAGGTGTCGAGCACCGAATCGAAGGTCTCGCGCGAGTGGTCGGCGAAGCGCGGTCGCGAGCGCAACGACTCGACGTCGAGCCAGTCGTTGAGCAGGAAGTCGACGGTCTGACGGTAGCTCATGTTGCCCTCGCGCGCGGCGACATGCCCGCGTCGTTGCCGGGCCCGAGCCCGAAGTGCTCCAGTGCGGCGACGGCAACCGGGCCGCCCCATTCCTGGACGAAGTGGCCGCCTTCGGCGACTTCGAGCGGCGGCGGACAGCCGCGGATCGTCTTCTGCAACGTCCGCATCGGCGCTTCCCCCAGGACCGGATCGCGCATGCCGATCGCCATGAAGCTTTGCCCGGTCCAGCACTCGCGCCAGAACGCTCCGGCGGCGCGGCTGAGCGCCGCCCCGGGCGCGTCGTCGCCATCGGGAACGAGGTTGGGAAAGGCACGCAGCGCTGCCTTGTAGCTCGGGTCGGGGAACGGCGCGTCGTACGCAGCGACCTCGGCCGCGCTGAGGCTCGGCTTGCCGCGCTGGATCAGCTTGCCCACGGGCAGATCGACCTGGCTGTTCGAATACGCCCGCCACTGCCGGAAGCCTTCCGTGACCTGGCCGGTGCCGAGCCCCGTGTTCATGACGAGAAGGCGGGTGAAGCGATCGGACATCTCCTGTGGCAGCGTCAGCCCGAGTAGGCCGCCCCAGTCCTGGCAGACGAGAAGGATGTCGCGCAGATCGAGCCGCTCGACGAAGCGAAGCAGGATGTCGCGGTGCCGCTCGAAGCTGTGCCAGGCAGCGTCGGCCGGCTTGTCGGAGCGGCCGAAGCCGACGAGATCGGGCGCGACGACGCGCAGCCCGGCCGCAGCGAACGCCGGGATCATGTGCCGGTACAGGTAGCTCCACGACGGGTTGCCGTGCAGGCAGAGCGCCGTCGCCCGCGGCGGCGTCGCCGCGCCTTCGTCGAGATAGTGCAGGCGCAGCCCGGCGAACCCGGCGAGATCGTCGACGTAGTTCGGCGCGAACGGGAAGGCCGGCAGGCCGACAAAGCGTTCGTCGGCGGTGCGCAGGACGTCCATGGCCGGCCTAGAGGACCTCGAACACTCCCGCTGCCCCCATGCCCCCGCCGATGCACATCGTCACGACGACCCTCTTCGCGCCGCGACGCTTTCCTTCGATGAGCGCCGCGCCGGTGAGGCGCTGGCCGCTGACGCCGTAAGGATGGCCGACCGCGATCGCGCCGCCGTTGACGTTGAGCTTGTCCATCGGAATGCCCAGCGTGTCGGCGCAATAGAGCACCTGCACGGCGAAGGCTTCGTTGAGCTCCCACAAGTCGATGTCGGCGACCGTCAGGCCGAGGCGCTTGAGCACCTTGGGAACGGCGAAGACCGGGCCGATTCCCATCTCGTCGGGCTCGCAGCCGGCGACTGCGAAGCCGAGGAAACGGCCGAGCGGCTTCAGGCCGCGCTGCTCGGCGAGCTTCTCGTTCATGACGACGACTGCTCCCGCACCGTCGCTGAACTGGCTGGCGTTGCCGGCCGAGATGACGCCGCCCGGAATCGCCGGCTTGATGTCCTTGATCCCTTCGTAGGTCGTTCCCGCGCGGATGCCTTCGTCAGCGCTGACGGTGACTTCCTTGGTGCGCAGGCCCAGCACCGCGTCGGCGACTCCGGCGAGCACGGTGATCGGCGCGATCTCGGGCTCGAACTTGCCGGCGTCGCGTGCGGCGGTCGCCTTCTGCTGGCTCGCCGCGCCGTAGCGGTCCATGCGCTCGCGCTCGATCTTGTAGCGCTTGGCGACCTGCTCGGCCGTCTGCAGCATGTTCCAGTAGATCGTCGGCTTGTGCTCGACGAGCCACGACTCGTGGATCATGTGCCGGTTCGCCTCGTTCTGGACGCACGAGATGCTCTCGACGCCGCCGGCGACGACTATGTCGTTCTCGCCGGCAATGATCCGCTGCGACGCCATCGCGATCGCCTGCAGGCCGCTCGAGCAGAAACGGTTCACGGTCATGCCGCTGGTCGTGATCGGCAGGCCGGCACGCAGGGCGATCTGGCGCGCGATGTTGCTGCCCGTGGCACCCTCAGGCGTCGCGCAGCCCATGATCACGTCGTCGACTTCGGCCGCGTCGATGCCGGCGCGCTCGACGGCGGCCTTGACCACGTGGCCGCCCAGCGTCGCGCCGTGAGTCATGTTGAAAGAACCCTTCCAGCTCTTGGCGAGCGGCGTGCGGGCGGTCGAGACGATGACGGCGCTGGTCATGGCGTGTGCTCCTCTACGGATCAGTTGAACGACTTGCCTTCGGCCGCGAGCCGGGACAGCAGGGGCGCCGGCTTCCAGAACGCGGCGTCGTCGTGCGGGTTGGCGGCAAAGCGCTTCATCGCCTGGACGACGTTGAAGAGCCCGCGCGTGTCGGCGTAGTTCATCGGCCCGCCGCGATAGAGCGGAAAGCCGTAGCCCGTGAGATAGACCATGTCGATGTCGCTGGCGCGCTGCGCGATCCCCTCGTCGACGATCTTCGCGCCCTCGTTGACGAGCGCGTAGACGAGGCGATGCACGATCTCGTCGTCGCCGATCTTCCGCGGCACGATGCCGAGCTCGGCGCGGTACTTCTCGATCATGTCGGTGACGACCTTGCTCGGGATCGCGTCGCGCTTGCCGGGCACGTAGTCGTACCAGCCGGCGCCCGTCTTCTGGCCGAAGCGACCCATCTCGCACAGCAGGTCGGCGGTCTTGCTGTAGCGAATGTCTGGCTTCTCGACATAGCGGCGCTTCCTGATGTACCAGCCGACGTCGTTTCCGGCCAGGTCGCCCATGCGAAACGGCCCCATCGCCATGCCGAACTTCTCCATCGCCTTGTCGACCTGCTCGGGCGTCGCGCCCTCTTCGAGCAGGAAGCCGGCCTGGCGCGAATACTGCTCGATCATGCGATTGCCGATGAATCCGTCGGTGACGCCCGAGACGACGCAGGTCTTCTTGATCTTCTTGCCGAGCGCCATCACGGTCGCCAGCACGTCCTTGGCGGTCTTGGCGCCGCGCACGACCTCGAGCAGCTTCATGACGTTGGCCGGGCTGAAGAAGTGCATCCCGATCACGTCCTGCGGCCGCTTCGTGAACGACGCGATCTTGTCGACATTGAGCGTCGAGGTATTGCTGGCGAGGATCGCACCCGGCTTCATCACCTCGTCGAGCGTCTTGAAGACCTGTTCCTTGACGCCCATGTCCTCGAAGACGGCCTCGATGACGAGGTCGGCGTCCTTGAGGTCGTCGTACTTGAGCGTCGTCGTCAGCAGCGCCATGCGCTCGTCGAGCTTGTCCTGCTTCAGCTTGCCCTTCTTGACCTGCGCCTCGTAGTTCTTGCGCATGATGCCGGTGCCCTTGTCGAGCGCTTCCTGCTTCATCTCGAGCATGACGACGGGGATGCCGGCGTTGAGGAAGTTCATGGCGATGCCGCCGCCCATCGTTCCTGCGCCGATCATCGCGACCTTCCTGATCTCGCGCAGCGGCGTGTCGGCGGGAACGTCGGCGATCTTGCTCGCCGCGCGCTCGGCCATGAAGACATGGCGCAGCGCCTTCGATTCAGGCGACACCATGAGCGACATGAAGAGCTCGCGCTCGACCTTCATGCCGTCGTCGAACTTCATCTTCGCCGAGGCGGCGACGGCGTCGATGCACTTCAGCGGCGCCGGGAAGTTCTTCGCCATCGCGCCGACCGTGTTGCGCGCGAACTGGAAGTAGGCGTCGGCGTTCGCGTACTCGACCTTCAGGTCGCGCACCAGCGGCAACGGGCGCACGGCCGCCTTCTCGCGCGCATAGGCGACCGCGGCGGCGACGACGTCGCCTTCGGCGATCTTGTCGAAGAGCTTTTGCCCCAGCTGTTTGGCGAGCAGCTCGCTCTTCACCGCCTCGCCGCTGACGATCATGTTCAGCGCCGTCTCGACGCCCAGCACGCGCGGCAGCCGCTGCGTTCCGCCGGCGCCCGGAAGGAGGCCGATCTTCACCTCGGGAAGCGCCACCTGCGTTCCCGGCGACGCGACCCTCCAGTGGCAACCGAGCGCGAGCTCGAGGCCGCCGCCCATCACGACGCTGTGCACGGCGGCGACGACCGGCTTCGTGCTCGCCTCGAGTGCCGCGATCACCGACAGCAGGTTCGGCTCGGCCGTCGCCTTCGGCGATCCGAACTCGCGGATGTCGGCACCGCCCGAGAAGGCCTTGCCGGCGCCGGTGAGGACGATCGCCTTCACCGCGTCGTCGCCGAGCGCCCGCTCCAGTCCGTCCAGGATGCCGAGCCGTGTTTCGTAACCCAGCCCGTTGACCGGCGGGTTGTCCATCGTGATGACGGCGACGTCGCCGCGAACTTCGTAGTTGCCGCTCATGGTGTGCCCTCGACAATGCCCACGGCCCAGGCGCCGGAGGCGAAAAAGAACGTTCGTTCGATTCTAGGCCGCCGCCCTCGAAAACCGCTGTCCCAGCGGCGACAACGAGGGCTTTCGCTCCGCGCCGGTCAGACCTCCAGCCACTCCTTGCGAACCTCGGAATTGGCGCGCAAATCGGTCGGCGTTCCCTCGAAGACGATCGCGCCGTGGCCCATGACGTAGCAGCGCTCGGAAATCTCCAGCGCGATCGTCAGCTTCTGCTCGACGAGGAGGACCGAGACGCCGCGGCTCTTCAACGTCTTCAGGTACTCGGCGACGAGCTCGACGATCTTCGGCGCGAGGCCCTCGGTCGGCTCGTCGATCATGATCAGGTCGGGATCGCCCATCAGCGTCCGGCATAGCGTCAACATCTGCTGTTCGCCGCCGGAGAGGACGCCGGCTTCCGTATGCTCGCGCTCCTTCAGGCGCGGGAACATGCGATAGATGTCATCGAAGGACCAGCGCGGGGTCCTCTTGCCTCTCTCCTTGCGTGTCTTCTCGCCGAGGCGAAGGTTCTGGTGGACAGTGAGCTTGGGAAAGATGTCGCGGTTCTCCGGCACGTAGCCGACGCCGCGATGCGCGATCCTGAAGGCTTTCTGGCCGATGATCTCCTGGCCGCGCAGCATGATCGAGCCCTCGCCATGAACCAGGCCCATGATCGTGCGCACTGTCGTCGAGCGGCCGGATCCGTTGCGGCCGAGCAGCGCCACGATCTCGCCTTCGCCGACGGTCATGTCGACGCCGTGCAGGATATGGCTCTTCCCGTAGTAGGCGTGCAGGTTCGCGAGGCGCAGCATGGAAGATCTCTTCAGTGGGCGCCGGACGCCTGATGATCGGCCAGCACCGAGCCGAGGTACGCTTCCTGGACACGTGGGTTGGCACGAACCGCGGTCGGAACGTCGAAGGCGATGACCTCGCCGTAGACGAGCACCGCGATCTTGTCGGCAAGGCCGAAGACGACACCCATGTCGTGCTCGACCGTGAGCAGCGTCTTGCCGACCGTCACTTCGCGGATCAGCTCGATGAAGCGCGCCGTCTCGCTCTTGCTCATGCCGGCGGTCGGCTCGTCGAGGAGGACGACGTCGGCACCGCCGGCGATCGTGACGCCGATCTCGAGGGCGCGCTGCTCGGCGTAGGTGAGATTCATCGCCAGCGTGTCGCGCTTGTTCTGCAGTCCGATCATCGCCAGCAGTTGCGTCGCGCGTTCGTTGGCGTCGCGCAGGTCGGCGAGAAACTTCCAGAACGCGTAGCGGTAGCCCATCGACCAGAGCAGACCGCAGCGCAGGTTCTCGAACACCGACAGGCGCCCGAAGATGTTCGTGATCTGAAAGCTCCGTGCCAATCCCATCCGGTTGATCTGGTAGGGGAGCAGGCCTTCGATGCGCTTTCCGTTGAGCAGGATCTGCCCGCTCGTCGGGCCGAAGCGGCCGCTGATGAGATTGAAGAGGGTCGACTTGCCGGCGCCGTTCGGGCCGATGATGCCGACGCGCTCGCCCGGCGCCACGGCGAGGTTGGCGCCGCGAATGATCTCGGTCTTGCCGAAGGACTTGCGCAGATCCTTCAGCTCGACGGCGTACGGGGTCGCCGTCAAGACGCCCGCTCCTTGAGCGCCACCGCGGCTTCGATCTCGCCCTCGATCGTTTCCCAGGCCAGGACGAATCGCCGTCGCACGACCTCGAAGACGACAAAGCCGACGGCTGCGACGGCCAGAGCGCCGAGCCAGCTCGCCGTGCCCTGCGTGTCGAGAGTGAAGCCGAGGTAGCGCAGTGTCGAACCCGATCCCGACTCGAGCTGGAGGTGGTAGAGCATCTCGATCAGAGCGGCGACGCCGACCAGCATGAACAGCCCGGTCGCGGCGAGCAGCGCATACCAACCCCAGAGCCGATGCAGTTTCTTGTACGCGGCGACACGCACGTTCAGCATGATCAGGCTGGCGATGCCGCCCGGTGCGTACATCACCATGAACAGGAAGATCAGGCCGAGGTAGAGCTGCCACGCCTGCGTCAATTCCGAGAACAGCGCGAAGCCGAGCACCATCAGCACGGCGCCGATGATCGGCCCGAAGAAGAAAGTCGCACCGCCCAGAAACGTGAAGAGGAGGTACAGGCCCGAACGCCCGGAGCCCACCACTTCGGCGGTCGCGATTTCGAAGTTGAGCGCATACATGCCGCCGGCGACTCCGGCGAAGAAACCGGCGACGATGAACGAGAAGAAGCGTACGCGCTGCGTGCTGTAGCCGATGAACTGGACGCGCTCCGGATTGTCCCGCGTCGCGTTGAGCATGCGGCCGAGCGGCGTACGCGTGAACGCGTACATCGCGACGGTGCAGACGAGCGTGTAGATCGCGATCAGGTAGTAGACCTGGATCTGCGTTCCGTAGGTGATGCCGAGGATCGGCTGGCCGACGACGCGATTCGCCGAGACGCCGCCCTCGCCACCGAAGAACTCGGGGATCATGAGCGACATCGCGGTGACGAGCTCGCCGATGCCGAGGGTGATCATCGCGAACGGCGTGCCGGCCTTCTTCGTCGTCACATAGCCGAGGACGACGGCGAATCCCATTCCGGCGACGCCGCCGACCAGCGGAATCAGGCTGACAGGCACCGGGAACGAGCCGTCGCCGATGCCGAGCAGCGCGTGCATCGCCACGAAGGTTCCGAGCCCGGTGTAGACGGCGTGCCCGAAGCTCAGCATGCCGCCCTGCCCGAGCAGCATGTTGTACGAGAGGCAAGCGACGATCGTGACGCCGATCTGGGTCAGGATCGAGCGGTCCAGGTTGCTCGTGAAGACCAGCGGTGCGAGCACGAGTAGCAGTGCGTAGCCGCCCCAGACGACGATGCGGCCGGTGTCGAACCGGCGCCGCGCAGCTGTCGTCGTCGCGGGGGTTGCGGTCGCTTTCATTCAGTCTTCACGCGTGCCGAGCAGGCCCTTGGGCCGGAAGATCAGCATCAGGACGAGGAGCAAATAGGGAAGGATCGGCGCCACCTGGGAAACGCTCAGCTTAAGCAGCGAATAGTTCGCCATCCCGGGTGAAACGGGCAGGTGCAGCGCCTCGGCAACGCTCATCAGCGAGTAGTCGAAGCCGATCGCGAAGCTCTGGACGATGCCGATGAAGAGCGCGGCGATGAACGCGCCGGCCAGCGACCCCATGCCGCCGACGACGACGACGACGAAGATCACCGAGCCGACCGCCGCCGCCATCGCCGGCTCAGTGACGAAGGTGAAGCCGCCGATCACGCCGGCCAGACCGGCGAGCGCCGAACCGGCGCCGAACACGAGCATGAAGATGCGCGGCACGTTGTGGCCCAGCGCCTCGACCATCTGGGGATGCGTGAGCGCACTCTGGATGACGAGACCGATCCGGGTGCGCGTGAGCATCAGCCACAGCGACACCAGCATCGCCAGCGCGACCAGCATCATGAAGCCGCGCGTGGCCGGGAACGGCGAGCAGACGATGCGCACCGCCGCGTCGGCGGCCGAGCACATCGCTGCCGGCGCGGCGCCCCAAAGGACGTGCAGGCCGTCGACCGAGGAGTTGATGATGGTGAAGGCCGGGCCGCGCAGCGATTCGGGCGGCAGGAACTCGACCGCCGTGCGCCCCCAGATAAGCTGCACGAGCTCGGTGACGACGAACGCCAGCCCGAAGGTGATGAGCAATTCGGGCACGTGCCCGAACTTGTGCACGCGCCGCAGGGAGTAGCGCTCGAAGAGCGCGCCCAGCACGCCGACCACCAGGGGCGCGATGAACAGTCCCGGCCAGAAGCCGATGACCTTGGCGATCGAGTACGCGATGTACGCGCCGATCATGTAGAAGCTCGCGTGCGCGAAGTTGAGGACGCCCATCATGCTGAAGATGAGGGTCAGGCCCGAGCTGAGCATGAACAGCAGCAAGCCGTAGCTCAGTCCATTGAGCATCGAGATGGTGAAGAACTCCATCGTGCGCGCTTGACGAGTGCGGTGGAAAAAAGGCGAGGCCCGAATCGCTCGGGCCCCGTGCGAGAACGCCGTGGTCGATCAGGACGGCGAGGGCCGCTTCATCTGGCAGCTCGTCGGCGTGCTCGACACGTAGTTCGGGTACTCGGCGATCGGAGCGAACGTCATGCCGGTGTTCTCGGCGCTGTACGGGTACTTGGCGCTGGTCTTTTCCCAGATCGCGACGTAGAGCGGCTGCTGCAGCTGGTGGTCGCTCTTGCGCATCTCGACGTCACCGCCGAACTCGCTCTTCCACTTCAGCCCTTCCATGGCGAATGCGACCTTCACCGGGTCGGTCGACTTCGCCACCACCATCGCGTTCGAGAGCCCTTCCAGCATGCGGATGATCGCGCCGGTGTAGAAGTCGTCGTTGTACTTGGCCTTGAACCCGGCCATGTCCTTGTCCATCTGGCCGCCCATCGCGTAGTGGCTGTAGGCGACGTAGTAGACCTTGCCCGCGTCGCTCGTGCCGAGCGCCGTCGGCGTGCCGGTGACGGCGGCGTAGTAGGTGTAGAACTTGCCGTTGTAGCCGCCCTCGACCGCCGCCTTGATGAGCAAGGACAGATCGGAGCCCCAGTTGCCGGTGATGACCGAATCGGCGCCGGAGGCTTTGATCTTGGCGATGTAGGGCGCGAAGTCGCGCACCTGGGCGATCGGGTGGAGGTCTTCGCCGACGATCTCGATGTCGGGGCGCTTGCGCTTCAGGTCCTCCTTGGCGTATCTCGCGACCTGCTGGCCGTGCGAGTAGTTCTGGTTCAGCAGGTAGACCTTGTGGATGTCCTTCTGGTCCTTCATGTAGGTGGTCAGGGCTTCCATCTTCATCGTCGTGTCGGCGTCGAAGCGGAACTGCCAGAAGCTGCACTTGCTGTTCGTCAGATCGGGATCGACCGCGGCTTCGTTCAAGTAGACGACTTCCTTGCCGGGGTTGCGCTCGTTGTACTTGTTGATCGCGTCGACCAGCGCCAGCGCCACGGACGAGCCGTTGCCCTGGATGATGTAGCGGATGCCCTGGTCAGTGGCCGACTTCAACGCGTTAAGGCTNTCCGTCGGCGACAGCTTGTTGTCCATGCCGACGATCTCGAACTTGACGCCGGCCGGGTTGTTGGCGTTGAACTTGTCGATAAAGAACTTCCAGCTGTTGAGCTGGTTGTTGCCGACCGGGCCCATCAGGCCCGAGAGCGGGTCGATCCACGCCATCTTGACGACCTCGCCCTGCAACGGCTTTGCCGCGCTCTTGGTGGCTTGGGCGAATGCGCCGGAAACGCCTGCCATGACGATGCTGGCGGCAATGAGTTTGAGTGCGAGCTTCATCTGGATCAATCTCCTGACTGTCGGTTTTTCGAAAGCGAGTCGAGCGTACAAGTCTTTGCGTGCCCGATGCTCAGGGAATCCCCGAAACATAGGCGCGTGTCAAGCAATTGTCCTTGCGCCAAAGCAAGAACCCTGCTGACTACACTCGCGGCAATGGAAGTCTCGGCGACCCCGGCCCTCCCGGAAGCGACCGCCGCCGCGGCGCCACCCGGCCCGTGGACGAATCGCTTCGAACGGCTGGGCGAGGGCTTCTTCTCCCGCCTGGGCGCCGAGCCGTTGCCCGATCCGCACTGGGTCGCGCAAAGCCCCGGCTGCGCCGCCCTCCTCGGGCTTCCCGCCGACTGGTCGCGCCGGCGCGACTGGAACGCCCTGGCCGTCTTCAGCGGCAACGCGATCTGGCCCGGCATGAAGCCGCTGGCGAGCGTCTACAGCGGGCATCAGTTCGGCGTCTGGGCCGGACAGCTCGGCGACGGCCGGGCGCTCTGGCTCGGCGAGCTCGACACGCCCGTGGGGCCGATGGAGCTGCAGCTGAAAGGCTCGGGCCACACGCCGTATTCGCGCATGGGTGACGGCCGCGCCGTGCTGCGCTCGTCGATCCGCGAATTCCTCTGCTCCGAGGCGATGCACGCGCTCGGCGTGCCGACGACCCGGGCACTCTGCGTCACGGGCGCGACGCTGCCCGTGCTGCGCGAGACGGTCGAGACGGCGGCGGTGGCGACCCGCATCGCACCGAGCTTCCTGCGCTTCGGTCACTTCGAGCACTTCGCGAGTCGAGGCGACGCTGCGGCGCTGCGCGCGCTCGCCGATTTCGTCATCGATTGCCACGAGCCCGACTGCCGCGAGCGCGACGATCCGTACGCGGCGCTGCTCGTGCGCGTCTCCGAACGCACAGCCGATCTGATGGCCGACTGGCAATCGGTCGGCTTTTGCCACGGCGTGATGAACACCGACAACATGTCGATCCTCGGCCTGACGATCGACTACGGCCCGTTCGGCTTTCTCGACGCCTTCGACCCCGCCCACATCTGCAACCACTCCGACACGCAGGGCCGCTACGCCTGGGCGCGACAGCCGCAGGTCGCGTTGTGGAACCTGCACGCGCTCGGCCACGCGATGCAGGACCTGGTCGGCTCGGAGGAGGCCCGGCACGACGCCCTGCAGAGCTTCCCGGCACGCTTCGCGACGGCGATGGTCGGGCGCTTCTCGGCCAAGCTCGGTCTCGCTGCGCCCGAGGCTGACGACGCCGCGCTGATCGACGACCTGCTTCGCCTCATGGCTGCGGCGCACGCCGACTTCACGATCACGTTTAGGCGTCTGTCGTCATTCGACGCGTCGGCCGGCGCGAGCAACGATGCGCTGCGCGATCTGTTTCTCGACCGCTTGGCCTTCGACGCCTGGGCCGCGCGCTACGCCGAGCGGCTGCGCCGCGACGCGAGCAGCGACCGCGAACGTGCCTTGCGAATGCAGCGCACCAACCCCAAGTACGTCCTTCGCAATCACCTGGCCGAGGCGGCGATCCGGGCTGCAGAGGATGGAGATTTCGGAGTGACCGAGCGGCTGCACGCGGTCCTGCAGCGCCCATTCGACGAGCAGCCGGAGTCCGCCGTCTATGCCGACTTCCCGCCCGCCTGGGCAGAATCCATCGAGGTGTCGTGTTCGTCATGAGCGATTGCAGAGTCAGGAACCACGCGGCCGCGGAGCCGATCGGCAAGCGCCTGCGCCCACCCGACAGCGATCCATGTCGCCGCGCCAAAGGAGCGCCCGTGAGCCCTGCCGGATCGCACGGCCGCGTGGCGGCGGGATCGAGATGAAGTTCCTTCTCGATTTCCTGCCGATCATCCTGTTCTTCGGCGCGTTCAAGCTCGCCGACCTCAACGCCGACGCCGCGGCGCGATTCGCGACCGAGCACCTGGGCTTCGCCGTCTCCGGCGGCGTCGTCGGCGCCGGCGAGGCGCCGGTGCTGCTTGCCACCGTCGTCGTCATCGCCGCGACGCTGCTGCAGATCTCCTTTCTGCTGCTCACGCGGCGCAAGGTCGACACCATGCTGTGGATCACGTTCGCGCTCGTCGCCGTGCTTGGCGGGGCGACGGTCTGGTTCCACAACCCGACCTTCATCAAGTGGAAGCCGAGCGTTCTGTACTGGGCGATGGGCGTCGTCTTCTGGGCGAGCCAGACGCTCTTCGACAAAAACGTCCTGCAGTCGCTCCTTCGCGAGCAGCTGCAACTGCCGGGCGCGATCTGGAAACGTCTCAACTTCGCCTGGATTGTCTTCTTCGTCCTGATGGGGCTGGCCAACCTCTACGTCGCCTACACCTTCTCGACCTCGACGTGGGCGACCTTCAAGGTGTTCGGGCTGACCGGCCTGATGCTCGTCTTCATGATTGCGCAAGGCGCGTACGTCGCGCGTCACGTCGAGGACGAAGCCGACGCCGGATCGGCGCCCGCGCCCGCGCCCGCGCCGGAAATCGTCGCCGCGGGCAAACGCGAGGCCGTATGAACATCAGCGCCGCCGAGATCGAGACGGCTCTGCGCGCCGCGCTGCAGCCGTCGGCACTCGAGGTGCACGACGACAGCCACCTGCACGCCGGGCACGCCGGCGCCCGCGAGGGCAGGCACTTCAGCGTCCGCATCGTCAGCCCGGACTTCAAAGGCCTGACGCGCTTGGCCCGGCACCGCCTCGTATATGATGCCCTGCACTCCCTGATGCCGCGCGGGATTCACGCCGTCGCCATCGACGCCCGCGGTACCGACGAAGGTTGAATTCCGGCGCGTGCCTCGCCGCGGCCCCCGCCGCTCGGCAACCCCTTTCTAACCAGCCCGAAAGACTTTCATCCATGAAGATGCGTTTTCTTGCCGCCAGCGCAGCGCTGGCCGCCGTCGCGGCGCTGGGCCTCGCCCCGCTCGCCGCCGTTGCCCAGAACATCGCCGTCGTCAACGGCAAGGCGGTGCCGAAGGCGCGCGCCGATGCACTGATCGCCCAGGTGCAGAAGCAGGCGGCCGCGCGTGGCCAGCAACTGCCGCCCGAGATCGACAAGCTCGTCAAGGACAAGGTCGTGACCGACGAAATCCTGACGCAGGAAGCGGAGCGGCGCGGCCTGGCCGCGACCGCCGACTACAAGCAGCAGATGGAGCTGGCTCGGCAGAGCATCCTGATCGGCCTGCTTTCCGCCGATGTCGACAAGAAGGCCACCGTGACCGATGCCGAGATCCAGGCCGAGTACGACAGGCTCAAGGCACAGGCAGGCGGCACCGAATACCGTGCCCGCCACATCCTCGTCGAGAAGGAAGACGAGGCCAAGGCGCTGATCGCGCAACTGAAGGCGGGTGCCAAGTTCGAAGACCTGGCGAAGAAGAATTCGAAGGACCCGGGCTCGGCCGACAAGGGCGGCGATCTCGACTTCGCCAGCGCCGCGGCCTACGTTCCCGAGTTCTCGCAGGCGATGGTGAAGCTACAGAAGGGCGACTACACCGATGTGCCGGTGAAGACGCAGTTCGGCTATCACATCATCAAGCTCGAAGACACGCGCGAGGCGAAGTTCCCGGTGCTGGCCGAGGTGAAGCCGCAGATCCAGCAGCGCCTGGCGCAGCAGAAGGCCGCCGCGCTACGCGACGAGCTCCGCGCCAAGGCGAAGACGGACTACAAGTTCACGAACTAGACTAGTCTAGAGCTGGATGCGCCCGGCCTCAATGCGCAGCTGCTGATCGCAGCGCGCCGCGAGGCCGGGATCGTGGGTGACGAGGACGAGCGTCGTCCCGGTCTCCTGGTTCAGCTCGAGCATCAGCGCCATCACCGTTTCACCGGTCGCGAAGTCGAGGCTCCCGGTCGGCTCGTCAGCGAGCAGGAGCGCCGGCTTGACGACGAAGGCCCGGGCCAGCGCGACGCGCTGCTGCTCCCCGCCGGAGAGCACGCGCGGATAGTGGCGCAGCCGTTCGCCGAGGCCGACCCGCTTCAGCATCTCGGTCGCCAGCGCCCGCGCATCGGCGCGTCCCTGCAGCTCGAGCGGCAGCATCACGTTCTCGAGCGCATTCAGGTTGCCGAGTAGCTGAAAGCTCTGGAAGACGAAGCCGAGGTGTTCCGAGCGCACGACGGCGCGGGCGTCTTCGTCGATCGCGAACAGGTCGATGCCGGCCAGCCGCACCGTGCCTTCACTCGGCGTGTCGAGGCCGGCCATGATCGAGAGCAGGGTGCTCTTTCCGGACCCCGAGGCGCCGACGATCGCGACCGAGCGCTGTCGCTGCAGGGTGAAATCGATGTCGTGGAGAATCGTCAGCGTGCCGGTCGAGTCCTGGACGCGCTTGCTGAGGCGCTCGACGGCGATGATGGGTTCGGACATGGATGGCGTTGGAGTTTCTCGTTCGTGATCTCGCGCCGCTCTTGGCTGGCGCACTGTAGCGCGGCACTCGCCGGCGGCGCCGCGCTCGTCGCGATGCCCTCGGCAGCCGCGGTCGGCGGTGCGCCGAAGAGGATCCTCGTCGTCGGCGACAGCCTGTCGGCCGAATACGGCCTGCAGCGCGGCAGCGGCTGGGTCGCCCTGCTGGAGCAGCGACTCGCTCGAGAGCGCCCGGGCACGAGCGTCGTCAATGCGAGCATCAGCGGCGACACGACCGCAGGCGGCCTGGCGCGCCTGCCGGCGCTGTTGCGCCAGCAGCGGCCCGACCTGGTCATCATCGAGCTCGGCGCCAACGATGCCCTGCGCGGCCTGCCTCTCGATACGACGAGCAGAAACCTGGTCGACATGACACGGCTGGCGAAGGCCGCCGGGGCGAAGGTCATGATCATCGGCATGCGACTGCCGCCGAACTACGGCCGCAGCTACGGCGAACGCTTCGCGTCGCTCTTCGCCGACGTGGCGCACGCCGAAGGCACGGCCCTCGTTCCGTTCATGCTGAAAGGCGTCGCCGACGTCCCGCAGGCGGATGCGATGTTCCAGGCCGACCGCATCCATCCGCTGGCCAGCGCCCACCCCATCATCCTCGGCAACGTCTGGCCGGTGCTCGAGCCTCTGCTCAAGTAGCTCCGGGCAAGCGGCCGACGCGGCGCGAGCGCGGGTCCTCCCGTCGTGTGATCAGGCGCTAGCGCTGCGGCTTGTCGTTCGGATCGCGCTTTTCGTCGCGCGTCTCTTCGCGACGCGGCGCTTCCGGACGGCCGACATGCGCTTCGGGAGGAGCGACCTTGGCCGCCTCCGGAGGACGCGGCGCCTCGACCGGGCGTGCGGGTGGTGCCGTCACCGGCGGGGCGGGAGCGACGCGCGGCGGGGGCGCGCGCGGCGGCTCGACCACGCGCTGCGCCTCCGGCACCCGCGGTGCTTCGCTGTTGCGCGGCGGCGGCGGCGGGCGCGACATGTCGGCGCCGCGAGTCTCGACGCTGCGAACGGGCGGCGGCTCGGCGCGCGGCGTGACTGCGGGACGAACGACTTCAATCGGCGGCGCCTGGCGCTGCACGGGGCTCGGCGGAACAACCGCACGTGGCGCCTCGGCTCCAGGCTCGCGCGCGACTCCGCCACGCACCGGCGGGCGCTCGATCGCGGCCGCGTTGGGCGGCACACCCTGCACCGCCCGAACCGCTTCGTTGCGCCCGGCTGGTGGGACGCCGGGCGGCGGCGGCGCCGGTACGGCGAGCGCAGGCAAAGATGGCTTCACCGCGATCGGCGCGGGCGGGCGAGCCTGCGGCGCGGCGCCGGCGACCGGCGCGGTGCCGCCAACGGTGCCCGGGACCGGCGCGGTGTGCTCGGCCGGGCGCGTCTCGGCACGGCGCACGTCCGTCCCGCCCGGTCGGGCGCCGACGATGCCAGGGGCTCGTCCTTCGAATGGCGGACGGACCGGCGCGCCGCCCGCGATCGGCTTGGCCGGCGCGGGCGGCGCCGCGATGGGCGCCCGATTCAGGGCCGGCGCGGGGCGCGCCTCGGCGACCAGGGCACGAACCTGGGCGTTGCCGCGCATCTGCGCCGCCACCGGCGCCACCGGTTGCCGGTTCGTCAGTACGCTGGCGGGAACGACGGTCACCGCGTTCGGGAACTTGCGATTCGCGAAGTCGCGCCGGTCGGCCGCGCCGTTCGTGTTGTTGACGATCGTCGTGATGTTGGTGACGTTGGTGACGTGCGTGATGTTGACCTCGCGAACGTAGCGCGGGCTCGTGCGGTAGCTCGGCACGTAGACCTCGTGCGGCGCGAGCGGGAACCAGCCGACCGGGGGGCCGCCGCCGCCGATCGAGATCGCGACGCCCACGCGCGGGCCACCGATCCAGGCGACCAGCGCCGGCGCGTAGACCGGCCGGGCCACGTAGGTGCCGGGAGCCCAGCACCAGGCGTTGTGGTGGTAGACCCAGCGGCCGTAGTGAAACGGTGCGAAGCCCCAGGGCGCATCGTCGACCCAGGTCCAGCCCCACGGCGGCACCCAGGCCCAGTGACCGGCGTTGTAGGGTGCCCAGTCGGCGGGAACGCTGCGCGGCGTCCAGATCGGCCCGTATTCGGGCGTCTGCTCCCAGCCACCGTAGCGATCGAGATCCTCTGCGCCTGTCATTTCCGGCGAGACATAGCGCACCGCCGCCGACCGCTGCGCGGCACGATCGCGCTCGTCGTTCCACGCCGCAAACGCGTCGCGCGCCGGCTCGACCATGTTGTACTGGGCCGCGCCCGCGGCATCGAGCCAGAACTGCGCGTGCTGGCCCGCCGTGAGCGGCAGCGCGCTGTTGCTGCCCTCGAAGACCGCCTGCCCGGCGTAGACCGTGAGATCGCTCGCCTGCTCGAAGCGATCGAAGCGATAGCGGCCGACCGCCTGCACGCGAAATTGCCCTTCGTCGGTTTCGAGAGTGAACTCGGCCAGCGACGCCGGGCTGCTCAGCCGCGCCGCGACGCTGCCGCCGTGCAGATGAACGCGGTAGTTGCTGTCGTCGAGCTGCGCGATCTCGAGCTCGGTCGCCCCGTCGAGGCGCAAGGTCGTCGTTCCCAGGCTGATCTCGGCGCGCGCGCCGTTGTCGGTGGCGATTCGATCTCCGCTCGTCAACGGCCGGTTGCGGGCGACGGCGACCCATTCGTTGCCATCGGGGCTGTACAGCCAGACCTGGCCGCTCGCATCGCTCAGGCGGGCGACGCGGTCGGGCGGGTCGCCCGCCTCCGCCTGCGCCCGCGCTTGCAGCGCGGCGCCCAGCAACAGCAGCGCGGTCAGCGCGAGGACGAGCAGGCGCCGCCCGAGCGGCGCAGCAGGATGCGTCGTCGCGCGATACGTTCTGGTCTTGTTCATCATGTGGCGAACTCCGTTGGCGCGACCTTCGCCCCGGGGACGATCGGTCGTGTAAAGACTCAACGTCCCGCCGCCAGCGCAAGCCGACCGCCGGCCGGGACTACACGTTCCTTTACAAATCGTTCAAAGCTGCGGCAAGCGCAGTGCCCGTTCAATCGTCGCCGGCCTCGCGGTCGAGCTCGGGAAACAGGACACTGGTGAAACCGAAGCGGCTGAAGTCGCGGATTCGCATCGGGTAGAGCTTGCCGACCAGGTGGTCGCACTCATGCTGCACGACGCGGGCGTGAAAGCCTTCGGCCTCGCGCTCGATGACGCGGCCGTCGACGTCGAAGCCGCGATAGCGGATGCGCGCGAAGCGCGGCACGACGCCGCGCATTCCCGGCACCGAGAGACAGCCTTCCCACCCTTCTTCCTCGACGTCGTCGATCGGCTCGACGTGCGGGTTGACGAGCACCGTCTCGGGAACCGGAGGCGCGTCCGGATAGCGATCGTTGCGCTGGAAGCCGTAGATGACGAGCGCCAGGTCGACGCCGATCTGCGGCGCGGCCAGGCCGGCTCCCTGCACCGAGTGCATCGTCTCGAACATGTCGGCGACAAGCGTTCGCAGCTCGGGCGTGCCGAATCGCTCGACAGGGCGAGCGACGCGCAGCAGGCGCGGATCGCCCATCTTCAGGATCGTATGAATCGTCATCGGCGCAACCTAGGGCTCGATCTTCGCCGCTCAGGCATCGGCCTTCGGGCGCAACGCGGCGATGACCTCGGCGGGTGCCTGGACGAGCTCGATCAGGACGCCTTCGCCGGCGATCGGAAACTCCTCGTTCGCCTTCGGATGAAGAAAGCAGACGTCGTGGCCCGCCGCACCCGGGCGAATGCCGCCCGGCGCGAAGCGGACGCCGCGCGCGCCGAGCCAGCGCACGGCGGCGCCGAGATCGTCGATCCACAGGCCGACGTGGTTGAGCGGCGTGGCGTGGACCGCGGGCTTGACTTCGGGATCGATCGGCTCCATCAGATCGACCTCGACCTTCGTCGCACCGCTGCCGATCGTGCAGATGTCTTCGTCGACGTTCTCGCGCTCGCTGCGAAAGTGGCCCGAGGCTTCGAGGCCGAGCATGTCGACCCAGAGCGTACGCAGCTTCGCCTTGCTGAGGGCACCGATCGCCACCTGCTGGACGCCGAGGACGACGAAGGGCCGCGGCGGCACTTCGGCCTTCATCGCGCCGGCCCCGAGCTTTCGAACTCGAGGATGACGTCGTCGACGGCGAGGCTCGCGCCCTTGCCGGCGACGACGCGCGCAACGACGCCGTGCTGCGCGGCGACAAGGATGTTCTCCATCTTCATCGCCTCGATGACCGCGAGGCGCTCGCCGGGACGCACCGTCTGGCCGGCCGTCACGGCGACCTCGACGAGCAGCCCGGGCATCGGCGAGAGCAGGAAGCGCGACATGTCGGGTGGCGGCTTGAACGGCATCAGCGCGTGCAGCTCGGCGGCGCGCGGCGAGAGCACGCGGACGTCGACCTGGGCGCCGCCGTGGGAGACCCGATAGGCGAGGCCGAGCCGCTCGATCTGGGCGCGAAAAGGCTTCGCGTCGACGAGGCCCACGGTCGCGATGTCGCGCGTCGGGCTGGCGAACGAGAGTCGAAGCGTTCGTCCGGCGATCGTCACCAGGTGATCGCGCCCGTCGACGCGCACGCTGGCCGGCGTCTCGGTGCGGCGGCCCGCCGCGTCGACCTGGACGACGACGAAGGCTTCGCCGATCTGCAGCTCGTGCCCCGGCAGCTGGCCCGAGATGCCGGCCGAGCGGGCGAGCAGGCGGCGGTTCGTCGCCACGGCGAGTGCGAGCAGAAAGGTTGGGTCGGCGTGTGCCGTCTGCGCGGGGTCGAACCCCTGCGGATACGTCTCGGCGATGAATCCCGTGTCGAAATCGCCGGCGGCAAAGCGCGGCTGGCCGAACAACGCCGACTGGAACGCGATGTTGCTCGCGACGCCGCGAACGACGAAGCCGCCGAGCGCGTCCTTCATCGTCGCGATCGCCGCGGCGCGGTCGGCGCCGACGGCGATCAGCTTGCAGATCATCGAGTCGTAGTGGATCGGGATCTCGCCCCCTTCGTAGACGCCGGTATCAACGCGAACCCCCTCGACGCCGAGCGCCGGCGCGCCGGCGAAGATCGTCTGCTCGGGCGGCCGGAAGGTGACGAGCCGGCCAGTGCTCGGCAGAAAGCCACGCAGCGGATCCTCGGCGTTGATGCGGCACTCGATCGCCCAGCCGCGCCGCGCCACCTCGGCCTGCGTGAACGCGAGCTTCTCGCCGGCGGCGACGCGGATCATCTGCTCGACCAGGTCGAGCCCGGTGATCGCCTCGGTCACCGGGTGCTCGACCTGCAGCCGGGTATTCATCTCGAGGAAGAAGAAGCGCTTGTCCTTGCCGACGACGAACTCGACCGTTCCCGCCGACTGGTAGTTCACGGCCTTGGCGAGCGCGACCGCCTGCTCGCCCATGGCGCGGCGCGTCGCGTCGTCGAGAAACGGGCTCGGCGCTTCCTCGACCACCTTCTGGTGCCGGCGCTGGATCGAGCACTCGCGTTCCCACAGGTAGACGCAGTGGCCGTGCGCGTCGCCGAGCACCTGGATCTCGATGTGGCGCGGCTGCTCGACGAATTTCTCGACGAAGACGCGGTCGTCGCCGAAGCTCGCCTTCGCCTCGTTGCGGCACGAGGCGAAGCCTTCTGCCGCCTGCGCATCATTCCAGGCGACGCGCAGGCCCTTGCCGCCGCCCCCGGCCGACGCCTTGATCATCACCGGGTAGCCGATCTTGTTCGCGATCTCGACGGCCAGCCCGGCGCTGTCGATCGCCGCGTTGTGACCGGGAATCGTCGAGACCTTGGCGGCTATCGCGAGCTTCTTCGACGCGATCTTGTCGCCCATCGCCGCGATCGCGGCGTGCTTCGGGCCGATGAAGACGATGCCCTCTTCCTCGACGCGTCGCGCGAAGGTTGCGTTCTCCGAGAGAAAGCCGTAGCCGGGATGCACCGCCTCGGCGCCAGTCTGCTTGCAGGCGGCGATGATCTTGCCCATCGACAGGTACGAGTCGCGGCTCGCCGCCGCGCCGATGAGGACGGCTTCGTCGGCCAGCCCGACGTGCAGCGCGTCCTGATCGGCCTCGGAATACACGGCGACCGTCGCGATGCCCATGCGCCGCGCTGTCTTGATGACGCGGCAGGCGATCTCGCCGCGGTTGGCGATCAGGATCTTCTTGAACATTCGATGGTCGAGCCCGATGAACGAAGCAAGCGCGTGGCACCGCTCACAGCGGAATGTTGCCGTGCTTGCGCCACGGGTCGTCGACCTTCTTGCTCGCCAGCATGACGAGCGAGCGGCAGATGCGCCGCCTCGTCTCGTGCGGCTGGATCACGTCGTCGATGTAACCACGGGCGCTTGCAATGAAGGGATTGGCGAACTTGGCCTTGTATTCGGCCTCGCGAGCGGCCAGCTTGGCCGGGTCGCCCTTTTCCTCGCGGAAGATGATCTCGACGGCGCCCTTGGCGCCCATCACCGCGATTTCGGCGTTCGGCCAGGCGAGGTTGACGTCGCCGCGCAGGTGCTTGGAACTCATCACGTCGTAGGCGCCGCCATAGGCCTTGCGAGTGATGACGGTGATCTTCGGCACCGTGCACTCGGCGTAGGCGTAGAGCAGCTTGGCGCCGTGCTTGATGATGCCGCCGTATTCCTGCGCCGTTCCCGGCATGAAGCCGGGCACGTCGACGAAGGTGACGACGGGGATGTTGAAGGCGTCGCAGAAGCGGACGAAGCGCGCCCCCTTGATCGAGCTCCTGATGTCGAGGCAGCCGGCCAGGACGAGCGGCTGGTTGGCGACGATGCCGACGACCCTCGAGTCCATTCGCCCGAAGCCGATGACGATGTTCTGCGCGTGCATCGGCTGCAGCTCGAAGAAGTCGCCGTCGTCGACCGTCTTCGTGATCAGCTCCTTGATGTCGTACGGCTTGTTCGGATTGTCGGGAACGAGCGTGTCGAGCGAGAGATCGACGCGGTCGGCCGGGTCGTCGGATGGTCGCGAAGGCGCGTTCTCGCGGTTGTTCAGCGGCAGGTAGTTGAAGAAGCGCCGCAGCATGGCGAGCGCGTCGACGTCGTTCTCGAATGCCAGGTCGGCGACGCCGCTCTTGGTCGTGTGCGCCAGCGCCCCGCCGAGGTCCTCGGCTGTGACCTCCTCGTGCGTCACGGTCTTCACGACGTCGGGGCCGGTGACGAACATGTATGAGCTGTCCTTCACCATGAAGATGAAGTCGGTCATCGCCGGCGAGTAGACGGCGCCGCCGGCGCATGGACCCATGATGAGGCTGATCTGCGGCACGACGCCGGAAGCCGTGACGTTGCGCTGGAAGACCTCCGCATAGCCGCCGAGCGAGGCGACGCCTTCCTGGATCCGCGCCCCGCCCGAATCGTTGAGGCCGACCACCGGCGCGCCGACCTTCATCGCCTGGTCCATGATCTTGCAGATCTTCTCGGCGTGCGCTTCGGAGAGCGCGCCGCCGAAGACGGTGAAGTCCTGGCTGAAGACGAAGACGAGCCGGCCGTTGATCATTCCGTAGCCGGTGACGACGCCGTCGCCGGGCGGCCGGTTGTCCTGCATGCCGAAGTCGTGGCTGCGGTGCTCGACGAACATGTCCCATTCCTCGAACGTTCCTTCGTCGAGGAGGAGATCGATTCGCTCGCGCGCCGTGAGCTTGCCTTTCGCGTGCTGCGCCGCGACGCGCCTCTCGCCGCCGCCGAGGCGGGCCAGGGCGCGTTTGGCTTCGAGCTGCTGGATGATGTCGTGCATGAATGGCCCCAGGCAACCGTCTCTTCAGACGCGCATCTTCGCAGGCTCTCGATCGATGTCATTCATCGCTCGCGCTCCCCGTCAGAGAAGGCACGCAACAGGCGACGCGCCGCGACCGACACCGGAAGACGGCCGGCGTCGACCGCGTCGAAAACACCGGGAAGCAGCGCACGCACGTCGGCATGGCTGCGGAATCGCTCGCGCAAGCCGGCGTCGATGCGCTCCCACAGCCAGGCGCGCGCCTGACTATCGCGCCGCCTCCCGAAGGCGCCGCTCGCGCGCTGCGCCGAGGCAAAGGCATGCACGGCGCACCAGACCGCGCGCACCTGGGCGGCGTCGAGCGCGCTGCAGGTGAGGACGCGCGGCCGGGTCGCCTCGGCGCCGCGCGCCGCGACCAGCCGCATCGCCGACTCGATCTGCCCGACCGCACGGGCGGCCGCGGCCGGGTCGAGATCGGCCTTGTTGACGACGACCAGGTCGGCGAGCTCGAGCACGCCTTTCTTGATCGCCTGCAGGTCATCGCCCGCATTGGGCAACTGCATCAGCACGAACACGTCGGTCATCGCCGCGACCGCCGCTTCGCTCTGGCCGACGCCGACCGTCTCGACGATGACGATGTCGTGGCCGGCCGCCTCGACGACGCGGATCGCCTCGCGCGTTGCCGCGGCGACGCCGCCGAGCGTTCCGCGACTCGGGCTCGGCCTGACGAATGCGTGCTCGTGCACCGAGAGACGTTCCATGCGCGTCTTGTCGCCGAGGATGGAGCCGCCGGACAGGCTCGAGCTCGGGTCGACGGCGAGGACGGCGACGCGATGTCCCGCGCCGACGAGTTCGAGCCCGAGCGTCTCGATGAAGGTCGACTTGCCGACACCGGGAACGCCGGAGACGCCGACGCGCAGCGCCGGCTCCGCCGGCACGCCCAGAGCCGCGAGCAGGGCGTCGGCGCGGTCGCGATGATCGGCGCGCGTCGATTCCAGCAGGGTGATCGCCTTGGCCACGGCGCGACGCTGGCGCTCTCCGAGAGCCGAGGCGAGGTCGTCGAGCAAGGCCTGGTCGGCAGGCGGCAGCATCGGCTTCGGTGCCCTGCCCTTCACTACGCGGCGACCGAGCGCCGGATCTGCTCGAGCACGTCCGTCGCGCTGACGAGGATCGGCGTTCCCGGCCCGTAGATGCCCTTCACGCCGGCGTCGCGGAGAAACGCGTAGTCCTGCTGCGGGACGACGCCGCCGACGAAGACGACGATGTCGCCGGCGCCCTGGGCCTTCAGCGATTCGATGATCGCCGGGACCAGGGTCTTGTGCCCGGCGGCGAGCGTCGAGACGCCGACGGCGTGCACGTCGTTCTCGATCGCCTGGCGGGCGCACTCCTCGGCGGTCTGGAAGAGCGGGCCGATGTCGACGTCGAAGCCAAGGTCGGCGAAGGCACTGGCGACGACCTTGGCGCCGCGATCGTGCCCGTCCTGGCCGAGCTTGGCGATCATGACGCGCGGCCTGCGCCCCTGGTCCTCGGCGAACGCGGCGATCTCAGCCTTCAGCCGATCCCAGCCTTCGGCGCTGTCATAGGCGGCGGCGTAGACGCCCGAGACCTTCTGCGTGTCGGCGCGGTGCCGGCCCCAGGCCGCCTCGAGCGCATCGCTCAGCTCGCCGACCGTCGCGCGCAGGCGCATCGCCTGCACCGACAGCTCGAGCAGGTTGCCCTCGCCGCTCTTTGCGGCCTGGGTCAGCGCGGCGAGCGCGGCACGAACCGCGGCGGAGTCGCGCGCGGCGCGCACCGCCTTCAGCCGCTCGATCTGGCTCTCGCGCACCGCGTGGTTGTCGATGTCGAGGGTCTCGATCGGCGCCTCCTCGGCGAGCCGGTACTTGTTGATGCCGACGATCGTGTCCTGGCCGGAATCGATGCGCGCCTGCTTCTCGGCCGCGCTCGCCTCGATCTTCAGCTTGGCCCAGCCGCTCTGCACCGCCTTCATCATCCCGCCCAGCGACTCAATCTCTTCGATGATCCTCCATGCCGCGTCGGCCATCTCCTGCGTCAGCGCCTCCATCGCGTAGCTGCCGGCCCAGGGGTCGATGACGCTGGTGATGTGCGTCTCTTCCTGGATCACGAGCTGGGTGTTGCGGGCGATCCGGGCGCTGAATTCGGTCGGCAGCGCGATCGCCTCGTCGAGCGCGTTCGTGTGCAGGCTCTGCGTGCCGCCGAAGACCGCCGCCATCGCCTCGATCGTCGTGCGCACGACGTTGTTATATGGATCCTGCGCCGTCAGCGTCCAGCCCGAGGTCTGGCAATGGGCGCGCAGGATCGAGCTTTTCGCCTGCTTCGGCGCGAACTCCTGCATGATCCGGTGCCACAGGCCGCGCGCGGCGCGCATCTTGGCGATCTCGAGGTAGAAGTTCATGCCGATCGCCCAGAAGAAGCTGAGCCGTCCGGCGAAGGCGTCGACGTCGAGCCCCCTCGCGATCGCGGTGCGCACGTATTCGCGCCCGTCGGCCAGGGTCAGGGCGAGCTCGAGCGCCTGGTTCGCCCCGGCCTCCTGGATGTGGTAGCCCGAGATCGAGATCGAGTTGAACTTCGGCATGCGCTTCGTCGTGTACTCGATGATGTCGCCGACGATGCGCATGCTGGGCGCCGGCGGGTAGATGTAGGTGTTCCTGACCATGAACTCCTTCAGGATGTCGTTCTGGATCGTTCCTGAAAGCAGTTCAACGCCCACGCCCTGCTCCTGCGCGGCGACGATGTAGCCGGCAAGCACCGGCAGCACGGCGCCGTTCATCGTCATCGACACGCTGACCTTGTCGAGCGGAATCGCGTCGAAGAGGATCTTCATGTCCTCCACCGAGTCGATCGCCACGCCAGCCTTGCCGACGTCGCCGACGACGCGCGGATGGTCGCTGTCGTAGCCGCGATGCGTCGCCAGGTCGAAGGCGACGCTGATGCCCTGGGCGCCGCCGGCGAGCGCCTTGCGATAGAAGTCGTTCGACGCCTCGGCCGTCGAAAAGCCCGCGTACTGGCGGATCGTCCACGGCCGCACCGTGTACATCGACGCCTGCGGGCCGCGGACGTAAGGGGGAAAGCCGGGCAGCGTGTCGGTCGCCGGCAGGCTCTTCAGGTCGGCCGCGGTGTAGAGCGGCTTCACGACGATGCCCTCGGGCGTCTTCCAGCTCAGCGCGCCGAGGTCACCGCCCGGCGCCGACTTCGCGGCAGCGGCACGCCACGCACGCAGCGCGCCTGGATCGTGGTCGTCGGATGCGGTCGTCATCGTCTTTGCCGGGAGCCGTCGCGCCGATTATCGCGGTGCAGCCGGCGACAATCGGTGCCATGGCCGAGCCGATCGTCTGTCTGGTCGCCGCCGTCGCCCGCGACGGAGGCATCGGCCATCGCGGCCGGCTGCTCGTTCGCCTGCCCGAAGACCTCCGTCGCTTCAAGCGGCTGACGCTCGGGTCGCCCGCCGTCATGGGGCGAAAGACCTGGGAATCGATCGGCCGGCCGCTGCCCGGTCGCACGAACATCGTGATCACGCGCGATCCGGCCTGGCGGGCCGAAGGGGCCGTCCCGGTGCCTGCGTTCGAAGCGGCGCTCGCGCTCGCCGACCGCGCCGACCGCCTGTTCGTGATCGGCGGCGCCGAGGTCTACGCGCTGGCGCTGCCGTTCGCGCGCGAGCTCGAACTCACCGAGATCGACGCCGAGCTGCCGGCCGATACTTTCTTCCCGGATTGGAACCGCGCCGATTTCAGGCAGACTTCGCACGAGACGCACGAGACGGCCGAAGGCTTGCGCTACAGCTTCGTCAGCTACCAGAGAATTTGACCGGGGAGAACGAGAGATGTCGGGTCACGGCTTTCATGCGCACGGTCCGCACGACCACGAGCTCGAGCACCAGGCGGAGGCCGAGCCGCACGGCATGGCCGGCCACCTCGCGACGGCGACCGCGATCATCGCGACCATAGGCGCAGTGTTCGCCTACATGGGCGGCCTGGGCCAGGTCAACGCCGGGCTGTACAAGAACGAGGCGGCGATCAAGAAGACCGATGCTGCCAATCAGTGGGCGTACTACCAGGCGAAGAACAACCGGCAGAACATCGCCGAGATCGCTGTCGACCTCGTGCCCGAAGGGCGCAAGGACTACTACCGCGGCGAGGCCGCCCGCTACAAGACGGAGAAGGCGGAGATCCAGGGGAAGGCCGAGGAGCTCGAAAAGCAATCCCACGAATGGGACGAGAAGAGCGAAAAGGAACTGCACGGGCACGAACGCTGGCAGCAGGCGACGACGGCCCTGCAGATCGCCATCGCGATGGCGGCGATCGCGCTGCTGGCGCGCAGCCGCAGGTTGCAGTACGGCGTCTACGGCGTCACGGCGATCGGCATCGTCCTGGGCATCCTCGCCTGGATGCAGATCTGATCGGGTCGAGCCGATCCCGGGCAGCAGCCTTCCGCGACGCTCGGTGACGCGGCGCCCGCCGCGCCATGTCATTTCTCGTCGAGGCCCAGCTCCTGGATCTTGCGCGTGATCGTGTTGCGCCCGATGCCGAGCTTCTGCGCCGCTTCGATGCGCCGGCCACGCGTGATCTCGAGGGCGGTCTGGATGAGCTGCGCCTCGAAGCGCCGCGTCAGCGTCTCCCAGACCATCGGCTCGCCGCCGCGCAACATCTCGCGGGCATCGCGCTCGAGGCCGGCGAGCCAGCCCGGGCTCGATGGCGCCGCGCCTTCGCTCGGCGCAACAACCGATGCGGCGGCGGACGACGCCTTGGCAGAAGCGATGGCCGCGCCGCCGTGAACGGCTCGAGGCTCCGGATCGCCACCGGGCCGCGGCGCCGGGTCGGGCGCGACCGTAGCCCGTTCGAGCGGCTTGGCTTGCAGCTCGGGTGGCAGGTCCTTGGCGTCGACGAGCTGCGCCGGCGCCATCACGGTCAGCCAATGGCAGATGTTCTCGAGCTGGCGCACGTTGCCGGGAAAATCGAATTCGGCGAGCCGCGCCAGCGCCGCGTCGGTGATGCGCTTGCCTTCGACGCCGAGCTCGCGCGCGCTTTTCTGCAGGAAGAAGCGCGTCAGCGTCGCGATGTCTTCCTGCCGCTCGCGCAGCGGCGGCAGGCGCAGGCGGATGACGTTGAGGCGATGGAAGAGGTCTTCGCGAAACGAACCCGCCTTGACTCGAGCGTCGAGGTCCTGGTGTGTCGCGGCGATCACTCGCACGTTGCTGCGCATCGGGTTGTGCCCACCGACGCGATAGAACTGGCCGTCGGAGAGCACGCGCAGCAGCCGCGTCTGCAGGTCGAACGGCATGTCGCCGATCTCGTCGAGAAAGAGCGTGCCGCCGTCGGCCTGCTCGAAGCGGCCGCGCCGTGTGGTCTGCGCGCCGGTGAAGGCGCCGCGCTCGTGCCCGAACAGCTCGGACTCGAGCAGATCCTTCGGGATCGCCGCCGTGTTGATGGCAACGAAGGGTCCGCTGGCGCGCGGGCTGTGCTTGTGCAAGGCGTTGGCGACGAGCTCCTTGCCCGACCCCGATTCGCCGGTGATGAGGACGGTGACGATGCTCTGGCTGAGCCGCCCGATGGCGCGAAACACGTCCTGCATCGCCGGCGCCTGGCCGAGGATCTCGGGCACCTGCGCCGCGACGACTTCCGTCTGGCCGACGTGCAGGCTTTCCTCGACGGCGCGGCGGATCAGGTCGACGGCCTTGGGCACATCGAAGGGCTTGGGCAGGTAGTCGAAGGCGCCGCCCTGGAAGGCGCTGACGGCGCTATCGAGGTCCGAGTACGCCGTCATGATGATGACCGGCAGCTCGCGGTGTTTGGCCTTGATCTTGTTGAGCAGGTCGATTCCCGAGCCGCCGGGCATGCGGATGTCGGAGACGAGCACCTGCGGCTCGCTGTCCTCGAGTGCAGCCAGGACGTCGCGCGGGTTCGTGAAGCTGCGCACGGCGAACTCTTCGCGCGCCAGCGCCTTCTCGAGCACGAAGCGGATCGACTGATCGTCGTCGACGATCCAGATGGGTTTCATGCGTGGCGCAGCATCAGGCAAGCGGAATCACGATCTTGAAGTCCGTTCGGCCGGGCTCGCTCTCGAATTCGACGGTTCCATGATGCTGCTGGATGAAGGTCTGCGCGAGCGTGAGGCCGAGTCCCGAGCCGCCTTCGCGGCCCGACACGAGCGGAAAGAAGACCCGCTCGCGCAACGTCTCAGGAACTCCCGGGCCGTTGTCCTCGATATGCAATTCCAGTGCCAGACGATAGCGGTGTTTGCCGAGCGTGACCTGGCGGACGACGCGCGTGCGAAAGACGATCCGCGCATCGCCGGTATCGATGCGCTCGCTCAGGGCCTCGGCGGCGTTGTGGGCGACGTTCAGCACCGCCTGGATGAGCTGCTCGCGATCGCCGCGAAATTCCGGGATCGAGGTGTCGTAGTCGCGCTCGGTCGCCAGGCCGCGCGGAAACTCGGCGACGATGAGCGCCCGCACGCGCTCGCAGACCTCGTGGATGTTGACGTTGCCGACGACGTGGGGCTTGCGATGCGGCGCGAGGAGGCGATCGACGAGCGCCTGCAGCCGATCCGCCTCGTTGATGATGACCTGCGTGTACTCGGTGAGAGAGCGCGACTGGATCTCCATCTCGAGCAGCTGCGCCGCGCCGCGAATGCCTCCGAGCGGGTTCTTGATCTCGTGCGCCAGGTTGCGGATCAGCTCCTTGGACGCCTCGGCCTGCTCGAAGGCGCGCTCCTCGCGCTCCTGACGCGTCTGCTGCTCGATCTCGACGACCTCGAAGACGACGTTGCGCGATGCGTCGATCTGGTTGACGATGACGCGGACCGGAAGCGCCTCGCCATGGCTCGAACCCGGGCGCTTGAGAAGCGCGTCGAGCCGGCTCGTCGCGAAGGCATTGCGGCTCACCGCCGCGACCGTGTCGCGCAGGATCTGCGCGTCGGCGAACCAGTCGAAGACCGAGCTGCGCGACATGCTGCGCCGCGACAGGCCGAGCACGTTCTCGAAAGACGAGTTGGCGAAGATGCATTCGCCTTCGGGCGTGACGACGGCGACCATCGTCGCCAGCAGGTCGAACGCGGCGTGGTCGGCCGCCTCGTCGGCGCGGGCCGCACCGGGCTCGGGTCGGCCCGGCGCGATCACAGGATCGGCTGCGGTGCGGGCGGCGGCAGCTTCTGGATCTCGCGCCGGAGCGCGGCGATGTCGGCTTCCTTGCGGGCGATGGCGGCACTCAGCTCGGCGACCCGGTCGATGTACTTCTGGTAGTTCTTCTCGTCGCCCTGCCGCTCGGGCTGGCCGTTGTTGAATTCCTTCTTCAGCGCCGCCAGCCGGTCTTCTTCGCCCTTGAGCTCGGCTTCGAGGATTCGCCGGGCGTCGCTGTCGCGGGCGCGTTGCGCCGCCGGATCGACGCGCGCCGTTCCGGCGGCCGGCGGAACCGCGCTTCCCGGAGGGCGCGGCTTGACCGACTGGATCACCGTGACCGGAGCGCCCTCGAGCTTCTTGCAGCCGAGCTTTTCCGCTTCCTTGGCGGAGATCGTGTTCTTGTAGTCGTTTCCGGGGCAGCGATAGGTGATCGTTCCGCTGTCGCTGCCCGGCGCCGGCGCCGACGCGGACGCCGCCTCGGCACCGCTACCGACAAGCGCCAAGGCGAGGGCGCTTGCAATCGTGTATGGCAGTCTCATGTCGTCGCCTCCAGCCCATCAACGCCTGCCGGCCGGGCTTGGCCGACAGGCCGGCCCGATTGTCTCGCAGTCGGCGCGTCCCCCGCACCCCGTCGCCGATGGCGTCCATCAAAGACAAGGGGGACGGCCGACGGCCGTCCCCCGCTGTCCTTCAGGCGGAGCCTACAGCGAATAGTACATATCGAACTCGACCGGATGCGTCGTCATGCGAAAGCGCGTGACCTCCTGCATCTTCAGCTCGATGTAGGCGTCGATCAGGCCGTCGGTGAAGACGCCGCCCTTGGTCAGGAAGGAGCGGCCCTTGTCGAGGTAGTCGAGCGCCTGCTCGAGGCTCGAGCAGACGGTCGGAATCTTCGCGTCCTCCTCCGGGGGCAGGTGGTAGAGGTCCTTGGTCGCCGCCTCGCCCGGATGGATCTTGTTTTCGACGCCGTCGAGACCGGCCATCAGCATCGACGCGAAGCAGAAGTACGGATTGGTCTGTGGATCGGGAAAGCGCACCTCGATGCGTCGGCCCTTCGGGTTGGCCACGTACGGGATGCGCACCGACGCCGAGCGGTTGCGCGAGCTGTAGGCGAGCTTGACCGGCGCCTCGAAGCCCGGCACGAGCCGCTTGTAGCTGTTCGTTCCCGGGTTCGTGATCGCGTTCAGCGCCCGGGCGTGCTTGATGATCCCGCCGATGTAGTAGAGGGCGAACTCCGAGAGGCCCGCGTAGCCGTCGCCGGCGAACAGGTTCTTGCCGTCCTTCCAGACCGACTGGTGCACGTGCATTCCCGAGCCGTTGTCGCCGACGATCGGCTTGGGCATGAAGGTCGCGGTCTTCCCGTACGAGTGGGCGACGTTCTGGATCACGTACTTCTGAATCTGCAGCCAGTCGGCGCGCTGCACGAGGGTCGAGAACTTGGTCCCGAGCTCCATCTGCCCGGCGGTGCCGACCTCGTGGTGGTGCACCTCGACCGGAACGCCCAACGATTCGAGGATCAGGCACATCTCCGAGCGCATGTCCTGGAACGAATCGACCGGCGGCGTCGGGAAGTAGCCGCCCTTGACGCTGGGTCGATAGCCCGAGTTGCCGTGCTCGTATTCCTTGCCGCTGTTCCAGGCCGCTTCCTCGGACTCGATCTTGCAGAACGAGCCGGACATGTCGACGCCCCAGCGCACGTTGTCGAAGACGAAGAACTCGGGCTCCGGGCCGAAGAAAGCCGCATCGCCCAGCCCCGAAGCCTTCATGTAGGCCTCGGCACGCTTGGCCAGCGAGCGCGGGTCGCGCTCATAGGGCTTGCCGTCGCCGGGCTCGAGAACGTCGCAGGTGAGTATCAGCGTCGGCTCTTCGAAGAACGGGTCGATGTTGGCGGTGTTCGGGTCGGGCATGAGCAACATGTCCGAGGCCTCGATGCCCTTCCAGCCGGCGATCGACGAGCCGTCGAAGGCGTGGCCGCTGATGAACTTGTCGTCGTCGAACACCGAGATCGGCACCGACACGTGTTGCTCCTTGCCGCGGGTATCGGTGAAGCGGAAGTCGACGAACTTGACTTCGCTTTCCTTCACCATGCTCATCACGTCGGCAACGGTCTTGGCCATCAATCAATCTCCCTGTGGGCTTGCGGTGGGTTGTTGTTGCTCGCCATTCCTGTGGGCCGCAGCCCCAAAAGCGCGCACGAAAATTTAGCAGAAAGCATGCCAGTGCCCGCACAGGGCAAGCGCCGTCGCAGTGCGTCGCGACGCACCGCAATGGCGCAGGCCGGGCGGCGTCAGCGCACCAGTTCCGGGCCGAGCCGGACCTGCAGCGCGTGCAATCCGTCGAGAAGCGCCGCATACGCGGCGTCGAGCCGCGCCCGCTCGCCCTTGACGCCGAGTTCGATGTGCCGCCCGTGCTCGGGGTGATCGACGCTCGGCAGGCTGAAGACCTTGATGCCTGGGAACGCGCTCTCGATGTCCTCCATCAGCGGGGTCAGCGTCGCCTCCATCGAGCCGTAGACGATGACCGAGCGCTCCTGCGCCTCGCGCGCCTGGTGCAAATGACGATAGCGGTGGTCGAGCACCCAATCGATCATCGGCCAGGCCATCACGGGAAAGCCGGGAACGAAGTAGACGCCTGCGGCGCCGGCACGGATCGAGAAGCCCGCGATCTTGTTGTACGGGTTGGGAATGATCTCGGCGCCCTCGGGAAAGACCGCCATGTTCAGGCGGTGCTTGTTGTCGCCGCGATCCGGATCGAAGTCGGTGCCCTGCTCGCGGGCGACGTCCTTCATGCGTTCGATCACGAGGTCGCGCGCCTGCGGATGCAGCACGAGCGCAACGCCCAGCGCGGCCGCGGCGCACTGGCGGGTGCGGTCGTCGGGAGTGGCGCCGATGCCGCCACAGGAGAAGACGACGTCGCCGCTGGCGAATGCCGCCTTGAGGTCGGCGGTGATGCGCTCGGGGTCGTCGCCGACGAAGCGAGCCCACGACAGCGCGAGACCGCGCGCGCCGAGCAGCTCGATCACCTTGGCAAGGTGCTTGTCCTCGCGCTTGCCTGAGAGGATCTCGTCGCCGATGACGATGAGGCCGAAATTCATGCGGCGATACCGCTTCCCGATTCCGGAGCCGGTGCGGCTCGAAAGGATCGCGACGCCACGTCGTTGTCCATCGGCCTCGTCGCGGTCGCGATGGCCTCGGCCGCGCGCCGGTACTGCAGCGCGGCAAGCAGATAGTGGGTGAACCAGAGCGCCGAGAAGGCGAAGATCAGGGTGTAGATCCAGATCGAGACGATGATGAGCAGCGGCGCGAAGACGATGGCCAGTGCGCTCGCCGCCCAGAGCAGCGACGGTGCCGCCCCGAGATAGCCGGTGACCACGCCCATGCCGAAGAGCGGCCAGCGGTGCTCGACGACGAGGCTGCGTCGTTCCTCGCGGCTGGCGTGGCGGGCCAGCACGTCGAAGGCGAAAACCCGATAGGCGAGCCAGCCCCAGATGAGCGGCGGCACGATGAGCACCAGGGGCGGGATGAACCACAGCGGAATGCTCGCGACGAGCGCGAGCAGCGCCGCGAGCGTGCAGCTGAGCGACCAGGCGAGGCTTTGCCATAGTCCGGCGCCTTCGCGCCGTTCGAGCTGCGGGAAGCGCCGCGCCGCGACGAGACGGACGATCGCCGGCGTCATGAGCCAGGCGACGACGACGAGCGAGGCGATGACGAATGCCGGTATGGCCAAGGCGACGATGACGAGCGGCGCGACGACGCTGTGAAAGCTCGCCCCGCCGATCGAGTCGAGCCACGCGAAGACGGCGCCGATCAGGGTCCACTCGTCGAGCCAAGCGCGCACCGACGCGACGGCCGGCTCCCAGTAGAAGTAGCCGAGCAGCGCGGCGACGCCGCCGACGACCGCCAGCGGTGCTAGCGACAGGGCGATCACCTTCGGGTGCAGGCAGTACGCTGCCGCGCGCCAGAAGGCATCGAGCAGTCCGCGCGTCATCGCACACCCCCGTGCTTCGCGACTTTGCACCGGGCCATGAGGGTCAGGACGACGATCGAACGAGACACGGCGCCAGTGTAGGTGGCGCCCGTGCCGGGGCTTTCTCCTGCCTCCGCGTCGCCGCACGACACGCCGAAGGCGTGCTGCCGTCGCCGACGCGTGCCAATTCGTAACGGTTTTCGCCCCGGGGGTGTTTCAGGGCGCCCTATGGCCCCCCGCGCGGCGAGGCCGTTGCCTAGAATTTCGCAATGCTCATGGATTCGTCGACCCTGCTCGTCGCCGCCTCGGCCAGTCTGGCCATCGCCAGCGCCGCAGCGGCGACGATCGGCGTTCGCCAACGCCTGCGTCGCGGCGTGTGGTGGTGGATCGGCGCGAACATCGGCCTCGCCGCCGCGCTCGTCGCCCACGCTCTGAGCGAAAACGCCTCCCCCCTGCTCGAGCCGGTGGCGGCCGTATTGGCCCTGCAGTGGCCGGTCGTCACCCTGGCCGGAATGCGGCGCTTCTTCTCGCGCGGCGGCAGCACCGTCCCGCCCTGGGTCGACTGGCTCGTGCTGAGCGTCGCCTCGATCGCCGCGGTCGGCACCTGGCTCGCTCCCTTCAGCTGGGCAAGCCCGGCCCAGGTACTCGCGGTCGCGATGCTCGCCGCCACGTTGTACGCGGCGCTTGCTGTCGCCCGCCTCGAGGACTTCGAGACGACTCCGGTGCTCAAGAGCCTGCTCGTCTGCCTCGTCTGCAGCGCCGTGCTCCAGGCGACCTGGCTCGGTCTGGCCTTCGCCTTCCTGTCGCCGGGCCTGGCGACTGCCGATTTCGCCTTGGGCGCTCTGCTCGCGCCGGCAGCGACCGCGCTGCTCGTGCCGCAGCTGTCCCTGGTCATGAACCACGAGCGCAACGTCGCCCAGTTGCGCGCGTCGCATCGCCGGCTCAAGTACATGGTCGAGGTCGACGCCCTCACCAAGCTGCCCAATCGCCGCCATTTCCACGACCTGGCAGCCAAGGCCGTCGAGGCTGCGCCGGACTTGGCCACGATGCTCGTCTTCGACGTCGATCGTCTGAAGAACATCAACGAGGTCCTCGGTCATTCGGTTGGCGACGAGGCATTGCGCCAGATCGGCATGGCCTTGCGCGAGACGCTGCGCCGGCGCGACGTCGCCGGCCGCTTGGGCGGCGACGAGTTCGGCGTCGTCCTGCCGCGCACCAAGGTTTCCGACGTCGCCGCAGTGATCGCCCGGATCAACGCGCGCATCGACGATCGCCAGGTCGCGCCGCGCATCGCGCGCGTCTGCCTGAACGTCGGCGCGACGCAGATGCTCGCCAACGAGACGATCGCCGACGCCTTGCGACGCGCCGAGATCATCCTCGAGTCGGAACGCGACAAGCGACGTGCGGCCGAGGAGCTCGCCGGCCGCATGGCCGACTCGATGCCGGCCGAGCAGGCGATCCCGGCCCTCGAGGCACTTGCCGCGCGGCGCGGACCGATCTCGGCCGCCGCGCCGCTCAACCTCATTCCGGTTGGCGAAGTCCTCGCCGGAACGACGGCGAACTGAGGGCGCGGTTGGCGCGCGAAGGCGCGCCACGCGATCGAGTGCAGCCCACGACGTGCGCGTTCAGCGCACCAGCGAGATGATGCTCCAGCCGGCACGTTCGGCCTCGGCGCGCAAGCGCGCGTCGGGATCGACGGCGACCGGACCACCGACGGCACGAAGCAGCGGCAGGTCGTTGCCCGAGTCGCTGTAGAAGACGGCGTCGGCGAGCGCTCCCGACGCGACCCCGGCCTCGGCGAGCCAGGTTTGCAGGCGCGCGACCTTGCCCTCTCGCATGTTGAGCACGCCGCGGTTGCGTCCCGTGAAGCGGCCGCCTTCGAGCTCGAGCTCGGTGGCGATCAGATGCCCCTCGTCGAAGCCGAGGAACGCAGCGATTGGCGCCGTGAGAAAGCGATTCGTCGCAGTCGTCAGGAGCAGACGATCGCCGGCTTTGCGATGCCCGTCGACCAGCGCTCGCGCGGCGGCACCGAGGCGCGGCACGATGACGCTCGCGACGAAGCGCTCGCGCTGCCCGGCCCACTCGGCGGGCGTTCGTCCGGCGAGCGTCGACGCGTAGAAGGCGCAGAACTCGGCCGGCGTGATCGCGCCTTCGGCGTAGCGCTCGGCGACATCGCGGTTCCTCGCCTCGAAGCCGGCCCGGTCGAGAATGCCTTCGGCGATGAGGAACTCGCACCACAGCTCGTCGGTGTCGCCGTCGAGCAGCGTTCCGTCGAGGTCGAAAAGCGCGAGAGGACGAGCCCGATGGCGCCTTGCGGCTTGCGCCGCGGCGCTGCCCCCCGAGGGGGCGTTCGCGCCTTGGGGCGCCCCGACGGCGCTCAACCCTTCTTCAGGTGCCACGCCTTGAGCCGCGTGAAGGTCTGGATACCGTAGGTCGAGAGCGTGACGCCGATTCCCGAATCGCCGACACCGGACCACGGCAGGCGCGGGCTGACACGGTCGCAGCAATTCCAGTAGACGCTGCCCGCGTGGACACGGGCGAGCAATCGCTCGGCGCGCGCCCGGTCGCGCGTATAGACGCCCGCGGTCAGGCCGTAACGCGTGTCGTTCATGAGCGCGACGGCTTCGTCGTCTCCCTTCACCTTCTGGATGCCGATGACCGGACCGAAGCTTTCCTCGCGCATCAGCAGCATGTCGTGGTTCGCTTCGGTCACGACGGTCGGCTCGAACCACTGGCCCGCCTTGTCGATGCGCTTGCCGCCGGCGCGCACGTGCCCGCCCTTGGCGACGGCGTCGGCGACCTGCGCCTCGAGCACCTCGAGCTGCGGCGCGCGCGTGATCGCGCCGATGTACGTCCCCTCCTCGGCCGGATCGCCGACGCGGAACCCGGCGACGGTGGCGAGGAAGGCGTCGACGAAGGCATCGTGGATGCGCTCGTGGACGTAGATGCGCTCGACCGAGCAGCAGCTTTGCCCGGTGTTGTACATGGCGCCGTCGGCGAGCGACTCGGCCGCGGCCTTCGGATCCGCGTCTTCGGCGACATAGGTCGGATCCTTCCCGCCGAGCTCGAGCTGCAGGCGGATCATGCGCGGTCCGACCGCGGCGGCGATCTTCGCTCCGGTCGCCGCCGAGCCGGTGAAGAAAACGCCGTCGACCGCCTGCTCGACGAGCGCCGCGCCGACCTCGCCGCCGCCGACGAGGACGACGAAGACGTCCTCGGGAACCCCCGACGCATGGAGCAGCCGCGCGATCTGCAGCCCGGTCAGCGTCGCGAACTCCGACGGCTTGTAGAGCACGGCGTTGCCGGTGAGCAGCGCCGGAACGAAGACGTTGCCGCCGACGAAATAGGGGTAGTTCCACGCCGAGATGTTGGCGACGACCCCGAGCGGTTCGTGCCCGATCCGCTCCGTCATCGCCGCATCGGCGTAGACCTCGGCGTCGGCCGAGCTCGCGTCGACCTCGGCGAGGAAGAAATCGATGCGGCCGAGAAAGCCGTTCAACTCGTTGCGCGATTGCGCGATCGGCTTGCCGACTTCGCTCGTCAGCGTCCGGGCCAGCGTCTCGAGCTCGACGGCGACGCGCTCACGAAAACGCGCGACGATCGCCTTGCGCTCGGCGAGCGGGCGCGCCGCCCACGCCGGCTGCGCGGCGCGGGCGCGCGCCGCCTTCGCCGCGACGCTCGGCGCGTCGTCGGCACGGAGCTCGGCGAGCGCGGCGCCGGTCGCCGGATTGACGATCGCGAGTGTCTTCGTCATGTCCTTTGCGCGGCGCGCGCGTGGGCGAGGAAGTCTTCGAGCAGGGGACGATCGTCGAGCGTGCCTTCGCCGGCGCGGTGAAACTCCGGGTGCCATTGCACCGCGGCCATGAAGCTGCCGACCGGCCTGCGTATCGCCTCGATCATTCCGTCGTCGGGACAGCGCGCCTCGACGACGAAGCCCGGTGCGAGCTCCTTGATCGCCTGGTGGTGCACGCTGTTCACCATCGCGCGCGGCGTGCCTTCGAAGATCCCGGCCAGACGCGTCCCGGCGACGAACTGGAGCGAATGGAGGTTGCGGTCGTAGACCTCGGCGTCGCGATGCCTGATATCGCTTGAATGCTGGGTGTCGATGTCCTGCAGCAGCGTGCCGCCGTGGGCAACGTTCATCAGCTGCAGGCCGCGGCAGATGCCGAGCACGGGCTTGCCGCGTGCGGCGAACGCTGCCAGCAAGGCTCTTTCGTAGTCGTCGCGAACGCGGTCGCCTTGCCAGCGCGCGTCGAGCGGCTCTTCGCCGTAGCTGCCGGGGGCGACGTCGGAGCCACCTTCGAGGACCAGCGCGTCGAGCCATCCGGCGTAGTCGTCGAGCGTCGCGTCGCCCTTTTGCGTGTCGCCGGTCGGGCTCGGGATCATGACGGCGAGCGCTCCTGTCGACATCACCCAGTGCGCGACCGATTGCTCGACGTACTGCAAGGTCTTGCCGGTGAAGATCGGCCGCTTCGCGTCGGCGTGGAAGAAGCAGGCCGAAAGTCCGACCTTGACTCGATCACCTTTCCCCGAGCGGCTCACATCGCCTCCGTGAACAGGCGCTCGAAGTCGGAGGCGGCGACGGGCCGGGGGTTCGTCTGGTGGCAGATGTCGGCTGTGGCGACGGCAACGAGGCGCGGAATCGCCTCGCGCCTGACGCCCGCCGCCGAGAGCGTCGGAGCGATGGCGATCGTCTGCTTCAGCGTCTTCAGCCAGGCGAGAAAGCCGTGCGCGCCTCCGCTCACGCCGACGGCATGGGCGAGCTCGTCGAACTTCCCCGGAACGGCCTGCGCGTTCCACGCCAGCACGGTGTCGATCATCAGGGCGTTGGCCAGACCATGGTGCATGTCGCAGACGGTGCCGAGGGCATGCGCGCAGGAGTGCACCGCGCCGAGGTCCTTCTGGAAGGCGATCGCCCCCATCATCGAGCTCATCATCATGTCGGAGCGCGCCGCGAGGTTGCCGGGTTCCTGCACCGCTCGCGCCAGCGCGCGCGCGGCGATCCGCGTCCCTTCCAGAGCGATGCCGTCGCAAAGCGGCTGGTACGCCGGCGAGAGGTAGCTCTCGACGTTGTGCGTCAGCGCGTCCATGCCGGTCGCCGCCGTCACCGCGGGCGGCAGGCCGAGCGTCAGCTCCGGGTCGGCGAAAACCGCCCGGGCGAGGATCAGCGGAGAGAAGACAACGCGCTTGACGTGCGTGTCGGTCTCGCTGATGACCGAGCTGCGCCCGACCTCGCTGCCGGTTCCCGAGGTCGTCGGCAAGGCGACGAAGTACGGCAAGGTCTCGGCGATCGGGCGCACCTGCGGGTGATCCCAGACGTACTCCATGACGTCGCCCGGGTGCGTCGCCAGCACGCCGACGACCTTGGCGACATCGAGCGCCGCTCCGCCGCCGATGCCGACGATGCAATCGGCGCCGTGCGCCCGGTACGCCGCCGCACCATTCATGACCTGCGGGCCGGTCGGATTGCCGTACACGCCGGCGTAGATCGAAGGCGCGAGCCCGGTCGCGGAAAGCGTCGCCGCGAAGTCGGCCAGCAACGGCAGCGCCGCGAGGCCCTTGTCGGTGACGACGAGCGGCCGCCGCAGGCTGCGTTCCTTCAGGTGCGCGCCGACGAGGCGGCTGGCACCGGGGCCGAAGTGGATCGTCGTCGGGAACGAGAAGCGCGTGATCGTCATGGGCCGGCGGGGCAAAAGCGCAAGTATCACTGCACCCGCAGCCAGCGCAACTCGGCCGTGTCGTTCGGCCATTGCACGGCGCGGACTTTCTTGCTCATCGCCCAGTTCAGCGTGCGCCGGTAGAGCGGGATCGAGGGCAGCCCGTCGCCGACCAGGCGCAGCACCGTCGCGACCATGGCGCGGCGCCGCGTCTCATCCGGCTCGACCCGTATCGCGTCGATCAGCGCATCGAGCTTCGGGTCGCTGAAGCGGCCGGCGTTGAAGGTGCCCAGGCCGCTTCGGTCCCAGGTGCGGAACAGCGCATTGAGCGACGCCCAGGCGTCGGTCGTCGGCCCCCAGCCGAACTCGACCAGACTCGCCGTTCCCTGGCTCAGCTTGGGAAAGAACTGGTTCGTCGGCGACGAGCGCAGCGTCGCGCGGATGCCGACCTGCGTCAGCATCGCCGTCATCGCCTGGCAGACGGCCTCACGCCAGGCGACGTTGACGCAGTCGAGCGGCACCGTGAAGCCGTTCGGGTAGCCGGCCTCGGCGAGCAGCGCCTTTGCCTTCGCCGGGTCGTAGGGCAGGCGATGGTCGAGCTCGGCAGGCGAGCCTTCGACGCGCGGCGACAGGTAGGCGCCGGTCGGCACGGCCAGCCCGCGCAGCACTTTCTGGGCGATGAGATCGACGTTGATCGCGTGGTAGACGGCGCGACGGACGCGCAGGTCCTTGAACGGATTCCTGCCCTTGACGTCGGAGCCTTCGAGCTCGTCGCGCGCCAGGTCGAAGACGAGGTACTGCTCGCCGAGGTCGGCCGTCTGCAGGACGATGAGCGCGCTCTCGCCCTTCAACCGTGCGACGTCGGGAATCGGCGGATCGAGCACCATGTCGACCTCGCCGGAAATGAGCGCCGCCAGCCGCGTCGCGTCGGAGCGGATCGCCAGCCAGATGACCTCGTCGACGTTGCCCGAGCGCTTCTCGCCCCAGCCCCACCAGCGCGGATTCCTCTTCAGCACGGTGCGGATGTCGGGCTCGTAGCGGTCGAGCATGTACGGACCCGTTCCGTTGGCGTTGCGGACGGCGAAGGTCTCCTGCTTGCCGTTGAAGTCCTGGGCGACCTCTACATGGTGCTGCCGCGCCCACGCCTTGCTCATCATCGGCAGGTTGAGGAATTTCTGCGGCAGCACCGCGTCGGGCGCCTCCAGGTCGATCTCGAGCGTCTGCTCGTCGACCTTCTTCGCGGCGGCGACGCCCTTGAGCTGGAAGGCGCGCTGCGAAGGCGGCGTCATCGCACGCTGCACCGAGAACACGGCGTCGTCAACGGTAAACGGCGTGCCGTCGTGGAAGAGCACGCCCTGGCGCAGCTTGAAGCGCCAGGTCCTGGCGTCGATCCTCTGCCAGGAGAGCGCCAGCGAAGGCTCGATGCGGAACTGCTCGTCGCGATTGAGGAGCGAGTCGTAGACCTGGAAATTGATGCGCGAGTGATAGAGCAGGGCCAGCGCGTGCGGGTCCATCGTCTGCGGATCGAACGCGGTGGCGATGCGGACCGAGGTCGTCGCCGCGTCCGCCCCGGCGAAAGCCAGACTGGCGAGGAGGGCCCATGCGCCGCGCAGCGCGCGCCGGCCGATGCCAACCCGCACCGGACCGAATCGCCGACGATGCGAGAGCCTTGTCACCGCAACAGGGCCATGCCGGCGACCTTCGCCGCCTGCTTGTCGAAGGTCAGAGTCGTTCGACATCCATGCAAGGTATTGATGGCGGAAATGAGAAGGTCGGAAAAGTCGGCGTTCGACGTTGCGAATTCGTGCGCCGCAACGGCGACGGCCGCTTCGTCCTGAAGGTTGACGCGCGGATCGGTGAGGAGCTCGTCGAGAACGTCGGCGATCTCGTCGCGAGTGGCGAAATAGCGCGATTGCAATACCCAGGCCGTCTCCGCGAGGACGACCGATCCCACCCGAACCGGATCGTCGGGCGTGGCATCCCGCTCGAGCAGACGTCTCGCGAGCGCGACCTGAGCTGCGTCGTCCTCGGCGAAATAGCGAACAAGAACGTTCGTATCGACGCCGATCAAGAATGCGGCCTCCGAGGGCTCCCCATTTCGGAGATTGCCGCGTTCATGTCATCGATCGACAGGGGCTTGGCCCTGCGACCCTTGAACATGCCGCGCAGTCTGGAGATGTCGCCCTTCACGGCGACGACGCGAAAGCCGTCGCGCGTCGGCAGAAAGCGGATCCGGTCGCCGGGCTGCACGCCGAGCGTCTCGCGCACCGCCTTCGGCAATGTCAGCTGGCTTTTGCTCGTCAAGGTCGCGTCGTCCATACCAATTCCCGTGAAATTCTGTAAGGCAATCTTCAGTATCGCCTTACTAACCGGGAACTGTCAACGTCCTCCGGAACGCTCGCGCGCGCAACGGCAAAGTCGAGGGCGGAGCGCCTTCAGATGATCTCGAAGTAGCGCTTCAGTTCCCAGTCGGTCACGCCGTCGAGCCACTGCCGCCATTCCCAGTCGCGGGTGGCGGCGAAGTGATCGACGAAGTCGTCGCCGAGCCAGTCGCGCGCGACGCGCGACTGCTGGAAGACGCGCGTCGTCTCGATCAGGGTGCGCGGCGCCCGCGGGATGTGATCGGCGCCGACGTTGGTCCCGGTGATCGGCGGCGCCGTCAGCTTCCAGCCCTTCTCGATGCCTTCCAGGCCGGCCGCGATCACGGCCGCCATCGCGATGTAGGGGTTGACGTCGGCGCCCGGGCAGCGTGTCTCGAGCCGGGTCGCCTTCGGGCTGCCGGCGATGACGCGAAAGCTCGCCGTGCGGTTGTCCATTCCCCAGGTCGGCTTGACCGGCGCCCAGAAGCCGTCGACGAGGCGCTTGTAGCTGTTGATCGTCGGCCAGAACATCGGCGCGAATTCCATCAGGCACGCGATCTGGCCGGCGACATAGCTCTCGAACAGAGCGCTCATCTTGCGCGGCGAACTCGCGTCGTAGAACAGGTTCGTCTTGCCGTCGGACCCTTCCTTCAGGCTCTGGTGGATGTGGCCGCTGCAGCCCGGATACGCGGCGTTCCACTTCGCCATGAAGCTCGGCATGACGCCGAAGCGCGCGCCGATCTCCTTGGCGCCGGTCTTGAAGAGGATCGCCCGGTCCGCCTGTTCGAGCGCCTCGCCGAAGGCGATCGCGACCTCGTAGACGCCCGGCCCCGTCTCGGTGTGCAAGCCCTCGATCGGCACGCCGAAGGCGAGCATCTCATCCAACAGCGCGTTCATGAACTCCTTGCGGTGGTTCATGCGCAGCACCGAGTAGCCGAACATTCCCGGCGTCAGGGGCGTCGGCGCGACGCCCTGCTTGGCGGCCCAGCTCTGCGGCGTCTCGACGAAGTTGAACCACTCGAACTCCATGCCGCACATCGCGGAGAAGCCCATCTTCTCGGCGCGCTTCAGGACGCGCTTGAGCGTCTGGCGCGGACAGATCGGCGACGGCGTGTGGTCGGCGTTGACGAACTCGCCGAGGAAGAACGGCACGTTGCCGTCCCACGGCACAGTGCGCTGCGTCAACAGATCGAGCCGCGCCAGCGCATCGGGGAAGCCGTGCTGCCAGCCGGTCAGCGTCGTGTTGTCGTAGGTCTGGTCCATCATGTCCCAGCCGAAGACGACGTCGCAGAAGCCGAACCCCCCCGCCGGCGACGGTTCGGCGGCGCCGAGAAACTTGTCGAGGTGCAGGTACTTGCCGCGCAGGACGCCGTCGATGTCGCTGACGGCGACCTTGACCTTGCTGCTGCCGCTCTTGCGGACGGCGGTGAGCGCGGGGTGTTCCGGCGTGGGCGTGGTCATGGGTCGATTCTCCGCGCTTCGCTGCTCAGCGCACGCCCGGCGTGCCGCTGCCGATTCCCATCACGCGCATCGCATCGGCGACGGCGGCGACGGCCTGCCGCATGACGTCGGGACCGATCGCGCCGATGCAGCCGACGCGGAACGTCTCGAGCTGCGTGAGCTTGCCGGGGTAGAGGATGAAGCCACGCGCCTTCACCGCTTCGTAGAACGCCTTGAACTCGTAGTGCGGGTCGGCAGGCGCGTGGAAGGTCACGATGATCGGCGCCTGGATCTCCGGCCTCAGGAAGGGCTCGAAGCCGAGCGCCTCCATTCCCGTGACGAGCGCCTCGCAGTTGGCCGAGTAGCGCGCCAGCCGCGCCGGCTGGCCGCCTTCCTCGACGAACTGGCGCACCGCTTCGGCGAGCGCGGCGCAGACGTGCGTCGGCGGGGTGAAACGCCACTGGCCGGTCCGCTCCATGTAGACGTGCTGGTCGTGCAGGTCCATCGCGAGCGAATGCGAGTTGCCTGCGGCGCCGTCGACGACATAGTTGCGGATGAAGACGAAGCCCATCCCGGGAACGCCCTCGAGGCACTTGCCACTGGCGGCGACGAGGGCGTCGAAGCGCGCTTCGCGCGCGTCGATCGGCAAGGCGGCAAACGAGCTCATCGCGTCGACGATGAGGCCCTTGCCGCGGCGCGCGCAGACGTCGGCCACCTCCTGCAGCGGGTTGCGCACGCCGGTACCCGTCTCGCAGTGGATGAAGCCGACGTGCGTGATGCTGGCGTCGGCCGCGAGCGCAGCGTCGAGCTCGGCGGCGGAAACGGGCGCGTCCTCGGAATGCGGCAGGATCGTCGTCTTGCGGCCCATCAGCGTCGCCAGCCGGCCCAGGCGCTTGCAGTACGCGCCGTTGTCGAGGACGAGGACGTGACCGTCGCGCGGGACGATCGTCGCCACCGCCGCCTCCACCGAGAACGTCCCGCTTCCCTGCAGCGGCACGACGACATGCGTGCCCTCGCCGTGCACGATCGCGAGCAGCTCGCGGCGCAGCTCGGCCGTCATGGCGATGAACGACGAGTCCCACGAGCCCCAGTCGCGCAGCATGGCGCGCTTGGTGCGCTCGGTCGTCGTCAGCGGTCCGGGCGTGAGGAGGATGGCGTCGCGCTGCATCGGTATCGGGTCTCCCAGGTCATTCTCGCCGGTCGCTGACAGGGGCGCCGCTCAACGCGTTCCGCGCCGCCACGCCTGCGTGCGCCGGTCGACCCAGGCGCCGACGAGCATGAAGAGCAGCGTCACGACGGTCGATCCAGCGGTGATGAGCACGGCGCACGCCGCCGCCGCGCCAGCCTCGCCGGCTTCGTCGAGGTTGAGGATCGCGATCGCCGCGACCTTGGTGTCGGGCGAATAGAGGAAGACGACGGCCGAGATCGTCGTCATCGCGTTGACGAAGAAGTAGCGCGCGATGTCGACGAGCGTGGGCGTGCAGATCGGCAAGGTGACGCGCCAGAAAGTCGTGAAGAACGGCACCTTGAGCGAAGCGCTGACGGCCTCGAACTCGGCGTCGAGCGACTTCAGCGCCGTCACGGCCGTGAGATGCCCCGTCGTGTAGAAATGGACGATCGTGCAGACGACCAGGATCGTCATCGTCCCGTACAGGCCGTGCAGCGGATTGGCGGGCTCGTTGAAGAAGAAGATGTAGCCGAGGCCCAGGACGAGCCCGGGCACCGCCATCGGCAGCATGGCGAGCAGGCGCACCAGCGGCCGCAGCGCCTCCATGCCGCGCGTCTTCTCGAGCATGTAGGCGCCGACGAAGACGAGGATCGTGCCGAAGAACGCCGTCCCCGCGGCCAGCCTCAGGCTGTTGCCGAAGGCGCTGCCGACCTCGGCGTCGACCAGGCCCATCGTGTAGTGCTTGAGGCTGGGCGCCAGGTTGTACGGCCAGTAGGTCGCGAACGAAGCGAAGATCGCCATGCCGAGCATTGCCAGCATCAAGGCGCTGACGACGAGCACGTAGGCAAGCATCAGGGCATCGAAGCCGCGCGCCGGCCTGGGCGCGTAGGGCACGGCGCGCGCGGTCAGCATCGCCGTCTGCTTGCGCTGGACGAACCAGTCGATGCCGAAGGTGAGGACCGCAGGCGTCAGCAGGAGCAGGCCGACGACCGCGCCGCGCGAAAAGTCCTGCTGGCCGATGACGAGCTTGAAGACGTCGGTCGCCAGCATGTTGAAGTTGCCGCCGATCACCTTCGGGATGCCGAAGTCGGTCATGACGAGGGTGAAGGCGACGAGCGCCGCCGAGATCAGGCCGTATTTCGCTCCCGGAAGGGTGATCGTCAGGAACTTGCGCCGCGTCGACGTCCCGAGCGCCGCCGCCGCTTCGTAGAGACGAGCGTCGGCAAGCGCCAGGGCGCTGATCAGGATCATCAGCGCGTGCGGAAAGACGGCGAAGCATTCGGCGACGACGACGCCCGGCCCGCCGTAGATGTTCTCGAAGCCGAGCGCCGTGACGAGGCCGCGCGCGACGCCCTGGTTGCCGAACCAGTAGATGAGCGAGATCGCCGAAAGCAGCGAAGGCGCGAGCAGCGGGATCAGCGCGATCGTGCGGAACATCCCCTTGGCCGGGATGCAGCTGCGCGACAGCGCGTAGGCGAAGCCGAATGCGAGCGGAACGGTCACGAGCGTCACGAGCAGCGAGACCGAGACGCTGTTGACGAACGATTGCAGCAGCGATGGCGTGCGCAGGTAGCTCGCGAAATTCGCCAGGCCGACGAAGGCGCCGTCGCGGTCCTGCAAGGCCTTGGCCAGGATCGTCGCGAGCGGGAGGGCGAGGAAGACGACGAGCGCCGCGACGATGAGGAGCAGCGTCGCGTGGGCGATCCGGTCGGTCCAGTGGGCGCGCTGGCGAAGGGCGCGCGCCGCGGAAAGCGGAAGGACGGCGGACACGCTGACAGGCTAGAAGAAGCGCATCCGCTCCGGCAGCACCTTGAGCGGCAGCCGGCTGCCGACCTCGAGGCCCTGCTCGGCCAGATAGTTGAGCGAGAGGTAGACCGTGATCGGCTGCGTGCCGAGGGCTTGCGCGTTGACGCGGACGAGGCAGTACGAGCCGAGGAACTCAATCTTGTCGATCGCGGCGTCGAAGACGTTCGCGTCGCCCGGAGCGATCGGCCGCGCCAGCACGTCTTCCGGGCGCAGATAGACCTTGACGTCGCGCTCCGCGTCGGTGTCGCGCTCGCAGGCGAAGCGGCTCGCGCCGATTCGCAGGTCGCGGCCCGGATGCAGCCGGCCCGACAGGACGTTGATCTTGCCCACGAAATCGGCGACGAAAGGCGTCGCCGGGTCGCGATAGATCTGCATCGGCGTTCCGACCTGCTCGATCACGCCGTGGTTCATGACGACGATGCGGTCGGCGACCGAGAGCGCTTCTTCCTGGTCGTGCGTGACCATGATCGTCGTCACGCCGAGCTTGCGCTGCAGCGAGCGGATCTCCTGGCGCAGGCGCACCCGCTCGAGCGCATCGAGCGCCGAAAGCGGCTCGTCGAGGAGGAGCAGCCCGGGCGATGTGGCCAGCGCCCGCGCCAGGGCGATGCGCTGCTGCTGCCCGCCCGAGAGCTGCGCCGGAAACTTCGAGCCGCTTCCGGGCAGGCCGACGAGCTTGAGCAGCTCGTCGACGCGTGCCGCGATCTTCGCCTTCGCCTCCTTGCGGTTGACGAGGCCGTAAGCGACGTTGTCGGCGACCGAGAGGTTGGGAAAGAGCGCGTACGACTGGAAGACGATGCCGTAGTCGCGCTCGGCCGGCGGCAGCACCGAGATGTCGCGTTCGCCCTGGCGGACCCGCCCTGCCGTCTGCGTCTCGAGGCCGGCGATGATTCGCAGCAGCGTCGTCTTGCCGCAGCCCGAGGGGCCGAGGAAGCAGACGAACTCGCCTTGCGAGATCGCGAGGTCGATGTCCGTCAGCGCCTGGAACGATCCGAACGACTTGCGGATGCCTTCGAGGCGAAGGTAAGGAGTGACTGCGGTGCTCATGGCTCGCGGCAGGATCCTTCGCTTCGCCCGGGATGACGGGGCCGGCCGCGGGCCGACCCCCTTGTTACTTCTTCGGCTCGGACTTCGCGTCGTAGCGCCTGTTCCATTCGGCGAGGACGCGCTCGCGGTTGTCGGCGGCGGTCTTGAAGTCCATCTTGACGAGGCGCTTCTCGTAGTCGGCGGGGACGTTGGCGAGCGGTGCGGCGACGCCGGGCTGCGCCGTGATCGCGAAGTTCTTGCCGTAGAGCTGCATCGCATCCTTGCTCGAGGCCCAGTCGGCGAGCTTCTTCGCCTCGTCCATGTGCTTGGTGCCCTTCATGATGCCGAAGGCTTCGAGGTCCCAGCCGAGCCCTTCCTTCGGGAACACGAGGTCGATCGGCGCGCCCTTGGCCTTGTTGCTGTTGGCGCGGTACTCGAACGAGATGCCGACGACGTATTCGCCGGCGGCCGCCATGTTGCAGGGCTTGGAGCCCGAATGCGTGTACTGGGCGATGTTCTCGTGCAGCGCGTCCATGAACTTCCAGCCTCCGCCCTTGCCGTTGTCGTCGCCCCACAGCGTGAGCCACGCGGTGACGTCGAAGTAGCCGGTGCCCGACGACGCCGGGTTCGGCATTACGACCTGGCCCTTGTAGACGGGCTTGGTCAGGTCCTTCCAGG
>JGI24140J50213_10000021_pt1 | contig 61099 bp, 56 predicted proteins | sample BarGraIncu00222A_FD_50213 | JGI IMG/M metagenome (IMG submission 50213)
AGCGCGNGCGAGCTGCTCGACGCCGGCTCGACGCGCATCGAGGCCGAGTTCGCCGGCCAGCCCGACCTGCAGATCGAGATGCTCGGCGTCGTCGGCTCGCTGTACCGCGAGCTGAACGAAAGCGAGCGCCAGCGCGCCGTCACCGCGCGCCGCGTCGCGCTTGCCGCCAGCATGCCCGGCCGCTATCCGCAGGTGCCGATCGAGGCCTTGCTCGACGACGCCGACGCGGCCCTCGCCGTCCCCGATCGCAAGGCCGCCGGCGCCGCGCTCGACCGCGCCGACGCGCTGATCCGCAGCGCCGGCCTCGACGAATCGCGCTTGCGCGCGACCTGGTGGACGCAGCGTGCGCGAGCTGAGCCGGCCAAGGATCTCGATGCCCGGCAACGCGACCTCGAGCAGTCGCTGGCGCTGTATCGCCGCATCGCGCCGCACGACCCGGGATATGTGCGCGCCCTGGCCCAGCTAGGCGAGGTCGATTTCTACGGCGGTCGATACGACGAGGCGGTCGAGCGCCTGCACGAAGCGGTGGCCGCGGCCGACCAGGCCGACGAGCGCATGGACGGCGAGATGCTCGAGGTCTGGAGCAACATCGGCGTCGCCAACGTCGTCATGGGAAAACTCGACGACGCCTCGGCCGCCTACGAGCGGGCGATCCAGCTTGCGGCGCGCACCTACGGCACCGGTCATCCCGAGTACTGGCGCCTGGCCAGCAACAACGCCGAGCTGCTGCACATGATGGGCCAGCGCGACGCCGGCATCGAGCGCTTCGAGGCGCTGCGCCGTTTGCTGCCCGACCCGCCGACGAACGCCGCCGGCTGGACCGTGCTGACCGACTACGCCGGCCGGCTCGCGGCGCAGGGCGAGCCCGAGCGCGGCGTTGCCTGGATGGAAGGCGCCGAGCGCTTCGAGCAGCAGCACCCGACCGCGCCCTACGCCCTGCGGCGCCTCCGCCTCCTGCTCGGCAACATCTATTCGCTGGCCGGGCGCCGCGACGACGCGCGTCGCCTGCTCCAAGCATCGTTCGACGAATACGTCGCCAGCGATCCGGTCGACTCGCAGGCGAGGATGGGGGTGAGCGAGCGCTGGGCGCGCATCCTTCTCGAAGACGGCCGCAGCGACGAAGCGCGCCGCCTGTTCGAGCAGGTCGTCGCTGCCGACAAGGGCCGAAATTTCACGGCGTCGGCGCTCGCGCAGGCGGGCCTGGCGCGCGTCGAGCTGAGCCTCGGCCACGCGGGTGCGGCGGTGCCGCTGAGCGCGGCGGCGGTTGAGCGCTGGCACGCCGTCAAGGGCTATCGCGACGTTCGCGCCGGGCCGGTGATCCTGCGCGTCCAGGCGCGCGCCCTGCTGGCGGCGGGCGATGCGGCCGCTGCGAAAGCGGTGGCCGCCGACGCGCTCGCACAAAGCCTGCGCTACGACGCACCGACCGCCGCATCGATCGCCGAAGCGCGCGATCTGCTGCGCCGCGCCGACGCGTCGCCGCAACGTCACTGAGGTGCAGGCCTGCTCAGACGACTGAGCGATCACCCCTGCTCGAAAGCGTCAGCCACGTTGCCGGCGTTGCTGCCGAGTTCACTGGCCGCGTAGCCGCCTTCCAGAACGAAAATCGTCGGGCAACCCAGCCGCTTCAGCCGGGCACCCAGGCGGGAAAAATCGGCAGCCTGCAATTTGAAGGTTGCGATCGGGTCGCCGGCAAAAATGTCGAGGCCCAGCGAGACGACCAGGGCATCGGGCAGGTGACGCGCGATCCGGGCGCAGGCGGTCTCGAGCGCATCGAGCCAGGTGCTTGCAGACGCGCCCGCCGGCAACGGCAGGTTCAGGTTGAACCCCAGGCCGGGCCCCGCGCCGGACTCGTCGGCATGGCCCAGGTAGAACGGGTACTCGGTGTGCGGGTCGCCGTGGATGCTGACGAACAGCACCTCGGGACGCTCGTAGAAGATGCTCTGCGTGCCGTTGCCGTGGTGGTAATCCACGTCGAGGACCGCCACCCGATGGCAGCCACGGTCCAACAGGGTCTGGGCGGCCACCGCGGTGTTGTTGATGAAGCAATAGCCGCCCATGAAATCGGCACCGGCGTGGTGCCCGGGCGGGCGCGTTGCGCAGAAGACGCTGCGCGCACCCCGGCTCAGCAGACCGGCGGCACCGGCAGCCGCATCGGCGCCGGCCTTGGCAGCGACCCAGGTGCCGGCCGACATGGGGCTGCCGTTGTCCATGGAATAGAGACCCAGGCGGGCAGTGAAGTTGGCGGGTTCCAGGTCGCTGCGCAGCGTGCGCACCGGCCACACCGACGGGAACGGTTGACGGTCGCTGTTGCCCGGATCCAGGGCCAGCCATTGCGTCCAGGCAGATTCCAGAAACGCCAGATAGCGCGGGCTGTGGACGAGGGGCAGCACGGCGCTGCTATCGTCCTCCGGGGCGTGAATCTCGTGGCCGCGCGCCAGCAAGGCCTGGACCACGAACTCCGCCCGCGCGGGCGACTCGAAGCACGGCACACGCTCGCCGCGAAAGAACTCGCAGGCGGGCGCGTGGCCTTGATGCAGGGGCGAGAAAAGAATCAGCATGGTGGCTCGATTCTCAGGCGCTGGCGTACGTGCACCCGGAGCCGCGGACTCCTGCTTCAGCAGGTGAGTTGCAAAACCGTAGCGCGTTGCCCGGCCGATGGCGCCGGTGAGCTACTTCCGCGGCCGCGTGCCTTCGCGGGCAAAGGCCGCGAGCAGCCCGGCGAACACGTCGCCGGGCACTGCAATCGAAAGCGAGAACGCGCTCGCCGACATCTCTGGCAACCGGTGCAGTGGCAAACGCCGGTGAGCAGTGGCGGCTTCGTGATGCGCAGGGTGACGCGACCGCAACGGCAGGAGCCGGTCCAGGGCCAATGCCAGGACTCGAGGCTCTTGTCAGCCGTCATCACATCGACTCGGCATACAACTCGCGCCCGATCAGCATGCGCCGGATCTCGCTCGTGCCCGCCCCGATCTCGTACAGCTTGGCGTCGCGCCACAAACGCCCGGCCGGGTACTCGTTGGTGTAGCCCACGCCACCGAGCGCCTGGATCGCCTCGCCCGCCATCCAGGTCGCCTTCTCGGCCGAGTAGAGGATGGCGCCGGCCGCGTCCTTCCTCAGCGTGCGCGAGTGGTCGCCGCGGTCGCACGCCTGGCCGACCGCGTAGACGTACGCGCGCGACGCCGACCACGTCGTGTACATGTCGGCGATCTTGCCCTGCATGAGCTGGAACTCGCCGATCGACTGGCCGAACTGCTTCCTCTCGTGGACGAAGGGCAGCACGACGTCCATGCACGCGGCCATGATGCCGAGGGGCCCGCCGGAGAGCACCGCGCGCTCGTAGTCGAGCCCGCTCATCAGCACCTTGACGCCGCCGCCTTCGGCGCCCAGCACGTTCTCGGCCGGCACCTCGCAGTCCTGGAAGAACACGGGGAAGGTGTTCGAGCCGCGCATGCCGAGCTTGTCGAGCTTGGTGCCGAACGACAGCCCCTTGAAGCCCTTCTCGACGATGAAAGCGGTGATGCCGTTCGGGCCGCCGTTGATGTCGGTCTTCGCGTAGACGATCATCGTGTCGGCGTCGCCGGCGTTGGTGATCCACATCTTCGAGCCGTTCAGCACGTAGCGGTCGCCCTTGGCGTCGGCGCGCAGCTTCATGCTGACGACATCCGACCCGGCGTTCGGCTCGCTCATCGCCAGCGCGCCGACGTGCTCGCCCGAGACGAGCCTGGGCAAGTACTTCCTCTTCTGCGCTTCGCTGCCGTTGCGGTGCAGCTGGTTCACGGCGAGGTTCGAGTGCGCGCCGTACGACAGGCCCACCGACGCCGAAGCGCGCGAGACCTCCTCCATCGCCACAACGTGCGCCAGGTAGCCGAGGTCGCTGCCGCCGTATTCCTCCTTCACCGTCATGCCGTGCAGGCCGAGCGATCCGAGCTTCTTCCAGAGGTCGGCGGGAAAGAGGTTCCTGCTATCGATCTCCGCCGCGCGCGGAGCGATCTCGGCGTCCGCGAATTGCTGCACCGTGTCGCGCAGCATGCCGATCGTTTCGCCGAGGTCGAAGGCGAGGCCGGGGAGATGAAGCACGCGGGTCTCCAGGAGATCTGACCCGCAAGCTTAACCCTCGCACCGGGGCTGCCCGGTGGGTGCTCGATCAGCGGCACCGCCGCCGTCAGCGCGTCAACACGTCCTCGTGCAACAGCTCGCGCTGGGTCGGGATCCAGATCGAATCGTTCGGCGTCGAGACGATGTGGCGCACGAACTCCTCGCGCAGCCCGGCCTTCAGGTAGATGTCGGCCTCCTCGACGCGGGCCGGGCGGACGCCCTCATGGGCCGCCTCGCCGATGGCGCGGGCGCGATGAAAGCCGATCTGCGCCTGCCGGCCGGCGGAGCGGTTCTCGCCGGCGAGCAGAACGACGGTGCAGGCGGAGAAGCATTCGTGCTCGACCCGCGTGTTCAGCCGATAGCGCTTGACGACGTCGGCCATCCGCTTGCCTTCTCGCATCCAGCCGCCCGGCGAATCGAGCAGCAGGGTGCCGACCCGCGGTGCGTCGCCGATCGCGCGGTCGATCGCCGCCGCCGCACCGTCGTTGACTCCGCCGGCAAACGCCACGACCCGGCCACTAGCGCTGAGGGTCACCGCGAAGCGCTTCCCCGGCTGCTCTCCTGCGGCGACGGCCCAATGCTCCTTCAGCGCCACGCCGAGGCGGCGCATCTCGCTTGCTCCCGCGAGCGCGCTCAGGGCCATCAGCAGCAGCGCGAGGATCGCCCAGAAGCGGCCGGGCCCGGCGAACAGCTTGCGCAATGCGGAGACGGTCGCTCCGGTCATCGACCAGAGCCACACCAGGAGCAGGAACGGCTCGGCCGCGAGAACCGCGATCGAGACCGCGCGCGCGCTCGAGCGGTCGGCCAGCGCGCTCAGCGCCCATCCGCCCGCAAAGGCAAGTCCCCAGCCGAGCAAGACCGTGTGGCACCAATAGGAGCGAGCCAACGAATACTCGCCCACCAGGTGGCGCCAGATCATTCCGCTGCGTCCGGCGGATCGAGGTACCCGATGCGTTGGCCCTGCTCGTTGCGATTCGCGCACGGCCGCGATGCTATCGCGTGAGGGCTCCTGGAAGGCTGCGAGGCATCGCCCTCAGCACGCGGCCGGCGGGGCGGCGCCGGTTCGAGCCAGGGCATCGACGGCCCGCGCCAGCTGCTCGATGTCGTCCTCGTCGTTGTAGACCTGCAGCGACAGGCGCACCCATAGGGAATCGGCGCGGACGACTACCGGTACCTCGATGCGATGGGCGAAGAACAGCCCGTCGCGCAGCCTCTGCGCCGTGACGACGCTGGCCGGGCCGAAGCGATCCGGCAAGGGGACACTGACCATGCAGCCGATCATCGACTCGGGCATCGTCCACTTACGACCCCAGCGCTCGGCGAGCTGCTGCGCGCTGTGCCAGGCCAGGCGGTGGTTGTAGTCGCGCATCGCGGCGACACCGAGGACGTCGTGCATGAAGTCGAGCCCGGCCGGCGCGGCGAGCCATGGCGAGGGGTCGCGCGTTCCGGTCCAGTCGAATTCCTGCAGCCAGTCGTCGTTCGTGATGCCCCACGAGATGACGCCGGGATGCAGGCCTTCGCGACGCGCCGGCGCGGCCCAGAGGACGCCGCAGCTGCGCGGCGCGAAGGCCCACTTGTGCAGGTTGGCCGCGTACCAGTCGACGCCGAGGCTTTCGATATCCACTTCGATCGCGCCGGGCGCGTGCGCGCCATCGACGAGCACGAGGACGCCACGCTCTCGGCACGCCGCAGCCATCGCGGCGAGCGGCAGGACGAGTGCGGTCTCGGAGCTGACATGGTCGAGCAGGGCGATGCGCGTGCGCGGCGTGATCGCCCGCTCGATCGCGCTGACGCACGCCGCCGGGTCCTCGAGCGGGAAGGGAAGCGCGACGGTGGCGAGCGTGGCGCCGCGCTCGCGGGCGATGAAGGCGGCGGCACGCAGGACCCCGCCGTAGGCCTGATCCGAGATCAGGATCTCGTCGCCGGGCTCGAGCGCGATCGAGCGCAGCACGGCGTTGACGCCACTGCTCGCGTTGTCGACAAACGCGAGCCCCTCGCCCGTGACGCCGAGGAACGTGGCGATGCGCTCGGCCGCGGCGCGCAGGCGCGGCGCCTCGGGTGGTGCCGACATGCCCAGGTTCATCAGCTCGCGGATCATGTAGCGCGCCGGATGACGCTCGATCTCGTCGAGGATCGCCTGGCGTGTCCGCATCACGGCGAGCGGCGTCACGCCGACCGTTCCGTGGTTCAGGTAGATCGCGTCGGCATCGAGCGGAAAGTGCGCACGCATGGCATGGCCGAAGCGCGAGTGCGGGCGGGTGGCGACCGGTGTCGAAGGCACCACCGCATTTTGTCGCATCGATGCGATGAGCTGCGCAAGCTGGTCGGCGTCATGGAGCCGCAGGAGCTGAAACTGAAATGGCTCGCGATGCCGGCGCCCGGCGCGCCGGCTTTCACGTCAGCGCAGCTGCGGCTTCGGACCTCCGTCCGGGCGGCCCGGGTTGCCCGGACCGGCGGGAGGGCGGCCTTCGCCGGGCGGCCGGCCACCGGGAGGTCGCTCCGTCGGGGGCGGCCGTGCTCCCGGCGGCGGGCGGTTGTCGCCGGGCGGGCGAACGGCGGGCGGACGCGGCTCGCCCGGTGGCCGCATGACTGGCCGCGGCGGCGGCCCGGGCGGCGGGCGAAAGCCCGGCCGCCGCGGCGGCGGCCGGTGGTGCTCCCAGTGCCCGATGTTGCCGAACCACGGACGGTTCTGGTAGTACGAGCCCCAGTAGTTGCCGATGACGAAGGTCACGATCGGAAATCCGATCACCACGCCGTAGTTGATGACCGGCACCTCCGCACTCTGGTACGGATAGGCGATGTTGCCGGCGTAGACCCAGCCTCGAACGCCGTCGGGGCCGATCACGTCGCACCAGGCGAAGCCGTCGGTGCAGCCCTGCACCAGCAGCGGCGTTCCCGGGCCCAGGGTCACGACCAACGGATAGTCGCGTGCCGGGCCGGCCCGCAGGTTGACCCACTTGGTGCTGTGCGCCTCTTGCGCGGCGGCCAGCGCGGGCAGCGCTGCGGTCATGGCACAGAGGACCAGATGTCTCATGCGTGTCGCCATGTCGATCTCCCGATCTTCACAGCATACGCGGCTCGCTAGCGCGATACCGGCGGGCGTTGCGCCTCGGCCATCTGCTTGCGCCTCACCTCGCCTTGCCGGGCCAACATCCAGCCCGGATATTCGGCGCGCAAGCGGCTGACATCGTCGAGCCGGCTCAGTTCGTCGGCCGCGAGCACGACGCCGGTGGCACCGATGTTGTCGGCGAGCTGCTCGACCCTCCTGGCGCCGATGATCACGCTCGTCACCTGCGGCTGGTGCAGCAGCCAGGCGAGCGCGATCTGCGCCACCGAGACACTGCGCTTGCCGGCGATCTCGCGCATCACGTCGACGCAGTTCCAGGCGCGCTCCTTGTCGACCGGCGGAAAGTCGAACGCCATACGGCGGCTGCCGGCTTCGGCTTGCTGGTCGCGCCCGTACTTGCCGCTCAGCAAACCGCCGGCGAGCGGGCTCCAGACCATCAGGCCCAGGCCTTCGCTTTGCAGCATCGGGATCAGCTCGCGCTCGAGGTCGCGGCCGGCGATCGTGTAGTAGGCCTGCAGGCTTTCGAAGCGGGACAGGCCGAGCCGTTCCGAAATGCCGAGCGCCTTGGCGATCTGCCAGGCTGCCCAGTTCGAGACGCCGACGTAGCGCACCTGGCCGTGCTGCACCAGCGAGTCGAGCGCGCGCACCGTCTCCTCGATCGGCGTCGCCGGATCGAAGCCGTGGATCTGGTACAGGTCGACGTGTCCGAGCTGCAGGCGCTCGAGGCTCGCCTGCAGACTGGCGATGATGTGGTTGCGTGTCGCGCCGCGCGCGTTCGGCGCCGGGCCCGTCTCGCCGAAGACCTTGGTCGCGACGACGACGTCGTCGCGCGCCACCTTGAGGTTCTTCAGCGCCTGCCCCGTGATCTCCTCCGAGCGCCCGCCGGCGTAGACGTCGGCCGTGTCGATGAAGTTGATGCCGGCGTCGAGCGCGCTGCCGATGATGCGCTCGGCATCGTCCTGCTGCAGCTTGCCTATCGTTCCCCACATGCTCTGCTCGCTGCCGCCGAAGGTCATGGTGCCGAGGCACAGCTCTGAGACGAAGAGGCCGGTGCGGCCGAGGGGTTTGTATTTCATTGGGGCTCCTGCTGGTTGTCGACGCATCGGGCTGCTTCGCGCCGCGCTAGCGCGCGCCGAACGACGCGTTCTCGAAAAGGTCCTTGTACTCGCGCGGCTGCGAGCGCCAGTATTGGTGCGGCGCGTCGACGCGGGCGCCGAGCCTGGCGGCGGCGTGCCAGGGCCAGCGCGGGTCGTAGAGCATCGCCCGGGCCAGGCCGATCGCGTCGGCCTCGCCGCTGGCGATGATCGTCTCGGCCTGCTCGGGCTCGGTGATGAGCCCGACGGCGATCGTCGGCAGCCCGATCGCTTCCTTGACGCGCCGCGCGAACGGCACCTGGAAGCCGGGGCCCGGCTTGATCGCCTGTTGCGGCGAGACGCCGCCGCTCGAGACGTGGATGGCGGCGCAGCCGCGCGCCCTGAGCGCGTGCGACAGGGCGAGCGTGCCGTCGATGTCCCAGCCGCCGGGCACCCAGTCGGTCGCCGAGATGCGCGCCCAGACGGGCTTGTCGGCAGGAAACGCGGCGCGCACCGCATCGAAGACCTCGAGCGGAAAGCGCATCCGGTTCTCGAGGTTGCCGCCGTACGCGTCGTCGCGCTTGTTGGCGATCGGCGAGAGGAACTGGTGCAGCAGATAGCCGTGCGCCGCGTGGATCTCGAGGCCGTCCAGGCCGAGCCGCGCGGCGCGCTGCGCGGCTCGGGCGAACTCGTCGCGCACGCGTTGCAGGCCCGCGGCGTCGAGCGCGAGGGGCGCGTCTTCCGCCGGCGAATGCGGCACGGCGGAGGGTGCGACGGCCTGCCAGGCGCCGGGCTCGCCGAGGCGGATCTGCTTGCCGCCTTCCCAGGGCGCGCGGCTCGATGCCTTGCGCCCGGCGTGCGCGAGCTGCATGCCGATCCTGATCGGCGAGTTCGCGCGAACGGCGTCGAGCACGCGAGCGAGCGCCGCTTCGTTCGTATTGCTGTACAGGCCGAGGTCCGCAGGCGTGATTCGGCCCTCGGCCGAGACCGCCGTCGCCTCGACGATCAGGAGGCCCGCGCCCGAGATCGCCAGATGTCCGAGATGGATCAGGTGCCAGTCGCCCGCCGACCCTTCGCGGGCCGAGTACTGGCACATCGGCGCGATGACGATGCGGTTGGCGAGGCGAAGCCCGCCGATCTGGAAAGGCTCGAAGAGTCGGCTCATCGAGCCATTGTCGATCGTTCGCCGCGTCCCGGCCCTCAGCGCGGCCGCTGCAGGCGCCGATAGGCGCTGAAATGGCGCACCGCCTTCTTCGCGTCGCCGAGCTGCTCGTGCAGACGCGCCGCGTTGTAGTGGGCGTCGGCGAGATCGGGCGAGAGGCGCAGGCTCGTGTCGTAGCTGGCAAGCGCGTCGCTCGCCTTGCCCTGGTCCTCAAGGGCGACGGCGCGGTTGAAGTGGAGCAACGCTTCGTCGGGCAGGCGGTGCAGGGCCTTGTCGTAGAGCGCCACGGCCTCGCCGAAGCGTTGCGATTCGCAGAGCAACGCGCCGAGGTTCAGATACGCATCGGCGTAGTCGGGGTCGAGCTCGAGTGCCTTGCGATACGCCGCTTCGGCGGCGCGACGATTGCTCGGCTCGAGCGCCTCGCCGCGGCTGAAGACGGCGGCGGCGTCGTCGTGCCCTGCGGGCGCAGTGTCAGGCGCGCGCTGCGGTGTGGGCGCGCGCGGCAGAAAGGCGACGCTGCCCTTTGCCGGCGCGAGCTCGAAATCCATGAGCAGCTGGCCCGACTCGGCCTGCCACTGCGAGCGGCCGTCGCGCACGGTGACGTCGTTGCCCACCGCGCTGATACGCAGCCCGGTCAGCGGCAGCTCGGCGGGAAGCGTCGCCTTCAGGCGGCGTAGCGCGCTCAGGATCTTGCGCGGCGAGATCCGCGCCGCCTGCAGCTCGACGGCCGTGCGCAACAGGACGACGTCCTGGAACGTGAAGCGGTATTCGTTCCGCTTGCCGCGGCCCGGCGCGACGAAGCCGGAAGCGATCAGACCGGAGATGACGCCGCGCGAAAGGCCCAGCATCTCCTGGATGCTGCGTATCGTGTAGGTGGCGGGCTCCGTCCGGCTCGTCACTTCTTCGCCCGCACGCGGGCGGGCGCAGTTGTTTCCTCGACCTTCTGCGCGCGCTTCACGCCCTTGCGCTCCCTGGCCGGCTCGGCCGGTGCTGCGACGGCAGCGGCTTTCGCCGGCGCTGCCTTGGCCTTCGCGCCGCCGCGCGTGCCCAGGCTCGCGCGCAGCGCTTCCATCAGATCGATCACCTGCGCACCGCTCGCCGGCGCGACGTGCTCGGCGGCGACGATCTGCTTGCCGGCGATCTTTTCGTCGATGGCGGCGAGGATGCGCTTCTTCTCCTCGTCCTCGAACATCGTCGGGTCGTAGGTGTCTTCGGAGATCTGCTCGATCAGCTGCATCGCCAGCTTCAGCTCGGCCGGCGAGATGGTCGCCTTCTCGATGTCGAGATCCTTCATCGAGCGCACTTCGTCGGCATAGAGCAGCTGCTGCAGGACCAGGCCTCCTTCGGCCGGGCGCACCTGGACGACGTACTGCTTGGCCTTCCAGGCCCACTTGGCGAGGGCGCAGCGGCCGCTTTGCCGCATCGCCTCCATGAGCAGGTTGTACGGCTTGGCGCCACGCTTGTCGGGGGCGAGGAAGTACGCCTTGTCGTAGAAGATCGGATCGATCGCCTTGTCGGGAATGAAGGCGACGATGTCGATCGTCTGGCTCGGGCTCTCCTGCAGTGCCTTCAGCTCGTCGGGAGTGAAGAGAACGAACTGGCCGTTCTCGAATTCGTAGCCCTTGACCATGTCGGCGCGCTCGACGACGCTCTGGTCCTTCTCGGAGATGTATTGCTGCTTCAGGCGCGAGCCGTCCTTGGACAGCATGTTGAAGCGGACTGCGGCCGAACTTTCGGTCGCCGAATAGAGCTTGACGGGGATCGAGACGAGACCGAAAGAAAGGGAAAGCGAGGCGATCGAACGCGCAGCCATACCGACTCCTGAAGCGCCTCGCGGCCCGCGGGCCCCTGCTTGGCGGACGCGCAGCTTAAGGGCAATCGCCGTTCCTTGTCACCCCGAGCGTTGCTTGGAAGCCTCGACGGGCGGCGGGCGCAGCCCGAACATCTTCATTGCGGCGGCGAGGGACTGTTTCGATGTCCAGTAGGCGGACCACGGATCGCCGGTCTGGAAGCTCAGGTATTCGCGCGCGGTGGCAATGCTCCATTGCGCCGCGCTCTTGAGTGCCGTGAGCTGCTCCCACGCGACCGGCATCGACACGCCGAGCCCCGGGCGCGAGCGGGCCGAGAACGCGGCGGCGGTCGTCTGGCCGTGGCCGTTGCGCAGGTAGTCGACGAAGATCCTGCCGACCCGATTGGCACCTCCGCTCTTGGCGACGAAGCGCTGCGGGATCGTCTTCGCGAGGTGCTGCACGACGACTTGCGAGAAGTTCTTCACGACATCGTGGCCGAGCTTGGGCGCGATCGGCACGACGACGTGCAGGCCCTTGCCGCCGCTCGTCTTCAGCCAGCTCTCGAGGCCCAGCTCGTCGAGCATCGCGCGCACGAGCAGCGCCGCCTCCTGGACGTGGGACCAGGAGACGCCTTCGCCCGGATCGAGATCGAAGACGACGCGGTCGGGCTTGTCGATATGGCGGATCGTCGAGTTCCAGGTGTGGAACTCGATCGTGTTCATCTGCGCCGCCGCGAGCAGGGCATCGGCGCTGTCGACGCCGAGCAGCGCCGCGTGGCCGGGCCAGAGCGCCGGGTCGAGCTCGCGCAACCCGGGCAGACGCGTCTCCGGATGCTTCTGGAAGAAGAGCTCGCCGGTGATGCCTTCGGGCGCGCGCACCAGCGACACGGGCCGATCCTTCAGGTGCGGCAGGATGCGCTCGGCCACGCTCTCGTAGTAGCGCACCAGCGCCAACTTGGTCAGGCCGGTCGTCGCGTCGATGACGCGCTCGGGGTGCGTCACCTTGATGCTGCTCGGCGTGGGCGGCGCCGGCGCTGCGGCGCTTTGGCCCGGCGCGACCTCGCGTGCGACCTCGCGGCGGACCGACTTCGCCGGCACGTCGGCGCGCAGGCCCTGATACACGGCGTGGCGGACGTGGCCGTCGGGCGTCCATTCCGCGAACGAGACCTCGGCGACGAGCTGCGGCCTGACCCAGCGTTCGGCTCCGGCGCTGCGCCTCGACCAGCGCCCCGGCTCGATGGTCGCCGCGTCGAACAGCGGCTTGTCGACCTCGAGCTCGACCAGGCGGGCGTGGAGCTCGCGCCCCGTCTTCGAGTTCCAACCTGTGCCGACGTTGCCGGCGTACTGCAGCACGTCGTTCTCGTGATAGCCGAGCAACAACGAGCCGACCTCGGCGCGCGAGCCGGCGCGATCGGTGAAGCCGCAGACGACGAGCTCCTGGCGCAGCGAGCACTTCAGCTTCAGCCAGGTCTCGGTCCGCGCCGACACGTACGGCGCGTCGGGGCGCTTCAGGATGATGCCTTCCAGATGCATCCGCTTGGCCGCCTCGAGCATCTGCGCCGGCGTGGCGTCGAAGCTCTGGCTGAGGCGTACGCGATCGTTCGTGTTGGCCTCGACGAGGCCGCGCAGCAGCGCGCGCCGCGAGCGCAAGGGGATCCTGCGCAAGTCGCGGCCGTCATAGAACGGCAGGTCGAAGACGAAATACTCGATCGCCCCGCTCGTCGCCGAATCGATCGCGTTCTGCAGGGCGTTGAAGCTCGGAACGCCGGCGTCGCCCATGACGACGATCTCGCCGTCGAGCCAGGCCGAGGCGATGCCGAGGGCCTCGATGTCGGCGGCGAGCTCGGGCATCTTCGCGGTCCAGTCGTGGCCGCCGCGGGTGACGAGCCGGGCCTTGCCTTTGTCGATGCGCGCCATCAACCGGTAGCCGTCGAATTTCGTCTCGACGATCCACTCGCCGCTCGGCGGCGTCGCGGCCAGGGTCGCCAGCTGCGGCTCGAGCCTGGCCGGCAGCGCGGCCGCGACGGCAGCGCTCAGATCGGGCTTCGACTCGGCACCCGGCGCGCCCGGTCGAGTCGCCGCCGCGCTTTCGCGCGGCTCCCGCACCTCGACGAGTCCCAGAGGCTTGGCGACGACGCTGTCGGGCAGCGCGGCGATGACGTCGTAGTCGGCCAGCGGCCGGGCCCAGGCGTCGCGCTTCTTGAAGAGCATCCAAGGGTCCTGGCGGTCGCCCGGCTTGGCGATGCGCACGAGCTCCCACAGGCCGGCGAGCTTGTCGCCGTGCAGCTTGAAGAGGAGCTTCCCCTTGGCCATGCCGACGCGCGGGTCGCCGACCGGCTCCCAAGTGCCGCGGTCCCAGACGATCACAGTGCCGGCGCCGTACTGCCTGGGCGGGATCGTTCCTTCGAAGCCGGCGTAGGCTAGGGGATGGTCCTCGACGTGAATCGCCATCTGCTTCTTCGCCGGGTCGAACGACGGGCCCTTCGGCACCGCCCAGCTCAGCAGCACGCCGTCGAGCTCGAGGCGAAAGTCGTAGTGCAGGCGGCTCGCCCAATGCTTCTGGATCACGAACGACAGCGGCTTCGTGCGCCCGGCCGCCTTCTTGCCGGGAACGGCGGCAGGTTCCGGGGTGATCGCGAAGTCGCGTTTTTGCCGGTAGCGCGTGAGCGGCGGCTTCGCCATTACGCCCCGACCGAGGGCAAGGCGACCGTGACGCGGCGAACGATCTCGGCCGCCGGAAGCTCGATGCTCATGCGCAGCACGTCGGCCTCGTCGTCGCCCGGCGGCTCGAGCGTTTGCAGCTGGCTNGCCAGCAGCGTTCTCGGCATGTAGTGGCCGGCGCGTCGCTCCATGCGCGATTCGATGAGCGCTGCGGAGCCGTCGAGGAAGACGAAGTGGACGACCGGGGCGGCGCGGCGGATCCGCTCGCGATACGAGCGCTTCAGCGCCGAGCAGGCGACGGCGACGCCGCGCGGCCAGCGGGCGGCGTCGGCCAGGCAGGCGCCGATGCGATCGAGCCAGTGCCAGCGGTCGTCGTCCTGCAGCGGCGTTCCGGCGTGCATCTTCGCCACGCTCGCAGGCGAATGCAGTTCGTCACCGTCGATGAAGTGCAGGCCCAGCGCGCCGGCGATTCCGGCCGCGACGGTCGACTTGCCCGAGCCCGAGACGCCCATGACGACGACAGCCAGGCGGCGTTGCGACGGCAGCGGACTCTCCTCGGCCATGGAGGCCAAGGATAGTGCCGCAGCGTCGCTGCCGCCCTTTCGGGAAAGTGCGCCTGTTCAAGCCCGGCGGCCCGGGACATTCTTTTCGCCCTGTCTTCGGAGATCGACATGCCCTTTTCGATGTGGATCGGCCGCGCGGCGACGGCCCTCGGCTGCCTGTGCGCTCTGTGGCCGACGTTCGCGGCCGACTATCCGGCGCCGGTCGAGCGCGACTGGATCGCCCGCGACTTCCGCTTCCACACCGGCGAGGTGATTCCCGAGCTGCGCCTGCACGTCACGACGATCGGCGCACCGACGGGCGAGCCGGTCCTGATCCTGCACGGCACGGCGGGCTCGGGAACGGGCTTGCTGACGCCGACCTTCGCGGGCGAGCTGTTCGGCCCGGGCCAGCCGCTCGACGCGGCAAGGTACTACATCATCCTGCCCGACGCGCTCGGCACCGGGAAGTCGGCCCGCCCATCCGACGGGCTGCGCACGAAGTTTCCGCGCTACGACTACGACGACATGGTCGAAGCGCAGTTTCGCCTCGTCAGCGAAGGCCTGGGCGTGCGGCACCTGCGTCTGGTTCTCGGCAACTCGATGGGCGGCATGCAGACGTGGCTCTGGGGCGAGCGGCATCCGCAGTTCATGGACGTGCTCGTCCCGATGGCGTGCCAGCCGACCGAGATGGCGGGTCGCAACTGGATGATGCGGCGCCTGCTCAGCGAGACGATCCGCAGCGATCCCGAGTGGAAGGGCGGCGACTACGCGACGCAGCCGCGCTCGCTGGCGCTCGCCAACGTCTACTTCGGCATCGCCACCAGCGGCGGCTCGCAGGCGTACTACGCGACGGCGCCGACGCGCGAGAAGGCCGACAAGCTGATCGACGATCGCCTCGGTGCGGGCCTCGCAGCCGACGCCAATGACTACCTGTACCAGTGGGAATCGTCCGCCGACTACAACGCGGCGCCGGGGCTCGAGCGGATCGAGGCGACGCTCCTGGCCATCAACTCGGCCGACGACGAACGCAACCCGCCGGAGCTGAAGATCATGGAGCGTGAAATGAAGCGCGTGAAGAACGGGCGCTTTCACCTGATCCCGGCGAGCGCGGAGACGCGCGGCCACGGCACGACCGGGCTGGCGAAATTCTGGAAGCAGCTGTTGCCGGAGTTGCTGCTGAACGCGCCGCGACGCGGGACGTGAAGGCGTGCGACCATTGCGCAAACGTCTAAACGGAGATTCATCTCGATGTCACAGCCATGGCTTCTCCACGCACAGACTGCCGCGCTGCTCGCGCTGGCTGCGCTCGCCGGCTGCGGCAGCCTGACGAACAACGACGCGGCGCAGGCCGTCGTCAACGAGCGCGTCATCGGCATGCAGGCCGGCGATTTCTTCCAGCAGTTCGGCGGCACGCGAACGCGCAGCGAGCAGGCCGACGGCTCGACCTCCTACGACTGGAAGTCCGCGCTCGGCCCGACGCAGAACGCCGGCTACTACGGTCTCGACGAGCGCACCTGCACGCTACACCTCGTCGCCGACAAGAAGGGCAAGATCGCGAGCGTCGACGTCGTGCTCGACAACGTCGGGCGGGTCAGCACGTCGCGTTGCACGGAGATCTTCAAGGCCAGGTAGCGCAGGCGCGGACCCGCCTGGTCGCTCGAGGTCCAGCGCTTGTACGCCCGCGGCGGAACGCGCCGATTCGGGAAATCTGCACGCGAACGCGGGAGATCGACAGACAGACGGTGCCGCGGATCGCCGCGACCTTGTCTGAAGTCAAGCGCGGACCGGAAGACGCTGCCTATGCTCGGTTCGATCTGCTTGTCCGAAACCCATGCCCGACGCCGAGCCGCATACCGACCCCGCTGTCCATGACGTGTCCTTCCCGCGAGAAGTCGACATACCGATCGCCGTTGCGAAAAAGGATCCCGGCCTCCCCCGGGTGACGGTGCGGCCGCGGCGCGACGCCACCTTCCGGCGCGCGACACCGGGGCGGCCGGAAAGCCCCGACGAGCTCTGGGCCCTGCTCGAAACGTCGCGGCCGGCACTCGAGCGCGCACCGCAGCTGGGCGAAGCGCTGCTGCGCGGCGGCTGGATCGACCGCGACGCGTTGCGCCGCGCCCTCGGGGTCCAGCGCGTGGACCGGCATCGCACGCTCGAGCGCATCCTTGTCGAGAGCGGCGCGCTGTCCGAGGTGCAGTTGCGAATGGCGCTGGCCGAGTGGATGGGAGTGCACATCGTCGATCCGGGCGGCCTTGCTCCGGACCCGGCGGTGCTGCGCCTGCTCTCGCGCGCCGTCGCCGAGCGGCTATCGGCGCTGCCGCTGATGCTGCGCGGCGAATCGCTCATCGTGCTGCTCGGCGAGCCACCGAACAAGGCCGTGCTCGACGAATTGCGTTTCGCAACCCAGCACCCGGTCCTGCCGGTGATGGCCGTCCCCGGCACCCTGCTTCCGGCGATCCACCGCTCCTATGGCGGCATCAAGGAGGCCGCCGAGGCTCCCCCCGACACGGTGCAGGCCCTGGCCGCGACGCTTCTCGCGATCCCCGAGGAGACCGAGCGGGCCGACGCGGACATCGTCTCCGAAGCCGACAGCACGCTCGTGCGCCTGATCAATTCGGTGATCTCCGAGGCGATCGGCCGGCGCGCTTCCGACATCCACATCGAGACTTCCGACCTGCCCCGGCCGGTGCAGATTCGCTTGCGTGTCGACGGCGAGCTACTGCCCTTCGTCGAGCTGCCCGCCCGGCTGCGCTTTGCCATCGTCGCCCGGATCAAGATCATGGCCGACCTGGACATTGCCGAGCACCGCAAGCCCCAGGACGGCAAGATCGATTTCGCGCGCTTCGGCGGCCCGCACGTCGAGCTGCGCGTCGTGACCGTGCCCACGTCGCACGGCCTGGAAGACGTGGTCTTGCGTCTGCTCAGCGGCCTGAAGCCCCTGCCGCTCGACGAGATCGGCCTCAGTCCGGCGAACCTCGTTGCCTTGCGTTCGGTCTCGCTGCGACCCTATGGCTTGATCCTGATCTGCGGTCCGACCGGTTGCGGCAAGACGACGACGCTGCATTCGGTGATGCGCGACCTGAACACCGGCGTGCGCAAGATCTGGACCGCCGAGGATCCGATCGAGATCACCCAGGAGGGCCTGCGCCAGGTGCAGATGAACTCGCGCATCGGCTGGACCTTCGCCGCGGCGATGCGCACCTTTCTGCGCGCCGACCCCGACGTGATCATGATCGGCGAAATGCGTGATGAGGAGACGGCGCGCATCGCCGTCGAGGCGTCTCTCACCGGGCATCTGGTGCTGTCGACGCTGCACACGAACTCGGCCCCCGAGAGCATCGCCCGGCTCCTCGAGATGGGGCTCGATCCGTTCAACTTCTCCGACTCGCTGCTGGCGATCCTGGCGCAGCGGCTCGTGCGCCGGCTGTGCCTGCACTGCCGCGAGGCGGAAATCGCCGGCGACGAGGAGCTCGATGCGATGGCGGCGCAGTATCTGGGCGAGGACCCTGCCGCCGACCCGGTCCGGCACGTGGCACTGCGCCGGCGCTGGCAGTCCGAAGCGGCCGACGCGAGCGGCCGGGTTCGCCTGTTTCGCCGCCGCGGCTGCGAGCAGTGCGATGGCCACGGCTACCTGGGCCGCTTGGGCATCCACGAGCTGATGGTCGCCGACGAGGCGATCCGCAGGCACATCAGGCACCACGAGGCGGCCGACGTGTTGCAGGCGGCGGCGCTGGCCGCAGGGATGAAGACGCTGCGCCAGGACGGCATCGACAAGGTCCTGGCGGGACTCACCGACCTCTCCGAAGTGGCTGCCGCGACCGAAGCGTAGCCGCCGCACCTTTCGATTCCCGAATCCTGTTTCCAACCTCCGCAAGCCCACCATGTACGACGCCCGCAACCCAGACGCCCCCGCTCGCCTGCACGACGCTTTGCTGGTCACGGCCAAGCTCGTTCCGACGCGCATTTCTCCGACCGTGCTGGCCAAGGTCGGCGAAACCTTCGCCGCCGCCTTGTCGGCTCTGCAACGCTCGCTGGGCGAGCTCATTCCGATGGAGCCGGCGGCGCAGACGCTCGTCGACGCCGCGCTCGGCGAGATCGCGCGCCTCGAGCACCTGGGCGTGCAGCTGCAGGAGCTCGCCCGCATCCTGATCGGCGACTCGCCGCGGGCTCCCGAGCGCATCGACCTGGCCCGCGCCGCCCGCGAGGCGGCGGCCGAATGGACGCGGACGGCGCAGCTCCACGGCGCTTCGCTGACCGGACCGCACGAGCCGTATGAGCTCGAGGTGAACGCAGCGGCGCTCGCGCAGCTGCTCGACCTCGGCATCGAGTGCGCGTTGCACATCGGCTCAGGCATCGAGATCGACGCCGGCCTGCAAGGCCTGCCGCCACGGCCGATGTTGACGATCCGCGTCGAGCGGTCGGTCGCCCGCGCCGACGACCGCGACGCGCTCGACGACCTGCACTGGCTGCTGTTCGTGCAGCTGGCGCGCGCAGTCGGCCTGGTGCCGCAGCGACTCGAGGTCGGGCGGTCCGTGACGCTGATGCTCGGCTTTCCCGCGGCCGAACAGGAGGTGCGCGACGATGCCGCGCCCAGCCCGGTGCAGCTGATGCGCACCGCCCCCGCGGCCGGGCGCCGCGTGCTGCTGATCGAGCCGCAGGACCTGGCCCGCATGCACGCGCATCGCCTGATGAACGAGGTCGGAATGCGCGTCGATGCGACCGCGTCGCTCGAGCAGGCACGGTCTGCGCTGGGCAGGGAGCTGCCCGACGCCGTCGTGACCGGCATTCCGCTCAGCGACGAGCGTTGCGCCACGCTGGTGGAGGAGCTGCGCTCCGGACAACCGCGCCTGCGTGTCCTCGAGCTGGTCGACGACGACAACGCCTTTTCGTTTTCCGTTCCCGGGTCGGACCACGCGGGCCGGGTCAGCCGCAACGACATGGGCCGGACGCTGGTCTCGGCGCTGACGCAGGAGCTCGACGCCGCCTAGCTAAGCTAGGCTCCGTCGACGCCCAGGGGCGGGCTCGCGCCGCGACGGCACAGGTCTGGTGCATGCCGCGCGGGCGGCGCATTGCCTGCATCCGCGGTCGCCCTTATCCTCCCCGAACCCCGCGCCTCGCGATGTCGTTCGCGTTCGCCTCGCGGGCATGCTGCAGGAAGGACCGAGCGTTGAAGCGCGTCGATACGGCAGGGTTCGCACTCGCCATCCTCACGACGCTCGCGGCGTGCACTTTCGCCGGCCCGAGCCCGCCCGCTGCCGACGAGATGACAACGAGCTCGCAGGCGGCGGCCGCGAGCGGCACGCTGCTCGACACGCTCACGGCGATCGAGCGCCGCTCCTGGAGGGCATGGCAGAACCACGACGGCGCGTTCTTTCGCAGCACGCTGGCCGACGACCACATCGACGTCGGCTTCTCCGGGCCGGTCGACAAGCAGGCGGTCGTCGTCGGAGTCCTCAGCCCGGCGTGCACGGTCCGAAGCTTCGAGGTCGAGGGCTTTCGCCTGCTTGCCGTCGATGCGAACACCGCCGTGCTCACCTATCGCGCCAGGCAGGACACGATGTGCGGCGCCTTTCGCGTGCCGAGCCCGACCTGGGTCAGCGCGCTTTACGTCAAGCGCGGCGGCCGCTGGCAGAACCTGGTCTTCCAGCAGACGCAGGCGCAGCCCTGACCGGTCTCGGCATCCCGACGCATGAGCCGCGACGACGACGTCATCATCATCGGCGCCGGGATCGGCGGCCTGACGCTGGCGCTTTGCCTGCATCGCGCCGGAATCGCCTGCCGCGTCGTCGAATCGACTCCCGAGATCCGGCCGCTCGGCGTCGGCATCAACGTGTTGCCGCATGCGACGGCGGTGCTGCAGTCGCTCGGCGTGCTCGATGCGCTCGAGCGCGTCTCGGTCACGACGCGCGAAGCGGCCTTCTTCAACCGTTTCGGCCAGCTCGTCTATGCGGAGCCCGCCGGGCGCTGGGCCGGCTTCGACGCGCCACAGCTGTCGATCCATCGCGGCGACCTGCAGCGCGTCCTGCTCGCGGCGGTGCAGGAGCGCATCGGCGCGGCGTCGGTGCAGACCGGCTGCACCGGTGTCGGCGTCGAGGACGGTGGCGGCCGCGTGCGCGTGCGCCTGCGCGGCCCGGTAGGAGAAGCCCTGCCCGATGCGCTGGGAGCGATCGCCGTCGCCTGTGACGGCATTCACTCGGCAGTTCGCAAGCAGTTCTATCCGCAGGAAGGGCCGCCGCGCTGGTCGGGAGTCAACATGTGGCGCGGCGTCTGCGCGCACGCCCCTTTCCTGAGCGGCGCGACCATGGTCCGGGCCGGCTGGCTCTCGGTCGGCAAGATGGTCATCTATCCGATCCGCAACGACATCGACGACGCCCGCTCGCAGCTCGTCAACTGGGTCGCCGAGCTCGAATGCGCCGAGCCGGTGCAGCGCGACTGGAACGGGCGCGGCCGGCTCGACGACTTCTATCCCGCCTTCGCCGAGTGGCGCTTCGACTGGCTCGACGTCGCGGCGCTGATCCGCGCCACCGAGACCGTGCTCGCCTATCCGATGGTCGATCAGGACCCGCTGCCGCGCTGGAGCTTCGATCGCGTCACGCTGCTCGGCGACGCGGCGCATCCCATGGTGCCGCGCGGCTCGAACGGCGCCGGCCAGGCGATCCTCGACGCGCGCTTTCTCGCCGAGCAGCTCGCCGCCCGCGGCCTGACCGCCGAAGCCCTCTCCGAATACGATCGCGTTCGCAACGCGGCGACCGCCAGGATCGTCCTGATGAACCGCACGAACCCGCCTGACGCGATCCTGCGCGAGGTGCACGAGCGCTCGGGCGACCAACCGTTCGCGCGCATCGAAGACGTGGTCTCGCGGGAAGAGCTGGCGCGGATCGCCGATGCCTACAAGGAGGCCGCGGGACTGCGAGGCACGACATGAGACTGGACGACCGATCGACAGGAGAGACTGGGCGATGATTTCATTCGATCCGCGGCGCCGCCGCGGCCTGTTCGGCGCGCTCTCGGCGGGCGCGCTCGCCGCGCTCGGCGCCGGCACCGCGGGCGCGCAAGCGGGATGGCCGGGCAAACCGGTGCGCATCGTCGTGCCGTTCACGCCCGGGACGGGAATGGACATCCTGGCGCGAACGCTGGGGCCGCACCTGAGCACGATCTGGGGCCACGCCGTCGTCGTCGAGAACCGCCCCGGCGCGTCGGGCAACCTCGGCGCCGCCACGGTGGCGCGCTCGCCCGCCGACGGGCTGACGCTGCTGATGGGCGTCAACACGCTCGTCATCAACCCTTCGCTCTACACGAACATGAGCTACGACCCGCTCAAGGACCTGGCGCCGATCGGCCTGTGCGCGACCGGCTCGTTCCTGCTCGTGGCGAGCGCGGCGTCGAAGATCCGGTCGGTCGATGAGCTGGTGAAGCGGGCGCGCGAGCATCCCGGAGCCCTCGACTACGCGTCGCCCGGGATCGCGACGCCGCACCACATGGCGATGGAGCTTTTCAAGCTGCAGGCAAGGATCTCGATCACCCACATTCCGTTCTCGGGAACCGCCGGCGCAGTGAGTGCCGTGCTCTCGGGCGACGTGCCGCTGATGTTCCTGCCGGTGCACGTGGCGATGGCCCAGGTCAAGGGCGGGCGCCTCGTCGTCCTCGCCGCGGCTGGCGAGCGGCGCCCCGCGCTTGCCCCCGAGGTCCCGACGCTCGCCGAGCTCGGCTACCGCGGCGTCGACGCCGACCTGTGGTACGGCATGCTGGCGCCGGCCGGAACGCCGCGCGAGCTCATCGCCAAGGTCAACGCCGACATGCTGCAGGTGCTGGCGCTGCCGGAAGTGAAGAACGCGCTCGTCCAGCAAGGAATGGAGATCGCGCCGAGCTCGCCGCAGGCGATGGCGACGCTGATGCGCAGCGATGCCGAGCGCTGGGCCAGCGTCGTGCGGCAGGCGGGGATCAAGGCGGAATAGTCCTTGGCGACCGGCAGCGACCTCCGGGCGGCCTGGCCCCGCCTCGACTATGCGGCGTGGCGCGACACCGGCGCGACGCTGCATTTGTGGACGCAGATCGTCGGCAAGGTCCGGCTCGAGCTGACGCCCTGGCTCAACCACGGCTGGCAGGTNCCGCTCTACGTCAACGCGCACGGCTTCGGCACCTCGCCGGTCCACGCCGGGGGCGGCGTCGTCGAGATCGACTTCGATTTCGTCGCGCACCGCCTGATCGTCCGCTCGTCGGACGCGGCCGACCGCGGCTTCGCGCTCGGGCCGATGTCGGTCGCGGCGTTCTACCGGCGCTGCATGGCCGAGCTCGCGGCGATCGGGGTCACTGTCGCGATCGACGTCGTTCCCAACGAAGTGCCGGACCCGATCCGCTTTCCGGACGACGAGGCGCACGCCGCGTACGACGCGCCGGCGGCGCACGTGTTCTGGCGCGCGCTGGTTCAGGCCGACCGCGTCCTCCGCTTGTTCCGCACCGCGTTCCTCGGCAAGGCGAGTCCGGTGCATCTGTTCTGGGGTGCCCTCGATCTCGCCGTCACGCGCTTTTCCGGCCGCCCCGCGCCGCTGCATCCCGGGGGCATTCCAGGCCTGCCCGACGCCGTCACGCGCGAGGCGTACTCGCACGAGGTGAGCAGCGCCGGATTCTGGCCCGGCAACGACGCCTATCCGCAGGCGGCTTTCTACTCGTACGCCTATCCGGCACCGCCGGGCTTCGCCGGGGCGAAGGTCGAGCCGCCCGAGGCGTCGTGGTCGGCGGCGATGGGCGAATGGCTGCTGCCGTACGAGGCCGTGCGCAGCGCGCCCGACCCCGACGCCACCCTGCTGCGCTTCCTGCAGACGAGCTATCGCGCCGCCGCCGACCTCGCGGAGTGGGATCCGGCGCTCGAGTGCGCGATCGGCGTTGCGGGCCAGCCGCGCGCCGTGCCGGCCGGCGACGCCGCCGGGTCGGCGCCGCGCTCCCCGTCATGAGCCGACGGGCCGCGCCGGCGCCGCGAAAAGTGCCCGACGCGGTGCTGCAGGCGAAGTACCGGCAGGCGCTGGCCCGGCACGGCAAGGGCGAGCTCGACGCCGCGGAGGTGCTGTACCGCGAGATCCTGGCGCAACGGCCCGAGAACTTCCACGCCATGCACATGCTGGGCGTGCTGTGCGCGCAGCGCGACGACTGGGTCCAGGCGGAACGCCTGCTCGCAGAGGCGGTTCGCATCGACCCGCGCGTCGCCGCGGCGCACGCCAACCTGGGCAACGCGCTGCGCCTGATGGAGCGAAACGACGAGGCGTTGGCGAGCTACGAGCGAGCGTTGCGCCTGCAGCCTGACAACACGCGCGCCCTCAAGGGCCGTGGCCTGCTCCTGTGGAAGAGCCATCGCCGCGAAGAGGCGCTGGCGTCCTACGAGCGGCTGCTCCGGCTCGAGCCCGACTACGCCGACGGCTGGATCATGAAAGGNGCGGCGCTCAACCGCTTGGGACGCAACGANGAAGCGATCGTCAGCTATCGCAAGGCGCTCGCCTTCGAAGCCGTCGTCAACCCCGACAAGATTCGCTACCTGCTGGCGGCGCTGAGCGGCGAAGCGGTTCCCGACGCGTCGCCGGTGGAGTACGTGCGCGACCTGTTCGACCACTATGCGCGCCGCTTCGAGGACCACCTGGTCCGACAACTGAACTACCGCGCCCCCGAGCTGCTGGCGGAGCAGCTGCGACCGCTCCTGGCGCAGGGCATCGACGTGCTCGACCTCGGCTGCGGCACGGGCCTGTGCGGCGTCCTCCTCAAGCCCTGGGCGCGCTCTCTGACGGGCCTCGACGTCTCCGAAAGGATGCTCGACGAGGCGAGGCAGAAGGAGGTCTACGACACGCTGGTCGCCGACGAGATCAGCGCCTACCTGAAGCGACAGACGGCGGGTTTCGACCTGATCGTCGCCGCCGACGTGTTCATCTACATCGGCGACCTGGCAAGCGTGTTCGCTGGCGCGCAGCGCGCCCTGCGCCCGGACGGACTGTTCGCGTTCTCGACCGAGGTCAGCGAAGGCGCCGAGAGCCGGCTCCTGGAATCGCTGCGGTACTCGCATTCCGCTGCGTACCTGCAACGGCTCGCCGCCGAAGCCGGCTGGCGCATCGAGAGCGCGACGCGGCAGGTGCTGCGCGAGGAGGACCGCCAGGGCGTCTCCGGGCACCTGATGGTGCTGCGCCGCGTCTGAGGTCGCCCTGCCCCATCGGGGCTAGGCTGCGACGACGACCTCGTCGGTCCAGACCTTGAAGCTTTCGAGCGTGTTCGGGCCGAAGGTGCTCGACAGCGCCACATCGCAGGCGTCGCGGCCGCGCGCCATCAGGACGCGGCCGATACGCGGCATGTTGTTGCGTGCGTCGAAGGTGTACCAGCGGTCGCCGAGCCAGGCCTCGAACCAGCCGGCGAAATCCATCGGCCCGTAAGGTGGAGGCATGCCGATGTCGCCGAGGTAGCCGGTGCAGTAGCGCGCCGGGATGTTCATGCAGCGACAGAACGCGATCGCCAGGTGCGCGTAGTCGCGGCAGACGCCGCGGCCTTCGTTGTAGGCCTCCCAGGCGGTCCGCGTGCGGCGCGCGTGCTCGTAGCCGAACTCGATATGGTGGTGCACGAAGTCGCAGATCGCCTGGACGCGCGCCCAGCCGGTCGGCCCCGAGCCGAAGCGCTGCCAGGCGATGTCGGAGAGCTGATCGGTCTCGCAGTAGCGGCTGCCGAGCAGATAGACGAGGGTCGATTCGGGAAGCAGCTCGACCGGCGTCTGCGTCGCTGTCGGAACGACTTCATCGGGCAGGCCGCTGTCGTTGACGAGCGCATCGGTCCCGAGAACGATGCGGCCGCGCGGTGCGACGATGCGGCTGCACCAGTTGCCGAACAGGTCGCGGTAGGCCGTGACCGGCACGGCGGGGTCGGTCCGGAGATGGTCCGGCCGCACCAGGTCGGAAGCGCGCGAGTAGTGGATGCTCAGGCACAGGATCATCGGCGTCGGCTGCGAGCAGCGGTACGCCATTTCGAAACCGACCCGGATCTGCATGCTCACCCTCACCCCGTTGGCGTCGCCGTCACGCCGCACACGCTTCGAGCGTGGAGTATCGACGTTTCTGCGAATGGGCGATGCCGCAGCAAGCGGCATGCCATCGGCACGCCTTCGTCCGGCTGCGCGGCGACGCGCGTCAGGGCGAAGGCAACGCGCCGAGCCAGAACTTCAGCTGCGCGGCGACGATGTTGCCGGCGGCGTCGAAATAGCGGCTTTGCCACTTGTCCGGATCGACCTCGAGCATCGCGCTGGCCTGCTTCAGGCCCTGCGTCTGCACGATCCAGCGCCACGAGAAATGATCGTAAATGTCGAGCACGTGCGTCGCGTAGGCAGCGGCCAGGGCCGGCTGCCCCCTGACGATGACGAGGTTCTCGTCGTTGTTGAACGAAGCGCGGTGGCCCAGGTTGTGGCTGCCCGTGACGACAGCGCAATTCTCCGAGAAGGGATCGACGACGACGATCTTGTCGTGCGTCACGGCAAAGCCCGCGTTGAGGATCTCCTTCGACCAGCCCGCCGGCAGCGTCTCCGACAGCGCCAGCGCCTGGATCACCCGGGGGTCCTGCTTCTTCGACGAACCGGTACCGTGCAGCTCGTAGTAGAAAGCCTCGGCCGCCGAAGGGTTGGTGACGCAGCCGCGCACGAACAGGTCCTTGTTCGCCTTTTGCGCCAGGCCGGCCCAGTCGGCGATGCTCGGCGCGCCGGGATAGAAGACGAGAAAGAGCACCGCCTGCTTCGCCGCGGCGACGAGCTGGGCGACTTCTTCCATGTCGGGAGGCCGCTTTTCGTTGGCGACGCTGCCGCTGCGCAGAGCCGGTGTGTTCGGCGCGAACCAGCTCGTCGCCTTCGCGCCGCCGCCGATCGCCAGCGTCTTCGAACTCGTGTCCCAGCTGCGCAGAGCCGCGCCCTGCAGCGCCTTCGGATCAGCGCCGGCCGCTTTCGCGTCGGCGGCGAGTTGTTTCCAGTAGGCGAGGTAGCGCGTCGCGAGCGCGTTGTCTTCGCTGACGATCGTGTTGTTGGTCTGTGCGCACAGGCCCGTCGCCGTCCAGTTGGTCGAGCCGAAGAGCACAGCCGCGGGATGACCTTTCGCGTCGGTGTGGACGACGAACTTGTTGTGGCCGATCTGGCCGTTCGGCAGCATCCGGTTGATCAGCTCGCCCGCCGTCGCGGCGAGGCGCTTGCGCGAGTCGGCGTTCTCGTCGGCCGCACTGCCGCCGCTTTCCGCGTCGGCCCCGCCCGGGTTGGAGAGCACCAGGTGCAGCTTCTTGCCTACTCCCTCGAGCGCCGTGACGAGCTCGTCGTCGGTAAGCTCGTAGAGCGCGGCGTGCAGCGTTCCGCCGCCCGCAGCGCGCTTCGTGAAATCGAGCAGCGCGCCGAGCATGTCGCCGGCGAGGCTGGTGCGCAGCGCGCTGTCCTTCTTCGCGATTGCGGCGAGCAGCTTGGCCTTGGTGGGCTTGTCGCCGAGCGCCTTCGAGACGCGTTGCGTCGAGATCAGGCCGCGATTGAAGAAGGCGTTCCACTGCGCGCCGAGCGATGAAGTGATCGCGATCTCGTTCGAGATCGCGAACGAGATCGACATCGGCGTCAGGCTGCCGGGCTGTCCCTCGAGCGGCACGATCTTGTAGCGAAAGGTGCGCGAGCCGGTCTTCTCCGCGACGAGCCGTGCGTAGGGATCCTTCCAGTAGAACTTCTGCACCGGAAAGCTCGCCGTCGTCTGCCCGGGCTTGGGCGTGAAGCCGGGGAACACCGCCATCGAGGGCAGCGGCGTTTCCGTGCCCTGCGCATCGATGCGGTAGACGGCGAAGCCCATGCAGCCGTCGAGCTTGCGGCCGTAGCTCCAGGCGACGACGATGACGTCGTTGTCGGAAAAGGCGATCGCGTTCTGCATGCTATTTGCCGCGGACTTTCTTCGCCGTCGCCCGCTTTGCGGCGACCCGGGTGGCCGCAGTCTTCCTCGCCGCACCCTTCTTTGCCTCCACCTTCTTCGCTGTGCGCTTCTTCGCTACCGTCTTCTTCACCGCCGTCGTCTTCATCGCCGTCTTCTTCACTGCGGCCTTCTTCGCGACGGGCTTGGCCGCGGCCGCCCTCTTCCTGGCGACTTTCCTTGCCGTGCTCTTCTTTCGCGTCGCGCCCGTTGGCACACCTCGCGTCCCCGATTCGCCCGCCGGCGCGGCGGCTGGAAGTGCCCTCGCCCGCGGCGCGCCCGGCGCGCCTCGCATCATCGGTTCGCCTGCGGGCGCGGCGACCGGACGCGCCGTCGCCGCGGCGAGCTGCAGGTAGGCGTGGTAGTTCTCGCCGTAATACTTCGAGCCGTCGAAGTAGCCCTGCTTCAGCCCCTTCACGGGGTTGTAGTGGCCGGTGTTGTAGGCGATGGCGATGGCAGCCATCTCGAGATCGCTGAGCGAGGTCTTGTCCTGCCAGCCGATGCGCCGCATCGCCGCCCGCAACTCGCCGATGCATTTGCCGAGCGCGGCGCCGAAATCGGCATAGCGCTTGTCGAGGAAGTAGTCCGGCTCCGTCTTGAAGAACTGCAGGTCGAGCTGGAAGATGCCGAAGCCGTGGCAGAACTTGTCCGGCCGCGCCGCGGCACCGCGATACGCNGGGATGAACGAGGCCATGTCGACCAGGCCCTGGCGGGCGAGCGCGAACATGCGGTCGCCGTCGGGCGCGGCGAGCAGCTCGGCCTNGTTCTTCGGAAAGGCGCCGCGCCCAGCGGTGTCGTCGAGGGTGTCGCCGACGCAAAGCTCGAGGATGCGCGACGTCGGCAGGCACCTGACGGCGCAGGCTCGGCCAGACCTCGCCGGTCTCCTGGCAAGCGAAGGCGGTGATCATGTCGACGCTGAACGGCGTACCGGCGATCGCCGTTTCGATGGCCGGCTGGAACTCGGTCTTGAACCAGAGGATGTCTTGCGCGTTCGGCATGAAGAGGGTTCCGNTCGCTTCAGGCGAGCGGCCTGGCCAGCGAAGAAATACTATGCGCCCGCATCGCCCCTGTCATCCTGCACAGNGGCGAGTGCCTCGCCGGGGCGCGCGGCTCAAGAGCCTGCGCGTACGAGCCGAAGCGCAAACTTGGCCTGACCTGTGTTGCCCGTCACCTTGCCGTTCGCGAAGCTGACCAGCCAGGCGTTGAGGTTGTCGTCGGTACCCGGGCGAGTCGCCCAGAACGGCGTGGACGGCGTCTTCGGAAACGCCGTGCCATCGATCCTCGGCTTCTTCTTGGCCTGCTTGTCGACGAGGGCGAGGAGCTCGTCCCGGCTCGGGATACGCCACTCCTTGGCACCCGTCTTCGCCGCACTGGCTGCCTGCTGCTTGGCGCCGGCATAGCTGAACTTGGCGAGCTTGCCGTTGCACGTCTTGCCGTCCCACTGCATGCCCTCGGGGCAGCGGCGCCACGTCAACTGGGTGGTCGCGTCGAGCACTTCCTGGCCGTCGCCGGAGACCTTGAAACGGGCTTGCGCGTGACTCGAGGCAGCGGCAACGGCCAACAGGGCAAACACAGCCAGATGCGTAGCAAACGTGAGCGAACGCGAAATTGCCATGGGGTCTCCATCGAGAGCGTGTGGGGCCGATGCCGACTGCATGGGCGAGGAATTATAGAAATGAAAACCTTACTGAAAGCCGCTCGACTTCGCGCGGCTCGGGACGCTCACTCCACCGTCACGCTCTTGGCAAGATTTCTGGGCTTGTCGACGTCGGTTCCGCGCGCGACGGCGGTGTGGTATGCGAGCAGCTGCAGCGGCACAACGTGCAGGATCGGAGAGAGCATGCCGTAGTGCTCGGGCATGCGGATGACATGAACGCCCTCGCCCGACTCGATCCGCGTATCGGCATCGGCAAAGACGAACAGCTCGCCGCCGCGCGCGCGCACCTCGTGCAGATTGCTCTCGAGCTTCTCGAGCAGCGCGTCGTTCGGCGCGATCGCGACGACCGGCATCTCGCTGGTGACGAGGGCCAGCGGCCCGTGCTTCAGCTCGCCGGCCGGATACGCCTCGGCGTGGATGTAGCTGATCTCCTTCAGCTTCAGCGCGCCTTCGAGCGCGACGGGGTAGTGCATGCCGCGGCCGAGGAAGAGCGCGTTCTCCTTGCGCGCGAACTCCTCGCTCCAGGCGATCACCTGCGGCTCGAGAGCGAGCACCGACTGGACCGCGACCGGCAGGTGGCGCAGCGCCTTCAGGTGCCTGGCCTCGGCTTTTTCGTCGAGCAGGCCGCGCACCTGCGCGAGTGCCAGCGTGAGCAGGAAGAGGCCGACCAGCTGCGTCGTGAACGCCTTCGTCGAGGCGACGCCGATCTCGACCCCGGCTCGCGTCACGTAGGCCATCGCGCACTCGCGCACCATCGCACTCGTCGCGACGTTGCAGATCGTCAGCGTGTGCGCCATGCCGAGCGAGCGCGCGTGCTTGAGTGCGGCAATCGTGTCGGCGGTCTCGCCGCTCTGTGAGATCGTGACGACGAGCGTCTTCGGGTTCGGGACGCTGTCGCGATAGCGGTATTCGCTCGCCACCTCGACCGCGGTCGAAATCCGGGCGATGCCCTCGAGCCAGTACTTCGCGACCGAGCCGCTGTAGTAGCTGGTGCCGCAGGCGAGGATGAGCACCTGCTCGACGCCCTTGAAGACGCGATGTGCGCCGTCGCCGAACAGCTCGGGCGAGATGCCGGGCACCGCGTCGAGCGTGTCGGCGATCGCCTTCGGCTGCTCGAAGATCTCCTTTTGCATGTAGTGACGGTACGGCCCGAGCTCGGCCGCGCCGGTGTGCGCGACGACGGTGCGAACCACCCGATCGACACGCTTGAAGTCGCCCTTGTCGTCGGCGTGCACGATCCAGTACTTGCCGAGCTGCAGGTCGGCGACGTCGCCGTCTTCGAGGTAGACGATCTGGTCGGTGACTCCGGCGAGCGCCATCGCATCGGAGGCGAGGAAGTTCTCGCTGGCTCCCGGCTCGGTTCCGACACCGAGCACGAGCGGCGAGCCGTGCCGCGCCCCGACGACGCGATGCGGCTCGTCGCGACAGAAGACGGCGATCGCGTAGGCGCCGCGCAGTCGCGGCAACGCGCGCTCGACGGCTTCGAGCAGGTCGCCGTCGTAGTGATGATCGACGAGATGGGCGATGACCTCGGTATCGGTCTGCGTGACGAAGACGTAGCCCTTCTTCTTCAGCTCGGCACGCAGCTCGTCGTGGTTCTCGATGATGCCGTTGTGCACGAGGCCGACCCGGCCCGACGAGGCGAGGCCCGAGGCTTCGCCGGCGTCGGCCATCGCGCCCGGCCCGTGCGAGAAATGCGGGTGCGCGTTGTGGACGAGCGGTGCGCCGTGCGTCGCCCAACGCGTATGCGCGATGCCGGTGCCGCCCTGAAGCCGATCCGCCGCGACGTTCGCGCTCAGCTCGGCGACCCGCGCCGTGCTGCGCGCGCGGCGCAGGCGCCCGTTCTGATGCAGGGCGACGCCGCACGAGTCGTAGCCGCGGTATTCGAGACGGCGCAGTCCTTCGATGAGGACCGGGACGATGTTGCGGGCGCTGACGGCGCCGACGATTCCGCACATGGGAGTGAGCCTCTGGCTGGGTGTGGAGGCGGCACTGTAGAAGCCTCAGTTTGAAATAAGGAATCTATTCCAAGTTGCCTTTGATTGCATCTTTCAACTATCCGGCATAATGATTGAATCATCCAACGGATAGCAAGAAGAGATGAAATCGATCAGTCCTGTCATGCTCGATCCGATTGATCGAAAGCTCTTGGGTGTCCTTCAATCCGACGCTTCGCTGACCAACCACGCCCTTGCAGCGCGCGTCCACACGTCGCCCGCCACCTGCCTGCGTCGAATCAAACGCCTCGAAGAGAGCGGCGTGATCGAACGCCGCGTCGCGATCCTTTCTCCTGAAAGGCTCGGGCACGGACTGACGACGATTTGCGAAGTGACGCTCGACCGGCAGTCGGCGGAGGCGCTCGCCGACTTCGAGGCGAAAGCGATCGCGGAGGAAGCCGTGCAGCAGTGCTACCGCGTCTCGCCGGGGCCCGACTTCGTCCTTGCCCTGCAGGTCATCGACATGCCGGCCTACGACGACCTCGTGCAACGCCTCTTCACGAGCGACGCCAACGTACGCAACGTCAAGGCCTACTTCAGCGTGCGGCGCGCGAAGTTCGAAACGCGAATCGCCTTGCCGCCGGTACCACAGCACTAGCGGCGGCGCGCAGGCGACGGGCGAGCTCGTACGCAGCGCGGCGCGCTGATTCGTCAGCGCATCCATCCCCACGCCCGAAGCGCCTAGCGCTTCACGATCACCAATCCCTTGAGGTATTCGCCTTCCGGGAAAGTGACCGTCATCGGATGGTCGGGCGCGGCGCCGAGGTGCTCGAGGACGAAGCCGTCGACGCCGGCGTCGAGCCCGGCGCCGGCGACGATCTTGTGGAAGAGATCGTCGCTGATGCCGCCCGAGCACGAGAACGTGAACAGCGCGCCGCCCGGCCGCAGCAGCATGAAGGCGAGACGATTGATGTCCTTGTACGCGCGCGCCGCGCGCTCGGCGTGCACGGCGGTCGGCGCGAGCTTGGGCGGATCGAGGACGATCGCGTCGAAACTGCGGCGCGCTTCGAGCATCGCCCGCAGCGTCTGGTTGACGTCGGCGTCGAGCGCTTCGTGGCGCGCCGCATCGAAGCCGTTCAAGGTGACGTTGGCGACGGCACGCTCGAGCGCCGGCCCCGAAGAATCGACGCTCGTCACGTGCGCCGCGCCGCCCGCAAGCGCCGCGACGCTGAAGCCGCCGGTGTAGGCGTAGCAGTTGAGGACGCGCTCGAAGCCGAAGTGGCGGACCGAGTCGGCGAAGCGCTTCCGGTTGTCGCGCTGGTCGAGATAGAAGCCGGTCTTGTGGCCGCTCGCGATGTCGAGGCCGAACCGCCAGCCGTGCTCGCGGATCGTCAGGCTCGTCGATGCGTCGCTTGCCGCATCGGTGCCACGCAGCCAGCCGCTCGCCACGGCGAGGCCTTCGCGCTCGCGCGCTGACGTGTCGCTGCGCTCGTAGAGACGCAGAGCCCCGCTCGCCTTCATCAATGCGTCGGCGATGATGCCCTTCCAGCGCTCCGCGCCGGCCGCCAGGAACTGCGCCACCAGCACGTCGCCGTAGCGGTCGACGACGAGGCCGGGCAGGCCGTCCGACTCGCCGTGCACGATGCGTACGCCGTCGCTCGGCACGGCCAGGCGCCTGCGGAAATCGACGGCCGCGGCGATGCGCCGGGAAAAGAACGCCGCGTCGATGCGCTCCGCTTCGTCGAAGCTCCAGGCGCGCAGGCGGATCAGCGACTGCGCGCTGTACGCGGCCCAGGCGAGAAATCCGCCGTCGCTCGCTTCGACACGGACCGTCTCGCCGGAGTCGGCCTTGCCGCCGGCGACGCTGCCTTCGAACACCCACGGGTGGCGGCGCAGCAGCGAGCGCTCCTTGCCCGGGCGAATGCGGATCGTCTTCACGAGCAGGGCCCGCAGGGCCGTCAGCGCACCGGCGCGGCGCGCTTTTTCGCGCGCGGATGCGCGGCGTCGTAGACCTTGGAGAGGTGGCCGAAATCGAGCTTCGTGTAGACCTGCGTCGTCGCGATGTTGGCGTGGCCGAGGAGCTCCTGGACGGCGCGCAGGTCGCCGCTCGACTGCAGCAGGTGCGACGCGAACGAGTGCCGCAGCATGTGCGGATGAACATGCGCCGGGATGCCGGCGGCGATCGCCTGAGCCTTCAGGCGCGACCGCACCTGGCTCGCCGTCAACCGGGTGCCGCGCCCGCTGACGAAGAGCGCCGCCTCGCCCGGGCGCGCGATCTCGCCGCGCAGCGCGAGCCAGCGGTCGAGCGCGCGCAAGGCGGGCGCGCCGACCGGCACGCTGCGCCGCTTGCTGCCCTTGCCGAGGACATGCGCGCTCGCATCGGCGGCATCGATCCAGCCGGCCGCCGCCACGCCCGCGCGCAGGTCGAGGCCGACCAGCTCGCCGACGCGCAAGCCGCAACCGTAGAGCAGCTCGGCGATGCTGGCATCGCGTGCCGCGAGCACCGGGTTGCCGCCGGCGCCGCGATGCTCGACCAGCGCGACCGCGTGATCGACGGCGAGCGCCTTCGGCAGCGGCCTGCCGGCGCGCGGCGCGCGCACGCCTTCCACCGGATTGGCGGCGACGAGACCGTCGCGGCCGAGCCAGCGATAAAGACCCCGCCACGCCGACAGCGCAATGGCGATGCTGCGCGGCGCCAGGCCCTGGCCGTGCAACTGCGCCGCCCAGCGGCGCACGTGAGGGACCTTCGCCTCGCGCAACGGAACGGCGGCCGCCGCCGCGAAGCGCTGCAGGCGGACGAACGCTTCGCCGTACAGGGTCAGCGTGCGCGCCGCGAGGCGACGCTCGACCCGCAGGAACTCGAGATGCCGCTCGATGTCGGAGTCGAGGGCAAGCGGTGCGTTCACGCCGCCGGCAGCAAGCGCGTCAGCGCCGCGCTGGCGATCTCGCCGATGCGGGCGAGGAACTCGGTGCCCATGTCGGCGGTGTAGCGCGTCGGGTCGGGCGAGGCGAGGACGAGCAGGCCAAACGCCCCGCGGAGGCTGTCGTGACGCAACGGGATCATCGCCATCGACTGCACCGCCGCCGCGTCGTCGAGCCAGCGGACGGCCTCGAAGCCGGAGTTCGCGCCGCAGTACGGAACGCCGAGGTCGCTCGCGAAGGTCCTGGCGTCGTCGCCGACCTTGCACGCGAACGCCAGCCCGGAAAACGCCTCGGCGCCGCCCCAGACGCGGATCGCTGCCTGCGGAATCATGAACTGGTGCCTGAGCTCGCGCACGAGCACGTCGGGCAGGTCGGCCGCGTTCGCCGTCAGCATCAGGGCGCGCGTCCAGCGATGCAGCTTGTCGGCGATGGCGACGTTGTCCTGGCCGTTCCTGATCATCTCGATGATCTGCCGCTCGAGGCCCTTGATCTTGTCGCGCAGCATTTCCATCTGCCGCTCCTGCAGCGAGACGGCGCGCTGGCCGTGCGGATTGGCGAGCTGCACCGTGCCGAGCAGCTCGGCGTGGCGCTCGAAGAAGCCGGGGCTGGTCGCGAGGTAGTTCGCGATGTCGGTCTCGGTGATGCCTTGCACGCCGGTCGGCGCTCCGCTCTGCGTCATGGTCGTGTCCCGTTTCCCGCGCGGCTGTTGTTCATAACTCGATCTCCCCTTCGTAAACCGTCGCGGCCGGGCCGGTCATGACGACCGGCGCCCCGCCGCCCTGCCAATCGATCGTCAGCGTGCCGCCGCGCGTCTCGACGTCGACGCTCGCATCGAGCAGGCCGAGGCGGATGCCGACGGCGACGGCGGCGCACGCGCCGGTGCCGCAGGCCAGGGTCTCGCCGGCGCCGCGCTCGTAGACGCGCAGGCGGATCGCGCAGCGCGAGACGATCTGCATGAAGCCGGCGTTGACGCCTTGCGCGAAGCGGACGTGGCGCTCGATCCGCGGGCCCAGCGTCGCGACCGGGGCGGCGTCGACATCGGCGACGATCTGCACCGCGTGCGGGTTGCCCATCGAGACGACGGCGAGGTCGACCGTGCGACCGTCGCCGATCTCGACCGGCCAGAGCGGCAGGCCCGAATCGGCCGAGCGTGGCGCCAGCCAGGTGCTGTCGAAGGGGACGTGCGCCGGATCGAAATCGGGCGGGCCCATGTCGACGCTGACGCGGCCGTCGCCCTGCAGGCGCAGCTCGAGGCGGCGGTTCATGGTCTCGACGACGAGCGTCTTCTTGTCGCTCAGGCCGTGCTCGCGCACGTAACGGACAAAGCAGCGCGCCCCGTTGCCGCAGTGCTCGACCTCGTCGCCGCTGCCGCCGTTGAAGATCCGATAGCCGAAATCGGCGCCCGCGCTGCGCGCCGGCTCGACGAAAAGGATCTGGTCGGCGCCGACGCCGAAGCGCCGGTCGGCCAGCGTCTTCAGCTGTTCGTTGCTCAACGCGAGCGGAGTGCGGGTGGCGTCGAGCACGACGAAGTCGTTGCCCGCGCCCTGCATCTTCGTGAAGCGAACCCGCATGAGTGGATTATCGGCGGGCGGCGGGCCGCTCCCAAGCCGCGCCGCGCCCCCTCGGGAGGCAGCGACCGAAGGGAGGCGCCATCGGGTTCAATACAGCGACGGCTCGCCCGGCGGCCGCGTCTTGAAGCGGCGATGGACCCACAGGTATTGCGCCGGATTGCGGCGGATCTCGCTTTCGATCCAGCGATTCATGCGGGCGCTGTCGGCCACCGCGTCGTCGGTCGGAAAGTCGCGCCACGGCTCCTCGTAGCGGACGGTGTAGCCGCGGCCGCCGGGAAGGATCTCGGCGACGACCGGCTGCACGATCATGTTCAACGCCCTGGCCATGCGCGAAGGCGCGAGCAGCGTCGCTGCCGGCACGCCGAAGAACGGCACGAAGGCGGCGTCGCGGGTGCCGAAGTCCATGTCGGGCAGGTTGAAGAAGCCGTCGCCGCGCCGGATCGCCCGAAAGAGCGCGCGGCCCGCCTCGTCGCGCGAGAAGATCTCGGCGTTGCCGAAGCGCAGCCGCCCCCGCCGCAGCGCCCGGTCCATCATCTTGTTGCTCTGCTCCTGATAGATCCCGATGCCCTTTCGCTTCTGGAAGAGAAGGATCGATGCACCGGCGAAATCGAGCCCCATGAAATGGGGCGTCAACCACATGACCGGACGCTCGCTGCGCTCGGCCAGGTGCACGTCGCCTTCGACGTGGATGATCGTGCGCAGCCGCTCGGGCGAGGCGTACCAGAGCAGGCCGCGTTCGAGGAGGCTGCGGCCGAGCCAGCGGAAGTGCTCCTTCGCGAGGCGCTCGCGCTCGGCGCTCGACACCTCCGGAAAGCACAGCTCGAGGTTGCGCAGCGCGACGCGGCGCCGCGAAGCGACGAGATGGAAACCGAGACGGCCGATCGCGTTGCCGACGCGTGCCTGCAGCGCGAGCGGCAACCGCTGGAAGATCCACAGGAATGCGAGGAGCAGGCGAACGCCCAAGAACCCTCCGCCAAAGTATCGATCGTCGATTTTCTATAATCGCGCGGTCGCCGAGTTATCGAACTACTTGCGGGGCGACGAAAAAAGGAATTCCGCTAAAGCGTTCGCCGCTCGTCCAGAAGGCGAGACCGGCAACGCAAGTTTGCGGGCCGGCCCTTACAGCACTGGAGCAGCAGCGTGTCGAACGATTTCCTCTTCACTTCCGAATCGGTCTCCGAGGGCCACCCGGACAAGGTCGCCGACCAGATCTCCGACGCGATCCTCGACGCCGTCCTGGCCGGCGATCCGCGCTCGCGCGTCGCCGCCGAGACGTTGTGCAACACGGGCCTGGTCGTTCTCGCCGGCGAAATCACGACGAACACGCACGTCGACTACATCCAGGTCGCGCGCGACACGCTCAAGCGCATCGGCTACGACAACACCGAGTACGGCATCGACTACAAGGGGTGCGCCGTCCTGGTCGCCTACGACAAGCAGAGCAACGACATCGCGCAAGGCGTCGACCACGCCAGCGACGACCATCTCAACACCGGCGCCGGCGACCAGGGGCTGATGTTCGGCTACGCCTGCGACGAGACGCCGGAGCTGATGCCGGCGCCGATCTACTTCGCGCACCGCCTCGTCGAGCGCCAGGCGCAGCTGCGCAGGGACGGCCGGATGCCCTACCTGCGCCCCGACGCGAAGAGCCAGGTGACGATGCGCTACGTCGACGGCAAGCCGCACTCGATCGACACCGTCGTCCTGTCGACCCAGCACGACCCGAGCCAGAGCGAAACGCACACGAAGATGAAGGCCTCGTTCATCGAAGCCGTGATCGAGGAGATCATCAAGCCGGTGCTGCCCAAGGAGTGGCTGAAGGAGACGCGCTATCTCGTCAACCCGACCGGGCGCTTCGTCATCGGTGGCCCGCAGGGCGACTGCGGCCTGACGGGGCGCAAGATCATCGTCGATACCTACGGCGGCGCGTGCCCGCACGGCGGCGGCGCGTTCTCGGGCAAGGACCCGTCGAAGGTCGACCGATCGGCCGCCTACGCGGCCCGCTACGTCGCCAAGAACATCGTCGCCGCCGGAATCGCGCGGCAATGCCAGATCCAGGTCGCGTACGCGATCGGCGTCGCCAAGCCGATGAACGTGACGGTCTACACCGAGGGCACGGGCAAGATTTCTGACGACCGGATCGCCGCCCTGGTCCACGAGTTTTTCGACCTGCGTCCGAAGGGCATCGTCCAGATGCTCGATCTGCTGCGTCCGATCTACCAGAAGACCGCGGCGTACGGACACTTCGGGCGAGACGAGCCGGAGTTCACCTGGGAGCAGACTGACAAGGCCCAGGCGCTGCGAGCAGCCGCTGGACTGTAGGCGTCACAACGCCCGCCTCGGGAGGAGACCGATGCGTTTGCACTCTCCCGCGGCGGCATGGAGTGCCGTGCTGCTGTTCGCAACCGCTTGCGCCGTATCGGCGCAGGAGGCGCGCCCCGATCCGCACGTCGCCACGGCCGAGCGCCTGGTCGAGCAACTCGACCTTGCCAACACCGACTACGCGCACGGACGCGGCAGCATCACCTGGACCGGAACGGTCGCGTCGCACACCGATTGCTCGGGCTTCATCGACCACCTGCTGATGCACGACGACGGCCTCACCGCCGACGACTTCAAGCGCTGGTTCGGCAAGGCGAGGCCGACCGCCGACCGCTATCACGACGCGATCGTCGAAGGGCGCGGCTTCACCCAGCTTCGCTCGGTCTCCGAGCTTCGACCCGGCGACCTGATCGCGCTCAAGTACTTGACGAGGCACGACAACACCGGCCACATCATGCTGGTCATCGAAGCGCCGCGGCGCATGAGCCCGACGCCGCCGTATGTCGACAACACCCAGCAGTGGTCGGTGCCGGTGATCGACAGCTCCGAGTCGGGTCACGGGCCGACCGACACGCGGCACAAGCGCGGCGAAGGCGGCCGCGATCACGACGGGCTCGGGCGCGGCGTGTTTCGCCTCTACGCCGGCGCGCAGGGGCAGGTCGCGGGCTTCAGCTGGAGCACGGCCAAGGTCTCGCACTTCGTCGCACCCGAAGACGAGCATCTCGTTCTCGGCCGGCTGATACCGGGCTTTCGCCCCTAATCCGGCGCTCGTGACGGCGCGCCGCCTGCGTCGCGGCATCATCGGTGCATGACGAAGCCGCCGACCCTCGACGACCTGCGCCGCTACGCGGTCGCGCGCACCTTGTTCCCGCCGACGACGCTGGGCCGTGCCATCGACAGGCTCGGCTTCGTCCAGGCCGATCCGATCCGCGCGCCGGCACGGGCCCAGGACCTGACCCTGCGCCATCGCGTCGTCGGCTATCTCGCCGGCGACCTCGAGCGCCGCTACGCGCGCCTCGCGGTCGAGGAAGACTGCCTCGTCAACTACGGCTTCCTGCCGCGCCGCCACCTCGCGCTGATGCACCCGCGAACGCCTTCGCGTGCCTGGGACGCGGCGACGAAAAAGCGAGCCGCCGACGTGCTCGCCTTCATCCGCGAGCGCGGAGCGACGCATCCGCGTCTCGTCGACGAACACTTCGCGCACGGCCGCAGAACGAACGCCTGGGGCGGATCGGGCAACGCGACGACGCATCTGCTCGACGCCATGCACTACCGCGGCATGCTGCGCATCGCCCGGCGCGAGAACGGAACGCGCATCTACGAAGCCGTCGAGCATGCGCCGGCCGATCCGAGCTCCGAGGCGCGCGCAGCGCGGGCGACCGCCCTGCTCGAGCTCGTCGTCGCCAAGTACGCGCCGCTACCCGCCTCGAGCCTCGTCTATCTCACCCGACTGCTCGATTACGGCGCACCGCACCTCGCCGCCGAGACGCGCGCGGCGCTGGCAACCGCGCGCGAACGCCTGGCGAGCACGCGCATCGACGGCGTCGCCTGGTACTGGCCCGTCGGCGAGAACCCACGCTCGACGCGCCATGCGCTCGACGAGCGCGTGCGCCTGCTTGCTCCGTTCGACCCGATCGTCTGGGACCGGCGCCGCTTCGAGCTCCTGTGGGGCTGGACCTATCGCTTCGAGGCGTACACGCCGCCCGACAAGCGCAAGCTCGGCTACTACGCGCTGCCGCTGCTCTGGCGCGAGCGCGTCGTCGGCTGGAGCAACGCAAGCGTGCGCGACGGGCGATTGCGCGTCGTCACCGGCTACGCCGGCGAGCGCGTTCGCGATCCCGCGTTTCGCAAAGGACTCGACGAAGAGCGAGTGCGCCTGTTGGAGTTTCTCGGTCTTTGAGTGCGCCGGCCGACGCGCCGAGGGTTCAGGCCGGCCGAGCGGGCAGCGGCTTCTGGCGCCACGCCACGAGCGCCGCGAGCGCCAGCACCGCCGCCGAGCACGCGAGGCCGGCGCGCAGGCCGCCGAAGCGGTCGGCGATGAAGCCGACCCCGCTCGGGCCGACGATCTGCCCGGCGGCGAAGACGATCGTGAATGCGGCGATCCCGCCCGGCCACGCAGCCTGCGCGAGGTTGTGGCGGACCAGCGAGGTCGTCGCTGCGACCAGTGAAAGAAAGACGCTGCCGAAGAGCAGGCCCGACGCGAACACCGCAAGCGGCTGCGTGCTCAGCACCGGCAGCAGCGTCGCCAGCGCGAGAAGCGCGTTGAGCCCGGCGAGCGCGCCGCCGCCTCGCGCGCGTTGCAGCACGCCGGCCCAGATCCAGGACGAAGCGACCACCGCCAGGCCGAGCACGGCGAAGAAGGCGGTGACGAGCTCACCCGCGAGTTGCTGTTCGCGCAGCAGCGTGACGACGAAGGTCATGTAGCCGATGTAGCCAAGGCCGAAGAGCAGATACGCGACGAGCGCCGGAGCGAAGGACCGCCACGCGAATCGCTGCGGATTCGCGCCTGCAGCGGCGGACGTCGAACGCGGCTCGCGCAGCGCTCGCGTCGCCGCCGCAGCGATCGTCGTGGCGACGAGCGCGAGCCCGGCCAGTCCGATCCACGCGCCCTGCCAGGCGTGCGCGACGGCGCGACCGGCGAGCTCGGGAACGAGCAGCGCCGAAGCGACGATGCCGAGCCCGGTGCCGCCGTAGTAGATGCCGAGAACCAGCCCGGCATGGGCCCCGCGCCGGCGCGAATCCGTGGTCGGCGCGACGACCAGGCGCGCCGCGAGCAGACCGCCGGATATGAAGGTCGCGGCGCTGCCGATGCCGGTGCAAAAGCGCAGGACGAAGAGCGCGCCTTCGCCGAGCACGATGCCGTGCCCGAGGAGGGCGACAACAGTCGCCGCGCCGCCGCCGAGAAAGACCGCGCGCGCCCCGAAACGGCGCAACGCCGCCGGCGCGAGGAGGGCGCTGGCGAGATAGCCGGCGGCGTTGACGGTGTTCATCGCCCCGGCGACGAGGTAGCTCCAGCCGAGGTCGGCGCGCATCGGCGGCAGCAGCAAGGCGTAGGAGAAGCGGGCCAGGCCGAGCGACACCGCCGGCCCCAGCGCGAGCGCGGCAGCGACGGCGAGCGTGGGCAGCGGGCGCCGCGTCGTCATCGGCCGCGCGCCGCGAGCAAGGCCTCGGCGACCTCGACGAAGCCGCGCCCGCGCTCGAGCTTCGTGATGTACGCCGGCCACTGCTTCAGCCGGTCGGCAAAGGCAACGAGATTGGCGACGCCGACCGAGAGCGGGAAGCTCGCGAACATCAGCTCGTCGTTGCTCGAATCGCCGACGTAGAGCCACTCGGCCCGCTCGGCATCGAGGTCGCGGCCGAACAGGCGACGCAGCAGCCACGTCGCGCCGCTCAGCTTGCTGTGCGCGCCGAACCAGCCATTGATGTGGATCGAGCTCACCGTCGCGTGCAGTCCTTCTTCGCGCATCAACGCGACGACCCGCTCGATCTGCGCCGTGTCGAGATAGCTGAACTCGGAATGGTCGATGGCGATGTCGGTGACGCGTCCGACGCTGTCGCGCGACACCATTGCGCCGGGGACCTCGCGAACGATCCGTGCCTCTGCGGCGCGCAGGCGCGGCGCGTATACGGCGCGCACGGCCTCGCTGTCGGCGTATTCGACGCGCACGCCACCGACAGCGTTGGCGTCGGGGATCAGGGCGACGGCGCCGTCCTCGGCGGCGATGGCCGAAAGCGGCGTCGTTTCGGCGATCTCGCGGCTCCAGCCGAGCGGCCGCCCGGTGACGGCGATGACGGGAACAGCGACGGCGCGCAACGCCGCCAGCGCCGCGACGACGCCTATGGGAATGACACCGTCGGTGCTGAGCGTGTCGTCGATGTCGGTGAAGACCCCGCGGACCTCGCGCAGGCGGCGCGGATCGCAACGCGCCCACTCCTCGACGGAAGACGGAATCACCCGACGATGATAGGCAACCCCGGAGCAAGGTGGCGGCGCCGGCGATAGAATGGCGCCTCCTTCCGAGGAGCGTTGCAAGGCGCGGCCGAAATGGCTGCGCCCCAGGCTTGGAATGGTGCCTGTTGCAACCGCGCTCACCCGCACGATCTGACCTCGTGGGTGAGTTCTCCCTCCCTTCGGCGCAGCGTACGGGTCCCTCATTCGAGACTGGAGCCACGCCATGAATGCCGTCCTGAAGCCGCACCCCACCGCGCCCCACGCCATCGCCGACATCAAGCTCGCCGATTGGGGCAAGAGAGAGATCCGGATCGCCGAGACCGAGATGCCCGGCCTGATGGCGATCCGCGAGGAGTTCGCGAAGGCCCAGCCGCTCAAGGGCGCGCGCATCGCCGGCAGCCTGCACATGACGATCCAGACCGCCGTTCTGGTCGAGACGCTGCAGGCGCTCGGCGCCGACGTGCGCTGGGCTTCGTGCAACATCTTCTCGACGCAGGACCACGCCGCCGCCGCGCTCGCCGCGCAAGGCACGCCGGTGTTCGCCTACAAGGGCGAGAGCCTCGCCGACTACTGGGACTTCACGCACCGCATCTTCGAATTCGGCGGCAAGGGGACGCAAGGCGAAGGCCCGAACATGATCCTCGACGACGGCGGCGACGCGACGCTGCTGATGCACCTGGGCAAGCGCGCCGAGCAGGATCCTTCCGCGATCGCGAAGCCGACGAGCGAGGAGGAGACGTGCCTCTACGCGAGCATCAAGGCCCGCCTCGCCGACGATCCGACCTGGTACTCGAGGAAGGCGGCCGAGATCATCGGCGTGACCGAGGAGACGACGACCGGCGTGCATCGCCTGAAGGAGATGGCGGCGCGCGGCACGCTGCTGTTCAGCGCCATCAACGTCAACGATTCGGTCACGAAGAGCAAGTTCGACAACCTCTACGGCTGCCGCGAGTCGCTGGTCGACGGGATCAAGCGCGCCACCGACGTGATGATCGCCGGCAAGGTCGCCTGCGTCGCCGGCTACGGCGACGTCGGCAAGGGCTGCGCGCAGGCGCTGCGCGCGCTCTCGGCGCAGGTCTGGGTGACCGAGATCGACCCGATCAACGCCCTGCAGGCGGCGATGGAAGGCTACAAGGTCGTGACGATGGAGTACGCCGCCGACAAGGCCGACATCTTCGTGACGGCGACCGGCAACAAGGGCGTGATCCGACACGAGCACATGGCGAAGATGAAGGACCAGGCGATCGTCTGCAACATCGGCCACTTCGACAACGAGATCGACATCGCGTCGATCGAGAAGTACGAGTGGGAGGAGATCAAGCCGCAGGTCGACCACGTCGTCTTCCCTGACGGCAAGCGCATCATCCTGCTCGCCAAGGGGCGCCTGGTGAACCTCGGCTGCGGCACTGGCCATCCGAGCTTCGTCATGTCGTCGAGCTTCGCCAACCAGACGATCGCGCAGATCGAACTCTTCACGCGGCGCGAGCACTACCAGAGCGGCCACGTCTACGTGCTGCCCAAGCACCTCGACGAGAAGGTCGCGCGCCTGCACCTGAAGAAGGTCGGCGCCATGCTGACCGAGCTGAGCGACGAGCAGGCCGCCTACATCGGCGTCAAGAAGGAAGGACCGTACAAGCCGGACTCCTATCGCTATTGACTTGACGCCTTGGGCGAAATGGCTCCAAAATGGAACCACTCCTTCCCGTGGAGGCGAAATGGCTGTGAATCTGTCGATCAAGGGCGTTCCGGACCAACTTGCCGAGCGCCTGCGGGCGCGTGCCGAACGCAATCACCGCTCGTTGCAGGGCGAACTGATGGCGATCGTCAGCGAAGCGGCGCGCGAGGTCGAGCCGGCGCCGCCCTTGGCGCAACGCAGCGGCCCTGGGGGCGGCACGCGCGTCGGCTGGCGGACGACCGAGGACATCGTGGCCGAGCTGAGGCGGCGTTTTCCGAAGCCGATTGAGGGCGGCCCGCTCGGCGTCGACATCATTCGCGCCGACCGCGATTCGCGATGAGGGCGAAGGGAACGGCTCTCTATGTCGCCGAGCCGCCTGCCTCCTACCTCGTGCGGCCGCCCACCGTCGTCGACTGCTCGGTCCTCGTCGCGCTGCTGTTCGACGAGCCCTGGCGCGACGCGGCGGCGCAGCTCGTCGACGGCCGGGCCTTGCATGCGCCGTGGCTGCTCGACCACGAGATCGCGAGCGTGGCCGAGAAGAAGCGCCGCGCCGGTGTCGACAACGACGTGACTGCGGCCGCAGTCGCTGCGTACATGCAATTCGACATCACGATGCACCGCACGGCGCCCGATGCGGTGCTGTCGCTGGCGGCCACCTACATGCTTTCGGCCTACGACGCTGCCTATCTCGCCCTCGCCTCGCAGCTGCGGGCACCGCTGGTGACCTTCGACCACAAGCTGGGCAAGGCGGCGGTCCGCCACCTCGGCTCGCTCGAATGACGCGCGCCGATCTCCTCGCCGTGCAGCGCGGCCTGGCGCCGACGCGTTCGGCCGCGGCGCGCCTGATCGCGCGTGGCGGCTTGCGCGTGCAGCACGGCGACACATGGCGTGTGGCGCGCAAGTCGGGCGAGCCGGTCGACGACGACTGCGTCCTCGAGGTCACGGACGATGCGGAGCTGCGCTTCGTCTCGCGCGGCGGCTTGAAGCTCGAGGCAGCGATCACGCGTTGCGGCATCGACGTGACCGGCATGACCTGCCTCGACATCGGCCAGGGCACGGGCGGCTTCACCGACGTGCTGCTGCAAGCCGGCGCGGCGCGCGTCGTCGGTGTCGAGGTCGGACATGGGCAGGTGCACGTGCGCATCGCGACCGACGAGCGGGTGACCGTGCTCGAAGGCGTCAACGCACGCCATCTCGAAGCGTCGCAATTGCCGGTCGGCCGCCTCGATCTCATCGTCGGCGACCTGTCGTTCATCTCGCTTGCGCTCGTGCTGCCGGCCTTGCTGCCGCTCATGGCAGGCGACCTGATGCTCCTCGTCAAGCCACAGTTCGAATTGCAGCGCGTCGATATCGGCAAGGGCGGGCTCGTGAAATCGCCCGCCGCCTACGCTCATGTCGAAACAAAGCTGCGCAAGGCCTGCGCGAGACACGGGCTGATCGTGCGCGACTGGTTCGCGAGCGCGATCAACGGCGGCGACGGCAACCGCGAGTTCTTTCTCCGCGCCGCGCGCGAGGCCTACGACGGATCGCCGCAATGAGCGAAGAACTGCACATGCCGGTGCCGGTGAGCTTCGAGTTCTTCCCGCCGAACACGCCGGTCGGCAGCGAGAAGCTGAAGACCGTCGTGCACGAGCTCGCCGCGGCGCGGCCGGAATTCTTCAGCGTCACCTACGGCGCCGGCGGAGCGACGCGCGACAAGACGCTCGCCACCGTCGCCGATATCGCCGCCCTGGGCCAGGAAGCGGCGCCGCACATCTCGTGCGTCGGCTCGACGCGCGAAGGCATCGCGCAGACGCTGGCCACTTATCGGCAACAGCGGATCCGCCGCCTCGTCGCCTTGCGCGGCGACCTGCCGAGCGGGACGGCGACGGCGGGCGAATTCCGCTACGCCAGCGAGCTGATCTCCTTCATCCGCGAGAAGGAAGGCAAGGACTGGCACATCGAGGTCGCCGGCTATCCGGAATACCACCCGCAACAGCGCTATGCGAAGCGCGACCTGGAGCACTTCGCCGCCAAGGTGAAGGCCGGCGCCGATTCGGCGATCACGCAGTTCTTCTACAACGCCGACGCGTACTTCCACTTTGTCGACGAGGTGCGCGCCCTCGGCGTCGAGGTGCCGATCGTCGCCGGCGTCATGCCCTTCCACAACTACGCGAAGATCGCCCAGTTCGCGGCGCGCGACGGCATCGAGATCCCGCGCTGGGTCGCGCTGAAGATGGAAGGCTTCCTCGACGACACGGCGTCGATCCGCGCCTTCGGGCTCGACGTCGTCGAGCGCTTGTGCCGCCGCCTGGTCGAAGGCGGAGCACCGGGGATCCACTTCTACACGCTGAACCAGTCGGGGCTCGCGCTCGAGATCTGCAGGCGCCTCGCGACCTGATCCCGGTCCGCGAGCAGGTCCGGGCCGCGGCTTCAGCCGCGCTGCCACATGACGCCGTCTTCGGTCAGCATCGCTTCGAGCGGCAGCTCGCCCGGCACGGCGCGCAGGAACGGCAGGAAGCCGTGCGTGAAGCTTACGCCGACGGTCACCGGCCGCGGCGTCAGAGCGCCCAGCGCTCGATCGAAGAAGCCGCCGCCGTAGCCCAGGCGAACCCCGCCGGGCCCGAAGCCGAGGCAGGGCACGACCAGCATCTGCGGAACGAATTCGTCGGTATCCTTGGGCTTCGGAATGTCGAAGGCGTCGAGCTCCATCTCGCAGCCTGGATACCAGAGGCGAAAACGGAGCGACGCGGTCGCGCGGTCGGCCACGGGCAAGCCGATCCGGCGCATCTCGCCGTCGGGATCGCCCTCGCTCCAGCGATAGAGCGCGGGCAGCGGATCGAACTCGCCCTTGATCGGCCAGTAGGCGCCGATCGAGATCTCGCGCCGGCCGACTAGCCAGACGCGCAAGACGTTCTGCAGCTCGACGGCGCGCTCGAGCCGGTCAGGCAGCGCCTGGCGCGCCGCGATGAGCTTCTCGCGCAGCAGGTCGCGGTCCGTCCCGGGTATCGATGCCATCGGCGGAGCCTCCTCGCGTCTCGGTCGCGCCTGCGGCGGCCCTGTCCGCATTGTGCAAGACGGCGGCGTTCGTCGGCGGGGCGGCGAGCGAGCGGACCCGCGCATCGGCGACCGGCCCGAAGAGCGTGCCGGCGAAGAGGAGCGCCGCCAGCGCCGCCACGCTGCCGATGCCTACGCGTCCGGCCGGATGCATCAGCTCCCAGCAGCGGTCGCAGGTGCCGAGCACGGCGTCGCGGAGGTGCTCGAGGGCGCTGCGCGGGCGCCAGGCGATCAGGGCCGGGCCGCGGCCCCAGGACTCGACCAGCGTTCCGCGCGATCTGGGAAGGCTCAGCGTCTGGCCGGGGCCCAGGAGGTGGTCTTCGGGATCGCCGTCGCGCGTCAGCCAGACGCGCCCGGCAAGTACCGATACCCTTCCGCCATGGCCGTCGAGAGCGACGACCCGGCCTTCGGGCAAGCGGCTGACGACCCCTTCGACAGCTTCTGCGGGGTAGGCGGATTGTTGCGTCTTCATCATGATCTCCTGGAACGATCAGTGCCGCCATGATGGCGACATCCAGGAGGTAAATCCAATGATAATGGGGACATCGATTGATGCCAGATTGATATGAGTATCCGATCCCGCCGGCCTCTCTCGCTGAGCAATCTGCGCGCCTTCGAGGCGGTCGCCCGGCTGCTCAGCTTCGGGGCCGCGGCCGAGGAGTTGCATGTCACCCAGTCGGCGATCAGCCGGCAGATCAAGAGCCTCGAAGACGAGCTCGGCGCGTCACTCTTCCTGCGCGGCACGCGCCACGTGCAGGTCGCCCCGGACGGGCAGACCTTGCTGCGCGCCGTCGAGCCGTGGCTGGCCAAGCTCGACGCCAGCGTGCAGCAGATCCGCCGCTCGCGCAGCCGGCGCCGCGTCAGCGTCACGACCTTCGCCTCGTTCGGCTCGTTGTGGCTGCTGCCGCGCATCGAAGCCTTCCAGCGCGAGCATCCCGACATCGACATCCGCGTCTCGGCGCACGACGCGATCGCCGACCTCGACGATCCGGAGCTCGATCTCGCGCTTCGCTACTGCAGCCCGGCCCAGGTTCCCGCAGGCGGCGTGCATCTCTTCGACGAGACGCTGACGCCGGTCGTCAGCCGGGCTCTCTGGGAAAAAATACGGGAGGGCAAGGCGCCGCCGCTGGCGAGCGCCGTCGACCTGGGGCATCACACGCTGGCCGAGGAAGACGACGATCGCGCCAGCACCGAATTTCTCAGCTGGCGGCACTGGCTCGACGCGCACGGCGTGCCCGGCCTGCAGCCGCGCCGCTGGCTGTACCTCAACTTCACCTACCAGCAGGTGCAGGCGGCGCTCGCCGGCCACGGCGTGGCGCTGGCCCGCGTCCCGCTCGTCTTCGAGGCACTGCAGCGCGGCGAGCTGGTCGAACCGTTCGGCGTCGCCGGGCGCATCGGCAGCCCGTTTTCGTACTGGATGCTGGTCGGGCCGACGAGCCGCAGCCGGCCCGAGGTGGAGAAGTTCTGCGCCTGGGTCGAGGCCGAAGCGGCGGCGACCTGCGCCGCGGTGAAGGCGATCAGGTCCACGCCGTGAGTCGCACCGCGACGCGGCCTCAGCGAACGCCGCGCTCGGTGACGATCAGCGTGAGCGGCACGTCGTGCGGCCGTGCCGCGAAGGTCGTCAGGTCGATCTCGGCAAACGACCAGGCCAGACCGACCGCCGTGACGTGGCGATGCGCCGCAAGCCAGCGATCGTAGTAGCCGCCGCCGAAGCCGAGGCGGTGCCCGGGCTCGGTGAAGCCGACGCAGGGGACGACGACGACGTCGGGCAAGACGGCCTCGCCCTGGCTCGAGCCGATGCCGCACTCGTCGGCATAGCCGGAGACGACGCCGTCCCAGCGCCGGAACTCCATCGTCCGCGGCGAACGGCGTGCATATGGCAGGGCCAGCGGCAATTCCGCGAATCGCGCGTCGGCGGCAAGCGCCCGTGCTGCGTTAAATTCCGAGCCGAGCGCACAGTAGAGGCCGAGGCATTCGGGTTCCAGGTCGGCGACGACGGTGCCCAGCGCGGCGGCCAGTGCCGCGCCGGCGGCCGGAGCGGCCGGCGATGCGGCGAAGGCCTCGCGTTCGGAGAGCAGACGGGCGCGCAGGGCACGGCGCGCGGCACGCTCGGGTTGCTGGGAGGCGTCGTCCGGCGCTTCGTTCACGGTGAGAAGAAGCGATTGATGCGAGCGACGGCGGAAACGGGGTTCGATCCAGTATATGAGCAGGCGCGGCGGCGTCGCCTCGTCCTGGTCGGGGCGTTCCTCGTCCTGGCGCTCGTCGCGGCGGGCGCGCTCGCCGCGCCGCGCATCGCGGCGGCGCCGGGCCCCGACAGCACGCTCCTCGATGCCCGCGACGCCGTGAAGAGGAAGGACCGCGTCCGCCTCGCGGCGTTGCGTGCGCAGGCTGCCGCCGAGCGCAATCCGCTCGCGATGTGGGTCGACTACTGGGAGCTCACAAACCGCATCAGCGAAGCGCAGCAGCCCGAGCTGACCGCTTTCGCCGAGCGCTGGAGTGGCACCTACGTCGAGGATCGCCTGCGCAACGACTGGCTGCTCGAGCTCGGGCGGCGCCGCGACTGGGCGAACTTCGCCGCCGAGCATCCGCGCTTTCGCATGAACGACGACCGCGAAGTCGGCTGCTACGCGCTCCTCGTCGACATGATCGCGGGCAAGGACGTGAAGGAAGCGGGGCTTGCCGCCTGGATGGCGCAAAAGGACGCCGACGACGGCTGCGCCTTGCTCGCCACGACGCTCTTCGACGCGAAGAAGCTGAGCGTCGCCGAGGTCTGGAAGAAAGTGCGGCTGTCGATCGAAGCGAACCGGCTGCGCGCCGCGCGCCAGGCCGCCGTCCTGCTCGGCTCGGGAGTCGCCACGAGCGTCGGCGAGATCATCGACGCCCCGGCGCGCTACTTCGTCAAGACCGCGACGGCGGCGACCCGGACCGACGCCGAGCTGACGACGCTGGCGCTGATGCGCCTGGCGACCAGCGACAGCGAATCGGCGGCGTATCTCCTCGGGCAACGCTGGGAGCGTGCCCTTCCCGCCGACCTCGCGGCGTGGACGTGGGCCAGCGTGGCGCGACAGACGGCGCTGAAGCTGCAGCCCGAGGCGGCCGAGCAGTTCCTCCGCGCCGAACGCGCCGACCGCAAGGGCACACACGAGATCGATATGACCGATCGCATGCTTGCCTGGAAGGTTCGCTCCGCCCTGCGGGGCGACAACGGCCGCCCGCGCTGGCAACAGGTCGTGCAGGCGATCAATGCGATGCCGATCACCGAGCAGGAAGAACCGGCCTGGATCTACTGGAAGGCGCGGGCCCTGCTTGCCCTGGCCTCGAGCTCGCAGGACGGGGACGCCTTGCGCGCGACGGGACACGAGCTGCTCGCCCGAATCGCCGGCCAGCTGAGCTTCTATGGCCAGCTTGCCGCCGAAGACCTCGGCCAGCCGCAGGCGTTGCCACCGCGTCCTGCGTCGCTGACGCCGGCCGAGCGCGACGCCGCGGTGGCGCAGCCCGGGCTGACTCGCGCCTTGATGCTGATCGGCATCGGCTTGCGCAGCGAAGGCGTGCGCGAATGGAATTTCTCGATCCGCGGGCTGAGCGACCGCGAGCTGCTCGCCGCCGCGCAACTGGCGTGCGAGCATGAAGTCTGGGACCGCTGCATCAACACGAGCGACAAGACCAAGGACGAGATCGACATCGAGCAACGCTTTCCGACGCCACTGCGCAACGAGGTTGCCGCGCACGCTCGCGAGATCGGCCTCGACCCGGCCTTCATCTACGGGCTGATCCGCCAGGAATCGCGCTTCGTCATGGACGCACGCTCTGGCGTCGGCGCCGCTGGGCTGATGCAGCTCATGCCCGGCACCGCGAAGTGGACGGCGAAGAAGATCGGCCTGGCCTACACACCGGCCCTGATCGCCGACCGGGATACGAACCTGCGGCTCGGCAGCGCCTACCTGAAGCTCGTCCTCGACGACGCGAGCGGCTCGCAGGCGATGGCCGCCGCGGCCTACAACGCCGGCCCGGGCCGGCCTCGCCAGTGGCGGATCGGGCCGGTGCTGGACGCCGCCGTCTGGGCCGAGTCCATCCCGTTCCCGGAGACGCGCGACTACGTGAAGAAGGTGCTCAGCAACGCCGCCTACTACGCCGCCCTCCTCGGCGGCAAAGGAACGACGATCCGCTCGCGCCTGGGTCGCCCGATCGGCCCGCCCGACCCGAACGCGCCGGCGATCGACAAGGACCTGCCCTGATCGAGGCCACCCGGCACGAAGCCTGCCCGTGCGTTTACGAGTCCCTGGGCGAGAATCGACGCTCCGCCCGCCGTACGCCAGCTCCCGCGCCATGCTTCGCAAATTCCTGATCCTCGGCGGCACCGGCTTCGTCGGCCGCAGCATCTGCGAGAAGCTCGTCGAGCGCTCCGGCGGCGCCGAAGGCCGGATCCGCGTCGCGACGCGGCGCTTTCCCCGCGCCCGCCACCTGCAGCTGCTGCCGACGCTCGAGATCGCTTGCGGCGACGTGCACGACGAAGCGGCGCTGGCGCGCATGCTGCGCGACACCGACGCCGTCATCAACCTCGTCGCCATCCTGCACGGAAGCGCGGCCGATTTCGAGCGCGTCCACGTCCGCCTGCCGGCCCGCCTCGCGGCGGCGTGCCAGGCGGCCGGGGTGCGCCGCGTCGTCCATGTCAGCGCGCTCGGCACGGCCGTCGACGCGCCGAGCCGCTACCTGCGCTCGAAGGCGCGCGGCGAAGAAGCGCTGAAGGCCGTGGCCGCCCTCGACCTGACGATCCTGCGCCCCTCCGTGATCTTCGGCGAGCGCGATCGCTTCCTCAATCTCTTCGCGTTGCTGCAGTCGATCTTTCCCGTGATGCCGCTGGCGGGCGCGCAGGCGCGCTTCCAGCCGGTGTGGGTCGACGACGTGGCGAGCGCGGTCGTCCGCTCGCTCGACGACCCGACCACGACCGGCACGACGATCGAGTGCTGCGGCCCGCGCGTCTATACGCTCGAGGCACTGGTCCGCCTGGCCGGCGAATGGTCGGGGTCGCGGCGGCCGGTGCTCGCGCTGCCCGCCGCGCTCGGACGGCTGCAGGCGCTTGCCATGGAGCTGTTGCCCGGAACACCGCTGATGTCGCGCGACAACATCGACTCGATGCGCGTCGCCAACGTCGCCAGCGGCAAGCTGCCCGGACTCGAGCGGCTCGGCATCGAGCCGACGCCGCTCGAGGCGATCGCACCGCGCTACCTGGGTCACGTGTCGGGAGAAAAGCGCCTCGAGGCGTGGCGGGCGCGGGCGCGGCGCATCTGAGTCCGCCCGGCATTGATGCGCGCGGCGCATCGCCGCGGTGCGCGATCCTCACCGCGCGCAAGGTCCGGCGCCGCTAGCATCGTCGCGGGCTCGAGGAAAGGTCGACCATGCAGCTCTACATCGGCAACAAGAACTACTCGTCGTGGTCGATGCGGCCATGGCTCCTCATGAAGCACACGGGAATCGCCTTCGAAGAGAAGCGCCTGCGCCTCGGCTGGGAGGACGAGTCGGATTTCAAGAAGACGCTGCTCGCGATTGCGCCCTCGGGCCGCGTACCGCTGCTCGTCGACGAAGGCTTTGCCGTCTGGGACAGCCTGGCGATCGCCGAGTACCTGGCCGAGCGCTTCGCCGGCAAGCAGCTGTGGCCGCGCGATGCGAAGGAACGGGCGCGCGCGCGCAGCATCTGCGCCGACATGCATTCCGGTTTTTCCGACCTGCGCAGCGTCTTCGGCATGAACATCGAGGCGTCGCTGCGCGAAGTCGGCGAACGCATGCTGCGCGAGAGCACGGGCGCGGCGCGCGACCTGAAGCGCATCGACGCGATGTGGAGCGAAACGCTGCAGGGCAGCGGCGGCCCGTTCCTGTTCGGCGAGTTCAGCATCGCCGACGCCTATTTCGCGCCGGTCTGCACGCGCATCCGCACCTACCTGCTGCCGGTCGGCGGTCGCGCCCAGGCGTACATCCGGCAGATCCTCGCCCTGCCGGCGTTTCGCGAATGGGAAGCGGCGGCGCTCGCGGAGCACGACTTCATCGTCGAGGACGAGCCTTACCGCAGCCAGGCCTGACCGACTCGTCGCGGTCGGCGCCGCGACGACGTGGACCGCCGGCAATCGGCCTGCGCTACGCTCGGGCCATGGACGCGTACATCGTCGGCGGCGCGGTACGCGACCGCCTGCTCGGCCTGCCGGTTCAGGACCGCGACTGGGTCGTCGTCGGCGCGACGCCCGACGACTTGCGCGCGCTCGGCTACATCGCCGTCGGCGCCGACTTCCCCGTCTTCCTGCACCCCGAGACGCGCGAGGAGCACGCGCTGGCGCGCACCGAGCGCAAGACCGCGCCCGGCTACCGCGGCTTCGCCTTTCACGCCGCGCCCGACGTCACGCTCGAAGAGGACCTGCAACGCCGCGACCTGACGATCAACGCGATGGCCGAGGCCGCCGACGGCACGCTGATCGACCCGTGGGGCGGCGCACGCGACCTCGAGGCGCATCTGCTTCGTCACGTTTCGCCGGCCTTTGCCGAAGACCCGGTGCGCATCCTACGTGTCGCTCGCTTCGCAGCGCGCTTCGAAGGCTTCCAGGTCGCGACGGAGACCGAAGCGCTGATGCGCCGCATGGTCGAGAGCGGCGAAGTCGACGCGCTGGTGCCCGAGCGCGTCTGGCGCGAGCTCTCGCGCGGTCTCATGGAGCGCCGCCCTTCGCGCATGTTCGACGTGCTGCGCAGCTGCGGCGCGCTCGAGCGCGTGCTTCCGGAAGTGGCACGCCTCTTCGGCGTGCCGCAGCGCCCCGAATACCACCCCGAGATCGACACCGGGATGCACCTGATGATGGTCCTCGACATGGCGGCGCGCCTCGAGACGAGCCTGGCGGTGCGCTACGCCTGCCTCGGCCACGACCTCGGCAAGGGGACGACGCCGGCCGGGATCCTGCCGCGCCATCTCGGCCACGAGGAGCGCAGCGTCGCGCTCGTCCACCTGGTGAGCGATCGATTGCGCGTCGACAACGCCTGCCGCGCGCTCGCCGAAGTCATGGCGCGCGAGCACGGCAACGTGCACCGCAGCGGCGAGCTGAAGGCGGCGGCGCTGGTTCGCCTGCTCGAGCGCTGCGATGCCTTGCGCCGGCCCGATCGTTTCGCCGAGCTGCTGCTCGCCTGCGAGTGCGACGCGCGCGGCCGGCTCGGCCTCGAGGAGTCGGCCTATCCGCCGCGAGCGCGTCTGCTCGACGCGTTGGGCCGCGTGCAGGCCGTCGACACCAGCGCCGTCGCCAACGCCGCGACCGAGCGCGGGTCGAGCGGGCCAGCGATCGGCGAGGCGATCCACGCTGCGCGCGTGGACGCGCTGCGCGCCGCGCTACCCCCGACTTAGACGAAGCTCGCGCAGACTCTGATCTTCATGGAGAAGCAGCGCCTGAACGAGCGCTCCGCCCCTTGAGCTCGGCATGGCCAATCACGAGAGATCGGCTTCGGCCTTCACGGACGGCCGGAGCCCGCGACGCGCTACAGGCGATGCCGGCGGTCGCCGGCGGCGAATCCCATCGGCGCGAAATCGACGTCGCGGGCGAACGCGATCACCTTGAAGAGCTCGCCCATCTCGTGCTCGTTGAGGAGCTTTTGCGCGTCGATGCGCTCGCGCAGGCTCGCCTGCTCGAGGAGCGCGCCGATGCCGCAATTGAGCAGGAAGCGCGCCTGCGAGGCATAGCCGATCACGTCGAGCCCAGCGCTCTGCGCCGCCAGAGCGATGCCGGTGAAATCGACGTGCGCCGTGATGTCCTTGTCGCCGAGATCGGATAGCGGATCGGTATCGGCGCGATGCGCGCGGTGGCACATCAGCGTCCCGCCCGAGCGTTGCGGGTGGTAGTACTCGGCTTCGGGAAATCCGTAGTCGATGAAGAACGCGACGCCGCGCTGCAGCCGCCCGGCGAGGCTGGTGACGAAGGCTTCGGCTTGCGCGTGGATCTCGGTCGTCGCGCCGGCCGGAAAACCGGGGTCGAGCGGCGGCCGCCTTGCGCTCGGCCGGTCGCCCCAGCCGAACGCGGCGCGGCCCGGACTGCCGGCAGCGCGAACCACGCCGCGCTCGAGCCACTGCGCGCCGTCGTAGTGAAGCAGGTCGACCGGCATCGCATCGAGCACTTCGTTGCCGACGACGACGCCGTTCATGCGCCCGGGCCAGGCGTCGAGCCATTGCACGAGGTCGCCGAACTCGCGCGTCGCCTCCCGTTGCCGCTCGCGCAGCGGCGCCGCGAGCTCGACGATCGAATAGCGGCGCAGGCATGGGCCGAGCGAGCGCAGCAGCTCGGCGGCCAGGGCTCCCGAGCCGGCGCCGAACTCCCAGACCTCCTCGCCGCCGCTCGCGTCGAGCGCCTCGCCGACCTGGCGCGCCAGGGTGCGGCCGAACAGCGGCGAGAGCTCGGGAGCGGTGACGAAATCGCTGCCGCCTTCGGGCATGCGGCCGACGATGCGGCGGCCGCTCGCGTAGTAGCCGAGTCCCGGCTCGTACAGCGCCATCGCCATGAAGCGGCTGAACGGCAGCCAGCCACCCGCCGCGTCGATGGCCGCACCGACGCGTGCCGTGAGCCGCGCCGATACACTGCGCGGGTCGTCAACGTCGGCGTGCATCCGGCCATTGTAGAAATCGTGTCCTCCCGCGTCGCTCCGCTCGATGCCGTCGGCGCAGCGCGCGCCGCACCACCGGTCGAGATCGCCAAGCTCGGGAAGCGCCTGCACCGCCAAGTCGGCCAGGCGATCGCCGACTTCGCGATGATCGAGGCCGGCGACCGCGTCATGGTCTGCGTCTCGGGCGGCAAGGACAGCTATTCGCTGCTCGACATCCTCGTCGAGCAGCGCCGCCGCGCACCAGTCCCGTTCGACATCGTCGCCGTCAACCTCGACCAGAAGCAGCCGGGCTTTCCGGCGCACGTGCTGCCCGGCTACCTCGAGGCGCGCGGCGTCGAGTTCCGCATCGTCGAGCAGGACACCTATTCGATCGTCAAGCGGCTCGTCCCCGAGGGCAGGACGATGTGCAGCCTGTGCTCGCGCCTCAGGCGCGGCGTGCTCTATCGCGTTGCCACCGAGATCGGCGCGACGAAGATCGCGCTCGGCCACCATCGCGACGACATGGTGCAGACGCTGTTCATGAACATGTTCTTCGGCGGCCGCATGAAGAGCATGCCGCCCAAGCTCGTCAGCGACGACGGCCGCCACGTCGTCGTCCGGCCCCTCGCCTACGTCGCCGAAGCCGACCTGGCGCGCTGGGCCGCGCACCGCGAGTTTCCGATCATCCCGTGCAACCTGTGCGGCAGCCAGGCCAACCTGCAGCGCGTCAAGATCGCGCGGATGCTGCGCGACTGGGAGCGTGAGCAACCCGGCCGCATCGATCGCATCTTCCGGGCGATGGGCCACGTCGACGCCTCGCACATGATGGACCGGAACCTGTACCCCTTCGTCTCGCTCCAACCCGGTGGCGTGGCCGATCCGGCGGGTGACCGCGCCTTCGACGACGACAGTGATGCGGCCGAGCCGTGCGCCACCGTCGCGCCCACCGGGAGGGCGAGCGACGAAGTTCCCGTCCGATCGCCGTGGGTCGAGCTGTCGCCGCCGGAAGACGAGCCCTGATGAAACGGATCGCATGCCTGGCCGCGCTTTCGGCCCTCACCGCTTGCGCATCGATCGACGGCGTCGACAGCGACGTCTCGAGCTACAGCCGCTGGCCGGCCGGACGCGCCCCGGCGAGCTACGTCTTCGAGCGGCTGCCTTCGCAGCAGGCGCATCCGCAACAGGCGCAGCTGCTCGAGGATGCGGCGCGGCGCGCCGTCGAACGCGCCGGCTTCGTTCCCGTGGCCGAAGGCGCCACGCCCGACGTCAGCATCCAGCTCGGCGCGCGCGTCACCGAGACCGATCGCTCGCCCTTCGACGATCCGCTCTGGTACGGCCCGCCGGGCGCGTTCCATCGACCCTTCGTCACCTACGGTCGCTTCGGCCGGCCGTTCTGGGGCGCGAGCTGGCGCTACGGCTACTGGGGACCGGGCTATGACTTCCCTTACTACGAGCGCGAGGCGGCGGTTCTTATCCGCGACAGGCGCTCCGGCGAAGCGCTCTACGAGGCCCGTGCCAGCAGCGACGGCACGTCGGCAGCGGTCACGACCGTGCTGCCCGCGATGTTCGGTGCCGCGCTCCAGGATTTCCCGAACGGCAGCGCCGTCAATCCGCATCGCGTTCGCGTTGCGACGACGGGCTAGAGCAGGCCCGGGCCTTCGCCCGCGGCGCCTCAGCTCGCCGCTTCGGCGGCCAGGGCGCGCAGGTCCATCTCGTAGTCGCGCAGCCTCGCCGCCGCGGTGCGACGCTGCTCGCTCGAGGTGGCGTTGTGCAGTGCCGCGGCGAAGGCGCAGTTGTAGTCGAGCAGCCCCTCGGCGTGGCGCCGATAGTCGTAACGCGGGGAACGGTCCAGGCGCTCCAGATAGGCCTGGATCTCCGCTTCGGTGTCGGCGCGCGCCGGGCGCGCGGCAACGAGCCGGCGCAGCAGCGCCAGCGCGTCCTGTTGCCGGCGCAGCCGCTCGGCGTTGGCGAGGTCGGCATCGAACGGCGAATTCGCGACCCAGCGGCCGACCATCTCGCGCTGCGTCGCATCGAGCGTGCCGTAGAGCCTTTCGGCCAGCTCGATGTCGCGCCTGACGGCGGCCTCGCGCCGCTTCGCGTGGTCGCGTTGCAGGAAATCGTCGCGCCAGATCGCATTGCGCTCGGCGTTCTTCCTTTCGACGTTGCCGATCTGCTGCGGCGTCATCGTCACGATCACGTCGGCCAACGCGGGCCGGGCGTGCTCGAGCCCGGCGTCGATGCGGCCGCGGATCTCCTCGGTCCAGCCGCACACGCGCTTGGGCGTCGTGTCGGCGAGCAGCTCGACTTCGGCGCGGGCGAGCCGATCGGCATAGTCGGCAAGCTGGGTCCGCCGATTCCACGCGAACCATTCGTCGAGGGCGGCGCGGGCGCGCAGCGACTGGGCATCGTCGAAGTCGACAAAGCCATCGAGCCAGCGAAAGGCGATCGAGCTCGCCTGGTTGTAGCTGAGCCTGACGACCATGCCGCAGGCGCCGAGCGCCAGCGTCAGCGACAGCAGCAGCGCCGCGATAATCGTCGGTCGGGAATGCTCCCGGCGCGACACAGGCAGCGGCATGGTGCTGAACATCGTGATCATGGCAGCGGGCAAGGGGACGAGGATGCATTCGGCGCGCCCGAAGGTGCTGCACACTCTCGCCGGCCGGCACTTATTGCAGCATGTTCTCGGCGCCGCCGCCGGACTGGGGGCGTCGCGGATCATTGTCGTGACCGGTTATGGCGCGCCCGAAGTCGAGCGCGCCGCAGGCGCTCCGGGGCTCGCATTCGTTCGCCAGGAGCCGCAACTGGGGACCGGCCACGCCGTGCAGCAGGCGGCGCCACTGCTCGACGACAGCGGCACGACATTGATCCTCAACGGCGACGTGCCGCTGATCGAGACCGAGACGCTGCAGGCGCTCGTCGCGGCGAGCGCCGGCGAGCGCCTTGCCTTGCTGACGATCGCCCTCGCCGATGCCCGGGGCTATGGACGGATCGTGCGGCGCGGCGCCGATGCGAGCGGCGGTGCAACGATCGAGGCGATCGTCGAGGACAAGGACGCGACCCCCGAGCAGCGCCGCATCGCCGAGATCTATACCGGCGTCATGGCGGCGCCGACGCACGCGCTCAAGCGCTGGCTCTCGGCGCTGCGCAACGACAACGCAGCCGGCGAGTACTACCTGACCGACGTCGTCGCCCTCGCCGTCGCCGAGGCGGTGCCGGTCGTCGGCGTCGCCGCGTCGAACGAGATCGAGGTGCTCGGCGTGAACAGCGCGAGCCAGCTTGCCGATCTCGAGCGGCGCTACCAGCAGGCCGCCGCGGCGCGGCTGATGGCACGCGGCGTTCGCCTGTCCGACCCGGCCCGCTTCGACCTGCGCGGCGAGCTCGAATGCGGCAGCGACGTCGAGATCGACGTCGGCTGTATCTTCGAAGGCAAGGTCGAGCTCGGCGAGGGCGTGCGCGTCGGCGCGCACTGCGTGATCCGCAACGTCCGGATCGCCGCCGGCGCGACGATCCTGCCGTACTCGCACATCGACGGCGAAGCGCTCGGTGCGGCCGTCGGCGCCAATGCCAGGGTCGGCCCGTTCGCGCGCCTGCGTGGAGGTGCGACGCTCGAAGCGGACGTCCACGTCGGCAACTTCGTCGAGATCAAGAACTCGACGCTCGGCCGCGGCGCCAAGGCCAACCATCTCGCCTACATCGGCGACGCCAGCGTCGGCGAGCGCGTCAACTACGGCGCTGGCAGCATCACGGCCAACTACGACGGCGCAAACAAGCATCGAACGACGATCGGCGCCGACGCGCACATCGGCAGCAACAGCGTTCTCGTCGCGCCGGTCTCGATCGGCGCGGGAGCGACGATCGGCGGCGGCTCGACGATCACGCGCGACGCGCCGGCGGGGCAACTCACCGTCGCACGCGCTCGCCAATCGAGCTTTGCCGACTGGAAGCGGCCGACGAAGAAGAAGAAGTAGCTGCGCCTAGGCGGGGCTCGTCTCGAGGGCCGCGACCGCCAGGCACAGGTCGGCCCACGCCTTCGCTTTTTCGGTCGGATTGCGCAACAGATAGGCGAGCGGGAAGCTGACGACGACGCACAGGTCTGCGCGCTGGTACACGCGTCCGCGCGAGCGGCCGATCGGCTCGTCGATGCCGAGCAGCGCCTGCGCGGCGGCGCGGCCCAGAGCGAGCGCGCAACGCGGCCGGACGCGCTCGAGCGTCTCGCCGAGCGCCGCGGCCGCGCCCTCGGCCAACGCGACGTGACAGGCGCGGGCGGCGCGCGTCAGCGCGCTGCGCGAGACACCGATCGACTGCAGCATGTTGTCGAGCAGACGTTCCTGCTCGCCTGCCGCGCCGTCGCCGACGTCGAACGGCTCGCCGACGACGAGCCAGTCGCACGGCGACGGCTTCGTCGGCACGGCGGCCGCCGGCGCGGACATCGCCGCGGCCCGCGCCACGTCGGTCGGCGCTGCTACGGTCGTCGCCGCCGCGAGCACCGGCGCAACGCCCTTGCCCGAGCCGCGCCCGGCCCCGGCGCCCGCTCGCTCGTCAGGAGCCGCGACCACCCCGTCCGGTGCGGCGGGCCGGGTCCACATGCGCACGCCCATCTCGCGCAGCATCGCGCGCTGCCGCTCAGTCCAGCGCATCGCCGCGCTCCTTACCGGCAACGATCAGGCTCATCACGACCGCGTCTTCGCGCCGTCCTTCGGGAGCCGGGTAGTAGCCCTTGCGAACTCCGGCGTCAACGAAGCCGAGCCGGAGATAGGTCGCACGCGCCTCGGCGTTGCTCTCGCGCACTTCGAGCCACAGGCGCCGCGCACCCTCCCTGCGGCACAGCCGCGCCATCTCGTCGAGCAGGCGGCGCGCATGGCCGAGCCGGCGCAGCGGCGGCGCGACCGTGATGTTGAGCAGGTGCATTTCCTCGACGCCGCGCATCGCGATGCAGTAGGCGATCAGCTCTCCGCCCGCGCCGTTGAGGGTCCAGGCCACGTAGCCGGCGGCGAGCGAATCGACGAAGTTGCCGCGGCTCCAGGGGAACGGATAGACCAGGGTCTCGAGCGCGACGACGCCGTCGAGCGCGGCCACCGTCATCGGCCGGACGACGGCGGCTTGGACGTCCGTCGTCGCGGTGCTGGCGAAGCGCGCGCTCATCGCTTCGCCTCGCGCTCGAGCGTCGTCTCGGCGACCTTGTCGCGAACGTAGAGCGGCAAGGCCTGCGCGGCGTCGACACCGGCACCGTCGCGCCAGGCCTGCGCCGCCAGCGCGAGCAGCGCGGCCGCGCTGGCGCTCGCGTCGGGCAGCGCGATCGCCGTCCCGGTCTCGAGCCGCCCGGCAAAGGCGCGGATCGCATTGCCGGCGACGACCTGCGCCGGCGCGCCTCGCCAGTGCGCGGCCAGCTGCGCGCAATCGCCGAGCATCGGCGCGTGCAACGTCGCCCAGCGCCCGCCGGCGTAGGCGTACTCGGCGGCGTAGATCTGGTCCATGCGAGCGTCGATCGTGACCCAGACGCGAAACTCCGGCGCGCCACCGCGCGCGTCCTCGGCGACGACGAGCAGGCTGTCGATCGGCAGCACCGGCTTGGCGGCGCCGAACGCCAGCCCCTGGGCGACCGAGCACGCCGTGCGCAGGCCCGTGAACGCTCCCGGGCCGCGCCCGAAGGCGATCGCGTCAAGGTCGCGCAGGGCCAGGCCGGCTTCGTCGAGGAGTCCGAAGATCGAGGCGATCAGCGTCGACGAAGCCCGCGCACCGCCGGCGCCGCTGAGCGAGCGGACGCGGCCGGCGTTCGCCACCGCGATCGTCATCGTCTCGCCTGCGGTGTCGAAGGCGAGCAGCGCCGGGTCGCCCGAAACTGTCTGCTGCGGCGGCGCCATCGGACGAGTTTAGCGTCCGGCGCAGGGCTCCCCCTCGTGCGATGATCCTGCCGCATGAGGCTGGGCGCGTTCCGATGTTCAGGGCTCGCCGCGCTGGTTCTCGTCGCCGTCGTCGCCGCGTCGACCGCGGCCGCCGCGCCGCGGCGCGCGGGCAGCGCGGCCGGCTCGCGGGAGCTGCCGGCCGGCGTCGCGGCGGCGCTGGGGCGCGGCGCCGTGCCTGGCGATGCGCTCGTCGCCTGGGTCG
>JGI24140J50213_10000022_pt1 | contig 61014 bp, 57 predicted proteins | sample BarGraIncu00222A_FD_50213 | JGI IMG/M metagenome (IMG submission 50213)
CCGTGTCGACCCGGTGGGCTCCCGAGGTCAGGACGAGCAGCGGCTCGCCGTCGGCGCGAAAGACGAGGGAGTTGGCGATGGCACCGACGTCGCAGCCGAGCTGGGCCGCTGCGGCTGCTGCGGTGGGGGCGGCCTCGGCGAGAGCCACCGGGGTCCCGGCGGCACCCCTCGCCTGCAGCACCTCGGTGACCTTGACGACCATGGGGTGGCGCAGCGGCATGGTCCACAGTGGCACGGTCCACAGGGTATCCATCACCCCTTGACGCACTGTCGGTCCGTCGAGGTAGTCTTCTGCTTGTTCGAACATCTGTTCGAATGCAGTCCCGGAGCTCCGCCCGGGGTGGTGGACCTCGACCCCCACCGCTCTGGGCGGAACGTCGGCCCCGAGCAAGGCGTGGGGAAGCGCCGCGCTCGTGGGTCGACCTCCAACCCCGTCGTTGCCTTCCCCCGGCGATTCGTGACCTGACCGACCGAGCGAGCGAGCGAGTCGAGCGAGTCGAGCGAGTCGAAAGGAGGAGCCGATGACCCGGCGCTACGGCGACCCTGTGCACGATGCCATCGATGTACGTCATGCGCAGGCGTCTACATCCCCGTCCCAGTTCTTGTGGCGTGGTCGGCTCTACGTCGTCCGCGGGGTCCTCGCGCACTGGGTGGAGGTCGGGGCGTGGTGGCGCGCCCGCCTTCCTGACGGGTTGCCGGCCCGGATCGACGAGACTGGCTACGAGGTGTGGCGGGTCGAGGCCGGAGCCGGCCGAGCCTCTCCTGCGGGGGTCTACGACCTGAGGTACGACCAGGCCGACGCGTCCTGGACCTTGGCTCGCGCACTCGACTGATCGCTTCGCTACTTGCCCTGTTGGTTCTGTCGGCTCTGTTGTTTCGAGGAGGAATCCCATGCCCAGCTCATCCCCGGTGCTGCACAGCGCCCCGGTCCCGGTCGCGTCGCACGAGCTGCTCGCGATCGCCCGGCACGGCCTGGCCACCGCAGCGACGGCGGGCTCGGCGGCCGAGCGCTATGCCGCGTCCCACCTGGCCGCGTTGCGAGCTGCCGCAGCCGTGCTGGCCGCGCGGGCCCGACCGGGCAGCCCTCGACGTGGTCCGCGCAGCGTCTGGGTGGTGCTCCCGCAGGTGGCCCCGGAGTTCAGCGAGTGGGCCGCGTTCTTCGCTGCCGGCGCCGACAAGCGAGCCTTCGCGGAGGCCGGAGTGGTCGGGGTGGTCACCGCCCGAGAGGCCGACGACCTGATGCGCGACGCGGAGAGCTTCGTCGCACTGGTCGAGGGGATCCTCGGTGTCCCGCACCAGTCCGCCTTCCCGCTCGTCGGCTGACCGGCGTCGCTGACCGCGTCCCTCACCTCCACCCAGCCGCCGCCAAACCTGCGACGTCCCCGTGCCCACCGATCCGTTCGTCCATCTGCACGTCGCCTCGGGCTACTCGATGCGCTACGGCGCCAGCCACCCTGACGTGCTGGTCGCCCGTGCCGCCGAGCACGGGCAGGAAGCTCTCGCACTGACCGACCGCGACGGGGTCTATGGCGCGGTCAAGTTCGCCAAGGCCTGTCTCACGACCGGGCTTCGTCCGATCCTGGGGGTCGACCTCGCCGTGACTCCCTCGGGACTGCTCCATCCGGCCGGCCGGATGGAGACGGCCGGTCGGCCGAACCGGCCACCCCGGTCGGGTCCCGTCCGGGGTGGGGCGAGCGTCGATCCCCGCCATCCGCGCATCGTCGTACTCGCGAAGGGAAAGGCCGGCTGGGCTGCACTGTCCCGGCTCGTCTCGGCCACCCACCTGTCCGGCGAGCGAGGCCGACCCGTGTCGACCATCGACCTGGTCGCCGAGCAGGCCGCCGGTGGTGCCCTGTACGTGCTGCTCGGCCCGGCCTCCGAGCTCGGTCGGGCGCTGGCGGCGCGCCGGCCCGACCTCGCCCGAGCCGTCCTCGACAGCTGGCGGGCCCGGATCGACCCGCGCCGGCTGGTCGTGGAGCTGGTCTGCCACCTGGGGTCAGTCGACGGTGTCGACCCGGCCCACCTCTCCAGCGTGCAGGCGGCCCGGATGCTCGGCTTCGCCCGCGAGCACCAGACCCCGGTCGCGTTGACCAACGCGGTGCGCTACAGCGAGCGGGACGCGGCCGTCACGGCAGACATCCTCGATGCCGCCCGTCGGCTCGTCGCGCTCGACCTGCGGCACGTCGACCGGGCCAACGCCGAGGGCCACCTCAAGTCCGGGCCGCAGATGGCCCAGGTCGCGGCCGAGGTCGTCCGCCACGCCGGGGGAGCGGGAGGTACCGAGCGTGCCACCACCCGAGACCTCCTCGACGCCACCCGGTCGTTGGCCCAGGAGTGCTTGCTCGACCCGTACGCCGACCTCGGTCTGGGCGGGGTGTTCCTGCCCGAGCTCGACGGTCGTGCTGTCGGAAGTGCTGTCGGAAGTGGAGGGCCGGAGCTGCGGCTGCGCTGCGAGGCGGGACTGTCCAGTCGGTACGGCGCGGCGCCGCGACCGGCCGTCCTGACCCGGCTGACCGACGAGCTCGCCATCATCGACGGGCTCGGCTACGCGGCCTACTTCCTCACCGTCGCGGAGGTCGTCGACCTCATCCGTGACATGGGGGTACGGGTGGCGGCGCGAGGCTCGGGCGCTGGCAGCCTGGTCAACTACCTGCTGGGGATCAGCGGGGTCGAGCCGCTCGCCCACGACCTGCTGATGGAACGGTTCCTCTCGCCGCTGCGGCGGGCGCTGCCCGACATCGACGTCGACGTGGAGTCGGCCCGGCGGACCGAGGTCTACGAACGGATCCTGCAACGGTTCGGCGGCGAACGGTGTGCCTGCGTCTCGATGATGGACACCTACCGGGTGCGGCACGCGATCCGCGACGTCGGGGCCGCGATCGGGCTGCCGCCCGGGGAGATCGACGCCATCGCCAAGGCGTTCCCGCACATCCGGGCCCGCGATGCCCGTGCTGCCCTCGCCGACCTGCCTGAGCTGCGGGCGAGCGGGATCGGTTCCACCGGGCTCGCGCAGATGTTCGCCCTGGTCGAGCGGCTCGACGGCCTGCCCAGGCACGTCGCCCTGCACCCGTGCGGGGTGCTGCTGTCCGACCGCACCCTGCTGGACCGGACCCCCGTCGAGGCGAGCTGGCTGGGGTTCCCGATGAGCCAGTTCGACAAGGACGACGTCGAGGACCTCGGGATGCTCAAGCTCGACGTGCTCGGCATCCGGATGCAGTCGGCGATGGCGCACGCCGTGGTCGAGGTGCAGCGGGTCGACGGGGTCGCCGTCGACATCGACGCGACGCCGCTCGACGACGAGCCGACCTTCGAGCTGATCCGTTCGACCCGTACCCTCGGCTGCTTCCAGATCGAGTCGCCCGGCCAGCGCGAGCTGATCGGCAAGTTCGGACCCGAGACGTTCGACGACCTCATCACCGACATCTCGTTGTTCCGCCCCGGACCGGTCAAGTCCGACATGGTCACCCCGTTCCTGCGAGCCCGGCAGGGCTGGGAGCCGGCGCACTACCTCCACCCCGACCTGGAGCCGGCCCTGCGACCGACCTGGGGCGTGGTGGTCTTCCACGAGCAGGTGCTCCAGATCGTCAGCGTGATGACCGGCTGCACCCTCGCCGAGGCCGACGAGGTCCGGCGCTCCCTCGGGTCACCGCAGGCCCAGCCCGAGGTGCGCGAGTGGTTCTACCCGCTGGCCCTCGGCAAGGGCTACTCCCTCGCGGTCGTCGAGAAGGTGTGGGAGGTCCTGCGGGCCTTCGCGTCCTTCGGTTTCTGCAAGGCCCACGCGGCGGCGTTCGCGCTGCCGACCTACCACTCGGCCTGGCTCAAGGCGCACCACCCGGCGGCCTTCCTGGCCGGCGTGCTCACCCACGACCCGGGCATGTACCCCAAGCGGTTGATCCTCGACGACGCCCGCCAGCTCGGGATCTCGGTGCTGGCGCTCGACGTCAACCTTTCCGACGACGTCTACCGGGTGGAACGCGTCGGCCGGTTCGACGAGCCACCGCCCGGCATCCTCGGCGGCCCACCGCGGCCGGCCCCGGCCGCCGTCCCCGGGCTGCCCGACGGGCGCGACTACGGCATCCGGCTCTCCCTGGCCGACGTCAAGGGCATCAACGCGGCCGAGATCTCCCGCATCGTGGCCGGCCGACCGTTCGCCACCCTCTCCGACTTCTGGCACCGCGCCCGCGTCGCCCGTCCAGTCGTCGAGCGGCTGGTGGTCGCCGGCGCCTTCGACTCGCTGTACGGCATCGGCTCGCCGGTTCCCGTCCGCCGCCGTGGCCAGGTGACCCGCCGTGACCTGCTCCTGCAGGTGGCCGACCTCGATCGCTGGACGCGTACCGAGCAGGCCCGCCAACCGGGCCGTCGGCGGGCGGCCGCAAGGGAGGTCATCGGCAGGGAGGTCGTCGGCAGGGAGGTCGTCGACGCGGTGGTGGACGCTGCGGCTCGCCAGTCGCAGGCCGCGGCGGCAGTCCGGCCACCGGCGGTGCAGCTCACCTTCGACCTGACCGCCGCGGCCAGCGAGGGCACAGCTGGGTTCGCCGGGCTGTCCGGGCTCCCCGAGATGACCGGAGCCGAACGGGTGCGCGCCGAGCTCGACGTCCTCGGTCTCGACGCCAGCCGGCACGTCATCGACTTCTACGCACCGCTGCTCGACGCGCTCGGAGTCACCCGTTCCTACGAGCTGCTGCGGCGCCGGAGCAAGGCCGAGATCCTCGTCGCCGGCGTCAAGGTGGCGACCCAGACCCCGCCGGTGCGTTCCGGGCGACGGGTCGTCTTCCTCACCCTCGACGATGCCACCGGTCCGGTCGACGCCACCTTCTTCGAGGACGCCCAGGGCCCTTATGCGGCCACGGTCTTCCACTCCTGGCTCCTCGTCGTCCGCGGGGAGGTCCGGCGTACGGGACCGCGCGGGGTCAGCATCCGGGCGACCGGGGCGTGGGAGCTGTCGGCGTTGTTCGCCGCATGGGAAGCCGGGGGAGTCGAGGCGGCGTGGGCGATGATCACGGCCGAGCCGCCGGAGATCACCGCGGCCGAGCTCGACGAGGCGGTAGAAGGGGCGGCTGCGTCGCGGTCCACCCGGCCGGTGGTCGCCGGGGCGCCGACCAGACCGATGACCGCGGGCGGGATGGGCCAGCGACGGGTGCTGGTCCACCCGAGCGGCTACCGCCAGTCGCCGTACGCCGATGTCGGTACGCCGGGAGACGATGTGAAGAAGGGCATGCCACCGCGCAAGCTCTGGCACTCCAGCCCTGGAAGCTCGGGAGGATGATGACGGCCATGGTTGTCGATGGCCCGCCGGACGGCCTGCCTCGAGGGCTGCGATGAGCCGCAGCCAGCTGCGCCGCCCCGACGTCCCTCAGCAGGGCAGCGGCGACGACTCGGCCTGCCCGGTGCTGCACGTCGACATGGATGCGTTCTACCCGTCCGTCTCGTTGCTGCGCCGCCCCGAGCTGCGGGGCAAGCCGGTGATCGTGGGTGGCGGTGGCAACCGCGGAGTGGTCCTGTCGGCGACCTACGAGGCTCGGGCCTTCGGCGTCCACTCGGCGATGCCGATGACGCGGGCCCGCCGGCTCTGCCCGCAGGCCACGATCGTCCCGCCCGACTACGACGCCTACACCCAGGTGTCGGCCGGGGTGATGGAGATCTTCCGCTCGATCACGCCGCTGGTGGAGCCGCTGGCCCTCGACGAGGCGTTCCTCGACGTGTCCGGGTCGACCCGCCGGTTGGGGACCCCGGCGATGATCGGCGAGCTGATCCGCGCGCGGGTCCACGACGAGCAGGGCATCACCTGCTCGGTCGGGGTCGCGTCGACGAAGTTCGTCGCCAAGCTGGCGTCGACCAGGGCCAAGCCGGACGGGCTGCTGGTGGTCCCGCACGACCGGGTCGTCGAGTTCTTGCACCCGCTCCCGGTCGGTGCGCTCTGGGGCGTGGGGGAGAAGACCGAAGAACAGCTGGTACGTCTCGGGCTGCGGACCGTCGGCGACCTTGCCCAGATCTCGGTGGCCACGCTGGAGCGTGCGCTCGGGACGGCGGCCGGCCGGCACCTCGCGGCCCTGGCCTGGGGTCGCGACGAGCGCGACGTCGTGCCGCACGAGCCAGACAAGTCGATCGGCGCCGAGGAGACGTTCGGCACCGACGTCGACGACCCGGCCATCGTCCGCCGTGAGCTGCTGCGGCTCAGCCAGAAGGTCGCGGCCCGGCTGCGCGGCCAGCGCTACCGCGGCCGGACCGTCTCGATCAAGGTGCGGTTCGCCGACTTCACGACGATCACCCGGGCCAGGACGCTGCGCGAGGCCACCGACGTGTCGGCCGAGGTCTACGCCACGGCGCTGGCGCTGTACGAAGCCCTGCGGCTCGACCGGGCGCGGCTGCGGCTTGTCGGCGTACGGGTCGAGGGCCTGGTCGACGCCGATGCGGTGGACGAACAGCTGCTCCTGGATGCCCCCGAGCACGGCTGGCGCGACGCCGACCAGGCGGTCGACCGGGCGGCGCAGCGGTTCGGCGCGGGGGTCGTACGACCCGCTGCCCTCGTTCCCCGCGACGGCGACGACCCGGTCCGCCCGTCCTTGCGTCCGCCGCGCCCTCCCGCCGGGTAGGGTCGGCGGAGGGGTTGTCGGTCAGCGGGTTCCTTCAGTCGGGTTTCGCCGAGGCCGATGCCTGCTTATGCTGTGAGGGATGTCATCGGTCACGTCGTGACCACCCCGCAAGGAGGAGCTGTGCCGCTCTCCGAGCACGAGCAACGACTGCTCGAGCAGATGGAGCGGGCGCTGTACGCAGAGGACCCCAAGTTCGCGTCCGCGCTCCGCGGTTCCGACCTGCGCGGGCACTACCGGCGCCGCGCCCTCCTCGGTGCATTCGGCGTCGTCGTCGGGCTCGCGCTGCTCCCCGTCGGCATCGCCACCAAGGTCTTCCCGATCAGCGTTCTGGGCTTCCTCGTCATGCTCGGTTCGGCGATCTGGGCCGTCACCTGCTGGCGTCGGGTCCCCGCTCCCGGAGACCTGGGCGTCGGCGGCAGTGCCTCTCCTGCCACAGCGGCCACGTCCGCGACGCCTGGACGCCGTCCGACGGCTGCCGGCGGGATCCGCAAGGGCCGCGGCCGCTCGAAGGGCTCGAAGGCCAAGGCGCCCAAGACGTCGTTCATGGACCGGCTCGAAGAGCGCTGGCGTCGCCGCCGCGACCAGGGCTGAACTAGTCCCTCCGACAGCGCGCATGACCGTCCCGCTCGCCCCCTCCCTCGTTGATCATGGGCAGATGGCCCCGATTCCTTGATCCACAAGGGCCATCTGCCCATGATCAACGAGGGGGCCGGCGCGGGGTCGGCAGGGGGCGCGGCGCGGGGTCGGTGCGGGGTCAGCGGGTCGGGCTGGGCAGCAGCCGGCCCAGCTGGGTACGCATCCTGGCGCCCAGTCCGTCGACCCAGTCCATGACATCGGCCAGCCAGCCGCCCACGACGCTCAGCACGGAGGCCGGCAGGAGCCTGGCCCGCCAGCGCACCTTGCGCGCCGACGCGGCCTCCATGCCCCTGACCACGAGCCGCGCGTCCGCGCCGGGGTCGTGGCCGCCGAGGACGTCGACGTCTGCGCGGGCGTAGCGGACCCGCTCGACCGACCGCGCCAGCCGGCGAACGGCCACCGCTGCGTCACCGCGCACGCCGTAGGCGACGAGAGCCTCCGCGGTACGACGGGGTGTACGCGATGCGGCCCACGGCAGCCCGAGGTCGCGACCGGTGTCGACCAGCTCGCGCCAGGCTTCGAGCACCCGCACCGAAGGCAGCCCCTGGCTGCGAGCCGGCCGCAGCCGTCGCCTCCTTCGGATCCACCGCGCGACCGTCGGGGCGGCGAGCAGGACGAGCACCGCGATGCTTCCAGCGACGGCGGCCCAGTGCTGCTGGCTCACCGGAGCTGCGGCCGTCTTGGCCTTGGTGGTCGTCGTGCCCGCCCCGGGGTCGAGGTCGGTGCGCTGGCCGTTGTGCTCGCCCCGGGTGGTGACCGGAGGGAGGACTGCACCAGGCCCGTTGGTCGTGCTGCCGGCGGGGGGCAGCGCGTACGTCGGAGCCTGGACGCCGTTCGGCCCCGGAGTCGGCTCGAACCGTACCCAGCCGACGCCCGAAAAGTAGACCTCGGGCCATGCGTGCGCGTTCTGCCGGGTGACCGCCCAGTTGCCCGGAGTCTTCTCGGTGCCGTGAGTGAAGCCGACGTCGACCCGCGTCGGCAGCCCGGCGAGCCTGGCCATGATGGCGTACATCGTCGCGTACTGCTGGCAGAAACCCTTGCGGTTGTTGAGGAAAGCGACCAGTGCCGATCCGGTGAAGTCGGGGATGTTCGTGGTGTAGGTGAAGCCGTTCCTGGGATCGAGGAAGAACTGCTGGATCGCATAGGCCTTGTCGTAGTCGTTGGTGAGGCCGCGCACGATGGCCAGCTCGGTGGTCTTCACCTGGGCCGGGAGCGTGGCCGGAAGCGCGGTGTACTGCCGGTCGAGGTCTGCCGACGGGTGACCGGCGTTGCGCAGCTCGCTGACCGAGAGCGTGGGGTGCCGGCTCACGACGTCGTAGTTGCGGCCCGCGGTGGTGTCGGTGCCCCGTGCGAAGACGTCGAGCGTCGCCGGGTCGTACGCCCAGTCGCCGCCGAGCCCGCTGACGGAGACGGTCGGGAAGGGCAACGGGAGCCAGGTGGAGCTCAGCCCGTCCATGCTGACCGAGGTCTTGACCGTGGCCCCGGGCATCGGGTCGTCTCGGCCCACGCCGGAGCTGATGTCGGCGATGTCCCCGGAGGGCGACAGCCTGGCCACGTTCCAGTTGTTCCCGTCGAAGGTGTCGAGGGTGACCATCCGCAAGTAGTCCGGGTTGGTGTCGTCGCTGCTGTACTCGAAGACCACGGTGTTGTTGCGGGCGGTCAGCTCGGCTCCGATGCTGACGAGCGGGTTGATGGTGGTCTGGTTCGACGAACCGCTCCCGCCGTGCCCGCTCCCGTTGCCGGCGCCGTTGCCGCCGAAGATGCCGTTGCCGAACAGCGGGACGAACGCCGGGAAGATGACGGCGAGCCCGAGCGCCGCGGCCCCGATCCGGCGGCCTACCACGCCGAGCGGCTCCGCCGGGGTCGCGGTGAAGACACCGTCGCCGCGGGCCGACCGCCGGCCCAGCGCGCGTCCCCAGCCGGACAGCCGCTCGCGTCCCTCGGCGAGCATCAGGGCCAGCCAGCCGAGCGCCGCCACGACGAACAGCACCCAGGAGACGCCACCGCGGACGACGCTGGCGGGTACGGCGTAGACGGCAAGCAGTGGGACACCGGCCAGCGCTGCGGTACGGCAGGTGACGGCGAGGGTGTCGACGGCGACGGCAGTGGCGCCGAGGCCGGCTGCGGCCAGCAGCACCAACGACTTCTCGGTCGGCGCCGGGGTCGCGAACCGGCGCACGTCGTCGCCGGCCACGACCAGCAGCTGGTGCAGCTCGCGGATCGCGCCCGGACCGGGGATGAAGCCGAGGACGGCGACGTCGTGCGCATACAGCCAGGTGACGAAGAGCGCGACGAGGGCCAGGCCCATCAGCGGGACGATCGGCCGCGGCAGCCCGAGCCGCCGACCGAGCGCACAGCCGCCGGACCCGGCGGCGACGCTGAACAGGACCGGCCAGACCCAAGCGCTGTCCTCGAAGACGCTCGACAGCCCGATCGCGGCGAGGAGGGTCGCGATGGCGGCGACGACCGTCAGCCGGAGCCGGGCCGTCACGGCTGACCGACCGCGAAGGCCTGGTGCGAGTGCCCGATCATCGGCCACACGCTGCTGAGCGGCTGACCGGCGACGAGCGGGACGACCCGCCAGCCCGCCGCACGGAGGACGGCGATCGGCCCGGCGATCTCGATCGGCTGCGCCCGCTCGCGGGCGATGGGCGAGCGCCACGTGTCGACGTCGAGCACGATCGCGGCCGCGCCACCGGTGCCGTGCCGCATGCGCACGAGGTCGGCGGCCTCCTCGACGCTCAGCGCTCCGACGACGGCGATCGTCAGGCCGTCGCCGGCAGCGCGCAGGACCGGGCCCGCCGTACGCAGCGACCGGTTGGGCGACGCCTCCACGACCGCGAGGGCATCCAGCAGCAGCTCCTCGTGCGTTCCGGTGAGGTCGTCGCCCACCGAGCTGCCGATGCGCCCGCCGCTGTCGGTGACGAGCTCGACGGTGAACCCGGCTTGCCCGAGGTGGACGCCGACGGAGGCCGCGACCGAGACGGCGACCTCGAAGGACGACCCGGGTCCGTCGCCGCGGTGAGCCGCTGCGCGGGCGTCCAGCAGGACCACCGCCCGGCTCTCCCACGGCTGCTCCTCGCGGCGGACCATCAGCTCGCCGTACTTCGCGGTGGAACGCCAGTGCACCCGCCGAAGGTCATCGCCCCGCCGGTACTCGCGGGTGATGACGTCGTCGTCGCCCGCCGACGCGATCGACCGGGACCGGCTGTCGCCGCTGCCGGTCCACTCGCCGCCGAGCGCCAGGCTCGGGAGCCGCTCGACGACCGGGGTCACGACGAAGGTGTCGGTGCTGGTGAAGGATCGGACGAGCTCGCACATGCCGAACGGGTCGGTCAGCCTGATGGTCAGCGGGCCGATCGAGAACCGGCCGCGGACGTCGGAGCGCACGGCGTAGGCGACCTCGCGGACACCCTGCGGCTCGACCCGGTCGAGCACGAACCGCGGCCGGGCGCCGAGCACGTACGGGATCCGGTCCTCGAGCAGCAGCAGCCCGGTCGGCAGGCGCGAGACGTTCTCCAGCCGCAGGACGACCCGCGCCTCCTGGCCGGCCGGGGTACGGGCCGGTTCCATCCGGCGGCTGCTGGCCAGGCGGTAGCGGGTACGGGACACCACCAGGGCACTGATCAGCGGGAGGGCGAGGACGAGGATCGCCGCACGGAGCAGGTCGCGCTGCGCGAAGGCCATGGAGCACAGCGCCGCCGCGGTGCCCGCTCCGAGGAAGCTGCGACCGCGAGTGGTGAGTCCGCGCAGTGCTTGGCGCATCAGCCGGCCGGCTCCCCGCTCGTCAGCGGACGTCCGGTAGGGGAGTGCGGGAGACGAGCTCAGTGACCACCTGGGCCGCGTTGCGCCTCGCGATCTGGGCCTCGGCGGTGAGCAGCAGCCGGTGGGCGAGGACGGGCACGGCCAGCCGCTGGACGTCGTCGGGCAGCACGTAGTCGCGGTCGTCGAGGGCCGCGGCAGCCCGAGCCGCCCGGAGCAGGTGGAGCGTGGCTCGCGGCGAGGCTCCGAGCCGGAGGTCGGGCGAGGTACGGGTCGCAGTCACGAGGGCGATCGCGTAGCGGCGGACGGACGCGGCGAGGTGCACCCGCTTGACGACGTCGATGAGCCCGGCGATCTCCTGCGCATCGGCGACCGGCTGGAGGTCCTCGAGGGGTGCGCCGGCGCTGTGGCTGTCGATCATCGCCAGCTCGGCATCGGGATCGGGGTAGCCCATGGACACGCGGGCCATGAACCGGTCGCGCTGGGCCTCGGGCAGCGGGTAGGTGCCCTCCATCTCGATCGGGTTCTGCGTCGCCACCACCATGAAGGGCGCCGCCAGCTCGTACGTCGTCCCGTCGACGGTGACCTGCCGCTCCTCCATGCACTCGAGCAGGGCGGACTGCGTCTTCGGCGACGCCCGGTTGATCTCGTCGCCGAGCACCACGTTGGCGAAGATGGCTCCGGGCTTGAACTCGAACTCCCGGCTCTCCTGGTTGTAGACCGACACGCCGGTCACGTCGCTCGGCAGCAGGTCCGGCGTGAACTGGATCCGTCGTACGGAGCAGTCGAGCGAACGTGCGAGCGACTTGGCGAGCATCGTCTTCCCCACGCCGGGGACGTCCTCGATGAGCAGGTGCCCCTCGGCGAGAAGGACGGTGAGGGCCAGGCGAACGACGTCGGGCTTGCCCTCGATGACGGTCTCCACCGCCCCACGGATGCGCGCCGCGGAGATGCCGAGCGCGTCGAGATCCATGCCCTCGGGCACGGCCTCGGGCGAGGTGTCGGTCGTCATGCCAGTGATTAAAGCCCGGGAGTGCGCATCACGGGTACCTGAAGTCAACACCGGGTCGTCGGGCCCCCCGTACCGACCGAGCCCGAATTGGCCCGGAAATGGTTGACGGTGGAGCGTTGTGGAGTAGGGTGGCGCACCTGGGAGCCAGTGGGGCCCCTAGGTGGAGGACCGAGGTGGGGTGGTGGAGCCGTGTTCCTCGGCACCCACCAGCCGCGGCTCGACGAGAAGGGTCGGCTGTTCCTGCCGGCGAAGTTCCGGGACGACCTGGCGGAGGGGCTCGTGATCACCAAGGGGCAGGAGCGCTGCCTCTACGTCTTCCCGGCCGCCGAGTTCGCCGACATGACCCAGCGGATGGCCGCCGCGCCCGTGACCAGCAAGGCCGGTCGCGACTTCATGCGGGTGCTGTTCGCCGGAGCGAGCGACGAGGTCCCTGACAAGCAGGGCCGCGTGATGATCCCCGCCGGACTGCGCACCTATGCCGGTCTCGACCGCGACTGCGTCGTCATCGGTGCCAACAACCGCGTCGAGATCTGGGACCGCGAGACGTGGGACACCTACCTGGGTGGCCAGGAGCAGGCGTTCGCCGAGCTCTCCGAGGAGGTGCTCCCCGGCTTGATCTGACACCGACTGTCGACCTGACGCGAGGTCTCCACCCGCTCTTCGCTTCCCCGCGGCCTCCTGGCTCACCTTCCCCGGTGCCAGGCGGCGACCGGAGCGGTTGGGGACCTGGCGACAGGTCCTGCACAGCACAGATGGCTGACCGGCAAAGCAGCGTCAACAGGGTCGAGAGGGTCGAGATGAGCGTGCAGCTGGCCGAGCAGGGCGGTGCCGACGAGGCGGCTCTTTCAGTGCTGTCAGTGCCGTCGGTGCCGTCTGATCCGTCGCGGCCCTCGCCGTGGTGGCAGGGCGTGTGGTTCGAGGGGTCGTTCGACCCTCGCGGAACGGCCTTCGCTCTGGTGCTCGCGCTCGCGGCCACGGCGGCCATGGTCGTCGTCGCTGCCGCAGTCGTACGCATCGCGGCCGGGGCCTGAGCCCAGCACCGTGACGACTCCCGCCGCGCGCCACGTGCCCGTGCTGCTCGAGCGCTGCATCGCGCTGCTCGCCCCGGCGATGACCGAGGACGGCTCCGTCCTGGTCGACGCGACGCTGGGCATGGGCGGCCACAGCGAGGCGATGCTGAGGACCTTCCCCGGGCTACGGCTGGTCGGCCTGGACCGCGACCCCCAGGCGCTGGACATGTCACGGGTCCGCCTCGCCCCCTTCGCCGACCGGACGACACTGGTGCACGCCGTCTACGACGAGCTGCCCTCGGTCCTCGACCGCCTGGGCCTTCGCCGGGTGCAGGGCGTGCTCTTCGACCTCGGCGTGTCCAGCCTGCAGCTGGACGAGCGCAGCCGCGGCTTCTCGTACGCCCAGGACGCACCGCTCGACATGCGGATGGACCCGACGAGCGGCCTCACCGCGGCTGACGTCGTCAACACCTACTCCGCGGCCGAGCTGGCGAGGGTCCTGCGGCAGTACGGCGAGGAGCGGTTCGCCTCGCGCATCGCCGCCCGTCTGGTCCGCGACCGTGAGCAGGAGCCGTTCTCCACCAGTGCCCGCCTCGTCCACCTCGTCCGCGAGGCGATCCCGGCGGCGACCCGGCGCACCGGCGGCAACCCGGCGAAGCGCACCTTCCAGGCCCTGCGGATCGAGGTCAACGGCGAGCTAGCCGCGCTGGAGCGCGCCCTCCCGGCCGCGGTCGACGCGCTGTCCGTGGGGGGCCGCGTCGTCGTGATGTCGTACCAGTCGCTCGAGGACCGCCTCGCCAAGCAGGTGCTGGCAGCCGGCTCGGCGTCGACGGCGCCGCGTGACCTTCCCGTCGTGCCCGAGGAGCTGCAGCCCCGACTGCGCCTGCTGACCCGTGGAGCCGAGACGGCGACCGACGACGAGATCACGGCAAACCCGAGGGCAGCGTCCGTGCGGCTGCGGGCCGCCGAGCGAGTGAGGGAGGCGGCATGAGCAGCGCCCAGCGGGCCGCGCGCACCACCGCTCCCGGCCGGCACCAGCGGACCCGCGAGCCGTCCCGCGAGGCCGCGCAGACCCGGCTCGAGGTCGTCCCGGCGACCAGTGCGCGCGCCTCGTCCGGCACCTTCGCCCTGTTCGTCGGCGCCGTGCTGGCCCTCGGCCTGCTCGGTCTGCTGGCCCTGAACACCCTGTTGGCCCAGGGCGCGTTCGCCACCAGCGACCTGACCCGCAAGCAGGCGACCCTCAACGACAAGGAGCAGACCTTGCAGCAGCAGGTCGCCGACCTCGAGGCGCCACAGGCGCTTGCGGCCGCTGCGCAGCAGCTCGGCATGGTGGGGACGAAGAACCCGGTGTTCCTCGACCCGGTCACCGGCAAGGTCATGGGCGTCCCGCTGGCCGGCGCCTACCCGGCCCGACCGGCGCCGACGACGAGCCCCACGGCGAACCCGACTGCGTCCGGCTCGCCGACGGCTACCGCGACGGCCACGACGAAGCCGACGGCCACGAGCAAGCCGACGGCCACGACCAAGCCGACGCCGACGACCAAGCCGACTCCGACGAAGCCAGGAGGGGCCGGATGACGCCGCCACCCACCAACCCGCCCCGCCGGACCTCGGGCCGGCCGAGCGCGACGGCCCCACGTCGCGCGTCCGCAGCGCGTACCCCTTCGGCGCGTAACGCGTCGGCCCGTACCGCGTCGGCCCGTACGGCCACCACCACCCGCCAGGCTCCGCGCAAGCCGGCCCAGCCGCGCCGGACCGGCGAGCCACCACGGCGCCAGGTCGCGCGTACCGGGCCGGCCCGCAAGCAGGTCCCGGCCGGTCGCCCGCCGAAGCGACGGGGCCGGGTGGTCCGGCTGTCCGACCCGCGCCGCCGGCTGCGCACCGCCTGCGTCGCGCTGGCCATCTTGATGTCGCTGTTCGTGGGCCGGTTGCTGCAGATCCAAGCCGTGGAGGCGCCGGCGTACGCCGCCCGCGCGGAGGCCGGCCGGTTGCGTACGGTCGAGCTCCCGGCGACGCGTGGCCAGATCACCGACATCAACGGCAACGTCCTCGCCACCAGCGTCAAGGCCGAGAACGTGACGGTGGACCAGACCCTGGTCACGGACCCGGCGAGCACCGCGATGACGCTGGCACCGCTGCTGAACATCGATGCCGCCACGCTGGTCCAGAAGCTGACCGGTACCAAGCGATTCGCTTACGTGGCCAAGCAGATCACCCCGCAGCAGTGGGCCAAGGTGGCCGCGCTGAACTTGTCGGGGATCTTCAAGGAGGACACGACGACGCGGGTCTACCCGGACGGCAACCTCGCCGCCAACGTGGTGGGCTTCGTCGGTGGCGACGGTCAGGGCCTCGGTGGCCTCGAGCTCGGTGACCAGTCGCTGCTGGCGGGTGCGAGCGGTATCGACACGTACCAGGCGGGGGCAGGTGGCAAGCAGATCCCCACGGCCGACTCGATCCTGCGTAACGCCGTCGACGGCACCACGATCCGTACGACCATCAACAGCGACATCCAGTGGGCCGCGCAGCAGGCGCTCACCTACGCGGTGAAGGCGGCGAACGCGGACAGCGGGACCGTCGTCGTGATGGACCCGCGCACCGGCGCCATCCTCGCGCTCGCGAGCGCACCGACCTTCGACCCGTCCGACCCGGGTGCGGCGCCGGTCGCCGACCGCGGCAACCGGGCGCTCTCCGACGTGTACGAGCCCGGGTCGACGAGCAAGGTCATGACAGCAGCGGCCGCCATCCAAGAAGGCACGATGACGCCGAACAGCGTCGTGACGGTGCCCAACTCGTTGCTGCGCGGTGGCAAGATCTTCCATGACGACGTCAGCCATGCCACCGAGCACCTGACGCTCACCGGGGTGCTGGCGAAGTCGAGCAACCTGGGGGCGATCCAGGTTGCGGAGACGATCGGCAAGGACAAGCTGTACGGCTTCCTCAAGGCGTTCGGGATCGGCGTGCCGACCGGCATCGGCTTCCCAGGCGAGAGCCGGGGCATCCTGTCTCCGCCGAGCCAGTGGTCCGACGCCCAGTTCGCGACGGTCGCGTTCGGTCAGGGGCTCTCGCTGAACGCCGTCCAGGGTGCGTCGGTCTACGCGACCATCGCCAACAACGGCGTGCGCGTCGAGCCGAGCCTGATCGCCGGCACGGTGGCTCCGGACGGCGTGTTCACGTCGTCACCCGTCCCCGCGCAGACCCGGGTGGTCAGCGCGCAGACCGCAGCCACGGTGCGGGACATGCTCGAGAGCGTGGTCTCCGACCAGGGGACGGCGCCCATGGCCCGCATCCCGGGCTACCGCGTGGCGGGCAAGACGGGTACGGCCAACCGGGTCGACGACACCTGTGGCTGCTACCGCGGCTACACGGCCTCGTTCATCGGCTTCGCTCCGGCGGACGCGCCGCGCCTGGTGGTCTCGGTCACCCTGCAGAACCCGAAGAGCGGGCACTACGGTGGCCGCCTCGGCGGACCGGTCTTCCGGCAGGTCATGGCCTTCGCCCTGCAGACGCTCGGCATCCCGCCGACCGGGACCGTGCCGCCCAAGATGCGACTGGTCGCGCCGTGACCGATGGGCGGGGTCGCGCCGTGGCCGATGCGGGTGCTTGCCCGGTCACCCAGGTAGCCTCACGCCGTGTCCGATCCTGACGGTGCGCGACTTCCGCGCCCGGTCGTCTCGCCGCGACGGCTCAGCAGTCTCGCGGCGGTCCTCGGGATCGGCGACGACCCGTCGTATGCCGGCGTCGAGGTCACCGGGGTCAGTCTCGACTCGCGGCAGCTGCGGCCCGGAGACGTCTACGCCGCGCTCCCGGGGGCGCACGCGCACGGTGCGGACTTCGCCGCTGCGGTCGCTGCGGCGGGTGCCGCGGCGATCGTCACCGACCCGGCCGGGCGCGCGGACGCGGCGGCGAGCGGGCTGCCGGTCCTCGTCCTTCCCCGCCCGCGGGACCGGCTCGGCCTGATCGCCGCATGGGTCTACGGCCGGCCCGCGGACCACCTGCTGCTGGTCGGCGTGACCGGCACCAACGGCAAGACCACGGTGTCCTTCCTGGTGGAGTCCGGGCTGCGGGCGGCCGGGCACGTGACGGGCCTGGTCGGCACGGTCCAGACACGCGTCGCCGGCGAGGTGGTGACCAGCGAACGTACGACTCCGGAGGCACCGGACGTGCAGGCGCTCCTGGCGCTGATGGTCGAGCGCGGCTGCACCGCGGCAGCCATGGAGGTCTCGAGCCACGCGCTCGCCCTCGGACGGGTCGACGGGATGAGCTTCGACGTCGCGGTCTTCACCAACCTCTCGCAGGACCACCTCGACTTCCACCCGACGTTCGAGGAGTACTACCGGGCCAAGGCCTCGCTGTTCACCGGGCAGCGCTCACGGGTCGGTGTGGTCAACATCGACGACGAGTACGGGCGCCGGCTCCAGCGCGATGCGAACGTCGCCGTCACGACTTTCTCGACCCAGGGGGCCGACGCCGACTGGCGGGCGGAGGACGTCGTCGCGCGCGGCGACGGCTCGACCTTCCGGGTGGTGGGTCCGTCGGGGGAGCGTGCGCCGGCACGCGTCCAGCTGCCCGGCGCGTTCAACGTCTCCAACGCCTTGGCCGCCATCGTCAGCCTGACCCTCGCGGGGGTGCCCCTGCACGCTGCCGTCGCCGGTGTCGGCACCCTGCCTGGAGTCCCTGGGCGGATGGAGCGGATCGACGCGGGGCAGCCGTTCCTCGCCCTGGTCGACTACGCCCACACCCCGGATGCGGTCATCACGCTGCTCGAGTCGGTGCGCGGGCTCGTACCGGGCAAGGTGATCGTCGTGCTGGGCTGCGGTGGCGACCGCGACCCGTACAAGCGGCCGTTGATGGGAGCCGCGGCGGCCGGCCTGGCCGAGCTGGCCATCTTCACGTCGGACAACCCCCGCTCGGAGGACCCCGACCTGATCCTCGCCGAGATGATGGCCGGCGCCGCCGATGGCGATCTTCGGCCGGGGGTGCGCACCAGAGCGCCCGGGAGCACCTCCCGGAAGTGGTTCGTCGAGCCTGACCGGGCCCAGGCGATCCGCTATGCCGTCGAGGCTGCCGGTCCGGACGACGTGGTCGTCGTCGCAGGCAAGGGCCACGAGCAGGGGCAGGAGGTCGCCGGGGTCGTGCGTCCGTTCGACGATCGGGTCGAGCTGCGGGCGGCGATCGAGCGGCTGGCGGTGGCGTCGTGATCGCCCTCTCCCTGGGCGAGGTCTGCGCTGCGGTCGGCGGCTCCCTGCACGGAGCGGGCCCCGACGCCGTCGTGACAGGTCCGGTCGTCATCGACTCGCGGCTCGCCGCACCCGGCTCGCTGTTCGTCGCGATCAAGGGGGAGCACGTCGACGGCCACGACTTCGGCACGGCGGCCGTCGGCAACGGGACGGTCGCGGTGCTGGGGGAGCGGGTCGTCGCGGGCGTACCGACCGTCCTGGTCGTCGATGTCGTTGCGGCACTCGGCCTGCTGGCCCGCGCGGTGCTCGACCGGCTGCCCGGCGTGGAGGTCGTCGGCATCACCGGCTCGTCGGGCAAGACCGGTACCAAGGACCTCGTGGCCGGCCTGCTCGAGCGGACCGGTACCACCGCGGCGACACGCGGTTCCTTCAACAACGAGATCGGGCTGCCCCTGACGGTGCTCGAGGCCGACGAGGGCACCGCTCACCTGGTCCTCGAGATGGGTGCGCGGGGCATCGGGCACCTGCGCGACCTCACCCTCATCGCGCCGCCGAACGTGGGCGTCGTCCTCAACGTCGGNTCGGCGCACCTCGGCGAGTTCGGCTCCCGGGAGTCGATCGCCGTGGCCAAGGCGGAGCTGGTCGAGGCGCTCCCGGCCGACGGGCTCGCCGTCCTCAACGCCGACGACCCGCTGGTCGCCGCGATGGCCGCCCGTACCGGCGCCAGGGTGGTCACCTTCGGCCGGTCGGCAGCCGCCGACGTGCGTGCCGAGGACGTCGTCCTCGAGCACGGCCGGGCCCGGTTCCGGCTCAGCGCTGGCGAAGGGTCCGCCGACGTAGCGCTGGCGCTCGTCGGTGCCCACCAGGTGTCCAACTGCCTCGCTGCGGCGTGCGTGGCGCTGGCCGCGGGGCTGCCCGTCGACATCGTCGCCGGTGTGCTCTCCGCAGCGCAGCCGAGGAGCCCGTGGCGCATGGAGGTCAGCGAGCGCCCGGACGGCGTCACGGTGGTCAACGACGCGTACAACGCCAACCCGGAGTCGATGGCTGCCGCGCTTCGCACCCTGGTCGACCTCGGTGAGGGGCGGCGCACCTGGGCGGTGCTCGGCGAGATGCGCGAGCTCGGCGCGGGTGGCGCCACCCACCACGACGCGATCGGTCGGCTGGCCGTACGGCTCGGAGTGGACCGGCTCGTCGTGGTCGGCCGCGAGGCGCGCGCGATGCACCTCGGCGCCGGACTCGCCGGCGGCGTGGGGACTGAGTCGGTGTTCGTGCCCGACGCCGACGCCGCGGCGCGGCTGCTCGGCGCGGAGGTGGCACCCGGAGACGTGGTGCTGGTCAAGGCTTCCCGGGCGGCCGGGCTCGAGCGGGTCGCGATCGCGTTGCTCGACCAGCTACCCGTTCTGCCACGCGTCGACGGGCCCGAGTCATGAGGCTCATCCTCGTCGCGACCGGAATCGGCCTGATCATCGGACTGTTCGGCACGCCGCTGCTGATCAGGTTCCTGCGCCGGCACGGCTACGCACAGGCGATCCGCGACGCGTCGGAGGGCTACCCCGCGCACGACTCCAAGAAGGGGACGCCTTCGATGGGCGGCCTCATCCTCGTCTTGGGCGCGATCCTCGGCTACGTCGCCGGGCACGTCTACACCTGGCAGGGTCCCACCGCCTCAGGACTGTGCGTCCTGTTCCTCATGACCGGCCTCGGCGCCGTCGGGTTCGCCGACGACTACATCAAGATCTTCAAGCAGCGCTCCACCGGGCTGAGGGCACGCACCAAGCTGATCGGGCAGGCGGTCGTGTCGCTGATCTTCGGCCTCCTCGTCCTGCGCTACCCGGACAACCACGGCCTGACGCCTGCGTCGCACGCCATCTCGTTCGTCCGCGACAGCCCTTGGGTGATGCCCGTGGCGGTGTTCCTCGTCTGGGTCTACCTGATGGTCGCGGCGACCTCNAACGGCGTGAACCTCACCGACGGGCTCGACGGCCTGGCGACCGGCGCGTCGGTGATGGTGTTCGGCGCCTATGTGGTCATCGGTGTCTGGCAGTTCCGCAACGCGTGCGTAGGCGGTCCGGCCCCCCAGTGCTACTCCGTCCGCGACCCGCTCGACCTCGCGGTGCTTGCCGCGGCGATGGTCGGAGCCTGCTTCGGTTTCCTGTGGTGGAACGCCTCCCCGGCGCAGATCTTCATGGGGGACACCGGCTCCTTGGCGCTCGGCGGCGCGATGGCAGGGCTCGCGATCACCACTCGTACCGACGTCCTGCTGCTCCTGCTCGCCGGGTTGTTCGTGGTCATAACGATGTCGGTGATCCTGCAGGTCGCCTCCTTCAAGCTGACCCGCAAGCGGATCTTCCTCATGGCGCCCTTGCAGCATCACTTCGAGCTTCGCGGGTGGGGCGAGGTCACCATCGTCATCCGGTTCTGGATCATCGCCGGCCTCTGCGTGGGGCTCGGGCTCGGCGTGTTCTACGCCGAGTGGATCTCGGGTGGGCCCCTCTAGTGCTGGACTGGCTGGAGTCCGCAGACCGTTCGGCCCCGTGGGACTCGCTGTCGGTGTGCGTGACCGGCCTCGGCGTCAGCGGCTTCGCAGCAGCAGACGCGTTGCTGCGCCTGGGTTCGCGGGTCGTGGTCGTGGACAGTCGCAGCGACGGCCCTGTCGCCGAGCGCGCCCAGGTGCTGGAGCTGCTCGGCGCTGATGTCCTGCTCGGCGCCGGGGCGTCGACCGCGCTGCCTGCGAGCTGCGACCTGGTCGTGACGTCGCCCGGATGGCGCCCCGACGCTCCGCTGCTCGTCGCCGCAGCGGCTGCCGGTGTCCCCGTGTGGGGCGAGGTCGAGCTGGCCTGGCGGCTGCGACCGCTCGACCACCCGGCGCCCTGGCTCGTCGTGACCGGGACCAACGGCAAGACGACGACCGTACGGATGCTCACGTCGATGCTGCTCGCAGCCGGCAAGAAGGCCGTGGCCGCCGGCAACGTCGGTACGCCCCTGGTCGAGGTGGTCCTCGCCGAACCGCCCTACGACGTGGTCGCCGTGGAGGTCTCCAGCTTCCAGCTGCACTGGACGCACTCGATGCGGCCCCTCGCCGCCGCAGTCCTCAACGTCGCACCCGACCACGTCGACTGGCACGGCTCGCTGGAGTCGTACACGGCGGACAAGGGCCGGGCGTACGAGAACGCCGAGATCGCCTGCGTGTACAACGTCTCCGACCCCGAGACGGAGCGGCTCGTCGAGGCCGCCGACGTGCAGGANGGCTGTCGCGCCATCGGCTTCACCCTCGGAGCGCCGGCTCCCAGCATGCTCGGTGTGGTCGATGACGTCCTGGTCGACCGCGCGTTCGTCGAGGACCGGCAGCAGCACGCGGCCGAGCTGGCGTCGGTGCACGACGTGGTGCCGTTCGCGCCGCACAACGTGGCCAACGCCCTCGCGGCTGCCGCGCTCGCGCGGGCGTACGGCGTGCCGGCGCGTGCCGTGCGCGACGGCCTCCGCAGCTTCCGTCCAGACGGTCACCGGATCGCCGAGGTCGGCCGGGTCGGGGGTGTCACGTACGTCGACGACTCGAAGGCCACCAACCCGCATGCTGCGGCCGCATCGCTCGCCTCGTACGACCGGGTGGTGTGGATCGCCGGTGGTCTCGCCAAGGGCGCGGACTTCGACGACCTCGTCCGTCGTTCTGCGGGACGGCTGCGGGCGGTCGTACTGCTCGGCCAGGACCGGATGGACATCGCCCAGGCACTCGCGCGACACGCGCCCGAGGTCCCCGTCGTGGACGTCGCCAGCACCGACACTGGGGTCATGGACGAGGTCGTACGAGCGGCGGCAGGGCTGGCAGCCCCTGGCGACACGGTCCTGCTCGCTCCCGCGTGCGCCTCGATGGACCTGTTCCGCGACTATGCGGCACGCGGCGACGCGTTCGCCGAGGCGGTGCGCCGGCTGCCAGGGGGACCCGGCCGGTGAGCAGCGGAGCCGCGACGCGTCGGCGACAGGCAGGCGCCCCCACGGTCTCCCGGATCGGGACGTCTGGGCGGCTGCTCGACCGGCCGTTGACGTCCTACCACCTGATCATCGGTTGCACGACGCTGCTGCTCACGCTGGGTCTGGTCATGGTGCTGTCGGCGTCCAGCGTCCTGGCCTACAAAGACACGCACGACTCGCTGTCGATCTTCCAGAAGCAGCTGATCTGGGCGATCGTCGGCGTGCCCGCGATGTGGGCGGTCTCGAGGATGCCGGTGCGCTGGTTCCGGCTGGCGTCGGTTCCGTTGTTGATCGGCGCCCTCGGGCTGCTCTGCCTCGTCCTGGTGCCCGGCGTCGGGTACAGCGTCAACGGCAACCAGAACTGGATCAACTTCGGCGGGCCGTTCCGCATCCAGCCGTCTGAGGCGGCGAAGCTCGCGCTCGTGATCTGGTCGGCGGACGTGCTGTCCCGCAAGCAGAAGCTGCTGTCGCAGTGGCGGCACCTGCTGGTCCCGATCCTGCCGGTGACCGTCATCCTGCTCACCCTCGTCATGCTGGGCAACGACCTCGGTACCGACGTCATCTTGATGGCAATCGCTGCGGCCCTGCTGTTCGTGGTCGGTGCGCCCACCCGGCTGTTCGCCGTCCTCGGCACCATCGCCATCAGCGGCGTGGTGTTCCTGTCGATCAGCGCTCCGCACCGCCTCGACCGGTTCACGTCCTGGTTGCACCCGAGCGCGGACACCCTGGGCACCGGCTACCAGGCCATCCAGGGCCGCTTCGCGCTCGGCAGCGGCGGCTGGTGGGGACTCGGCCTCGGCGCCGGCCGGGAGAAGTGGGGCTGGCTGCCCGAGGCCCACACCGACTTCATCTTCGCGGTCATCGGCGAGGAGCTCGGGCTGATCGGCACCCTGGCGGTGCTCATCCTGTTCGCCCTGGTCGTCTACGCCGGGATCCGGATCGCGCTGCGTTCGGACGACCTGTTCATCCGCCTCGCGGCCGGCGGAGCCACGGCCTGGATCACCGTCCAGGCGCTGATCAACATCGGGGCGGTCCTCGGGCTGCTGCCGATCGCGGGCGTGCCGCTGCCCCTCGTGTCGTACGGCGGCTCCGCGCTGCTGCCCACCCTGGTGGCGCTGGGCATGCTCCTGGCCTTCGCCCGCTGCGAGCCCGGTGCGCGAGCCGCCCTGGCCGCGCGGGGGCCGGGTCCCGTGCGGCGGCTGGTGGCCAGGGTCCGACACCGGAGCGCATGACCGTGCCCGAGGCAGCAGCCGACAGCCCGAGCGGGGCTGGCGGTCCCGGCGACGCGACCCGCGCGCTCCACGTGGTGCTCGCCGGCGGCGGTACTGCCGGGCACATCGAGCCGGCGCTCGCCCTCGCCGACGCGCTGCGCCGCCGTGACTCAAGAACCGGAATCACCGTGCTCGGGACCGAGCGCGGCCTAGAGACCCGGCTCGTCCCGCAGCGTGGCTACCAGCTGACCCTGATCCCGCCCGTACCGATCCCGCGCAAGGTCTCGGGTGCGCTGCTGTCCGTGCCCTCGCGGCTGCGGGCGTCGATCCGTGCCGTGGAGTCCGTGCTGACGCGCACGAAGGCCGACGTCGTGGTCGGCTTCGGCGGGTACGTGGCTGCGCCGGCCTACCTGGCCGCCCGCCGCTGCCGGGTGCCCTACGTCGTCCACGAGGCCAACGCCCGACCGGGGCTGGCCAACCGGCTCGGTGCCCGGCGCACCCGGTACGTGGTGACGGCGACGCGGACGTCGTCGCTGCCGCACTCCAGCTACGTCGGGATGCCGCTGCGCCGGGCCGTGGCCACCCTCGACCGCGACGCCACGCGGCTCGAGGCGCGGGCGTTCTTCGGACTGGCTCCGGGCGCGACGACCTTGCTGGTGTTCGGCGGGTCGCAGGGTGCGCGCCGGCTGAACGACGCCGTTGCAGGTGCGGCCGGCGCTCTGTCTGCTGCTGGGGTCCAGGTGCTGCACGTGGTCGGCCCCAAGGGTCAGGTGGACGTCGAGACCTCAGCCGGAGGGCCGGCCTACGTCGTGGTCGGCTACTGCGACCGGATGGACCTGGCCTACGCGGCCGCCGACCTGGCCCTCTGCCGCGCCGGCGCGATGACCTGCGCCGAGCTCGCAGCGGTGGGTCTCCCGGCGGTCTACGTCCCCCTGCCGATCGGCAACGGGGAGCAGCGGCTCAACGCGGAGCCGGTGGTCGCCGCCGGGGGAGGCCTGCTGGTCTCCGACGAGGCCTGCACGACGGAGTGGGTGCGCACCGTCCTCGTTCCGTTGCTCGGCGACCCCGGACGGGTGGCGGACATGGGGGCCGCCGCGGCCCGGTTCGGCCGCCGCGACGCCGACGAGCGGCTCGTCGACGTCGTGCTACGAGCGGCGGCGTCAGGGGAGCGGGCCCGATGACCGTGCCCCCGCTCGAGCTGCTCGGTCGCGTGCACTTCGTCGGCGCCGGGGGCGCCGGCATGTCGGGCATCGCGCGGATCATGCTGGCGCGCGGGCTCACCGTGTCGGGCAGCGACGCCAAGCAGTCCCGAGAGCTCGAGGGCCTTCGGGTCCTCGGCGCCGACGTCCACGTCGGTCATGTCGCCGCGCAGGTGGACGGCGCCGACACCGTGGTCGTCTCCACCGCGATCCGCGACTCCAACCCCGAGGTGGTTGCGGCGAGGGCGCGCGGGCTGCGCGTCCTGCGCCGGGCCGAGGCGCTGGCCGCGGTGATGGCCGACCGTCGCGGCATCGCCGTTGCCGGGACCCACGGCAAGACCACGACGACCTCGCTGCTCACCGTCGCGCTTCAGCACGCCGGGGCCGACCCCTCGTTCGCCATCGGCGGCAGCCTGAACGACTCAGGAGTCAACGCACACAACGGTTCTGGTGATCTCTTCGTCGCAGAGGCCGACGAGTCCGACGGGTCCTTCCTGCTGCTCGCGCCGTACGCAGCCATTGTCACCAACGTCGAGCCGGACCACCTCGACCACTACGGCACGGCGGAGGCGGTGGAGGCGGCGTTCGCCGAGTTCGCCACGACGCTCGACCCGGCCGGCTTCCTCGTGACCGGCACCGACGACCCTGGTGCCGCGCGACTTGCCGCAACCGCACGGGCGGCCGGCGTAAGGGTCACGACCTTCGGCGAGTCGCCGGCTGCCGACGTACGCGTCGCGAACCTGAGCCTGCGCGGGACCGGTTCCCAGTTCGACGTCCTCGTCGACGGCACCGCGCTCGGTCCCGTCGAGCTGCAGATCCCCGGGCGGTACAACGCGCTCAACGCGTCCGCCGCGCTCGCTGCCGGCCTCGGTCTCGGACTGCCCGAGGCCGTGCTGCGTGAGGGCCTGCACCGATTCACCGGGACCCGGAGGCGCTTCGACCTCAAGGGCACGGCGGCCGGCGTACGTGTCTTCGACGACTACGCCCACCATCCGACCGAGCTCACGGCCGTGCTCCGGGCGGCCCGGCAGGTGGTCGACGGTGGACGCCTCGTCGTCGCGTTCCAGCCGCACCGGTACAGCCGTACGGCGGCGTTCCGACGTGAGTTCGGCGAGGCGCTGGCCCTCGCCGACGAGGTGGTGGTGCTCGAGGTCTATGCCGCGGGCGAGGACCCGATCCCGGGAGCATCCGGTGCCAGCATCGCGGCCGCGGTCCCGCTTCCGGCCGAGCACGTGCGGTTCGAGCCGTCGTGGTCGGCGGTCGCGGGCCTGCTCGCGGGCCTCGCGCGTCCCGGTGACCTCGTGATGACCCTCGGGGCCGGCGACGTGACGATGATCGGGCCGGAGGCGCTGGCCCTGCTCGCCGACAAGGAGGCTCTGCAGGAACAGCCTGGGGAGCCCGACGAGATGGAGCAGCCATGAGTGGCACCCGCAGCTCGGTGAAGTCGCGGCCGTCCTCGGCGGCCCGACCCACGGTCGTCCGCTTCGAGCAACGCCGGCGCGCGGCTCGACGGCGACGGTGGCTGCAGCTCGCGGTGGTCGTGCTGCTCGTGGCCGCGGTCGTGTCAGGGGCGTGGGCCGTCTGGTTCTCCTCCTGGTTCGCCGTCACGCAGGTGCAGGTCGTCGGCACGCACCGGCTCACGGTCGCCCAGGTCGAGGCGGCGGCACGCGTACCTGTGGGCACCCCGATCCTTCGGGTGGACACCGCTCCCGTGCGGCGTCGGGTCGCGGGGCTCACCGACATCGCGACAGTGGTGGTCACCACGCAGTGGCCCCACACCGTGCGCATCACCGTGGTGGAGCGGGAGCCCGTGGCGGTCGTACGCGAGCCGGGTGGAGCCTTCGAGCTGGTCGACCGCGACGGCATCGGCCTGGGCACCGCCGACCGCCGCCCGACGGGGATGCCGCTGCTGTCCCTCGACGCGACGACCACCGACGCCGCGACGATGAGCGCGGCAGCCACCGTGGCGGCTTCGCTGCCCCCGGCGCTCGTGGCCAAGGTCCGGTGGATCACCGCCGCGACGCCCAACTCCGTCGTGCTGGTACTCGCGAGCGGGGCCACCGTCCGATGGGGCGATGCCACCCAGGGCGGCATCAAGTCCGAGGTCCTCCTCGCACTGATGAAGCGGTCGGCCCGCGTGTACGACGTCAGCGCGCCCTACGCGCCGACGACGGCGAGAGGCTGACGCCGATGAAGGTCGAGCGGACGGAACCGGCCTTCGAGGGGGCCGAGACGCCGATGCTGGTGGCCTGGCTCGACTACGAGCGCGCCACGCTGGCGNTNAAGTGCGACGGTCTGNCCGACNCCCAGCTGCGGGAGCGGGCGGTGCGGCCCTCGACCCTGTCGCTGCTCGGCCTGGTGCGCCACATGTCCGAGGTCGAGCGGAACTGGTTCCGCCGCGTCCTCGANGGGGCGGACGCGGGGCCGTTGTACTACTCCGACCCCGACGACCCGGACGGCGACTTCGACAACGTCGACGCCGCGGACGTGGCCGAGGCATTCACCACCTGGCAGGCGGAGTGCGCCAACGCGCGGGCCCTCGTGGCGGGGGCGACGAGCCTGGACGCCACCGGCAATACGAGGCGCGGGGAGGCGGTGTCCCTGCGGTGGATCATGGTCCACATGATCGAGGAGTACGCCCGCCACAACGGTCATGCCGACCTGCTCCGGGAACGGATCGACGGCACCGTCGGCGAGTGAGCTGCTGGCCCAATCTGGCCGACGGAGTTGACCCGGCGCCACTTTCTCGCTTACCGTCTCCCCAACCCTCAGGTTGACATAACTATAACCCTTTACCTGAGGGTAAGGGTCGAGGACGAGAGGCGTCATCGTGGCTGCACCGCAGAACTACATCGCCGTGATCAAGGTCGTGGGCATCGGAGGAGGCGGCGTCAACGCCGTCAACCGGATGATCGACGTCGGTCTGAAGGGCGTGGAGTTCATCGCCATCAACACCGACGCGCAAGCGCTGCTGATGAGTGATGCCGACGTCAAGCTGGACATCGGGCGTGAGCTGACCCGTGGCCTCGGCGCGGGCGCTGACCCCGAGGTCGGCGGCCAGGCGGCGCGCGACCACTCCGACGAGATCGAAGAGGTGCTCAAGGGCGCCGACATGGTCTTCGTCACNGCCGGCGAGGGTGGTGGCACCGGCACCGGTGGTGCGCCGGTCGTCGCCAAGATCGCCCGATCGCTCGGNGCTCTGACCGTGGGTGTCGTCACCCGGCCGTTCAGCTTCGAGGGTCGCCGTCGCGCGCAGCAGGCCGAGAGCGGCATCGAGGATCTGCGCGCCGAGGTCGACACCCTCATCGTCATCCCCAACGACCGCCTGCTGTCGATCTCCGACCGCGGGGTGTCGGCGCTCGACGCGTTCCGTTCGGCCGACCAGGTGCTGCTGTCCGGTGTCCAGGGCATCACCGACCTGATCACCACCGCCGGCCTGATCAACCTCGACTTCGCCGACGTGAAGTCGGTCATGTCCGGCGCGGGCTCCGCGCTGATGGGCATCGGCTCGGCCCGGGGCGACGACCGTGCGGTCAACGCGGCGCGGATGGCCGTGTCCAGCCCGCTGCTCGAGGCTTCGATCGACGGCGCACGCGGCGTCCTGCTCTCGGTGTCCGGTGGATCCGACCTCGGGCTCTTCGAGATCAACGAGGCCGCCCGCCTGGTGTCCGAGTCGGCGCACCCCGACGCCAACATCATCTTCGGAGCGGTCATCGACGACGCTCTCGGCGACGAGGTGCGGGTCACCGTCATCGCCGCCGGGTTCGACGGCGGGCAGCCCAAGACCCTCGCACCCTCCAGCCCGGCCGCGGCGGCCATCCCCTCCGCCGCGTCCGGCGCTGGGTCCGGTCTCGGCGGCGACGTGAGCGAGCACCGTGGCTCCGGCCAGGGTGCGTCCGCCCCGGCAGCGGCGGCCCCGATCGACCCCGACCGCGACCTTCACCTGCCTACCGAGCGCAAGAAGCCGCGCACGATCGTCTTCGACGACTCCTCGGTCGACGACGACCTCGATGTCCCCGACTTCCTGAAGTAGCCGCCTCCTGAGGTAGCCGCCTCCTGAGGTAGCCGCCGCACGGTGGTCCCGCGATCCCGCCCCGCCCCCACCGCGTTGATCATGGACGAATGGCCCCTATTCCTTGATCGACATGGGCCGTTTGTCCATGATCAACGTGGTGGGGGCGTGGTGGCGCGGCTGCTTGCCGGGGCTGGCGGGCGGCTGCTGCCATGATGCGGACATGGGAGTGAGGTGGGCGTTCTCGGACCGGCACGGTGGTCTGAGCACGCCGCCGTACCGCTCGCTCAATGTCGCCAGGCATGTCGGTGACGACCCCAGAGTCGTTGCTGCCAACCGGGACCTGCTCGCCGCCTCGTTGACGGCGAACGGATCCGACGGGGCGCCGCGACTGCTGTTCATGGACCAGGTGCACGGTGACCGCGTGGCGGTCGTCGACGCCTCGTCCGGGTCGCCCACCGCGACCGACGCCATGGTCAGCGCGACGGCTGGCCTCGGCCTCGTCGTCATGGTGGCCGACTGCGTACCGGTCCTGCTGGCCGACGAGGAGGCCGGTGTGATCGCCGCCGTCCACGCCGGTCGGCCGGGGCTGCGGCAGCGGATCGTGGTCCGCACGCTGGAGACGATGGCCGGACTGGGTGCGGCCCGATCGAAGACCGTGGCCTGGCTCGGCCCGTCCGTCTGCCCCGCCTGCTACGAAGTGCCCGAGCAGATGCGTGCCGACGTCGCGGCGGTCGTCCCGGCCAGCTGGTCGACGAGTCGCACGGGTACGCCGGCGCTGGACCTGCGCGGCGGGCTCACCGCCGAGCTCGAAGGGGCCGGTGTCATCGTGACGTCCGTGGGCCCGTGCACCGCGGAGTCCGCTGACCACTACTCCTACCGTCGCGACGGCGTGACCGGACGGTTCGCCGGTGTGGTCTGGATCGAGGCGTGACCATCGAGGGGCGACCGTCCGGAGCAGGACGCGAACGACAGGTGGCGGCCGGCCTGGCGGAGGTGCGCAGCCGGATCGCGACCGCGGCCTCGCAGGCGGGGCGCGAGGCCGACGACGTGACGCTGATCGTGGTCACGAAGCTCTGGCCCGCCTCGGACGTTCGCCTGCTCGCCGGGCTCGGCGTGACCGACGTGGGCGAGAACCGGGACCAGGAGGCCGGCAGCAAGGCTGCCGAGTGCGCGGACCTCGACGTCGCGTGGCACTTCATCGGCCAGCTGCAGACGAACAAGGCTCGGTCCGTCGCCCGGTACGCCGACGTGGTGCACTCCGTCGACCGCGCCCACCTGGTGCGGGCGCTGGACTCCGCGGCCGTCGCGGCAGGGCGGCGGCTCGGCTGCCTGGTCCAGGTCGGCCTCGACCACGGGACCGGGCGGGGAGGGGCGGCGCCGGAGGCGGTGCCCGAGCTGGCCGACCTGCTGGCTGCAGCCAGCGCCCTCGAGCTGCGTGGCCTGATGGCCGTCGCGCCGCTGGACAGCGACCCGAAGCCCGCCTTCGAACGGCTAGCGACGCTCTCTGCCGACCTCCGCCGGGAGCACCCTGGGGCCGGCTGGATCTCGGCCGGCATGAGCGGTGACCTCGAGGCGGCGATCGCCGCAGGCGCGACACACGTGCGTGTCGGCAGCGCGATTCTCGGCCACCGCGCTCCGCTCCGGTAGCCTCGTCCACAGACCAACGCTGAATCACTTAGAGGAAGGCCCGAGTCATGGCAGGCGCGATGCGCAAGATGGGCGTCTACCTCGGCCTCGTCGAGGACGGCGTCGAACCCATCGACGAGTACGACGAGTACGACGACTACGAGACGCCCGCGCCCCGTCGGGAGGTCGCGGCCGACCGAGCCGACCACACGCGCACGCTGCAGCCGGTCCGCGAGGAGCGCTACCCGTCGGCCACGGCTCCGGCAGCGCAGACGCAGGCGCGTGCTGCGAGGTCCGAGCCGCGGCACGAGACCCTGGACTCGTACAAGATCACGACCCTGCACCCGCGCAACTACAACGACGCACGCACGGTCGGGGAGTACTTCCGCGACGGCACGCCAGTCATCATGAACCTCACCGACATGGACGACTCCGACGCCAAGCGCCTGGTCGACTTCTCGGCTGGCCTGATCTTCGGGTTGCACGGTTCCATCGAGCGCGTCACGGCCAAGGTCTTCCTGCTCTCGCCGGCCAACGTGGTCGTCACAGCTGAGGAGAAGGCCCGGCTCGCCGAGGGCGGCTTCTTCAACCAGTCGTAGCAGTGACCGCACTGCAGGCGACCGCCTACGGAGCCGCTCTCTACACGGTTGCGTGGATCTTCCTGATCTTCCTGATCACCCGGCTGATCTTCGAGTATGTCTTCATGTTCGCGCGCGAGTACACCCCGACCGGCGTGGTGCTCGTCCTCGTCGAGGCCGTCTACACGGTGACCGACCCGCCGCTGAAGCTGCTGCGCCGGTTCATCCCGCCGTTGCGGATCGGCAACGTGGCGATCGACCTGTCGTTCATCGTCCTGATCATCATCACGAATGTGGTCATTCACTACACTGCGCCGCTCTAGGGTGTTCGTTCGGGCTACGCTGCTCACGCACCGTGGCATCCTTCGACCCGCCCGTAGTCGCTAGCCGCCCCAGCCGACAGATGAGTGGACACATGAACGACGAGGTGACGTCATGCCGTTGACCCCCGAGGACGTGCGCAACAAGCAGTTCAGCACCGTCCGTCTCCGCGAGGGCTATGAGATGGACGAGGTGGACGCTTTCCTCGACGAGGTCGAGGCGGAGCTCACCCGCCTCGGCCGTGACAACGAGGACCTGCGTACGCGGATGTCCGTCGCGTCCCGGCAACCCGCCCCGGCGCCCTCCGCGCCGCCGGCCGAGGCCACCCCTGCGGCGATCGTGGTACCGCCGCCGGCCGCACCCCCGGCACCCCCGGCACCGCCTGCAGCCGTGAGCCCGCCGCCCGTCGCGGTCGTGGCAGCGGTCGCGGCCGGCCCGGCGCCCTCCGACAGCGCCGTGCGGATGCTCGAGCTGGCCCAGAAGACGGCCGACGAGCACGTGGCCAACGCCAAGGGCGAGGCCGGCCGCATCGTGGCCGAGGCCCGCGCACAGGCCGAGCGCGTCACCGGCGACCTCCAGCGCGAGGCAGCCACCCTGCAGGCCAAGGTCGAGGAGCTGAAGGCGTTCGAGCGCGAGTACCGCACCCGGCTCCGCTCCTACCTGGAGAACCAGCTGCACGACCTCGACCACCTCCCCGAGGCCGCGCCGTCGAACCGGGGCTCGGCGCCGGCAGCACCGCCTGCACCGGCGCACTCGGCTCCACCGGCTCCCGTGACCGCCCCGCCGCCCGCCGCGCCGGTCGTACCCGCCACGGTGTCAGCGCCGCCGGCCGCGCCCTCGTCCGTGCCGTCGTCCAACGGCCCCCAGCCGCCAGCACCCGCTCCGGCCCCCGTGTCCGTACCGTCCCAGGGACCGGGGCAGGGACCGGGCCAGGGGAGCGTGCCGCGGCCGTCGACCCCCTTCGGGCCGCCCACCGTCGCGCCCAGCGTCCCCAGCGCGCCCAGCGTGCCCGGCGTGCCCGGTGTCGAACCGCCGAGCGGGCCGCCCGCCCAGCCCTAGCCACGTACTCAACCTGGACGGCCGTGAGGGCCGGGACCTCGTCGCGGCGGTTCTCCTTCACGCTGCGAGCGTGGTCCCGGCCCTCACGGCCGAAGGGGTCTTGCGGCGTACCCAGCGAGGGCTAGGCGGTCTTGCGGAACGGGTCGCGCGTCGGTGGTGCCGCCATCGTCAGGCGGCTGTCGTCGACGTCGATCGAGGCCAGCGACATGACGGCCTGGAGGACGCTGAGGGTCGTCTCTCCGGCTGCGACACCGGCCGAGGTCACCATGGCACGGTAGATGGTCACGTAATGGCGGACGGGGGTGTCGTAGCTCCAGTCGACGGAGCCCAGGTGAGTCGCGTCGCCAGGCTCGTTCTCGAACTGCCACGGACCGTCCCAGACCTGGATGCAGGCGGGTCCGGCGCTGAACCGCCCGCCGGAGTTCACGTCCTGGTACTTGGCCGCCTCGAGCAGCGTGCGGCTCTCCCGCTCCGCCAGCACGAGGGCGGGGCGCACGTGGCTCGACAGCGCGGGCGTCGCGATGGCGTACGCCTTCAGCTTGAGCCCCGTGATGGTGGGCCCGCCGAGGGGGACGGGGTGAAGCGTTGTCATACCGACCTCCGGAAGAGGAGCAGGTCCGCGTCCCGGGGGCGTCCGGGCGGCTCGAACCTGAGGACGATATCGGCGCGCGGTTAGGGCACCCTTTAGCGCTCGGCCCTGTGGAACCAGAAGTTCAGGCCGGTTTCCGCGTCACGATGCGTGACCAAGTCCGTCAGATCGGGCTCGGCGGACGCTTCGACCTCGTCGAAGGAGGTCGCCAGCACCTCGTCGGCGACGGCGCCTCCGTGCTGGCGGAGGGCGTCGGCCAGCTCCCCAGGCGCGCTCCAGCCGAGTTGGATGCGGTCGGAGACGTCGAGGCCCGCCGTCTTGCGGGCCTCCTGCACGAGGCGTACGACGTCTCGGGCGAGGCCGGCGAGGCGCAGCTCCGGGGTGATGGTGAGGTCGAGCGCGACGGTCTCGCCGCCGACGGTGGCGACCGCCCAGCCCTCGCGCGGCGTCTCGGTCACGATCACCTGGTCGGCGTCGACCTCGACGTCCTGACCGTCGACGGTGACCGTCGCCCGGCCGTGCTCGCGCAGGGCGTCGGCGAGCGCGCGCGGGTCGGCTGCGGCGATCGCGGCAGCCACCACGGGGGTCTGCTTGCCGAAGCCCTTCCCCAGCGAGCGGAAGTTGCCCTTGGCGTGGATGTCGGTGAGCCCGCCGGTGTCCTCGCGAAGGCCGGACACCTCGCTGACGTTCAGCTCGTCGGCGACCTGGGCGCGCAGCTCGTCCGACAGGGTCGACCAGCCGGCGGCCGCGACGAGCGCTCGACCGAGCGGCTGGCGGGTCTTGACCCCGGACTCCGCCCTGGTGGCGCGCCCGAGCTCCACCAGCCGTCGGACGAGGGCCATGGACGTCGCCAGGTCCTCGTCGACGAGCGACCCGTCGATCTGCGGCCACGACGCCAGGTGGACCGACTCGGGCAGCTCGTCGGACGTCGACGCGAACAGGTCCTGCCAGACCCGTTCGGTGACGAACGGCGTGATCGGCGCGAGCAGCAGCGTCACGACGTAGAGGCACTCGTGCAGCGTTGCGAGGGCCGCCGGGTCGCCGGCCCAGAACCGGCGCCGCGACCGGCGTACGTACCAGTTGGACAGGTCGTCGACGTACCCCGCCAGCAGGCGTCCGGCCCGCTGGGTGTCGAACTCCTCCAGCGCGGCGTCCACCTCGATCGCCAGCCGGTGCGCCTCGGAGAGCGCCCAGCGGTCGAGCACGGGCCGGTCGGCGACGTCGGGGACCGGGGACGTGTACGGCACCCAGCCGACGCTGCGGGCGTACAGCGACTGGAAGGACACCGTGTTCCAGTAGGTCAGCAGCGTCTTGCGCACGACCTCCTGGATGGTCGCGTGCCCGACGCGCCGGGACTGCCAGGGCGAGCCGCCAGCGGCCATGAACCAGCGCACGGCGTCGGCGCCGTGGGCGTCCATCAGCGAGATGGGCTCGAGGATGTTGCCGAGGTGCTTGGACATCTTGCGGCCCTCCTCGTCGAGGATGTGGCCGAGGCAGACGACGTTCTCGTACGAGGAGCGGTCGAAGACGAGGGTGCCGACGGCCATCAGCGTGTAGAACCAGCCGCGCGTCTGGTCGATGGCCTCGCAGATGAACTGCGCCGGGTATGCCGCCTCGAACTCGGCGACGCCCTGGTGCGGGTATCCCCACTGGGCGAACGGCATCGACCCGGAGTCGTACCAGCCGTCGATGACCTCGGGCACCCGCGTCGATACGGCACCACACTCCGGGCAGGGGAACGTCACGTCGTCGACGAACGGCCGGTGCGGGTCGAGAGCGGTCAGGTCCTGCCCCGCATGGGCGCCGAGCTCGGCCAGCGACCCGACCACGGTGAGGTGGTCGTCCGCGCAGTGCCAGATCGGCAGGGGGGTGCCCCAGTACCGCTGCCGCGACAGCGCCCAGTCGATGTTGTGGTCGAGCCAGTCGCCGTAGCGGCCGTGCTTGATCGTGGCGGGGTACCAGTTGGTGCGCTCGTTCTCGCGCAGCAGCGCGTCCTTGATCTGGGTCGTTCGGATGTACCAGGACAGCTGCGCGTAGTACATCAGCGGCGTGTGGCAGCGCCAGCAGTGCGGGTAGCTGTGCTCGTACGGGACGTGCCGGAACAGCAGGCCTCGCTCGGCGAGATCGGCGACGAGCGCGGCGTCAGCCTTCTTGAAGAACATCCCTCCGACGAGCCGGACGTCGGCCTCGAAGTGGCCGTCGGAGGTGATCGGGTTGACGACGGGCAGCCCGTAGCGCCGGCAGACGGCAAGGTCCTCGGCACCGAAGGCGGGCGACTGGTGCACCAGCCCCGTACCGTCCTCGATGGTCACGTAGTCGGCGAGGACGACGTAGTGCGCGTCCGGCACGTCGACGAGGTCGAAGGGGCGCTCGTACGGCGTCAGCTCGAGGTCCCTGCCGGAGTAGCGGACCAGGATCTCCGCGTCCGGGCCGAGGACGTCCCGGAGCAGCGGTTCGGCGACCACGAGCACCTCGCCGTCGGCTGTGCGCGCGGCGCAGTAGGTCACGTCGGGGTTGACCGCGACCGCGGTGTTGGCGACCAGGGTCCACGGGGTCGTCGTCCATACCAGCAGCGCGGCACCCAGGTTGGCGAGCGGGCCGCCGGTGACCGGGAATCGCACATAGACCGAAGGGTCGACCACCGTCTCGTAGCCCTGCGCCAGCTCGTGGTCGGAGAGCGTGGTGCCGCAGCGCGGGCAGTACGGCGCGACCCGGTGGTCCTGTCCGAGCAGGCCCTTGTCGAAGATCTGCTTGAGCGACCACCAGACGCTCTCGACGTAGCTCGCGTCCATGGTCCAGTAGGCCTGGGACATGTCCACCCAGTAGCCCATCCGCGTCGTCATGGCGGCGAAGGCGTCGACGTTGCGGAGCACCGACTCCCGGCACTTGGCGTTGAAGGCCGCGATGCCGTACGTCTCGATGTCAGGCTTCCCCGCGAAGCCCAGCTCGCGCTCGACGGCCAGCTCGACCGGCAGGCCGTGGCAGTCCCAGCCGGCCTTGCGGGGGACGTACCGGCCCTTCATCGTCTGGAACCGCGGGAACACGTCCTTGAAGACCCGCGCCTCGACATGGTGGGTCCCCGGCATGCCGTTGGCCGTCGGAGGCCCCTCGTAGAACACCCATGGCTGGCCGTCGCGGGTGCGCTCCACCGACTTGGCGAAGATGTCGCGGGCGGCCCAGAGCTCGAGCACCTCGTGCTCCATCGCGGGCAGGTCGACCTGGTGGGGGACCGGGCGATACATGGGCGCGTCCTGTCGTCGTCTCGTACGGGCGCTGACCGCTCCATGCGGAACGGCCCGCTGACGGCGAAGGGACGAGGCGGCCGGTCACCCGGGCCCCGCGGTACCACCCTCCTTGGCCCGGCCAACCGCGCACCGGACCCGCTCTGCTTCGTGCTCGCCCGGCCGGGTCTAGTCCGCGGCGCCGGGGGTCGACCGGCAGCGCCGCGTTTCTTCCGGCGGCTCAGGGGTGATCGCCCCGTCGACGCATCCTCGGACGTCCCGATGATAGCGGGGCGCTGCCGCTCCGGGCCGCTCCCTGTCGCTCCGTCCCGCTCCGTGTCCCTCACTGGCCGCTCACGCCGATGGGAATGCTTCGGCGTGGCCGGTCGTTGAGCATCCGCGCCGCGCAACGCGAGCGGCGTGGTGCGTTGATAACCGCGGCGCCGGGACCTATCGTGCCGTCACGATCCGTGACCATGATCGGCTCGACGGACGCGCCCAGTGCACCGAGTTCTGGGGCGTTCGGACTTCTGGACGCACGGAGCTAGCGGCGGTACGGAGCTTGCGGCGGTACGGAGTTTCAGACGGAACGGGCTCGAGGCGTATGGAACTCGGGGCGTACGCACATTTGGAGGGGGCCGGCATGGCTGACACGGGGCTGGACGCGGGAGCGCGGGTGCGTCCGGTCGTCTCCGGCGCCGCCAAGGCTGCGGCTCCTGCGGCGAAGAAGGTGACCGCCAAGGTGGCTCCTGCCAAGAAGGCTGCGCCGGCGAAGAAGGCTGCGCCGATCAAGAAGTCGGCTCCCGTGAAGGCTGCGCCGGTCAAGAAGTCGGCTCCCGTGAAGGCTGCGCCCGCCAAGAAGGCTGTGCCCGCCAAGAAGGCTGCGCCGGTCAAGAAGGCTGCGCCGGTCAAGAAGTCGGCTCCCGTCAAGAAGGCTGCGCCTGCGAAGGCTGCGCCGGTCAAGAAGGCCGCGCCCGTGAAGGCCGCGCCCGTGAAGGCGGCGCCGGTCAAGAAGGCCCCGGTTACGAAAGCTGCGCCCGCGANGGCGGCGCCGGTCAAGAAGGCCCCAGTTACGAAAGCTGCGCCCGTGAAGGCCGCGCCGGTCAAGCAGGCTGCGCCCGTGAAGGCTGCGCCGGTCAAGAAGGCTGCCCCGGTCAAGGCTGCGCCCGCCAAGAAGGCGGCCCCGGTCAAGGCTGCGCCCGCCAAGAAGGCGCTCCCGGTGAAGGCGGCCGCGGTCAAGGCTGCGCCCGCGAAAGTTGCTCCGGTGAAGGCCGCGCCCGTGAAGGCCGCGCCCGTGAAGGCCGCGCCCGTGAAGGCCGCTCCGGCCAAGCTGGCGGTCCGTGCCGACGAGTCGCCCTGGACGGCGAAGGAGCTCGCGACGGTACGCGCCGAGCTCGAGCAGGAGGCGACCCGGCTGCGTACCGAGATCCTCGCGGCCGAGGAGGGCATCGCCGACCTGCTGCGTGATTCCGGTGACGGCGCCGGCGACGACCAGGCCGACGCGGGCACCAAGACGTTCGAGCGCGAGCACGAGATGTCCCTGGCGAACAACAGCCGCGGGATGCTCATGCAGGCCGAGCGGGCGCTCAAGCGCATCCAGGACGGCAGCTACGGTCTGTGCGAGTCCTGCGGCAGCCCGATCGGCAAGGCGCGCCTGCAGGCCTTCCCACGTGCGACCCTGTGTGTCTCATGCAAGCAGAAGGAAGAGCGCCGCTGACCGGCGCGGACCCCGTCGACGGCCCCTCGCCGGTCGACCCGTCAGCGTCGGCCGCTGCGGCCGAAGCCGCGTCGGAGCCCGACCACGCCGGCGCGCGGCCGCCGACCCGCCGGGTGGGGCTGTTCGCGGCAGTGGCGGTCGCGGTGGTGATCCTCGACCAGGTGAGCAAGCTGGTGATCGTCGCCCACCTGGCCGACCGCGCGCCGATCCGGCTGCTGGACGGGTTGCTGACGATCACGTACACCCGCAACCCCGGGGCAGCCTTCAGCCTGGGTACCGGCTTCACCGTGATCTTCACCGCGGTGGCGACCGCCGTGATCGTGGTGATCATCCGCACGGCACGACGGCTGTACTCGATCGGGTGGGCCGTCGCGCTCGGTGCACTGCTCGGCGGTGCGATCGGCAACCTGATCGACCGGCTGCTGCGTGCCCCGGGGCCAGGGCGCGGCCACGTGGTCGACTGGATCCAGCTGCCGCACTTCGCGGTCTTCAACCTCGCCGACTCTGCGATCACCTGCTCGGCGGTGGGCATGGTCCTGCTCTCCATCCTCGGCCACGAGATGGACGGTCGCCGGCACGGCGGCCGGGCTGGCTCGATCGATGGCTGACCCGGACGAGCGGCGCACGCTGCCCGTACCCGACGGGCTGGAGGGCGAGCGGCTGGACGCAGGGCTCGCCCGGTTGTTCGGCTACTCCCGTACGAAGGCGGCGGAGATGGCCGCCGAGGGGCGGGTGAGCGTCGACGGGGTGCTCGCGGGGAAGTCCGACCGGCTGCGTGCCGGGAGCCTGCTCGAGGTCGAGATCCCGCCTCCGGCGGTCCCGGTCACGCTGGTCGCCGAGCTGGTCGACGGCTTGCGCATCGTCTACGACGACGACCATCTGGTCGTGGTCGACAAGCCGGTCGGGGTGGCCGCGCACCCCAGCCCTGGCTGGACCGGCCCCACCGTCATCGGCGGTCTCGCCGGGGCCGGCTTCCGCGTCTCGACGAGCGGCGCCGCCGAGCGGCAGGGGATCGTCCACCGGCTGGACGTCGGCACCAGCGGGCTGATGGTGGTCGCCAAGTCCGAGCGGGCCTACACGCTGCTCAAGCGCGCTTTCAAGGACCGTACCGTCGACAAGCGCTACCACGCGCTCGTCCAGGGCCATCCGGACCCGCTGCGCGGCACCATCGACGCGCCCATCGACCGGCACCCGACGCATCCGTACAAGTGGGCCGTGGTCGGGGAAGGCCGGCCGAGCATCACCCACTACGAGACGCTCGAGGCGGCGCGTGCGGCGACCCTCCTCGAGGTCAAGCTCGAGACCGGGCGCACGCACCAGATCAGGGTGCACATGTCCGCGCTGCGGCACCCCTGCGTCGGCGACCTGACCTACGGCGCCGACCCCGTGCTGGCCCGCCGGCTGGGGCTCGAGCGGCAGTGGCTGCACGCCGTGCGGCTCGGCTTCGAGCACCCCGACACCGGGGTGTGGGTCGAGTTCAGCTCGGACTACCCGGCCGACCTGACGCGCGCGCTGGCGGCCGTACGCTCCGAGTCGTGAGCGATGTCGCCGTCGTCCTTGCTGTCGACGCTTCCCGGTCGCCTCGCTGGCCCAAACCGGGGTGGGTTGGCCCGCAGGCGGGCCAACCCGCGTCCGTCTCAGCCAGTTGGCTCCACCGGCGACCGGTCGACCCGCAGGGCTAGGCGAGCCGCGCCGGGGTTGTCCCCGAGCGGGGTTAGAGTCGGTCCCTCGGCTGGCTCGACCGACCTTCCCCCGGTCGCCGCGGCTTCACCACGATCTCGGCAGGGGTAGTTCTGTCCATGGGCGACTCGTTCGTGCACCTCCACGTACACACCGAGTACTCCATGCTCGACGGCGCGGCCCGGCTGGGCGACCTGTTCAAGGAGGCCGCCCGCCAGGAGATGCCGGCCCTCGCGATGACCGACCACGGCAACGTGTTCGGCGCGTACGACTTCTGGAAGAAGGCCACCGCCGCCGGCATCAAGCCGATCATCGGGATGGAGGGCTACTACGTCCCGATCGGTACCCGGTTCGATCGGCAGCCGTTCACCTTCGAGGGACCGGGCGGCAACCTGCCGTCCGACGTGTCCGGCGAGGACACGGGGCTGGCCAAGGGCAAGCAGGCCTACACGCACATGACCTTGCTGGCCGAGAGCACGGCCGGCATGCACAACCTGTTCCGGATCTCCAGCCTCGCCAGCCTCGAGGGCTTCTACCGGAAGCCGCGCTTCGACCGCGAGCTGATCTCCGCGTACGGCAAGGGCTTGATCGCCACGACGGGGTGCCCGTCCGGCGAGGTGAACCGCTGGCTACAGGCCGGGCAGTACGACAAGGCGAGGGCAGCAGCGGCCGACTACCGGGACATCTTCGGTGCAGGCAACTTCTACGTGGAGCTCATGGACCACGGCCTCGGCATCGAGCGGCGGACGCGAGCCGACCTGCTCAAGATCGCCCGCGATCTTGGCCTGCCTCTGGTCGCGACCAACGACCTGCACTACACCTACCCGCAGGACGCCGAGGCCCACGAGGTCCTGCTGTGCGTCCAGACCGGCAAGACCCTCGCCGACCCGGGCCGGTTCAAGTTCGACGCGCGCGACTTCTACCTCAAGTCGAGCCAGGAGATGCGGGCCGTGTGGGCCGAGCTGCCCGAGGCGTGCGACAACACCCTCGAGATCGCCGAGCGCTGCCAGGTGGAGTTCACCGAGGGCCGCGACCTGATGCCCCGGTTCCCGGTGCCCGAGGGGGAGTCGGCAGAGTCGCTGCTCGTCAAGCAGGTCGAGATCGGCCTGCGCGCGCGGTTCCCCGGTGGCGTCCCCGACTCGCACCGCACGCAGGCCGACTACGAGGTCGGGGTCATCTGCCAGATGGGCTTCCCCGGCTACTTCCTGGTCACCGCCGACCTCGTCCGCTACGCCAAGGACAACGGCATCCGGGTCGGCCCTGGGCGCGGGTCCGCGGCCGGCGCGGTCATCGCCTACGCGCTCGGCATCACCGAGCTGGACCCGATCAAGCACGGCCTGCTGTTCGAGCGGTTCCTCAACCCCGAGCGCATCTCGATGCCCGACATCGACATGGACTTCGACGAGCGCCGGCGCGGCGACATGATCCGCTACGCCACGGAGAAGTACGGCGAGGAGCGCGTCGCCCAGATCATCACGTACGGCACGATCAAGGCCAAGGCCGCGGTCAAGGACGCCGCCCGGGTCCTCGGCTTCCCGTACGCCCTGGGTGACCGCATCACCAAGGCCATGCCCCCGTCGGTGATGGGCAAGGACATCTCGCTCACCGGGATCTTCGACAGCACCGACCACCGGTACGGCGAGGCGGGGGAGTTCCGGACGCTGTACGAGGCGGAGCCCGACGTCAAGACGGTGGTCGACCGGGCCAGGGGCCTCGAGGGACTCAAGCGGCAGATGGGCGTGCACGCGGCCGGCGTGATCTTGTCGGCGGAACCGCTGCTCGACGTGATCCCGATCCAGCGCCGCGAGCAGGACGGCGCGATCATCACCCAGTTCGACATGGGTGCGTGCGAGGCCCTCGGCCTGCTCAAGATGGACTTCCTCGGGCTCCGCAACCTCACCGTGCTCGACGACTGCCTCGGTGACATCACCCTCAACCGCGGCGAGACGGTCGTCCTCGAGGACCTTCCGCTGGACGACGCGGCGACCTACCAGCTGCTGTCGCGCGGTGACACCCTCGGTGTCTTCCAGTTCGACGGCACGCCGATGCGGGCCCTGCTGCGGTCGATGCAGCCCGACTCGTTCGAGGACATCTCGGCCGTGGGCGCGCTCTACCGGCCGGGTCCGATGGGGGCCAACGCGCACAACGACTACGCCGACCGCAAGAACGGCCGCAAGCCGGTCGTCCCGTTGCACTCCGAGCTCGCCGAGCCGCTGGCCGAGCTGCTCGGCGACACCTACGGGCTGATCGTCTACCAGGAGCAGGTCATGGCGATCGCCCAGCGCCTGGCCGGCTACAGCCTCGGCGCCGCAGACCTGCTCCGGCGGGCGATGGGCAAGAAGAAGAAGGAGATCCTCGACAAGGAGTACATCCCGTTCAGCGAGGGCATGCGGGGCAACGGATACTCCGACAAGGCCATCAAGGCCCTCTGGGACACCCTGGTCCCGTTCTCCGACTACGCGTTCAACAAGGCGCACAGCGCTGCCTACGGGCTGCTGTCGTACTGGACCGCCTACCTCAAGGCCAACTACCCGGCCGAGTACATGTCGGCGCTGCTCACGTCCGTTCGCGACGACAAGGACAAGTCGGCGCTCTACCTCAACGAGTGCCGCCGCATGGGCATCAAGGTCCTGCCGCCCGACGTCAACGAGTCGGAGTCGAACTTCACGCCCGTGGGCACCGACATCAGGTTCGGACTCTCCGCGATCCGCAACGTCGGCGAGAACGTCGTCGAGTCCATCGTGTCCAGCCGGCGGGCCAAGGGCCGGTTCGCCGACTTCTACGACTTCCTGCGCAAGGTCGACGCGGTGGCCTGCAACAAGCGCACCGTCGAGTCGCTGATCAAGGCCGGTGCCTTCGACTCCCTCGGGCACACCCGGCGCGGCCTGACCGCGGTCCACTCCGACGCGATCGACGCGTTCATGGAGACCAAGCGCAACGAGGCCATCGGCCAGTTCGACCTCTTCAGCATGGGCGACGCAGCTGCCGGCGGGGCACCCTCCGACGTCGTCGTCACCCCGCCGATCCCGGTGGGCGAGTGGGACAAGACGGCCCTGCTCGCCGCCGAGCGGGACATGCTCGGCCTGTACGTCTCCGACCACCCGCTGTTCGGCGTCGAGCACGTGCTCGCCGCAGCGGCCGACTGCTCGATCTCCCAGCTGACCGCCGACGACGAGCGACCGGACGGCCAGATGGTCACGGTCGCAGGCCTCATCTCCGGCCTGCAGCGCAAGATCACCAAGCAGGGCAGCCCGTGGGCGATCGCCACCCTCGAGGACCTCGAAGGCGTCATCGACGTGATGGTCTTCCCGCAGACCTACCAGCTGGTGGCCACCCAGCTGGTCGAGGACGCGGTCGTCGTCGTGCGAGGACGGCTGGACAAGCGGGAGGACCAGCCCAAGCTGATCGCCATGGAGCTCACCCTGCCCGACCTCTCGCAGGGTCCCCGAGGGCCGATCGTGATCACGCTGCCGGTGGCACGCTGCGTGCCGCCGGTGGTCGACCGGCTCAAGGAGGTGCTTGCGACGCACCCGGGGGTCACCGAGGTGCACCTCCAGCTCCAGCAGACCGCCGGCCGTACCACGTTGATGCGGCTGGACGACCGGCTCCGCGTCTCACCGGGGCCTGCGCTGTTCGGTGACCTGAAGGCCTTGCTCGGACCGGGTTCGGTGGCATGAACGGATCGCCCTCCCGACGCTCGGCGATCCGGTCGGGGCTGTGGGTGGTCTGGGCGATGGCGGTCGCCGGGCTGGTGGCGGGCATCGCCTGGAAGCTGGCCGCTCCGGTGGCCAAGATCCGCATCCAGAGCGACGGTGGCTACTACGCCGACCCGTCGCCGCGCCAGTTCGTCGAGGCTGACATGTGGTTCGCCGGCATCACCTTCCTCGTGGCCGTCGTGGCCGGGGTGCTGGCCTGGCGGTGGCTTCGCGACCAGCCGACCCCGGCGGTGGTCGGCCTCGCGGTCGGCGGCCTCGTGGGCAGCGTGCTGGCCTGGCTGGTCGGCAAGTACCTCGGCCGGCTCGATCACGCGGCGGCGCTCAAGGCCAAGGTGGGCGCACTGATCGACGACTCCCTCGGCCTCGGCGCCAAGGGGCTGCTCGGCGTGCTGCCGGTCGCCGCGGTGGCCACCTGGCTGGTCCTCGACCTGGCGGCCCAGCAGCGGCTACGGCGCCTCGCGCCGACTGAGCCGACCGAGCCGGCCGAGCCGGCCGAGCCGGCTGAGTCGGCTGAGCCAGCCGGGCAGCAGCCGACATAGGCTCGCGGCGTGCAGCTCACCAAGTTCACCCACGCCTGCGTCCGGCTCGACAGCGGCGGTCGGCGTCTGCTGATCGACCCAGGCATCTGGGCCGAGGACGCCGCCTTCGAGGGCGTGACCGACGTGATCGTCACGCACGAGCACTTCGACCACCTCGACGTCGACCGGCTGTCTGCGGCGGCGCGCCGTGACTCGGCGCTGACCGTCCATGCGACCGCTGCCGTCGTCGGGAAGCTCGCGGCGCTCGGCGACGCCGCGGTCGTCGTCGTGCCCGGCGACACGTTCTCGGCGGGCGGCTTCTCGGTGAGCGTCGTCGGTGGTGAGCACGCCGAGGTCTACGACGGCCAGCCGGGCATCGCCAACGTCGGCTTCGTGGTCGACGCCGAGGTCTACCACCCGGGCGACTCCTTCTTCGTCCCGGACGTTCCCGTCGGCACCTTGCTCGTGCCCACGGCGGCCCCCTGGCTCAAGCTCGCCGAGGCGATCGACTTCGTGCGTGCCGTCGGCCCTCGCCGGGCGCACTCGATCCACGACGCCATGCTCAACGACCGGGGCACCCCGGTCGTCGACCGGCTCCTCGACCTCAACGGCGGCACCGACTACAGCCGGATCACCGTGGGCAGCACGGTCGAGGTCTAGCGGCCGATCGCCGCCACGAGGGCACCGGTCAGCCGGACCAGGTCCGCGGCCGCGAGCTCCACGTCGAGCCCGCGCCGGCCGGCGGAGACGTAGATCGTGGGGTACCTCTCGGCGGTCGCGTCGACGACCGTGGGCAGGCGCCTGCGACCGCCGAGCGGGCTGATGCCGCCCACGACGTACCCGGTGGCCCGCTCGGCGTCCTCGGGGTCGGCCATCGCGGCCCGCTTGGCACCGGTGGCGGCGGCCAACGCCTTGAGGTCGAGCTGCCCGCTCACCGGGACGACAGCGACCGTGAGCCGGCCGTCGGCATCGGCCAGCAGCGTCTTGAAGACCCGCTCTGGCGCGACCCCCAGGACGGTCGCCGCCTCGAGGCCGTACGACGGTGCTGCCGGGTCGTGGTCGTACGCGTGCACGGCGAACGGCACGCCGGCCTGCGTCAGCAGCACCGTCGCCGGGGTACCGCTCGGCTGCCGCTTCATCCGGACCTCCCTCCCGTCGATCGCTGCAGACATTGTGGCTGTACGGACGACCCGGAGGTCTGCGGCCATCGAGGGTTAGGGTCGGTCGCGTGCGAGCGGCCGTCGTGGGTGCAGGTGCGTGGGGGCTGCCGGCCGCGGCTGAGCTGGCGCGGCGGGGACACGACGTCCACCTCGTCGAGGCGTACGGCCTCGGACACGGCTTCGGTTCCTCGTCCGGCGAGACGCGGCTGTGGCGGCTGTCCCATCCGGAGACCTCGATGGTCCGCCTGGCGCAGCGCGCCGTGGACGCCTGGCGCGACGTGGAGGCGCGCAGCGGGCGCGCGCTGCTGCTGACGCGTGGCCTGCTCTGGCGCGGCGACTCGGCCCCGGCGGTTGCTGACGCGCTGGCGGCGGAGGGGGTGTCGCACGAGCGCGTCGGCAGTGCTGACGTCGCCCGCTGGTTCCCGGGCTTGCGCGCCAACGGGGAGGACGCGGTCTGGCAGGCTGACGCCGGCCCGGTCCTTGCGGCGGACTCGCTCCGCGCGCATGCGGACCTGCTCTTCGCCGCGGACGGGCAGCTGCTCGCCGGGCACCGGGTGGTCGGCATCGATGTCGGCAGCGACGACGACTGCGTGCGGCTCTCCCTCGACGGGAGCACAGCTGACCTGACCGTCGATGTCGTCGTCCTCGCGCCCGGGCCGTGGGCGGTGGACCTGCTGCCCCTGCTGTCCGTCGACCTGGTGCTGCAGCCGGTCCTGGAGCAGGTGGTCCACTTCGACGGACCGCCGGGCTGGGTCGACCTGCCCTGCCTCTACGACGCCCCGACGCGCGACGACGTGGGCCTGTACGCGATGCCGGCCCCCGGGGTGGGGTACAAGGTCGGGCTGGACCTGCCGCTGCGCGCGTTCGCGACGGGGGACCTGGATCGAACGCCGGACCCTGGCCGTGCCGCGGCGGCGAGCGCGCGCGTCTCCCGCGACTTCACGGCCCTGCGGCCGCACGCGCTCTCGTCCCAGGTGTGCACGTGGACGATGTCACCGGACGGGCGGTTCGTCATCGACCGGCTGCACGGCGGGAGGGTGGTGCTGGCGTGCGGGGACAGCGGTACCGGCTTCAAGTTCTCCGCCCTCATGGGGCACCTCCTGGCTGACCAGGCGGAGGGGAGAGCGGTCGACGCCGATGTCGCAGCGTTCGGCCTGGCGCGGTTCGCTGGCGGTCTCCCGGAGCAGCCGCCCTACCACGTGTTCGGTACGGGGCACGAAGGCCCATAGCATCTGCGGATGACCGAGCGGATCCGTACACCTGTTGCCGCCGACGAGCGGACCAGCCTGGAGGCGTTCCTCGACAACCACCGCGCGACCGTCGTCCTCAAGGTGGCCGGCCTGCCCGACGAGCTGGCCCGGCGCCGGCTGGTCGCGTCCCGTTCGACCGTCGCCGGGATCGTGCAGCACCTGGCCACCGCGGAGCGGTACTGGTTCCGCGGGCGGCTGCTCGGTGACGGCTGGACCTACCCCGGCTGGGACGCCGACGAGGACGCCGACTTCGACGTGGCCGGCACGACGACGCTGGCCGAGGTCGTCATGGACTACGAGCTGGCGTGCGCCGAGTCCCGGGCCGTCGCCGCTGACCTGTCGCTGGATGCGCTCGCCGCCGTGCGCGGGGAGGGCGGCGACTACGTCAGCCTGCGGTGGATCCTGCTGCACATGGTCGAGGAGACCGCGCGGCACAACGGCCACCTCGACGTGCTGCGTGAGCTCCTCGACGGGGCCACCGGCCTGTAGGCGGCGCGCCCTTCACCCGTGCGCGAGGTCGATGATGCAGAACTTGTTGCCCTCGGTGTCGGCGAGGACGACGAAGTCGGGGTCCTCCGGGTACAGGTCCCAGTCGACCCGTACGGCACCGAGCGACACCAGCCGGGCGATCTCGCGCTCCTGCTCGGCCCCGTCGGCGGCGTTCAGGTCGAGGTGCATCCGCGGGTGCTCCTGCAGCGGGGTCTCGCTGAGCTCGAGGCCCAGCGCCGCACCCGTTCCCGAGGCCGGCCGGATCGTCGTCCACCTCGGTCCTGCGTCGGTCTCGTCGGGTACGTAGTCGAGCGCGGCGCACCAGAACTTCACGGCCCGGTCCATGTCCTCGACCCCGACAACCACGACCCCGAGCGTCAGCATGGTCCCCTCCTCACGCGTGCCCGTCGCGTGGGGGACGCGTGTGGCGGAGCCACCAGAGGCCGACGAAGGGAAGGACGAGCGGGACGAAGCCGTAGCCGCTGCCGTAGCCGGACCAGACGGTCGCGTCGGGGAACGAGCTGGAGTGCACGACGCTCGCCGTACCCACCGCGAGGACGCCGACCAGCTCCGTCGAGATGGCCACGAAGGCCACCCGGCGCCAGGTGGCGCCGCCGCGAGCCAGCGAGATCGTGGCGACGATGTAGACGACCGCCGCGAAGGCGGAGAGCAGGTACGCCAGCGGTGCGTCGTTGAACTTGGTCGTCAGCTGGACGACCGAGCGGGCGCCCGCGGCGAGGGCGAACAGGCCGTAGACCGCGACGAGGACGCGACCCGGACCGCGGCGGGTCGTGGCGGCGTCCGTCGAGCCCGTCGCGTCAGCCAAGGGGACCCGCCCAGATCTGGTGCAGCCGAAGGACCATGACCGGCAGCACCACGAACACGACCAGCAGCACGGTCGAACCGTAGCGGTTCTTCTCGCCGACGGCCCACGCCACACCCGCGGGCGGTACGAGCACCGCACCGATCAGGTAGCCGAGGAACGTCCCGCGGGCGATGTCCCGGTCGGACCCGACCAGGAGCACGATGCCGACGACGAGCTGGACGATGACGGTCAGCTCGAGGACCGCCGCCCCGACCAGCAGCGCCAGGTCGACGCCCTTGTCGCGCACGACCAGCACGACCGCCCACAGCGCCGGCACGAGCGAGGCGACGACCACCAGCGTCTCGACGGCGGGGTTCACCTGCCCGATCCTGCCAGGGTCGAGCACCTAGGGTGGCGTCCATGCCCGGAGCGGACGTCGTCGTGGTCGGCGGAGGCATCGCCGGGGTCTCCGCCGCCGCGTTCGTGGCCGCCGGCGGCGCCTCGGTCGTGCTGCTGGAACGCGAGAGCGCGCTGTCGGTGCACACGACCGGCCGTTCGGCAGCCCTGTACCTCGCCAACTACGGCCTGGAGCAGACCCGCCGGCTCACCTGGGCGGCCCGCGCGTTCCTCGATGCGCCCCCCGACGGCTTCGCGGACGCGCCGCTGCTCAGCCAGCGCGGGATGGTCTTCGTGGGGTCGGCGGCTGACTCGGCTGCCCTGCACGAGCTGGTGACCGTCGGACGGCTGCTCGATCCGTCGATCACCATGCTCGACGCGGGCGAGGTGCTGCGGCTGTGCCCGGTCCTGCGACCTGAGCTCGTCGCTGGTGGGGTCCTCGAGCCCGGCGCGTCCGACCTCGACGTGGCGGCCCTCCACAGTGGCTTCACCCGGCAGCTGAGGGCCTTCGGGGGCGTGGTGGTCAGGTCCGCCGAGGTGGTCGGCCTCACNGCTCTGGACGATGGCTGGCGGGTCACGACGGCCGCCGACTCCTACGACTGCGGCCAGGTGATCGACGCGGCGGGGGCGTGGGGCGACGAGGTCGCCCGGCTCGCCGGCGTCGCGCCGATCGGGCTCCGGCCGCTGCGGCGTACAGCGGCGACCGTCGGCCTACCCGCGGGAGTGGACGCACGGGGCTGGCCGGCCGTCAACGACGCCAGGAACCGCTGGTACTTCAAGCCCGAGGGCGACGGGTTGCTGATCTCGCCGGCCGACGAGACCCCGAGCGTCCCGTGCGATGCCCGGCCGGACGACCTCGACGTGGCGCTTGCGATGGAACGGGTGAGCGAGGTGACGACGTTGCCGCTGCGGTCGGTACGCAGCACGTGGGCCGGCCTTCGTACCTTCAGCCCTGACGGGGACATGGTGATCGGCCGCGACCCGCTGGCACCGGGGTTCGTCTGGTGCGTCGGCCAGGGCGGCTACGGCATCCAGTCCGCTGCTGCCGTCGGCCGGCTCACCGCTGACCTCGTCACCGGTACCGCCCCGACCTGGGCGCTGGACGTCGGCATCGACCTCGCGGCGCTCGCCCCGGACCGCTTCGAGCGGAGTCTGCCCTCCCCACCCCGTTGATCATGGGCAGATGGCCCCCGTTCCATGATCTACATGGGCCATCTGCCCATGATCAACGACGGAGGGGTGGGGGGGCTGGCCCGGGGTGGGGTCAGTTGGGGGAGTACGGCTGGCGGGGGTAGTCGATGCCGGGAAGGCTCGGCAGCGTACGGAGGATCGCGGACTCGCGGCGCAGGAGGCCGAGCTCGAGCAGCAGCCGGGTGGACGTGTCGGGCGCGGCCAGCAGGGACTGGTGGTCGCCGATGTCGAGGACCATCGTGGCCGCGACCAGATAGGACAGCACGCCGGCGTCGACCGGCAGGTCGTCGTCCTCGTCTTCGACGTCCTGCGTGGCGAGCAGGGCTTCGCGGTAGGCCCGGAACTGCCGGAGCACGCTGCTGGCGATGACCTCGGAGGCGTCTCCGGCCGGCTCGTCCAGCCACTCGACCTCACCCTGGAGGTACGGCAAGGTCGAGTCGAGGGCGAGCACCCGGAACCGTCGGGCGCCGCTCGTGACGATGTCGTACCGCCCGTCCTCGTACGCCTCCACACCGCGCAGCTCGGCCGAGCAGCCGATCTCGTGCAGCGCGGCGACGGTGCCCTCGCCCACCTCGTGACCGACTCGGATCGCGACCACGCCGAAGAAGCGCGGCCCGCCCGAGTCCGGCCGCTCGACGAGGTCGCGCACGAGGTCCCGGTAGCGCTCCTCGAAGATGTGCAACGGCAGCAGGAGGCCGGGGTACAGGACCGTGCCCAGCGGGAACAGCGGGATCCACTCGGTCACCCGCCAGAGCCTATGGGTCGGTACGGCCGTCCCAGCGCGTTCCCTAGACTGGCCTCATGATCCGGCGTATCGACCTGCGTGGCACGCAGCCCGACCTCGACTCGGTGCTGCCCAGGGCCGCGCTCGACGTCGAGGCCGCGATGGTCACCGTTCGCCCGATCTGCGAGGCCGTACGGGATCGAGGCGACGACGCCCTGGCCGATCTGTCCGAACGGTTCGACGGGGTGCGTCCGCCCAGCCTTCGAGTACCCGCCGACGCCCTGGCCTGGGCGCTCGAGGGGCTGGACCACGACGTCCGCGCCGCGTTCGAGGAGTCGATCCGTCGGACCCGCCTGGTGCACGACGACCAGCGCCGGCAGAGCAGCACGACGCAGGTGGTCCCCGGGGGAACGGTCACCGAGCGCTGGGTCCCCGTCGACCGCGTGGGCCTGTACGTCCCCGGCGGGATCGCCCCGCTCGCCAGCAGCGTCGTGATGAACGTCGTGCCCGCGCAGACCGCCGGCGTCGCGTCGATCGCGGTCGCGAGCCCGCCGCAGCGCGAGTTCGGCGGGCTGCCGCACCCGACCATCCTCGCTGCCTGCGCCCTGCTCGGCATCGACGAGGTCTACGCCGTCGGTGGTGCGCAGGCGGTGGCCATGTTCGCGTACGGAACGGCGACCTGCCGCCGCGCCGCTCTCGTCACCGGCCCGGGCAACATCTGGGTCGTCGCGGCCAAGCGGCTGCTGAAGGGCCGCATCGGCATCGACGCCGAGGCCGGGCCGACCGAGATCGCGATCCTCGCGGACGACTCGGCGGACCCCGCCCACGTGGCCGCCGACCTCATCAGCCAGGCCGAGCACGACCCGCTGGCCGCCTCGGTCCTCGTGACGCCCAGCGTGCAGCTCGCCGACGCGGTCGAGGCCGAGCTGGTCGTCCAGGTGGGTGCGACCAAGCACGTCGAGCGCATCACGGCGGCCCTCTCCGGCCGGCAGTCCGGCATCGTCCTGGTCGACGACGTCGACGCGGGGCTCGACGTCGTCAACGCCTACGCCGCGGAGCACCTGGAGATCCAGACGCGCCACGCGCCCGAGGTTGCCGCCCGCGTCCGCAACGCCGGGGCGGTCTTCGTCGGGGCCTGGGCTCCGGTATCGCTGGGCGACTACTGCGCGGGGTCCAACCACGTCCTGCCGACCGGCGGCTGCGCCTGCCACTCGAGCGGGCTCTCGGTGCAGAGCTTCCTGCGCGGCATCCACGTGGTCGACTACTCCGAGGCTGCCCTCCGCGAGGTGGCCGGCCACGTCGTCGCGCTCGCGGGTGCCGAGGACCTGCCGGCCCACGCGGCGGCCGTGCACGTCCGCTTCCCCGGCGGCGACGAGCCGTCATGACCGAGATCGAGTCGCTGCTGCGCGAGGACCTGCGCGGGCAGTCGCCCTACGGTGCGCCGCAGCTCGACGTGCCGGTACGCCTGAACACCAACGAGAACCCGCACCCGCCGTCCGCTGCGCTCGCCGCCGACATCGGTGCGGCCGTCGCGGAGGCCGCTGCCGACCTCAACCGCTACCCCGACCGCGAGGCCCACGCCCTGCGCTGCGACCTGGCCGCCTACCTGGCCGCCCGTACCGGCCAGCCGCTCACCAGCAGCGAGGTCTGGGCGGCGAACGGCAGCAACGAGATCCTGCAACAGCTGTTGCAGGCGTTCGGCGGTCCCGGCCGCACCGCCCTGGGCTTCGAGCCGTCGTACTCGATGCACCGGCTGATCGCGCTGGGCACCTCGACGGCGTGGACGCCCGCCCACCGGGAGGCGGACTTCACGCTGTCGGCTGGTCACGCGGCTGCCGTCGTGGCCGAGGCCCGGCCGGACGTGACGTTCCTGTGCTCGCCCAACAACCCGACGGGTACGGCGCTCGATCTCGATGTCGTCGAAGCCGCCTACGAGGCCGCGCAGGGGCTGGTCGTCGTCGACGAGGCCTACGCCGAGTTCTCCAGCCGCCCCTCGGCCGTCGCGCTGCTGCCGGGGCGGCCCCGGCTGGTCGTCACGCGCACCATGTCCAAGGCGTTCGCCTTCGCCGGCGCACGTGTCGGCTACCTCGCGGCCGACCCGGCCGTGGTCGACGCGCTCCGGCTGGTCCGCCTGCCCTACCACCTGTCCGCGCTCACGCAAGCGGCCGCCCGAGCAGCACTGGCCCGGTCCGGCGAGCTGCTGGCGGGCGTCGACGACGTCAAGGCGCAGCGCGACCGCATCGTCGCCGAGCTGCGCGGCCTCGGCCTGACCGTGATCGACTCCGACGCCAACTTCGTCCTGTTCGGCGGGTTCCCCGACCAGGCGCGGGTGTGGCAAGAGCTGCTCGACCGTGGCGTGCTCGTCCGCGACGTCGGGCTCGCCGGCTGGCTGCGCGTCACGGCCGGCACCGACCGCGAGGTCACTGCGTTCCTCGATGCTGTCGCCCAGGTGAAGAAGGAGATCAACCCATGAGCCGCTCCGCCCGGGTGCACCGCAAGACGAAGGAGTCCGAGGTCCTCGTCGAGCTCGATCTCGACGGTACGGGCAACACCGACATCGAGACCGGCGTGCCGTTCTTCGACCACATGCTGACCCAGCTGGGCAAGCACGGCGGGTTCGACCTGACCGTACGCACCACTGGGGACCTCGAGGTCGACGCGCACCACACGGTCGAGGACACGTCGCTGGCGGTCGGGCAGGCGCTTCGCGAGGCGCTCGGCGACAAGGTCGGCATCCGCCGGTTCGGCGACGCCATGGTGCCACTGGATGAGACGCTGGTGCAGGCCGCAGTCGACATGTCCGGGCGGCCCTACGTCGTCCACGTCGAGCCGGACGTCGTCGAGCTGATCGGCAGCTACGACACGTCGCTCACCCGGCACATCTGGGAGTCGATCTCGGCGTCGGCACAGATCTGCCTGCACGTGCGCGTCGTCACGGGTCGCAACGCCCATCACATCGTCGAGGCGCAGTTCAAGGCCGTGGCACGCGCCATGCGTGACGCGGTGGCGCTCGACCCGCGGGTCGTCGGCGTGCCGTCCACCAAGGGCACCCTCGGGTGAGCCGACCTCGGGTCGTGGTGCTCGACTACGGCTCCGGCAACCTGCGATCGGCGCAGCGCGCGGTCGAGCGGGTGGGTGCCGACGTGACGGTCACCTCCGACGCGACCGAGGCGCTGGCTGCCGACGGGCTGGTGGTCCCTGGTGTCGGAGCGTTCGCCGCCTGCATGAGCGGCCTGCTGGCCGTCGACGGCCCCTCGGTCGTGGAGCAGCGGGTCAAGGCCGGCCACCCGGTGCTCGGCATCTGTGTCGGGATGCAGGTGCTGTTCGACGAGGGCGTCGAGCACGGCGTGCAGACGCCGGGCTTCGGCCGCTGGCGCGGCGTCGTCGAGCGCCTGCACGCGCCCGTGCTCCCGCACATCGGGTGGAACACCGTCCAGCCGGGCGACGGGTCGGCCCTCTTCCGCGGCGTGGCGGGGGAGCGGTTCTACTTCGTCCACTCGTACGCTGTCCGCCGGTGGGACGACGAGGAGCATGCGGCCGGGGCCACGGTGACGTGGGCCGAGCACGGCGAGCCGTTCGTCGCTGCCGTCGAGGACGCTGACGGCGTCCTTGCCGCGACCCAGTTCCACCCGGAGAAGTCGGGCGACGCTGGGGCGGCGCTGCTCACGAACTGGTTGGAGGCTCTGCGATGACGGCGCGCTCGCGGTCCCGATCGCGCTCCAGGTCCCGCCGGCCCCCGGCGCGACGGCGTGGCGGCTGGCCCTGGTGGGTCCGGCTGGTCGTCGGCGGCGCCTTCGTCGCCGGTGTCGTCTTCGTCGTCCTGTGGTTCAACGCGCTCGCCACCTGGGTCAAGGTCCTGAGCATCGTCGGCGTGGTCCTCCTGGTCGCGTCGTGGTGGCTCTGGACGAGGCGGCACGAGATCCGCGCCGAGATGGAACGTCGCGAGGCGCGCGGGCGATGAGCCGGCAACGGGCCCGGCTGCGCGCCGAGCGGGAGCAGCAGCAGGCCGCAGTGCGCGCGCGGCGGGCCAAGGACGCCGACCGCCGGGCCGCGCGGGCGGCACGCAGGCGGGTGGTCGTCGACGCCGTCCCGCGGCGACGGGTGCGCACGGCACGACCGACGGGCATCCTCGCGGCCCGCCGCCGGCGGCGCTTCACGGTGACCATCGTGCTCGCCCTGNTCGTGCAGGTGGCAGCCTGGTGGCTGTCCGACTCGTGGTGGCTGCGCTCCACCGTCGCGATCCTCACGCTGCTGTTCGCCCCCGTCGTGCTCACCCTGCTCTCCGACCGGAGGTCGTGACCCGTGCCGCTGGAGCTGTTGCCCGCCGTCGACGTCGCCGACGGTCAGGCGGTGCGCCTGGTCCAGGGCGCCGCCGGGTCCGAGACCTCGTACGGCGACCCGATGGCGGCGGCGCTCGCCTGGCAGGGNGCGGGCGCCGAGTGGATCCACCTCGTCGACCTCGACGCNGCGTTCGGNCGCGGCTCCAACCACGCCCTGCTGGCCGATGTCGTGCGATCCCTCGNGTGNCGGGTGGAGCTGTCCGGAGGCATCCGGGACGACGAGTCGCTGGGCGCTGCCCTCGCGACGGGTTGCACCCGCGTCAACATCGGGACCGCGGCCCTCGAGGACCCGGACTGGTGCGGGCGGGCGATCGCCGAGCACGGCGAGCGCATCGCCGTCGGTCTCGACGTGCGCGGCACGACGCTCGCGGCCCGCGGGTGGACGCAGGAGGGCGGTGACCTCTGGGAGGTCCTGGACCGGCTCGAACGGCAGGGGTGTCCCCGCTACGTCGTCACCGACGTGACCAAGGACGGGACGCTCCGCGGCCCCAACCTCGACCTGCTGCGCCAGGTGTGCGCCCGTACCGACCGTCCGGTCGTNGCCTCCGGCGGGGTCTCGTCCCTGGCCGACCTCCGTGCGATCGCCTCGTTGACGCACCTCGGCGTCGAGGGTGCGATCGTCGGAAAGGCGTTGTACGCGCAGGCTTTCACGCTCGAAGAGGCCCTTGCCGCGATGGCCGCTCCGGATCTGGCATGACGCCGGCGGAGCGGCACGGGAGCGGCGGACCCTACGAGGAGGCCATCGGCTACTCGCGCGTCGTCGTCCACGGTGACCAGGCGTGGACGGCCGGCTGCACGGCGACGGTCGACGGCGTGGTGGTCTGCGAGGAAGACGCGTACGGGCAGGCGCTGACCGCGTTCGGGATCGGGCTGGCGGCCCTCGAACGGGCCGGCTTCGCGGTCGGCGACGTCGTGCAGACCCGCATGTACGTCGTCGACGTCGCGACCTGGTCGGACGACGTGGGGCGGGCGCACGGGGAGCTGTTCCGGTCGGTACGCCCCGCCGCCACGATGGTCGGCGTCACGGCGCTCGTCGACCCTCGGATGCTCGTCGAGGTCGAGCTGGTGGCGCACCGCGACGTGCCGGCGAAGGATCGCGCGTGAGCGTCGCCGTCCGCGTCATCCCGTGCCTCGACGTCGATGCCGGCCGGGTGGTCAAGGGCGTCAACTTCGTCGACCTGCGCGACGCCGGCGACCCNGTCGAGCTCGCCCGCACGTACGACGCCGAGGGCGCCGACGAGCTGGTGTTCCTCGACATCACGGCGAGCAGCGGCGACCGTGCGACGACGTACGACATGGTGAGCCGGACCGCCGACCAGGTGTTCATCCCGCTGACCGTTGGCGGCGGCGTGCGCACGGTCGACGACGTCGACCGGCTGCTTCGCGCCGGCGCCGACAAGGTGGGCGTCAACTCGGCGGCGATCGCGCGGCCTGAGCTGGTGGCCGAGATCGCCGACCGGTTCGGTGCGCAGGTGCTCGTGCTCAGCGTCGATGCCCGGCGGACGCTGCCCGGGGAGCCGGCGACCGAGTCGGGCTTCGAGGTGACCACGCACGGCGGGCGGCGCGGTACCGGCATCGACGCCGTGGCCTGGGCCGCGCGGGGCGCCGAGCTCGGGGCCGGCGAGATCCTGCTGAACTCGATGGACGCCGACGGCACCAAGGACGGCTACGACCTGCCGCTGATCCGGCTCGTGCGCGCGGCGGTCGCCGTACCGCTCATCGCGTCTGGCGGTGCCGGCTCGCTCGCCGACTTCGCCCCTGCCGTCGATGCGGGCGCGGACGCCGTTCTCGCCGCTAGCGTCTTCCACTTCGGCGAGCTGCGCATCGGCGCCGTCAAGGACGAGCTGCGCCGAACCGGCCACGCCGTCCGCTGACGGTCACGGCAGCTTCAGCGTGATGGTGACCGACGGCGGCACCTGGTCGTTCTGCCCGACGTTGTCCTGGGCGCGTGCGGTGATCTTGTACGTACCCGCAGGGAGCGCGACCGTCGTGTAGTTCCAGTTGGTCGCCGGGCCGCCGAGCGGGTTGGTGACGAAGGCGTTGACCCACGCCGGCTTGCCGACCGTGCCGGTCGCCGTGATCCCGGTGGTGCCGTTGTTCCCGCTGATCATCAGCTGGACGGCGCCGATCGAGTTGTCGTCGAACGCCCGGCCGCCGATGGTCAGGATCCCGCCGGTGCCCTTGATGATCGCGCCGGTGAGGGGGCTCACCAGCGTGGTCGTCGGGGTCGCGTCGCCCGGGAAGTCCTTGAAGGACGTCTCGGAGCCGGTGAGCGAGGAGTCGACGTTGCCGTCGGTACCTACCGCGACCGCGTCGACGGTGTAGTTGCCGTTGAGCGGGACCGTGACGCTGCCGGTCCACGTGACGCTCGCCGAGCCCGGCCCGCTCACCGAGGTGGGCAGGTACGCGGGTAGCACGCCGGTGCTGCCGTCCGGCTGCAGGTACCAGCCCTGGGCGTTGTTCTTGACGACGAGCTGCACCGCGGCGACACCCGGGGCGTACGAGGCGGTGCCGGCCAGGGCCAGCGTGGAGGTCGAGAACACGGTGCTCGCGGGGGTGGTGAGCGCGGTCTGAGGCTCCGCGGTCGCACCGAGCGGCCACTGGTAGACCGGGAACGCCGGCCGGGCCGCCTGGGGTGTGACGATCCCGTTCACGTCGAACGCCTCGGCCTGGACGCTGTACGTCCCGTACGGGAGCCCACTCTCGTCGATCGACCAGTTGGTCGTGGTGGCGCCCGGGTTGGACAAGGTGGCCTGCCGCCAGGCCGAGACGCCGTAGCTTCCGGCCGTCTGCTCGCCGAGGTTGAAGCGGGTGTCACCGACGCGGACGAGCACCTTCTGGATGCCCGCGGCCGAGGCCGCGTTGCCGGACACCGTGAAGTCGGGGCCGACGAGCTGCTTCAGGATCGGAGAGGTGACAGCGACGGTCGGGGTCGGGCTCGACGGCGCCATCAGGAAGGCGTTGCTGTAGCCGCGCGCGTCGGCGCCGCCGGCGCTGTCGAGGCCGGTCGCCGTCACGTTCCAGTGCCCGTCAGGGAGCGTGACGGGGAAGGACCAGGTGGTCGCGGTCGACCCGGGGCTCGCCACGGTGGCGCCGAACGAGGCGAAGTCGCCGACCGAGCCATCGGGGTTCAGGTACCCGGCCAGGTCGGTGTTGTAGAAGCTCAGCTGGATCGCCGCGACGCCGAACGGCGACGTCGACGTGCCACCGACGGTGATCGTGTTCGAGGTGAAGTCCTGCTCGTTGTTCGCCGGGTAGGTGATGGCCACCTTGGGCCCGGGGTCGGACGGGTCGTTGGTGTAGAAGTTGACCGTCGGCTTGATCGCCTCGTTGGCGCCCAGGGTGTCGAAGGTCTTGACCAGCAGGTTGAAGCTGCCCGCCTTGGGCAGGGTGACGCCGGACAGCGACCAGGTCGAGCTGGTGGCGCCGGGGCTCGCGACGACGGCTGGGTAGGCGTACAGCGGGCCCCACGTGACGCCGTCGGCCTGCAGCCACGTGCCCGCGACCGCGTCCTTGATCTCGACCTGGACCTTCTTGACGCCGTTCGGCGCCGTCGAGGCCCCGGTGATCGTGACCGGCCCGACGTTTAGGTTCCCGCCGATCAGCGGTGCGGTCACGACGCTGTGCGCGAGCGCGGTGTTGTACGAGGCCCCGTAGAGCGCCGCCATGCCGCTGCGGCCGCTGGCCTGGCCGTCGACGTGCTTGCCGTCGTCGCCGATGATCAGCTCGTTGCCGGCGACCATGAGGGCGGTGACGCCGTGCTGGCCGTCGGCGCTGCTCCACCAGTTGAGCGCTCGACCGGTGGTGGGGTCGAGGGCGTCGATCTGGTCGCGGTAGACGACCTGCGGCCCGAGGACGCGCGCGCCGCCCGCGGGGCCGAAGCCGTAGTTGACCGAGGGATCGCCGGGCCAGGGGAGGTCGGAGCCGGGCGCATCGGTGTAGCGGAAGTGCCCGCCGGTGTAGACCGAACCGTTCGAGTCGACCGCGATGGAGTACGAGGAGTCGAACTGCCGCGTCACCCACGTCGGCGCGGCCGGCGCCGGGGTGGTGAGGTCGAAGCGCTGGACGGAGTCGTTGGTCGGCGGGCGGTCGCCACCGGTGTTGGAGACGACGAACCAGGTGCCGTCCGGTCCCCACGCGGCATCGGTCACGCGCACGGTCCCGCCGGCCGTGGCCAGGTTGTCCTTCCACAGCGTGGTGTACCAGGGGTCGACGAGAGCGGTCGGACCGCTCAAGTCGATCACAGCCACCCCGTAGCGCTCCTGCCCGCCGACCTGCTGGGCCGTGTGCGCGACGAGGAGCTTGCTGCCGTCGGGGGAGACGCGCAGGGCGTGCACGCCCATGTAGCCGCCGTTGCCGACCGGGCCCGAGAGCGGCAGGTTGAAGCCGGCCGCGGGGATGCCGGTCGTGGCGTCGAGCTCGGCCAGGTCGGTGCGCGACACGGTGGCGATCTTGTTGAACTGGCCGCCGACGAACAGCCGGTTGCCGAGGATCGCGAGCGACTGCACGGGTCCGTTGGCCGTGCCGTTGAAGCCCGGGTCGATCGTCCCGTCGGTCTCGAGGTGGACCAGGTGCGGCGTGGGCACGCCGTCCACGTTGGTGAACGTTCCGCCCACGTAGACACCGGAGCCGTCCCCGTTCGCCGCCAGCGAGTCGACCTCGCCGTCGACGACCGGCCGGAACGCCGCGTCGAACGTTCCGGTCGCCAGGTCGTACGCGAACACGTGCGGCTGGGAGACGACCGTGCCGTCCGGCAGCTTGAGGGACGTGAAGGTGCCACCGACGACGATCTGGGTCCCCATGTGGGCGAAGACCAGCACCGCGCCGTCCTGGATCACCGGCAGTCCGGCGGGTGCCACCGCCTGCGCCGCCGACCCTGCGCCGAAGGCGCCGAGGGACAGGGCGGAGAAGGCGAGAGCCGCTCCGGCTACGAGGGCAAGCGGGCGCTGGGTTGCTGAGAGTCGTCGCACGGACCGATTCAACGGCACCCGGCGGCAGCCCCCTCGCCAAGATCGCCATTTAGGCCCGAACGGCGACCGAGACCGGCCTTTCGGCCGAGGGGCGGCCCCGCCCGGTGAACGAGGGGCGCTCGCGGCCCGTTCCAACCCATGACGGCCCCGACGGGAGGCTCACCGATGGCTCGACTGCTCTTGCGTCTCGTCGTCGTCGCAGGCCTGGCGGCGGACGTCTACGTGCACTGGCACCTGGCCCCGAACTTCGACTCCCTGCGGGGCACCGGGAGCCCGAGCATCAGCCAGGGCGAGCTGTTCCGCGTCGAGACCGGGCTCGCCCTGGTCGCCCTCGTCCTCGTCGCGGTGGTCCACCGGAGCTGGACCGCGTTGCTGGCGTTCCTGGTCGCCGGCGGGGGAGCGGCGGTCGTGCTGCTCTACCGGTACGTCGACGTGGGGGCGATCGGTCCGCTGCCGAACATGTACGACCCGACCTGGTACACGGAGAAGACGGTGAGCGCGGTCGCCGAAGGGGCGGCCGCGGTGGCGGCGCTGGTGCTGTTCTTCGTCGACGGCGGCGTGCGGGGTCTCAGACGGCGAGGGGCGTCGAGCTGAACGTCTCGACGTCGCCCTCGTCGCCGGTGATCTCGACCAGGGCGTGGTCCTTGCGCCCGAACGAGTAGAGCACCAGCTCGCTCGCCGGACCTGAGATGGTCACCGAGGGGGTGCCGTTGTTCGCGACGTGGGTGGTGCCGTCGGGCAGCGCCAGCGCGACCCCCAGCGTGGCCTTGCGGAAGAAGGCTCGCCCCCGGCTGCGGACGACCCGCCACATCGCCTGCTCGAGCCGCTCGTCGTACGGCCGTGGCTGCCAGCCCTCGGCGGCGCGGCGCACGTCCTCGTGGTGGACGAAGAACTCCGTCGTGTTGACGAGGTCGTCCATCGACCCGATCAGCAGCGGGGACCGGTGGCGCACCTTGTCGACGAGCTCGGGCCAAGATCCCGCGGCCAGCCGGTCCTGCACCGACCGGGTGTAGCCGGCGAACGCCGACGCGACGATGCCCGGCACGGCGTCGGGCCGTCGTTCGCGCAGCACGAGGTGTGCCGCGAGGTCGCGCGTCAGCCAGTCACCGCAGAGCGTCGGGGCGCCTGGACCCACCTCGTCGAACAGGTCGGCGAGGGCGGCGCGTTCGGTCCGGGCGACGGAGGTCATGCCCACCAGGCTAGGTCAGCCACCCAGCAGGCGCCGCACGGGCGCACCCTCGATCGCGGGGAGCGAGTCAGCGGTTGGCGCCCTTCAGGGTGCCTGAGGTCTTCGAACCGTCCGCGCCGACGACGCAGATGTAGCCGCGGTCGCCGGCGTCCCAGGCGTTCTGCTCCGGGTAGAAGTACGACACCGACAGCGCGGTGTTGTCGATGCTCGTGCCCACGAAGGGCTCGAACGCGTCAGCGCACTGCTGGTCGGTCGCGGTGCGGACCGCGGTCTCGCCCGGCCAGGCGCCGTTCAGCGGGAGGTCCCCGCCCGCATAGGCCTCGGCGTCGTGCGGCTGGGAGCACGGCACGGCGTCGAAGGTCTTCACGGTGGTCACGGCCGCCGCCGGGAACTGGATGCAGTCGCCCACCCGAAGATCGGCCGCCGCCACCCGTCCGGCCGTGACGATCGAGCCGCTGTTGCTGCGGTCGGCACCGCCGAGCGTCGCGACCGCGACGCCCGCCGTCACGACGACCACCCAGCCGCCGGCGATGATCAGCCCGGCGATCGCCAGACCCTTGCCGCCGCGACGGGTCCGGCCGATGCGACGCAGCCCGAGGATGCCGAAGATGATCGCCAGCGGGATCGCACCGAGGACCCCGAGCACGAAAGCAGCGATCGCGAAGCCGTCGGTTCCGGGCGCCCTATCTGGTACGGGCGCGTACCCGTACCCGTACGGGTCCCACGGGTTCGCCGGTCCCGTCGTGGGCGCAGGACCGTAGCNAGGAGGCGGCNNCNNGNACGGGTNTGGCCCCTGAAGCGGCGACGCCTCAGGTGGCGGCGGCGTCCAGGCCGGCGGGGGAGGCGGTGGCGCATACGGGCCCGGTGGCGCGAACGAGTCCGGTGGCGCGT